>Ga0070741_10003626_pt1 | contig 37719 bp, 30 predicted proteins | sample Coa_R1_4_FD_66440 | JGI IMG/M metagenome (GOLD analysis project Ga0070741, IMG submission 66440) | Surface soil microbial communities from Centralia Pennsylvania, which are recovering from an underground coalmine fire - Coalmine... | ecosystem: Environmental > Terrestrial > Soil > Unclassified ... | reverse complement strand
TCCCCATTTTTGAGACAAACGGTCCGTTAAGACTCATTTTTCAACCTGACCCGTTTAATGTGACCAACGCGTTCATCAACTATACGGTCAAGGGAGAGAGTTGGTTGAGAGGGACCAAGATCCGGTTCGCGGTCAACAATCTCCTGGACCAACACAACGTCGTCGGCGTCGTCCCGTTCTCGACGAAAAGCAATGCGCCGGCGCCGGGCGACGCTTTGACCCTCGTGCCCGGGCGGAGCGTTTCGCTGACGATGACTTTCGGATATGTGCCGGCACGATAGCACTCGACAGCCGGTTTGCGTCCGTTGCTGATCCGAAACAATCCCAAAGAGGAATGTTTGCAGTGAGCCTCAGGATTCCTTCAGAATAGGGTGGCATAATGACCAAATCATGCTCATCCGTCTGATCTGGCTCGGTTTCTCCGTTCTGGCCTTGTCGGCCCAGACCGCTCAGTATGTGGGTTCCACGGCCTGCAAAACCTGTCACGCCGCGACCTACGAGCGGTGGAAGAAGACGCGCATGGCGAATATCGTAATCGATCCGAAAGAGCATCCGGACGCCATCATCCCCGATCTTTCCAAGCCCGATCCGCTGCTGACATTTACGAAGAATGACATCGCGTTCGTCTATGGCAGCAAGTGGAAGCAGCGCTACTTCACAAAAGTCGGCGACGATTATTTTCCGCTTCCGGCTCAGTGGGACGTGACGCATAAGATCTGGCGGGCGTACAAGCCGGCGAAAGGGACCGACTGGTGGCTCCCTTATTATCCCGATGACAATATGAAGCGGCCGACTGGTCCGACTTGCGACGGGTGTCATTCCGTCAACTACAACATCCAGACCAAAACGCCCACGGAGTGGAATGTCGGTTGCGAGAAGTGCCATGGCCCGGGCAGCGCGCACGTGGCGCGGCCCTCGCGCGACAACATTGTCAATCCGGTGCGGCTGGCACCGCTGCGCGCGAGCGATACCTGCATCCAATGCCATTCACAGGGAAAGCCGCGCCAGCCGATCATCGACGGGAAGGCCTATGACTGGCCGGTTGGGTTTCATATGGGAATGAACCTGTCCGACTACTGGGAACTGGAAGAGTCCAAACTGGGCGAGACCACATTTACACATTTCCCCGACGGCACCGCTCACAAGAACCGAATGCAGGGCAATGATTTCGTCACTAGCGTGATGTATACCCGCGGCGTGATGTGCTTCAGTTGCCATGACGTGCACGGTACCGAAAACAACGCCGATCTGCTCAAGCCGGCCCAGGTTTTATGCCTGGAATGCCACGGACCGCAATCGCCCAACGGCCCTCATGCAGCGACGATCGAGCAGCACACGCATCACCGCGCCGGTTCGACCGGCAGCGAATGCATCGGGTGTCATATGCCGAAGATCGAGCAGACGATCGCGGATGTCAATGTCCGCAGCCACTCCTTCAAATTCATTTCGCCCGTTGAGAGCGAGCGTTTGAAGATGCCGAACTCGTGCACGAGTTGCCACACCGACAAGACACCGGCCTGGGCCACGGATGCGCTCAAGACGTGGAAAGAGGTTTCGGTGTGGCGCGTCGCAAACTAGACGGCACTCGCTGAACGAAGTACTTTCACGCTCGGGCTGACCGCGTACCACGTGTGAACTCCGTTCGTGCAGAATCTTACGCTGGCATGGAACGAAAGCGCAACGTAGGACGAATCTCATCTTGCCTAAATGCCCATATCCGCTGACAATTCCCGGAGATGGCAACGAGCGTTTCGAATCGAAAAACGCGCCGCAAAACCAACCATCGACACCGTACGGAGTTGTTCTCCACTGGCGACGTTCCCAACTCTCTACCGTCACTGCTCTTAGCTCGATGGGAACTCGCTGCCGCTGGGCTTCTCGCGTTATTTGTGATTGGCTGGATTCTCTACGGACCGGCCCTCGATGGACAATTCGTTTTTGACGATCTAGTCCTTCCGTTCCATTCGGATCTCAAGAATGCTCCGCTGGCAGTGTGGATGTCGGGAGTTCGTCCGGTTTTGATGTTCTCGTATTGGCTGAACCATGAACTCTGGGGAGACGGTCCCTTCGGTTATCACTTCGTTAACTTGATCATCCATGTGGCCAACTCCGGGTTGGTATTCCTGGTGATCTCCCATCTACTTGATGCCGCCGGCTGGATGAAGCCGCGATCCATCGTGTATGCGGCTGCCGGCGCGGTGATTTTCCTGTTCCACCCGCTACAGACCGAATCAGTCAGTTACGTTGCGGGGCGGTCTGAGAGTCTGGCCTCCCTATTCATGCTACTTGCCTACGTCTGCTTCCTACACAAGCGGTGGCAGCCGATTTCATGGTGGGCCGCCGGGGCGGTCCTTGCGTTCTTCGCTCTTGCCGTAGGGACCAAAGAGAATGCCGTCAGCCTCGCGGGCATCCTGATCCTGACGGATCTGTTCTGGCCTGAACCGTTCTCGACGCGAGGAGTTCGGAATAACTGGCGGCTGTACGCGCTCATGGCGCCGGCGGCGGTAGTCGGCGCCGTCGCCGTGTTTCATCTGCTGGCGACTACCCCTACCGCCGGCTTTTCCGTCACCACCTCGCGTTGGTACCAATACGCATTTACCGAATTTCGCGCCATTCCCGCATATATCCGGCTGGCGGTGCTCCCCTTCGGTCTCTCGCTGGACCATGATTTTCCGGTTTCACATACGCTCACTGAGCACGGAGCTATCTTTTACGCCCTCTTTCTATTTGCTGGAGTGGCGGCGTTGATCCACTGGCGTTGCCGGTTTCCGGTGAGCTGCTTTGGTATCTTGCTGTTCCTTGTCTGCCTTGCGCCGACCTCCTCTATCGTGCCTATCGACGATGCGCTGGTGGAGCGCCGAATGTATCTCCCGCTGGTCGGCCTGATCCTGGCGGCGTCTGAGTTGGTGTCACGCCTCAAACTTACACGTTCCGCCGCGTGTTGCATTCTCGGGGGCCTGGCTCTATTCTTTGGATGCCTGTGCTACGCGCGGAACCAACTGTGGGGCCAACCCGATAAGCTATTGGCCCTGGCTGCCATGGAATCATCCACAAATCCACGGCCGATGCTGAATGTTACAGAAATCCTGATCCGCCACAATCGCTGCGATCTGGCTGTGCCGTATCTTCGAAAGGCAGAGCGGATCCTCGGCATCAATTACTTTGTGGAAGTCGGGTGGGGGCGCATCCTCTCGTGCCTCAACCAGGACGAAGAGGCGTTGCGGAGGTTCACCCTGGCCGCCACCCTGGAACCCACATCCAGCGTTTTCGAATGGATGGGGCTTTTGTACGGGAAAATGGGCCGTTCCGACGAAGCCGGCAAGGCTCTGAAAAAAGCAGTGGCGTTGGATCCTGACTCGGTGTCCGCGCACGGTTCACTGGCGCTATGGTACGCCTCGACCCGCGACCTGCCTGACGCGGAGAGCGAGTATCTCGCAGCGATTTCCCTGGACCGGAGTGATGTTTCCGCCCGTAATGGCCTGATGGCCGTCAAGCAATTGGAAGCGTCAGGCCGCTAATCCAAAATTCTGGCCTGACGAAAGCACGAGTCGGGACCCGTTAAGCGCCGGTTCGAACTAGAACTCGTATTCGGTTGGCGTTATGCCCTTGGCGCGGAGATACATTTCGGCCGACGCGCGATGATGCGTCGTGTGATCAAGCATAAACATCACCACTTCGACGCCAGTCATCGCCCCATCGCCGGTATTGTAGGTTTTAGAGAGTTGCTCCGGCGTCATCTTGGAAACCACGTCGATCGCGGAATCAAACGACTTCTGCATTAAAGCGATCACGTCGTTCTTCTTCGTCGATGCTTTGCCGAAGTCCGGTTTCCGGCCCTCGATCGTTGCCGCGAAAGCGCCCAAGGCTTGCGACAGATGCGCCATCTGCTCTCCGAAGCTCATCTGCGGCGGCGTGAGCTTGAAATCGTACGATGCGTCGGGCATCTGGCCGGCCACTTTCAGGGTGAATTCCCGAGAAGTTTTCAAGTGTTTCAAAAGGGTTGCTTTGATATCGGTTTGCGCGAAGGCCGGCGCTGCGGCCACAAGAAGCAGACCGGCCGTGATCATCGGGATGGCGTGATGGGATCGCATAGAATCCTTTATACCATCCCGGTGTACAGACCCATACGCTCTTTCACGAGCCGTACCGTCTCATTAGCGATCGGGGCGATCCGCCCGGCGCCTTCGAGCAAAATCCCGTCCAGGTACGCGGGTTCGGCCGTCATTTCGCGGTAGCGCTGCTGGAATGGTTCGAGCTGGGAGATCACCATCTCTGCCACTTGTTTCTTCAGATCGCCATAGCGCATTCCGTTGAAATGCTGCTTGATCTGATCGTCGCTCTCGCCGGAGAATGCCTGGTAAATCGCCAGCAGGTTGAGCACGCCGGGCCCCGCGGTCTCGACCTCGACAGCAGGCTTTGAATCGGTTGTGGCGCGCATGATTGTTTTGCGGATCTGCTCCGGTGGATCGAGCAAGGCGACGGCGTGATGCGCTCCGGTCGCCGACTTGCTCATCTTCTGGGTCGGATCGTCGAGGCCCATGATGCGCGCGCCCACCGTGGGCAGGCTGGTGTTGGGCACCACGAACGTGTCGCCGTACAGCGAATTAAATCGCTGCGCGATATCGCGCGTGAGCTCGAGGTGCTGCGCCTGGTCCTCACCCACCGGCACAATCCCCGCCTGATACAGCAAAATGTCCGCCGCCATCAAGACCGGGTACTGCAGCAACCCGTCGCCAATGGATTCCTGCTTCGCGGCTTTGGCCTTGTACTGTGTCATGCGCTCCAGCCAGCCGACTGGCGTCACGCACGTCAGCATCCACGCGAGCTCTGCGTGCGCGGGCACCGCGGACTGCACCATAATCGAGCAAGTGTTCGGGTCAATACCGGCCGCCAGGTAGAGCGCAGCGATCTCGCGAATCTTGGCGCGCAATTCGGCCGGATCCTGATACACCGTGATCGCGTGCAGATCGACGATACAGAAGATGCACTCGTAATCGTTCTGAATGCGAACCCAATTCTTGAGCGCGCCCAGGTAGTTTCCGATGTGAAGATTTCCGGAAGGCTGCATTCCGGAAAAGACTCGTGTTTTCATGATAGAGGGAACGGGGGTAATTCCTATCGTAAGCAATTTTGAAGTGACGGTGGAAAAGTTGGTCTACGGCGGCGATGGATTAGGCCGGGTGGACGGCCGCGTCGTGCTGGCGCCGTTCGTTTTGCCGGGCGAACGCATCCGGGCCGCGGCTGAACGCGAGAAGCCCGGCTTAGTGCATGCCCGCTCGCTTGAAGTCTTGCAGCCGGCGCCCGAACGTGTGAACGCGCCGTGTCCCTACTTCGGGCGGTGCGGCGGCTGTCATTACCAGCACGCACCGTATGAGATCCAATTGGCGGCCAAGCGGGCGATCCTGGCGGAAGAGTTGCGGAGGGTGGGGAAATTCGATCCGCCGGCCGAGATCGGCTTGATTGCCGCCCAGCCGTGGGGATACCGCAATCGCGCGCAGCTTCACGTTGACGGCGGGCGCTTGGGATATTGGGAAGCGCGCTCGCACAAGCTCTGCGCCATCGATCGTTGCCCCATCAGTTCGCCCAAGCTGAATGAGACGATCGGGGTTCTGAACGCGATGATGCGCGATGCGCGTTGGCCGCGTTTCGTCCGCGCGATTGAAATCTTCACTGACGAAGAGCAGGTACAGGTGAACGTGATCGAGTCGGCCCAGCCGGTGGCCCGCCGGTTTTTCGAATGGTGCGCCGAGCAGATCTCCGGCTTCGTACCCGGAGCGCTGGATTACCGCGGGCAGTTTCGCGTCAGCGGGAACTCCTTTTTTCAGGCCAATCGCTTTTTGCTGGATCAACTCGTGGAGACTGCACTTGATCAGGCTGAGGGCGAATCGGCGCTGGACTTGTATGCCGGAGTCGGCTTGTTCTCACTCCCGCTGGGCGGGCGTTTCCACGAGGCAGTTGCGGTGGAATCCGGCTCCGCCGCCATCCACGATTTGCGATTCAATCTGGAGCGCGCAGGCCGCCTCAACCTATCCGCGAAGAAATCCACGGCGGAGGAATACCTGGAAGCGCTCGACCGCGCGCCGGATTTCGTCCTGCTCGATCCGCCCCGCGCAGGTCTCGGCAAGACCGTGGTCCGCCGTTTAACTGAGCTCCGTCCGCCTCTCGTGAGCATCGTTTCCTGTGATCCAGCCACACTGGCGCGGGACCTCGCGGGTTTGCTCGCGGCCGGTTACCGAATCGAGAAAATGATGCTCGTCGACCTGTTCCCGCAAACTTACCACCTGGAGACCGTTGCGCACCTGAGGCTGTGACCCCGTCCGCTCAAGCTTATGCGCGCTATTCGCGAGCGGCGGGTTCTCGGCTCAGCAGCGATTGCCGGCTCAGACGCTCGACCGAGTGAGAGGCTTGCACGCGATGCTCGCGAGTGTACAGGCGGTGGTTGCGATCGAGATCTTCGAGGCGATAGACGTAGTTCACGGTCAGGCCGGCAGAGCGCTGAATCCCGGTCGGGGATGTATCGCCGAGCCAGTTGAGCCGTTCCAGCCGCGCTCCATTCCGGAGGTGGAACCGCGCCACGGCATCGAGAGGCTCCTGCCCGTGCTTAGCTTGCAGCAAGTAGTAGGCGCATAACGGCAGCAGGTGCCGCTGCAGATCCGCGGCGCGGTCTTTATCCGCAAACCATCGCGGCACTTCCAGTTTCTCGAGAACCGGCGCGAGTTTGCCGTCCTGCAGTCCGGTCTCGTGCCGCCGCGCGCGCGCGCCCAGCCAATTCATGAAACCAGGAATCGGCGACAGCGTCGCGAAGGTGCGGACCTTGGGTAACTCGCGGTGGAGTTCGTCGGCCACCATCTGGATGAGAAGGCTGCCGAAGGGCACGCCGCGCAACCCGTCCTGGCAATTGGTGATGGAGTAGAAGACCGCGGATTTCGCGGCTTCCGGGCCGGTGATTGGAGAATCCGGATCGAGTAGCGGCTGCACACGCGCGGCCATGCGATCCAGCAACGCCACCTCGACGAAGATAATCGGCTCGTCGGGCAGCGCCGGATGAAAGAACGCATAGCAACGGCGATCGGCCTGGAGGCGGCGGCGCAGATCGCGCCATCCCTGGATCTGGTGCACAGCCTCGTACTCGATCAGTTTTTCCAGGATGATGGCCGGGGTGTGCCAATCGATTCGCCGCAGCACCAGGAACGCGCGGTTGAACCAGTCGGTCAACAGGTGCTCCAGGTCCGCCTCGACGGCGCTCCACTGGGGGTGCTGGGCTAAGCCGGTCAGCAGCTGGGCACGCATTTCGATGAGCGCGCGCGTGCCCCCAGGCGCGAGGTTCAGGCGCCGGAACAAATCCTGCCGCGGTGGTTCGACCACTTCCAACAGGTGCGTCAGATTGGCCGGCGTCGGCTCGGTTCGGTAAGTATCCGCGCAGCGGCCGACTTCTTCGGGGTCGGGTGAGAATTCGCTCCCGAGCAGGTCGAAGAATTCGGTTTGCTCGGCGGCTCTCAGGGAACGGCAGGCTTCCATGGCCTCCTGCGCGAGACGCCCGTTGTCGCCACGCTCGGACAGCAAGTCACGGCATAGCGAGAGTGCCTGCCGGACGGAATGGGAACCCGTCTGGGGCGCAGCAGTCCCAGGTCGCGACGATAATCCTATGAAGCGTGCCAGTCCCAAGCCGGTCCCCCTTGTCTCTAGTTTCAGTATTGCCGATGCGCGTGACAAGTGGAATGCTGCGGACAGAGGGTCCCAACAGTACTAACGATCGAGAATAAACGGAGTTGCCGTGACAAACCGGTTAAAAAATCGCTCTCGCTGGTCGCGCCAGAGTTCGCGCTGCTCCTCGCGACGCTGACGCGCTTGCTCGCGAAGGAGTTGGTGCCTTTCCCGAGCGTCCTCCCGCCGGGCGCGGGCATCCTCCCGAGCTGCTTGTCTGGCGGCATACGCCGCTTCGTGCGCATCGTGCCGCGCTTCCCGCGCATACTCCCGAGATTGGCGGGCCTGTTCGCGGGCCTCGGCGCGGTACTGCCACCAGTCGGACCTGTCGAAGAACTGGCCAAATGCGCTGCCCAGCGCAAGCATCATCAGAAGTAGCAAGCCGCCCATCTTGAACAGCATTCGACCTCCTAACCTGGACTAAGACGCGGAGCTGGTCATTTTGTTCCGAGGAATCTTCAGGAATATTATGGAAATCACATCCGGAGAGCGTCCCGTGGGCAAAGTCAGAATCGGCGGAATTGTACTATTGGTCACATCCTGGGCGGCCGGGACCGAGCTGCCGGCCGGGCCCGGCCGCGAACTGCTTATCCGTGCGTGCACCGGCTGCCACAAAGCGGAGGAGTTCGCGGCTTACCGGCATACCCGGGACGAATATCGTTCGATCGTGAAACGCATGGGCGACCGGGGCGCCCAGGCGTCGGCCAAAGAGCTGGACCAGATCGCGGACTTCCTCGCCAACAACTTCCTGAAGGTGGAAGACCCCTCCAAGGTCAACGTGAACCGGGCAACGGCCAAAGAGTTGGAGACACGCTTGGAACTGACCGCGAAGGAAGCCGAGGCCATTGTGTCGTATCGCGAGCAGCACGGGGACTTCCGAGCGCTCGGGGACTTGTACGTGATCTATGGCGTGGACGGCCGGAAAATTCAGGCCGCCAAGGACAAGATCAGCTTTTAAATCTGTTGCGGCAATGATTCCGGCAGAAAGTCGAGTGGGCCAGCCGAAGGGGCGCTACGCCCGATCCAGCTCAGGATCGTGGGGAGCACGGATAACGCCGCCGCTTCACCGGCTTCGATCAGTTGGGGGCCGCGTGCGAAACCGTCCCAATCGACGCCGCACACATTGGGCGTGATGACTACATCGGTTTGGCTGCGCCATCCCTCCTCGGAGCGCACCTGCATGATCTGGAAGCAGCGGTTCACCACCTGAAACATGTTGCTGGGAGGCGCACTGGCGCCGCGGGCGGGCAGGTGCACGGAAACCACGTGGGTGGCGCCAAGCTGGCGCGCCAAGGCGGCGGGGATCTCCATGCTCATGGCGCCATCCACCAGCAGGTGATTCTGGAAGCGGACTGGCTGGAACAGGCCAGGGTAGGAACAGCTCGCGCGGATGGGATCAAAAACCGATCCCGAGCCGTAGAACGGCACCGATTCGCCGGTTGAGAGATCGGTGGCCAATACGCCGAGCGGAATCCGCATCTCCTCGAATTGATAAACCTTGAGGAGTCGCTCCAGGAAGCGGCGCATGCGGCCACTGCCGACCAGGCCGAGCCGGGCCAGTTGCCAGCGCCCTACATCGCCGAAGCGCATGGCACAGCCCGCCAAGGCAATTTCGGCTGGTGTGGCGCCGCTGGCGTAGGCTGCCGCTACAATCGAGCCCGCGCTCACGCCCGTTATGCAATGGATGGGAATTTGGTTCTGTTCGAGAATCTTGAGAACGCCCGCGTGCGCGATCCCGCGGGCGAAACCGCCGCCCAATGCGAGGCCGATGCGAGGCGAAACAGAAGCCGGTTCGGTCGCCGCCGTGCCGGGTGTCGGACGCGAATTTCGATGTAAGCCTCCGAGAAAGCCGCCTACCCGGCGTGCGGCTTTCCGTGCCCAGTCTTGTTCCATTCGAGCCCCCCCACGGGAATGGTAACCAGCTTTCCCGTAGAATAGACTTCTATCTATGAAGATGTGCCGCTTCGCCGCCAGGTTTCTTTGTTTGGTTCTGTTTGCCCCTACAGTGGTACTGCTGCCGGGCCAGCCGAACCTGTCCGGCACCGCCGAAATCGAGGAATCGCTGCGCAAGGTCAACGAATTAGGAACGGTTCTGATGATCGGCGCGCATCCCGACGACGAACGGACGGGAGTACTGGCTTACTTTGCTCGTGGCCGCCACATGCGGACAGCTTATCTTTCGTTAACCCGCGGCGAGGGCGGGCAGAACCTGATCGGTTCCGAGCAGGGCACGCATTTGGGCATCATCCGCACTCAAGAGCTGCTGGCAGCGCGGCGGATCGACGGCGCGCAACAGTTCTTCACGCGAGCCATTGATTTCGGATTCACCAGAACCCCCGAGGAAGCGCTGCAGATGTGGGGGCACGACCGCATCCTTTCGGATATCGTGTGGGTGATCCGGCAGTACCGGCCAGACGTTGTGATTCTGTGCTTCACCGGGACGCCGCGTGACGGCCACGGGCAGCACCAGGCTTCCGCGATTCTCGGCCGCGAGGCATTCCGCGCGGCGGCGGATCCGGCGCAGTTCCCGGAACAGCTCCAGTATGTGCAGCCCTGGCAGGCCAAGCGGATGGTGCAAAGCTCGTTCAATTTCGGTCCGGGCGGTCCGCCACCGGGGGCACTTCCGGCAGATCCAGCGGCGGGGGGCCGAGCCGGCCGGGGCGGTGCGCGCGGCGGCGCTGCACGTTCGGCCACTCCCGCGCGCGAGGCGGCGAAGACCATCGGGCCGATGATCACGACCGACACCGGCGCCTTTAATCCGATCCTGGGCTATTCGTACGAAGAGATTGCCGGAATGAGCCGGAGCATGCACCGCAGCCAGGGAATGGGCAATCTGGGGCGCGAAGGCGAAGTGGATAGCGAATTCACTGTCATCGGTGGGGATGCTGCTTCCAAAGACCTGTTCGATGGCATCGATACTTCATGGGCCCGCATGTCCGGCGGGACCGCGGTCGGTGCAATCCTGGCCGATGCTTTGCAAAAGTTTGAGCCGGCGCATCCGGAAAAAGTGATCCCCGAGTTGGTGAAAGCGCGGCCGATGATCGCCGCGATTTCTGATCCGCTGGCCAAGACCAAGCTGGCGGAACTGGATAAGACCATCGCGCAGTGCGCGGGTTTGTGGGTTGAAGCCCAGGCGCGCGTGCCGGAAATGGTGCCGGGCTCCTACCTGAGTGTCACCACGACCATGATCAACCGGTCGCCGGCCGTGCTCACGCTGGAGGGCGCACGGCTGGAGGGCATGTTCAATGAAGAGCTGCCGGTGCAGCCGGTGAAGCTTGAATACAACCAGACCAATGCGCTGACGACAACGCGGCAGGTCCCGGTGAACCAGCCCTACTCCCAACCGTATTGGCTGGCGCAGCCCCCGATGGGCAGCGTATATACGGTGCAGGATCAAAAGCTGATCGGGCTTCCGGATACCCCGCCGATTCTTGAGGTCAGCTTGCGGTTGGCGGTCGACGGCGCCGCATTCGAAGTCCGGCGGCCGGTGGAATACCGTTATGCGGACCGGGCGGAAGGCGCGCGCGTGCGGCCCATTGCCGTAGTGCCGCCGGTAGCCGTGGATCTTCCAAACGCCGTGGCCATGTTCGCCACGCCGGTATCGCGCAAGGTGGGCGTGTCGCTTCGCGGAAACGTGGAGGATGCTAAAGGCGAGGTTCATCTCGACGCGCCGGCGGGCTGGAAGGTGGTTCCGAAAGCGCAGCCGTTTCATGTCGGCGCGTTAGGGGATACCGAAGAAGTCTTTTTCGATGTGACGCCTCCGTCCGGCGACGCGACATCGTCAATCCGCGCGGTGGCGACGGTGGGAGGCCGCGAGATCTCCTCCGGCATGCAAGTGATCTCGTATCCGCACATCCCCACCGAAGTGCTGCTGCCGCCTTCCGACGCGCGGTTCGTGCGTGCCGACATCAAGGTGACCGCGCACAAGATTGGCTACATCATGGGCGCTGGGGATGAAATGCCGGAAGCGTTGCGCCAACTCGGATTGGATGTGACGCTGCTCAGCTCCTCCGATCTCGAGCAAGGGGACCTATCGCGCTTCGATGCCATTGTCGCGGGAGTTCGCGCGTATAACGTGCGGGGGGACGTTCGTGGGAATCAGCGGCGGTTGCTGGATTACGTGAGCAATGGTGGGACGTACATCGTGCAATACAATACGGGCGACAATTCGTTGAACGTGGGGCCGTATCCGATCACCGCACCGCCCGGGAATCGATACCGGGTCACTGTGGAAGACGCGCCGGTAAACCTGCCGCATCCCGACAGCCGGCTCTTGCAGTATCCCAACCACATCGCACCGAAAGATTTTGAAGGGTGGGTGCAGGAGCGCGGCGTGTACTTCGCGAGCAAATGGGATCCCAAGTACGAAACGGTGATCGCGTCCAAGGATCCCGACGAGGAAGAACAGTTGGCGGGTGGGGAACTGTGGACTCATTACGGCAAGGGGGTATACATTTTTACCGCGTACTCCTGGTTCCGGCAGCTTCCGGCGGGAGTGCCGGGAGCTTACCGGCTGTTCGCCAATCTGCTGAGCGCGAAGTAGCGACCCCGACCCGGGCCGGGTCAAAATGCCGGATATATCTCTGGAGAAGCAGTTCGACAGGGTTCAGCCCGTCGCGGCGAGCCTCAGCCAGAGCCTGCTTGTTTAACCAGTGGTCATGGGCAATCCGGTAACAGGCGAGGACCAGGCCCACCCGATCGACGCCCCGCCAGCAGTGCACAAAGACCGGCTGGCGGGTCGGGTCCTCCAGTACGGCCAAAACGCTTACAATTTGCGCGTCCTTCGGCGGAAACAGACCGGAGAGCCGGATGCTGATGTACTGCATACCGGCTGCTTCAACCCGCTTTTCGTCCCGTGGTTTGTGAATTCTTCCACCACGCAAGTCGAGCACCGTCTTGATGCCCACGCGCGCTAGATTTGTGAATTCCTCCTTGTTCGGCTGCTTCCCATAGTAAATGTGATCATTGAAACGACGGATGTGAGGCCGCTCGGCGACTAATGATACGCAAACCGGAAAGAACAGGCAAACCGTCCTGACCATCCAAAGGATGGTAGCAATGGAATAGCCAAGCGCGGTTAATTTTCGGGCAGCGCGAGGGCGGGCAGTTTGCGGCCGTCGGGCAACTGTACCGTGGTCGCGCGGATCAGGAAAGTGCCGTCTTTGGCGCGACCTCCGGTCACCGAGATGCGATCGCCGGGTTTGAGCGTGTCCTTAGTCCAGCCGACATGGCTCAGTGTGCTTCGGCTTTCGAGTTCGACCGTCCAGTGCTCAATTTCATTGTTCTCGCCGGTGACGTCCAGAGCGATATGCGTGTGCGGGTTTTCCCAATCGAAGCGCGTGACGATGCCGCCGATGATGGTGCCGTGCACCAGGTCGTACATGGCGGTGGAATGGTGGGCGAGCAGCGGTAGGGCACAGACCAGCAGGGCGGTGCACAGTGAGCGCATTGACTCAACTGTAACGAGTCAAAGGGCGCCGTGCAAATACGGCGCGGCGCCCTTGGCCGATTAGAAGTTCAGCTTCAACGCGAATTGGATTTGACGCGAGGTCGTGCCGGGGTTGGTCTGGGTAATCAAACCCGCGGTCGGGTTGAGCGCGGTCCCCGCAAACAGCGCCAGGTTCGTCGCCGGGATGAAGAAGTTCTCGTGGTTGAGGATGTTGAAGAACTCGGCGCGGAATTGAATTCCGAGGTGCTCCCGAATCTTTGTGTCTTTGATGAGCGCCGCATCCACGTTGAACAAACCGGGTCCCCGGATGACATCGCGGCCGAGGTTGCCTAAGGTCCCTTCGGGCTCGAGCGAAAAGGCGGCGGGGTTGAGCCATTGGCGGTCATTCTGGATGACGACGTTGTCCGCGTTAAAACCGGGGTTTAGGTTGGGCCGCTGATTCGTGAAGGCCGAGCCTCCGACGCGCGCCCAATCCGAGCCCGTTTGCAGCAAAAGCGGCGGCCCGGTGGTTTTGCTCATAATGCCGCTGAGCTGCCAGCCTTCCACCAGCTTGTTGCGGTGGAACGGGAACGTGTAGACGCTGTTGATGCGGAAGGCGTGGCGGATATCGAAGGTGGACGAGCCGCGGTCGGCGGCGAAGTTGTACGGGTTCGAGCGCGGACCGCCGCCGGTCTCGAGACCGCTGCTACCCGATCCATCGTCGATGCTGTGTGACCAGGTATAGGCGAACTGAGCCTGCCAGTTGTTACTGAAGCGGCGCACCACGTTGATCTGCATGGAATGGTAGGTCGAGTTGCCGTTCGATTGGAGGGCGTTGATGGCGCCGAAATTCGGGCTCCAGCGCGGATTGCTTACGCCATTGGCGCCAAAGTGCATCACGCCATTCGCGTCGGTGGTGGCGATGGGCGGGTTTTGGTCGCTCTGCGTCATGAGATGGCTGCCGTGCGATCCGATATAGCCCACCGTCAAGATCGTGTTTGATACCAGATCGCGCTGAACGTTGATATTCCACTCGTATAAGGCAGGCGTCTTGGTGTTGTTGTAATCGACGGTCTGGCCATTGCTCGGAAGCGGAGCCGCCACCGAGGCGAGGAACGGGTTGGGGAACGGAATGGTCGGGATGGACGCATTCGGAGTCACGATGACCGAGGGGAAGGGAGGTCCGGTGACGTAGCCGGAAGTCCACGTCCGGGGAGCAATCACGTTATGGAAATCGCCGAAGCCGCCGCGGATCGAAGTTTTGTGGTCCTGGAAAGGATCAAAGGCGAAGCCGAACCGCGGGCCCCAGTTGCCGAGGGCCGGGTTGTTCCGCCAGACATTCGGAGCTAGGGTAAAGCCGGTGGAGACGGGGCCGCCGACGCTATGGAAGGGCGGATTCGTGATCACCAGCAGGTTATTCATCAGGCTCTTCGGATTGGTATCGAAGTCATAGCGTAGGCCGATGTTCAGGGTCAGCTTGGAGCTGACTTTCCAATCGTCGTTGATGTACGGGGCGACGAGGTGCTCGCGCCAGGCACGATAGGCATCGGGATTCACGTTGCCGTAGATTGAAGTTCCCAAGGGAAACGCGCCGCCGTAGCGAATCACGGTGCCTTGCATGTACCCAAGCAGGCTGGCGAAGGTGAATGAGCCTGCGGCGGAAAAGGGCTGGTTCTCGTAAGTCTGGAGCCGCGTGATTCCAACGCCGAATCGAATGGAGTGGGCGCCCTTGGTCATGTAGACATCGTCTGAAGCCGCGAATTTGCTCTGAATCAGGGAATAAGGGGCGAGGGCCGTGGGACCGAGTGGGTTGAGACCGCTGATGGTCACGTTGCCATCCTGTCCGCCGAGGTGCGGATAGAACTGCAATGCGGGAGAGGAATCCAAAGTCGTCGCGCTGTTTTCCGTCCGTACGAAGCTCACGCGCGCCACGTTGATCGTGGTCGGAGTCAGGATGTGTTTTTCTTCGACCGTGGCATAAATGTTGCGTGTGGGTTCGGTGTCCCGCCAGCCGGTGACCGGCGTGTTGGGAAATGGATTGGTGAAATCGGCTTGATCGAGAACTACACGCGCCAGTATGGACGATTTCTGAGAGAGCGTATAGTCGAAGCGTCCCAGGAAATAGTGCTCATTACCGATCTGGCTGCCGGCCTGGGAAGCGGTGCCGGTGCCGGAGGGCAAACCGCCACGCAGGATCTCGCCAGTGGCGACCGGCCACAGCTTCATGACGTCGGCGAGCCGTTGGGACGCAAACCCGACGTGGGCCAGGCCCGTGGCGGGATTACAGGTGAATGCCGTTGCGATGGCGCAGGGCAGGTCGCCGTTGTGGGCCGCGGCATCGGGGACGGTGACCAGGTTGGTGATCGTTTTGACCTGCCGAAGTTCTTCGAAGTTCCCAAAGAAGAACGCGCGGTCCTTCTTGATGGGGCCGCCGATAGCGCCGCCAAATTGATTGCGGCGGAAGGGGGCGGGCGATTTTCCTTCGAAGAAGTCGCGGGCGTCGAGCGCGCTATTGCGCAGATACTCGAACAGGGTGCCGTGATAGTCGTTGGTGCCGGACTTGCTAGCCGCGTTGACCACCGCGCCATTGCCGCCGAATTGGGCGCTGTACGTGTTCGTGAGAGTCTGGAATTCCGCGATGGCATCCAGCCCGAGCGAGGTTCCCAGCGAGCCGCCGCCTGTGCCGTGATTGAAAAAGTTCGTGACGTCGGTGCCGTCGAGCAAAAAGGCCTGGCCTTCCGGTCGTCCGCCGGCGACAGAGTAGGTGTCGCCTTTTCCGTAAAAGGAAGTGGTGGCGGTCTGTGCCAGGTTTACGCCGGGCGCCAGCAGAATCAATTGCTGGAAGTTGCGGCCGTTGAGCGGCAACTCCGCCATTTGCTTGGTGTCGACGAGATTCGCCACCGTGGAAGACGTGGTGTCTACCTGCGAAACTTCACCTTCAACCGTCACCGTCTGCTGGGCCTGACCGATGGGGAGGTTGAAATCGACGACGAATGGATTGCCCACTGTGAGGGTCACGCCCTTGCGGACGACCGTTTGGAAGCCCGTTTTTGAGGCGGTGACTTCGTAATCGCCAATGTTCAAACTAGGGATGTTGAAACGCCCTTGGGCATCACTCGTGGCCATCACGGCCACACCCGTTCCGATGTTTTTGACCTGTACGGTCGCGTCAGCGATGGCGGCTCCCGAAGAGTCCGTCACCGTTCCCAGGATACTCGCTGTGCTTACCTGTGCATGCAGGCTCGCGGCACTGGCCAGCAGACATAGCAAAATCAGGTGGACGATTACCTTGCAGACACTTGTCGACCTCTGTGTTCTTCTGTGCATTGTGTTTGACTAACCCTCTTTATCCCTTACACACGACTCGCCGTGGTTTTTCTTGGGCTTGCCGAAGTGAAGCGTGACTGGAAAGAATTTTATGGCAGCTCGATACCAAAAGTCAAATTGTTGCATGCAGGTGTCGGGTTGCAGGTGTCTGCCGGGAGGGGCGGCGAGTTGACACGGCGGAAGGACGCGGAGTAGAACAGGATACATTATGATCTTCAAGCCGTTCCTGGCCGCGGCGGGCGTGGGGCTTCTCCTCGCAGCTTTGCCTGCCGCTGCGCACCACTCATTCGCGGCCGAGTTTGACCGTGACAAACCGATCAAGGTGACCGGCTCGGTCACGAAGTTCGATTTTACGAATCCGCATTCGTGGATTTATCTTGACGTCAAAGACGCGGACGGAAATGTTGCGACGTGGGGATTCGAAACAGCGTCGGGTGCGAATCTTTTCAAACGCGGCTTTCGCAAAGACTCGCTAAAGCCGGGAACGGTCGTCACCATCGAAGGCTTTCAGGCGAAGGACGCAACACACACCGGGAACGCACAACGGATGACTTTGCCGGACGGCAAGGTCGTAGTGCTGGGGACGGAAGAGAATCCGGGCTAGGAGATCACAGTGGGAATTCGGGCCGCTGCGGCGGGAGTTTGTCTGACAATTATGCTGGCCAGCGCGGAGACGCCGTACGCGCCGCCCCGCACGAGCGACGGCAAGCCGGACCTGCAAGGGATCTGGGAGACGCGCAATGCGGCCGCCTTTGATGTGAGTGAGATCGCCGAGGGGCATGACATCCCGTATCTGCCGGCAGCGCTCGAGAAAGAGCAGAAGGGCAGCCGCGTCGATCCGATGGCGCATTGCGCGATGCCCGGCGTGCCGCGCATCAACTATCTGCCGTTCCCGTTTCAGATTGTGCAACGGCCGGGGCTGGTCATTATCCTTTACGAATATCTGCACAACCAGCGGCTGATTCAGACGATGCCGCGCGAACATCTTGACGGCATCGATCTGTGGATGGGGGATTCGGTCGCCCATTGGGAGGGCGACACGCTGGTGGTCGATGTCGCCGACCTCGGGGACAAGACCTGGCTGGACTCGGCGCGCCATACCCACAGCGATGCGCTGCACGTGATCGAGCGCTACACGCGCACCGGGGCGGATACGATTCGATATGAAGCGACTTTGGAAGATCCCAAGACCTATTCCAAACCGTGGAAAATCAGCATGACGCTCCATCGGAACACGCAGCCGGGATTCGAATTGCGTGAGCAGGAATGCACCGAAGGCGATAATGGCCGCGCGATTCAGCCGCAGTACCGCCCCGCGCCGAAGGGCGATCCGCTGGAATTCCCGCGTACGTACCCTAGCTCGGCAGAGGTGTCGAAATGAAGATCGCCTTTCTGATTTGTCTTGCCGTCCTGTCGTGTTGGGGGCAGACGAGTGCGTACGTTCCGCCGAAGACCTCGGATGGCCTGCCGGACCTGGAAGGCATGTGGCAGCCGCGCGCCAACGGAGCGGCGTATTCCATCCTGCCGCATCCGGGCGGCTTTTTCCTGGGAGCGGAATCGAAAGAAGGCATTGTCGAGGGAGGGATACTGCCCTACCAGCCGTGGGCGGCGGCCAAGGTCAAGGAACTGACGCAGCACATGGAGTTCGATCCGACCGGGCACTGCCACTATGAAGGCATTCCGCACGCCATGTATTTCGGATTTCAGATAGTCGAAACGCCGAAGTACATCGCGGTGATGCACGAGAACATGCACGCGTGGCGCATCATTTACATGGATGGCAGCCCGCATCCCAAGGATTATTCGGCCTGGATGGGCGATTCGCGCGGACATTGGGAGGGAAGCACGCTGGTGGTGGATGTGGCCAACAATAATGACAAGAGCGTGTTCGACATGGCCGGCCACTTCCACAGTGACGCCTTGCACGTGGTGGAGCGGTTCACGCCGGTGGACAAGGACACGATCCGCTACGAAGCGACCCTGGATGACCCGAAAGTGTTCACGCGGTCGTGGAAACTAGGCTTCCCGCTCAAGCGGGCGCGCAAGGATTACCTTTTCCTGGAATCCGGATGCTTCGAGGACGAGCGCGACCAGGAGCACCTGGTGAACGGCAAGGCCGCCCTTCCGGCCGATCATTATAAGCAGTGACTTTTCTTTTCCCAATTTGAATTCTTGGGGATCCCCTATCGCCAGTAACCAGGCCGACGAACGTCCGTTCTTTACGCCGAACGGCAGGACTCACCGGTTTTACATGACGCCGAGGCGCCCAGGACTCCGCGCGTGTGGCAAGGTGTTGGAAGTTAACAGGCGATCGGTTGAACGATGCGCGGGCCTGAAAGCGAACGTGATTTGGAGGCGGTATACTGCGTTCCAAGTGTAAGACAGGAGGGAACATGATCCCACGGTTCGTCGCGACTTTCTTGCTGGCGGGCGCCTGCCTGGCCCAGAATCTCAACCTCCGGCTGGATCAGATCGTGCAGTCCTATGTCCCAAATCACCAGTTCATGGGCTCGGTGCTGGTGGCGCGCGGTGGCGATGTGCTGTTGAGCAAAGGCTACGGCTCCGCGGATCTGGAATGGGATATTCCGAACTCACCGGACACGAAATTCCGGCTGGGATCGATCACGAAGCAGTTCACCGCCGCCTCGATTTTGTTGCTCCAGGAGCGCGGGAAGCTGAACATCAATGATCCTGTCAAGAAATACATGCCCGATGCCCCCGCGGCGTGGGACAAGATCACCATCTTTCACCTGCTCACGCATACAGCGGGCATCCCGAATTTCACCAGCTTTCCCGATTATCCGAAGCTCGAGCCGTTTCCGGCCACGGCCGAACAACTGGTCGCACGCTTTCGTGATAAGCCTCTTGACTTTGAGCCGGGCGAGAAGTGGAACTATAGCAACTCGGGGTATGTTCTGCTGGGTTACCTGATCGAGAAAATCACCGGCGGCAGCTACCAGAAATTTGTCTCGCAAAATATTTTTGAGCCGCTGGGCATGAAAGATTCCGGATATGACTCGAATGCGGCGATCCTTCCCCATCGGGCTTCCGGATACTCGCGCGAACCTAACGGTCTTGCGAACGCCGGGTTTATCAATATGACCGTTCCGCTGTCTGCGGGAGGCCTCTATTCCACGACCGGGGATCTATTGAAGTGGGAACAAGGTCTGTTTGGATGGAAGGTCCTCCAGGCGGCCTCAATCGAAAAGATGACCACTCCGTTCAAGAATGATTACGCGTTTGGGCTACAGGTAGAAACCAAGCGCGGGCACAAGGTGATCGATCATGCCGGAGGGATCGAGGGGTTCAACACGGAGCTGGAATATTATCCCGAGGATCAGTTGACCGTTGCGGTACTCGCCAATGTGAATGGGCCGGCGCCGGTGCAAATCGCCGCGCAGCTTGCGGCAGCGGCTCACGGCGAGACCGTGACGCTGCAGACAGAGAGGAAAGAGGTTCCGGTGGATCCGAAGATACTGGCGCGCTATGTGGGTGCATATCAACTGGCGCCGGGGATAAGCTTTCTGATCACGTTGGATGGGAATCAACTCGTGTCGAAACTGGGGCCTCAGCAGCCGGTTCCGATTTTTCCGCAATCGGAGACGATGTTCTTCGCCAAGGTGGTGGACGCGCAAATCGAGTTTACGAAGCCCGACGCCCAGGGCATTCCGGGGCAACTCATCCTTCATCAGAATGGAAGGGACCAGCCGGCCAACCGGCAGAGCGAAGCCGAGTTCAAGCAAGTCGCGGACGCAGCGGCGGCAGCGGACAAACGGTTCAAAGATCAAACCGCGGCTCCCGGCAGTGAGGCGGCGGTGCGGCGGATGATCGAGGAACTGCGGACCGGCCAGCCCGACTACGACGCGATGAGCACGAACCTCGCGACGGCTACGCGTCAGCAATTGCCGATGCTGCAGGCGGACATTAAGCAGCTCGGGGCAGTGCAAGCGGTGACCTTCAAAGGAGTCGGGCCGGGAGGGGCGGACATTTACCAGGTGAAGTTTGAGAACGGCGCCTGGGAATACCGAATTTCAATGGCGCCCGATGGGAAAGTCGCCGCTGCCGGCGTGCGTCGCCTGCCCTGAATTCGCCTAATCGCCTTGATCGCAACCAACCCGTCAAATACATCGAAATCGAACGCAACAAATTGCGCATTGGTGTGTTTGAAAAACCTTGAATTGTAGGAGAGTTTGCGTAGAAATGATCGGATCTCGTTGTGAATGGGCACTGGGCATCCTGGTGGCGCTCGGACCGGCCGCGGCGCAGCAGCGCCTTCAAATCACCTCCTTTTCGGTGGGGCCGGACCAAACGCTCACATATCCGAACAACAGCAGCAATCCGCCATTCTTGGTGGACCTGCCGGACGAGCATACAACGTTTTTTCCGCCGGCCGAGCCCGGAAGTCCGTATCTCGTATTTTCGGCAAGTAAGCTCTCCGGCGGCACCGGCGGGGCGGTGGTCCTGGAGACGAACGATCTGCAGACTTTCACGTTTGCGACTTCGCTGGGATATAACCGCCAGGTAATGACTCCGCCGCTGGCAATCAACCAGTGCAACCCGACCTACACCACAGAATTCGATGGCAATTATGCGGCGCCGGGCTCGATCGTGCAGGATCCGACATTGCCTCCGGGAAACCTGATCATGATTTACGAGGCGGAAAACCATTGTCCGGGCGGCGTCAACCAACAGCCGTTCTACGCGACGGTGGGTTTTGCGCGGTCGTCGGACAACGGCAAGACCTGGCCGGCGCCCATCAACGGCGTGTCCGGAGGGCCGGCCCGGCATCCGGTCTTGCAATCTTCCGACCCGCAGCCGACGGCGCCGCATCCGGCGATGGGCGACGCGATTCCGAGTGCGTTTGTCGATAAGAACGCGAACGGGGATTACTATCTCTACATCACGTATTTGTACCGTCCGGGTCCGACCGGAACTACTGACGGCCTGGTTCGCGTGGCGCGCAGCAAACTCGGCCAGGATCCGTTGGTTTTCTTGAAGTGGTACAACGGCTCGTTCAATCAGCCGGGCATCGGCGGGCTGGACAGCGGTGCTCCGCCGGGGCCGGGCTGCGCGAACGGAGGGCAGGCGCATTCTGAAATCAACTACAACGACGATCTCGGTTTGTACCTGATGATTTTTGTGTGCGTGAACGGCCCGACCGGCGCGCGCGCCGGCGCGTGGTATTACTCCGCCGCGACCAGCCTCGATGCTCAGGATTGGACCGAGCCGCAGATGATCCTGAATTCCCGGTTTCCGTTAACTTCGCCGTGCCCGGGCCAAACGGACGGAGGGCAGTTCGACGGCTGGTATCCCTCGTTCATGTCGCCCGGTGCGGCATCGGGTCATACGAAACTGACCGGGAGGGTGTTTTTCCTGAATGGATGCGATACCGGAGCGCGGCAGTTCATGTCGCGCACGTTCACAATCACAGCCGCGAGTTCCGCGCCGCCGATTGTGACGCAAGGAACGGTGGCCAACGGCGCGACCTACGCCGCGGGCGGCCTGGTGCCGGGCTCGTGGGCGCAAGTGAAGGGCGCGAATCTGGCCACGGCTTCGCGGACCTGGGCGGCTTCCGATTTCAACGGCCTGGGAACGAACCTGCCGACAAATGTCGGCGGGACTTCGGTGACGGTGAACGGCAAACCATCGGCGGTTTATTACATCAGCTCAAACCAACTGGATTTTCAAGTGCCGGCGGGAATCACCGGCGCCGCGTCCGTCCAGGTTTCGAATGCTGCCGGAACGAGTAGCGCGGTAACGGGGGAGACGGCGGCGAGCGCACCGGGCATCTGGCCAATTATCGTGAATGGGACGAATTACGCCGCGGCCGTGTTCCTGGATGGCGACTTCGCCGGAGATCCGTCGGTTGCTTCCGTGTTTCGGAACGCGAAACCAGGAGACAAAGTGCAGCTGTTCGGAACCGGACTGGCATCATCGCCGGCGGGTGTGCCCGTTACTTTTCAACCTCTGAGCGGAGTCACCGTCACGATCGGAAGCATTACAGTCCCGGCCGATGCGGCGGGGCTGGTGGCGGTTGGCGAATTCCAGATTAATTTCACGGTGCCTCAGCAGTTCGCGAATATGGCGGAAGGAAACTATCCGATCACGGTATCGGTGAATGGAGTCTCCTCGCCGGCGACGATCAATTCGAATCCGCCGGGGCCGCTGGTGATTCCGATCCAGCACTAAGCGGACGATTTCACGCGCAAACCGTGAGTAAATAGAAGTTCGTGCAGGATGGCGCCGCCACAGTGAGGTTCGGAGCGCACTTTGACGGGAAGCGCTTCTATAATCCGAACGCCCCCCAGGCGCGAGGTTTCCTCGATCTGTTGCGGTGGAAGCTGACCAGCCGGCCCGAGCCATCGGCGCGCTGGGTCTCCGACGTCGAAGAATCGAAGCCGCCATTGGGCGTCGAAGACAATGAGCTGCGAGTCACTTTCATCAATCATTCCACGGTGTTACTGCAACAGAGCGGCTGGCATATTCTGACCGATCCGATCTGGTCGGAGCGGGCGAGCCCCTTCCGCTCCATCGGTCCGCGCCGCCACAGGAAACCAGGAGTACGCTGGGAGGATCTCCCGCGGATCGACCTCGTTCTGCTCAGCCACAATCACTACGATCACCTGGACCTTGCGATCTTGCACCGGCTGGCGGAGCACCGGGAGTGCCGGTTCGTGGTTCCTCGAGGGCTCGCACGGTTCCTTCAATCGCACCATATCGAATCCGTCGACGAAATGGATTGGGGTGAATCGCTGTCATTCGCCGGAAAGATCGTGCATAACGTGCCCGCGGTGCATTTCTCCGCACGTGGTATGTTCGATCGCAACCGGACGCTGTGGTGTGGATACGTGCTCGAAGCCGCGGGCCGAGTCATCTATTTTGCGGGCGACACGGGATTCGGCGACCATTTCTCCCAAATTCGCGAACGTTTCGGAGCACCGCGCCTGGCGCTGCTCCCGATCGGAGCCTACGAGCCGCGCTGGTTTATGTCGCCGGTGCATATGAATCCGGAGGAGGCCGTGCGCGCGCATGAGATCCTTGGAGCTCAGACCAGCATCGCGATTCATCACGGCACTTTCCAACTAGGTGACGAGGGCATCGACACGCCAAAAGCGCGGCTGCTTGCGTGCGCGCCGGGCGATTCGTTTCTGGTTCTGAACAATGGTCAATCGGTGGCGCTTTGGTGACGATCGCTATCGACAAGCACACGCTGGCACTGGTCAGCATCATCGGGAGCTCGCTCGATGTGCTCGGAGCCATGTATCTGGCCTACGATCTGCTCGGCGGGGAGCACGGTCCCCTACGGACTCTGACGCGCGCGGTCACCTACGGAGCGCTGTTCGGAGCCGGTTTCGGTGTTGCGCTGGGGCCGGTATTCGGTCTTGTGAACGGCGTGGCACACGGGCTTACGCTGGCCTGGGAGTTCTCCCGTGCCTCCCGGCACGCACCACTGCCGGGATTTTGGCTGGACACCGCGATGAGCGCGATTCGCGGCGCCGGTTATGCTGTGGGCGCGTCGTATCTGTTCGGTGTCCCGTTCGGACTTACCTTCGGCGTGTTGAGCACGGCCGGGCAGATTATTGCATACCGGATGGGCATCCGCCCGACAGTCGATTACCGCCCTGCCGCGCGGCCGCGGATTACCCGGTTTCTGTTGCTAGCGGCTGCGAATCGCACGGTCGGTTACGGGTTTACGGGCTATATCAGTAGCTTGATCGCGCATCAGCGGCAACACGCCATTGCGATTGGGTTGACGACGGGACTGGCGGTAGGCATCGTCACGGCGATCGCGACATCGTGCACGCCCTTTGTCGAATGGATCGCCGATCGCGTGCCTGAACGGCGGATGGGAGTTTTTGGCGTGGGCTTGATCCTGGTCGGCTTCGCGCTGCAATCGGTTCAGAATTGGATGACGTTGCTGGATGTGAGTATTCGATAGGCCGGTCCTGTGCCGCCGGGAGTTGGTGATTGCGTGGCCTGTCCCCGAATTAGGAGATGATGCCCTTGCGCACGGCGTAGAGGATTAGCTCCGGAACGCTATGGAGGCCGAGCTTTTGCAGGATGTGGGCGCGGTGGGTTTCGACGGTGGTCTGGCTGATGTTCAAAACGCTGGCGACTTCCTTATTGCTTTTGCCCTCGGCAACCATCTGCAGAATCTCGCGCTCCCGGTCGGTGAGCAGGTCGTAGCTGTCATCGAGGCCACGGCTCTCCAACTGGTGCATGTAGTCTTCCTGCAACATGCGGCTGACTTTCTTCGTCAGGAACGACCGTCCCCGGAAGACTGCGCGGATGGCATCGATCACCTCGCTGCGGAGGGAATCCTTCAGGAGGTAACCCTTGGCGCCGGCTTTGAGCGAACGCAGGACATAGCTCTCGTCCTGGTGCATGCTGAGCATCACGACGGCGGTGCGCGGGTTGGCGGCGAGGATCCGGCGTGTGGCCTCAATGCCATTGAGGTTCGGCATGCCGATATCCATCACCACGACATCGGGAGATTGTTCTTCCGCCAGCCGGATGCTGTCGCGGCCATCGGCCGCTTCGGCCACGACGGCCATGTCGGGCTGCTTTTCGAGCAGCGCGCGCAAGCCGTCACGCACCACGGTGTGGTCGTCAGCCAACAAAATGCGTATGGGCATCACGTCCGTTTTCAGAGGCGATTTCGGCAACCGGCAGTTCGGCGGAGACCAGAGTTCCCTCTCCGAGGCGGGAGTCGATGCGCAGGTGTCCGCCCAGACGGCGGACTCGCTCTTCCATGCCGAGCAGACCCATGCCGCGCACCAGGGCCGGATCGAAGCCGACGCCGTCATCGCGCACGGTGAACAGCACGCGGCGGTTTTCGCGCTTGACGACCACTTCGACGGATCGGGCGTTTCCGTGCCGCGCCGAGTTGTTCAGAGCTTCCTGCACCAGGCGATACACGCAGGTCTTGTGCTCCTCTGGAAGATTGTCTGTATCGTCGTCGGCGCTCACAGCAATTTTGAGCCCGGTCCGTTTGGCGGTTTCCCGGGCATGCCAATTGAGAGCCGGGACGAGGCCGAAATCGTCGAGCATGGAGGGACGCAGCAATAGAGCCAGATCGCGGACTTCATTCACGGTCCTCTCGGCGAGCGTGCGGATGGATTGCAGGTGATCCCGGGTTTCGCAAGGATCATCGGCACAGACCGCGCTTTCGGCTTCCATCAAAATGGCCGATAAGGACTGGCCGACTTCGTCGTGGAGTTCGCGCGCGAGGGACCGGCGTTCGTTCTCCTGCGCACGCAATAACCGGGCCGAGAGTTCCTGCAGATCGGCGCGCGCCGCGGCATTTTCTTCCAAGCGGCGCTCCAGTTCGCGCTCCAGCCGTAACGTCCGCGCCACGGTAAGAATCGCCAGCACCAGCCCGCCCGCCAAGGTGATGGCGAACGTGAGGATTAACGAACGGCGTAGGCCATCCGATGATGCCGCCAGTCGCTCCTCGGCGCGGTTCAGCCCGCGCTCGTTGACGGCCGTGATGCGATCGGCGATCTGCAGCATGGTCGTGCGGCGCGGGATCAGTTCGTCGTAAAAGAAGGCGGAGCGAAGGCGCTCGCGGTCACCGCGGGAGGACGCCAGCATTTTGTCGAGAACCCGCCAGTAGGCGTCAATCTGGGCCTCCAAGGCGAGGAACGGCTCGCGTTCTTCCGGTTCGAGCGATTGGGAATAGCGATCGAGCTCCTGGCGTGTCTCGCGTTCGACACCAGCCAGCCGCGCGGTTTGCGCGCCCGCGCCGGTCTCATCGGGTGACAGAAGCAGATCGCGCACGTAGGTTCCCGAAAGATAGATCTGGGCGCGAATCTGGTCGAGCGAGCCCAGGCGCTCCAGAAATGCCTTGCGAGACTGCGTCTCGTCGTTGCGGACGTGATTCAATTCCACCAGGGTTCCGGTGCCGGCGCCGAGGACGCAGATCAGCAGGCCTCCGAATCCAAAGGAAAGAGCGAGCCAGGGGGGCCAGCGACCTTTCAGAGGGTTAGGGAACTCGTGCCGGGCAGACCCGGACGGGTGCTGCTGCAATATTCCTCCTCTTAATCAGTTTAGTTGACTATGTTTGCCAGAGAGAATCCTGTCCGAACAGGATGGGATCGCACTGAGGAAAACGCTATCAATTGTAGAGGAGGGAGGAATCCACCATGAAGAAATCGTATGAATTGGCGTTGGTCGCCGTCGCGGCGTTTTCGGTGATCAGCGCCGGCTGCGCGAAGAAGAAGGTTGCTGTAGCGACGCCGCAGGCTCCGGCCCCAGCGCAGACGCGAAGCACGCCCGAAGCGGCGCCGCCCGCGCGCCGGCAACCGCAGCCCACGCGGCAGGCGACTGCTCAGCCCCAGTCGCGGGTCCCGAATGCCGCCACGAAGGCGCGCATTGACGAACTGCTGGCGAAGATAGAAGACGCGTATTTCGACTATAACAAGCACACGCTACGGCCCGATGCCATCAGCGCGTTGCAGGCGGACTCGACCGAGTTGCGAGATATCCTGAAGGATTATCCGGACTATAAGCTGACCGTCGAAGGCCACTGCGATGAACGCGGCTCCGCCGAATACAACATGGCATTGGGCGATCAGCGTGCGCGCGCGGCGAAAGACTATCTCACTCAAGTGGGGATACCGAGCGATCAGCTCTCATTGGTAAGCTATGGCAAGGAGCATCCGGTGTGCAGCGATCACGACGAAGCGTGCTGGCAAAAGAATCGCCGAATCCACATCGTGGCCCAGAACTCCCACTAAGAGAACAAAAGGAAGCAGCACTGTCTGATTGCAAACGTGTTTGGCGCCGCGGCTGCGGATTCTTGCGCGCCGCGGCGATAAGATGGGGTTCGTGAGGGCGAACAGTGGACCGCGCGATCCGATCGCGAGCCAGCGATATGAAGAGCGGGTCCTCCTCGTCCTAACGCTGATTATCGGGGCCATCGTCAGCCTGGCGGTGGTCGCCTTCATTCTGCTGACGGAAAACCTCGGGGCGCGGATGTACCCGGTGGGAAGCGCCGCCTGGCGGCGGGTTCTCATCCCGGTCGCGGGTGCGCTCGGCACCGGGTTTTTTCTGTACCGCTATTTTCCGAACGCGCGCGGCAGCGGAATTCCCCAGACCAAAGTTGCGCTCTTTCTACGCGACGGATACATCAGCTTCCGCACGGTCGTCGGAAAGTTTACTCTCTGTTCAATCTCGCTGGCCAGCGGCATTGCGCTTGGCCGCGAAGGCCCGTCGGTCCAAGTGGGGGCGGGCATCGCTTCCGCCCTCGGTCGCCGGCTTGGGCTCACTACTAAAAGCGTGAAGTCGCTGGTGCCGGCCGGAGCAGCCGCGGCGCTGGCGGCCGCATTCAATACTCCCATCTCGGCGGTTTTGTTCTCGCTCGAAGAAGTGATGGGCGACATGAACGCTCCGGTGTTGGGCTCCATCGTTTTGAGCTCAGCGACCTCCTGGATCGTGCTCCACCTGCTCCTCGGTGATGAACCCCTGTTTCACGTTCCGGCGTATCAGTTGGTGCATCCCGTGGAGTTCGTGTTTTACGCCATTCTAGGCGTCATCGGCGGACTGGTTTCAGTTGCGTTTGTGAAACTGCTGCTCTGGCAGCGGAAGTGGTTTTTGGCAAGGCCGGAGGCGTCGCAATGGTTTCTGCCGGCTGTCGGCGGCCTGACGGTCGGGCTCCTGGGCTGGTTCTCGCCGCGGGTTCTCGGCGTCGGTTACAGCGTGGTCGGGCAGGCTTTGAATGGCCAACTGGTCGTGGGCGTCATGGCGGGCCTCGTCATTCTGAAGCTGATCGCCACCGCCACTTGTTATGCTTCGGGCAATGCCGGCGGCATCTTCGGACCGAGCCTGTTTATCGGCGCCATGATGGGCGGCGCGGTGGGCGGCGTGGTCCACATGCTCGCCCCCGATTACACCGGCGGCGTCGGTGCTTATGCGCTGGTTGGCATGGGAGCGGCTTTCGCGGGCATCGTGCGCACACCCATGACCTCGGTGATTATGATCTTCGAGATCACCCGCGACTACTCCATCATCGTTCCGCTGATGATCGCGAACCTGATTAGCTACTTCCTGTCCAGCAAGCTGCAGGAAGAGCCGATTTACGATGCGCTGCAGCAGCAGGATGGCATTCATCTTCCGGGCGCGACGCCGGCGCCCGAGGTGCTGCTGACAGTGGCCCATGCGTTTCGTACGGACACGCCGGTTTTCTATGCGACCGATCGGATACAGAAAGTGGCGGGTCTGATCGACCGCAGGCGCGAGGCTTGGCCGGCAGTCGATCCGGACGGATTGCGTGGCATGATTACCGTGGCGCAATTGGACGAGGCGATGCAGGCCGATCGTGGCGACGAAACTCTCGCGCGTCTGGTTCCCGCACCGAGCCCTATCGATGTTTTGACGGCCGAGAGTTTTCCGCATGTCCATGCCGACCACTCGCTCGATTTTGCGATGCGGCGGATGGCCGAAACCGGCCTGAAGGTTTTGCCGGTCGTGCACCGGACGAATATCCGCGAGTTGGAAGGAACGATTTCGGTCGACGATATCGTTGCCGCACACAGTCCGAATGTGGCGCCTGCGGCTGCTCCCGAGGAAGGTGGTCCGCGCGAACGCATTCCCCTGCGCACGCTGGGCGGCGCGCTCGCGGCCTTGGCTGGGCTGGTGGTCCTCACCGGGTTTTTCAACTATTTCTATCGCGCCGAACGCAGCACGGAGGCGCAAACGTCATATAAAACCGGGATGCGCTTGCTGCAGTCGGCGCGCTATGAAGAGGCGGTGGAACAATTCCGGAAAGCGCTTTCGATCTCGCATACCACCGATGATCGTTTGATGCTCGGAGTGGCCTTGGCGCAGGCGGCTCACTTGAATGAAGCGACTACCTATCTGAATCAGGTGCTGCGGGACCGTCCGCAAGATGGCCAAGCGAACCTGGAAATGGCCCACGTCCTGGCGCAGGAGGGGCGCATCGATGACGCCATATTGCGCTACCAGCGCGCGGCTACAGGGGCGTGGCGGGATGATCCCCAGACGCATCGCACGCAGGCGCGCTTCGACCTGGTGGAGATGCTCACGAAGGCCGGCCGCCGCGCGCAGGCGCGGGCGGAACTGCTCGCGCTCGCGGCGCAGCCGCCCAACGATGTCCCAGGCCGGCTCCGCCTCGCCCGCATGCTGGGCGATTTCGGCATGCTCAAGGAATCAGCCGATGTGTATCGCGGAATCGTCCAGCGCGACAAGCAGAACGTCATGGCATTCCAAGGGCTCGGCGCGGCCGAGTTCCAACTCGGCGACTACCCTTCCGCCGAGCAGGCATTTCGCAATGTGCTCATGATTCAGCCGTCGAACAAGGAAGCTGCGCGGAAGGAGGAGGTTTGCCGCGCGTTGATCGCGCTCGATCCCACGGTAGCCAGTCTTCGGCCTGAGGAACGATTCCGGCGCAGCCAGGCAGTGTTACGCAGGGTTTTCGAGGCGCAAGCGCGCTGCGTTCAGGCCAGCGGGCTACCCCGACCGACCGGAAGTGACGCCCAGGCCGCGCGCGCCGCGCTGTCCCGCCGAAGAAGGCCGGATTCCTATGCCGACGCGGCCGATTCCAACCTCATGCTCGCCGAACGGCTCTGGGCAGAGCGCCTCACGTTGTGCAAAGCGGCGCCGGCCTCCGACGACCCTTTGGACATCGTCATGACGAAACTGGGGAAGCGGTAATACCCCTCGTTTTAGTCGCGGCTCCGTATCGGCAGCCGAGCCGCGACCTGAGGAGCCGATTCCAACTCAGATCGATACGCCACGGGGGGCGGTGACGACAGGGTCGGCGACATCCCCGGTGTTGACCATACCAGCGGGGTCGAAACAGAGGACCTGCGCCTCCTCAACGGCGGCGGTCCGGTGCTCGACGCCTCTGGGCACGACCATGCATTCGCCTGGTTCCAGCACAAACGTCTGATCCCGAAACTCGACGCGAAACCTGCCTTTCAGACCAGGAAGAACTCATCTTCGCCTTCGTGCACTTGCCAGGGAAACTCTCCCGCACTTTCACGAGTTTTACTTCCTGACGATTTATCGCCGCAACGACTTTGGGCCCCCAGCGTTCGGCGAACAGCGCGAACTTGTCGTCGAGGTTGATCTTGTGTGCCATCGGAACGATCATACTGGGTAGAATTGTGGAACGCGGCGAATTGTTCTCCGCAAAGGGAGGTTCTGTGATGCGTGGCCTAGCAACGATGTTTGCCGTCCTGATGCTGCAGACGTCAGGATTTGCCCAAGCGGGTCCACCCGAGATTCCATTCGACTCGAATCCCGATTATCTCAAGCTACCGCCCGGAATGAATTTCGGCGAGGTGCTTGGAATCACCATCAACTCGAAAGGCCAGTTCGTGGTGCTGAACCATCCGGGGACATTCGAGGGCCCGGTGTTCGGCGCGGCCTCGACACAATTGCTCGAGTTCGATGAAAATGGAAAATACCTTCACGAAATCGGGCGCGGCGTTTACGGCCTCGGCTACGCGCATTCGGTGCGGTTCGATAAGTACGACAACCTGTGGGTAGTCGATAAAGCCACCAATTCGGTGATGCGCTTCAATCCGTCGTTTCGCGTCACGATGAACCTGGGCCGCCGCGAGGAAGGGCCCGACGAACATCATTACATCGATTTTCAGCGCGGTGACGCGCCGCCGCCGCATGTCGACGGCGAGTTCCGTGGGTCCACCGACGTCGCCTGGGATTCGGACGATAACATTTACGTGACCGACGGCTATTTCAACTCGCGGGTGGCGAAGTTCGATAAGCATGGGAACTGGATCAAATCATGGGGATCGCGCGGCAGCCAACCGGGGCAGTTCAACACGCCGCACAATATCGGAGTTGACCGGCAGAATAATGTGTACGTGGCGGACCGCGGCAACCGGCGCATTCAAGTGTTCGACACGAATGGAAAATATCTGCGCTCGATTCTTTTGAACGCGCCCTACGACAAAACCCGGCATCCGGTGCTCGGGAACATGCCGCCCAACCGGCCGGATGAGACGCAGCCGTGGACCATCTGCATCACGGGTGGCCCGACGCAATATCTCTTCACATCGGATCAGGAGCCGGGACGCATCTACAAGCTGTCCCTCGATGGCAAGATTCTGGGAATGTTCGGCGAGTCGGGGCACGACGTGGGGCAGTTCAACTGGGTACATGCGATCGCGTGCCCGTCGGAGAACCTGCTCTATATCGCGGATATGAACAACTGGCGCGTGCAGCGGGTGGCGTTGCATCCGGAGCGGCAGAAGCTCTCGGCCTCGGGAGGAAAGTGAGATGCCAATTTACGATTACCAATGCCGGAAGTGCGGCGAGGAGTTCGAACTGCTCGTTCTGAAGAACACGGTCGTGGCGTGCCCGGCGTGCCAAGGCCAGGATCTCGAGCAACTGGTCTCCGGATTCGCAGTCAGCTCGGAGGAGAAGACCCGGGCCAATGTGAAAGCCGCGCGGCGGAAGTTCGCGACGAGTTCGAATTACAAGGAACAGAAGGTCGCCGAGGCCGAAGAAATTCGCGAGCACGCGCCCCAATATTTCGAGAAAAAGAAAAAGCCCTGAGGCTCAGTGGCTGACGCGCTCGCCGGATGCCTGGGCGCCATCGGCGGTGTAGTTGAAGCGGAGCATCCAATCCTCGGTGTTGTGCTTGCCCGCAGCGAGCGGCTCGAATTTCCAGTAGCGCGCGGCATCCACAGCCCGATTGTCAAAGTAGCGGCTGGGCCCCGGCAACTCGAGCCTGGCGTCAGTGACGTTTCCGGACGAATCGACCCGGACGGCGACCCGGACGATGATCGTGCCTTGGATACTCTCCCGCGCCTGTTTGGAAATGTCGGGCAGCGATTGCTCGGTGATGCGGCGGCCGCCGGGCGGGGCCATCGCCGATGCGGGTGGCTGCACGGGTAGCGGCGGAGGGGGCAACGCCGGACTCGCTAAATGATGAGGGCGATGAAGCGTTCCTGACAACGCGATGGCGAGCGCAAGGGCCGGGATCGCATAGAGCCACCGCCGCAGCGAACGGCGGGCGGCTGGAGGTGTTGTCACCGTGGACGGCGCCTCGTGCAATCGGCCGGCGAGATCCGCGACCGTGGTCCGCCGGTCCGGATCGGGTTCCAGACACTGCCGCGCAATATCCAGAAACAGCGGTGGCAGTGTTACGGGCAGCGCCGGTGGTTTGTGCTGCAGTCGCTTGGGCGCGAGCGGTCGCTGAGTGAGTGCTTCGACCAGCGTGATTCCCAACGACCACACGTCCGCCGCCGGCGAGATGAAACCGGCGGTCGCCTCAGGCGGGTCGTAAACGCCATGGTTCGCGCACTCCCGACGCCGGTCGCCGGGCGAGTACAGGCAGTCGCTCGAAAGCTTGAGGTGATCCGCGATGGCCAGTATGTTCGACGGCTTCACCCGGCCGTGGACGAAGCCGTGGCTGTGGATGTAAGAGAGCGCGTCGAGAACCGGGTCGAGCATCTCGCGCGTTTCGCCCTCCGTGAGCGGCCGTTGCCGCAGGACATCCGCGAGATTTTCCTCCGCGTACTCCATCAAAAGGTAGTGCAGACCGAGGCCTCCGGAGTCGCAGTTCCCCATCCCCAGCAGCCGGACCAGGCCGGGATGAGACAACCCGGCGGCACGCTCCCACTGAGGCAGAAGAGCATCGCGGTCCACCGTGTGTTCCAAAACCACCTTGATTGCGGCTGCGCGTGGGGAGCCATGGCCATACTGGGTGAGGAACACGGCACTGTGCCTCCCGCCGCCGAGGTGCCGTTCCAGCCGGAATTGGCCATCGATCACGCGCCCCTGCCATTCTTGCCAATTAGGAAGCGGCTGAGTCTCGGCTGTGGGTTTTGTCCGGACCAGCGCGCCGGCGCATTTGCGCAGCAGCCCTGAGCCATCCAATGCGGCGCCGAACAGGCTCGCGGGCAACAGTTCTTCGACGTGTTCGATCCACTCGCGCCGCTTGTTGTCATTGTCACGGGCGGGCTTGCGGCAGCAGAGATCTACGCGCGCGGTGAGCGTCGGCAAGCGAGGCTGGTCGCCGATCAACGCGACGACGCGAACCTGCTCGTTCGACCGCCGCAGCGCCTCAATAAACTCGGCTGCTCCAGGCACTGTCGGATTGAGTATCAGCAGATCGACCTGCAGACCCAGCTCGTTCTGCAAAGCGATCGCATCGGGCGTGCTCTTCGCGGGATAACCCTGATAACCAGCTTGGTCGAATCCGCGCGCCATCCAAAAGCCGAAGGCTAACTCGGGGTCGAGAATCAGAGCGGTCTTCATCCGCGGCGCCAGTAAGTGGCAAGTCGTCTGCCAAACACACCACCTTGGTTTTTCTGTTCACTTAGACTGTCCTGCTATAAAAGTTACCTGCCCTTTCTGTGTGAGTGAGCAAGTTTTGGAGGGTTAGTATTCGGCCGGATTAGGATATGACCGGTTATCGATGGTTAAGTCGGGTGTATCTCCAGTGGATGGTTCTTAGACGGCAACCCGCCTGCGCGCAACCGTGAGCGCCAGGTTCAGCGCAAAGAGAGTCACGGCGGCCATCTCCGCGAGGGCCGAGACGGGAAGACATGCCCATGCTGCGTTTCCCAGACCCTGATAGGCGATGATCTCGGAAACCACGCGCAGCAGGCAGCCGGAGGCAAGCAGGGCCAGCGCCAGAAACATCAGCTTGGTGCTGAATAGCAGGCGCATCCCGGAAAAAGCCGGCAGCACGCGTTGTCCGACTGCGAACACCATGGTCGCCAGGAAACCAACCGTTAGCGCGTGACGGGATGCGCCCCAGATACCTTGGGAATTTTTCGCGAACGCTGCCCAGATTCCGAGCAGGGCTGCCACGATCGCCCAGCCGTAGGCCAATCTGATGAACACGGGATAACTCGGTGTCACACCCTTCAACTTGGCTGCACCGGCCGGCGCTTCCAGAATCCGAAGGGCATGCGCGGCGACGAGGATCCCCGCCAGCAGCAGCATCACCGCAACGTTCATCCACCCTGCGAGTGCGCTTAGGACCCCGGCAAAGTTCAGGGCCACGGCCCACAAGAGCTTGGCGCCGCGTACCGGACGCAGTGCCAGGAAGATCGGCAGCCATTTCGCGCTGAAGCCCCAGACGAAGGGAACCAGGAAACCCCATGTCTCGAGCACCAGGAAGCGTTGATCGAAACCCGCGGGCAGCTCCGGCGAGCCCGCTCGTAGCGCCACATAGACGGCGGCTCCGAGATTGATGATCAGGGTGAGGAGCAGTCCCATGGAGCCGGCGATCACTACGAACACCCAGTGCTCCAGTGCCCGTTTTCCTGACTTCTCCGGCCTGTGGCCCGAAACGCAGCGTAAGAAAATGAGAAACGCAAATAGTTCGAGGGCAGCTGAGGCGGGTACGGCGATACGCCACTGCCAAGCGGAAACGCCGGTCCACCAGCGGAGGGTCACGCCGGCGGTCCACAGTGCCCAAGCCGTCCAGCCGGCCGAAAGGGCAAACGGTTCGAGGCGCCGCAGTTTCGGGATCGAATAGAAACCGATTCCCAGAATGAAGGTGCCGATCCATCCGAAGATCTGAGCGTGACCATGCGCCTGAATCCAGGCCGGGGCGATCGAGTCCGCGGCCCGGCGGCTGCTGATGGCGATCAGATTCCAAACGCCCAGAAACGTCCCAGGCAATAACATGAACATCAGGCCGGTGCCGATGTACGTCATCAGCAGTCGTGAAAGCTTCGTCTCACGCGCAACGTGCAGCGCGATCACTTCGGCCTCTGGCGGAGCGATTGGCTCGGATTGAATCCGTGTGACTTCCACGGTTTCACTGTAGCTCCAGGCCCGCCGGGGACCTATGACCTTAGTCACCAGCAGCAGTGACAGCCCGAGCGAATATTCCGATCCCCCGCCGAACCATCCACTTACAACCAAAACCACCCTCCGACAAACCCGCACCCCAACTCCCTGCGCGCCATAATAAGGTGTGAGAGAAGTTCAATGCCACAACGAACAGCACCTGCCGGCGGCCCTTAAACAGGACCAGCAAGGTTCGTTTTGTACAAAGCGGACTTCGCGCGCTAATTCCTTTCGTTGGAACAAAATTTCTTCGAATTCCGAAACGATCGTTTCGGAATTCCGAGCAGGGGCGCAGAAAAGCAAGGGTATCCAGGCTACTCGCCGGGACTCTCCCGGCAGCCGGTGCGACTTCGCCCGTCGCTCAAGGCTAAAATCTACCAATGCAGCGCAGCACCCACAAAATGATGACGACGCACGTCGGCAGTCTCCCGGCGCCCGCCGGCCTCTCCGGAGAAGCCGCCGTGCGGCATTTGGTTGAGCGCCAGCATCAGGTCGGCCTCGATATCATCAACGAGGGCGAGTCCACCAAGGGCGGCGACTGGCTCTCCTTCGCCGATGACCGCTTCGGCGGATTTACCGCGGGTGCGCCCAAAGGCCCGCCCATGGTGACGCGCGGCAAAGATCGCGAGGAGTTCGCGGACTTCTACCAGTGGGCCTCCGCTCGCGGCAGGCTTTTCTTTGAGCCGGGCGATCAGATTCAGAAGGTGCGGAAACATTTGATCTGCACCGGCCCCGTCACCTACACCGGCCACGCCGCCCTGCGGCGCGAGATCGGCCTGCTCCAATCCGCCGCCGGTTCCAACCGCGAACTGTTTTTGACCAGCACCGCTCCGGCCAGCCTGGAAGTCTATCGGTCCAACGAATATTACTCGAGCGAAGAGGATTTCCTGGCCGCCCTGGCCGAGGCGCTGCGTGAGGAATACAAGGCCATCGTCGATTCCGGCATCCTCCTCCAAATCGATGACGCCTGGTTGCCCGCGCTGTGGGACCGCATCGGTATCGGCATAGGTTTGGAAGCGTTTCAGCGCCGCTGCCGCGTGCGCGTCGAGGCGCTCAATCACGCGCTACGCGGCATCCCCGAAGACCGCGTCCGCTATCACTTTTGCTGGGGAAGTTGGCATGGTCCCCACGCCTACGATCTGGAGTTGAAACACTTGGTCGGCATTCTCCTCTCGGTGAAGGCGCAGGCCTACTTGATCGAGGGAGCGAACGCGCGGCACGAGCACGAATACGCCGTCTGGGAAGCCACCAAATTACCCGATGGAAAAATCCTCATCCCCGGCGTGATTACCCATTCCACCGATGTCGTGGAGCATCCCGAACTGGTGTGCCAGCGCATCCTGCGGTTTGCCCGGTTGCTCGGCAAAGAGAACATGATCGCCGGAGCCGATTGCGGATTCGGCGGCAGAACCCATCCGCAGATTGCCTGGGCCAAGCTGCGGTCGTTGGTGGAAGGCGCGGAGTTGGCATCCGCGGCGCTGGCTACCACCAAATCAGGCAGCCGCTGACGAGTTAGTGGCGCCATCGACCCGCTAGCTCGCGGACGTTCATTCCACGATCAACTGACCCTTCATCTTTTCATGGCCGAGGCCGCAGAAGCGGGAGCACTTCCCCTCAGCCAGTTTATTCAGTTGTGGATCGCCATGAAGACCAATTCTCCATTCCGCAACGGCTCCGGTAGTCGGGCCGCCTTCGAATTGCGGGTTGCGGCGCTCCAACACCTCGACTCCGCCAATCGCGCTGGAATCGCGCATTGAGACGAAGCCGGACCACGCGCGGCGCCATGACGCCGTTCTGGAACGCTACCAGGGCACCGTGGAAAAAGTAACAGCCCGTCGACCACCGTGATGCCATCCGGATAGCCGGCGACGTACAGCCGCGCGCCGGTACCCCGTGCCTGTGCGCGAGTCCGTTACGCAGACGTTGCCGCGCGCATCAATAGCAAGATCATTGAAAAGATGCTTGTCGCCGCGATCTCAAAGATAGCGCCTACTCCAGCAAGTGCCCCATGCGGTCCCGCTTGGTGCGTAAGTACGCCTCGCGGGTATCGAGCACATCGGCCAGGCAGGGCACGCGCTCGGTCACTTCGACACCGGCATTCTCGACGGCCTCGACCTTTTCCGGGTTGTTCGAAAGCAATCTTATTTTCTTCAAATCGAAGTATTGCAAGATGAGCCCGGGCACTTGATAGCTGCGCAGGTCGGAATCGAAGCCGAGGCGCTCGTTCGCCTCCACCGTGTCCGCTCCCTGATCCTGTAATTCGTATGCCCGAAGCTTATTCAGCAGGCCGATGCCGCGGCCTTCCTGGTGCTCGTAAATCAGCAAGCCGCGGCCTTCGCTCGCGATATTTGTGAGCGCAATCTCCAGTTGCGCCCGGCAGTCGCACCGAAGGCTGTGAAAGACATCACCCGTCAGGCATTCTGAATGGATGCGAACCAGCGGGGGAGGCCCGGCTGTTA
>Ga0070741_10003625_pt1 | contig 37748 bp, 50 predicted proteins | sample Coa_R1_4_FD_66440 | JGI IMG/M metagenome (GOLD analysis project Ga0070741, IMG submission 66440) | Surface soil microbial communities from Centralia Pennsylvania, which are recovering from an underground coalmine fire - Coalmine... | ecosystem: Environmental > Terrestrial > Soil > Unclassified ... | reverse complement strand
AAGTCGTCATGACCGTCCCCTCTCAACGCTGCCCCGACCGCACCGCCCTGCCCAAACTGCTCACCCGGCTGGAACAGACCTTCACGAGAGAGCAGGCGATGACCCCGGCGAAGTCCCGCGAGCCGATCTGGTTCGTCCGGGTACCTGAGCGGGTGACGACGTGACGCCGACAGAGAAGGGCGCTTCTGCTACAGGTCAGGTCTGGCGACTTACGACGTGGCTGACCGGCGAGCGCGACGGTTTCGACTACCGCTACGGGTCGCAGGAGAGCGCCGAGCGCAACGGCGAAATGTTCCAACAGACCGGGGGGGCGGCGCGTTGGGAAGTCGCCGACCCCGCTGGGCAGGTCGTCCGGTCATGGTGGTCCGGGGAAAATGCCGGCGCAAGGTTCGACACCACGATCGAGGCATACCAAGTGCTCGCGGGCGGCTGGACCGACAGCCGCTTCCCTGACGACGACCTCAAGCAGCGCGGCCTGGTGCTCGGCGAGGAAACCGGCGAAGTGCTCCGCTGCATCCTCAAGGCTGAACAGGGCATCCGCGGCGGGCGCGAGAAGTGGCTGGCCGAACTGCCCGCCGAGACGGCCGACGTGTTCTTCTGCCTCGCCGCGCTCGCCCACCGGGCCGGATTCAACCTCTCCGACGCGATCTTCGCCCGCTGGGAGGAACTGAACCAGCGCACCTACACGAGCGAGCGGGAGGCCCGATGAACCCGTCACAGAGCGACCGGGCGAGCAGGGTTCTTCGCACCGCTGCCGAGCAGATGCGCGACGCCGATACGACGTGGATGCGTGCTGTAGCCGACTGGTTGTTCGAAGAGTCGGTGCTCGCGAAGCAGCCTGAGCATCAGGCCGACCGAGCATCGAACGATGTCTACAGCAACGTCACGCCCGCCTACTCGCCGTCCACTGAGCGCGCGTTGGAGGTCGCTCGGGCTTGGTTGGCGACCGAGGGGACGTGTCCCGGTGGCTGCTGACCGACGTGCCGATAGCGACCGTTCCTTGCCGCCCGGCGCTGCACTCGGAGCCGCCTCGTGACCCGCCTCCGCTCCCACGTCGCTGTCCTCGACCTTCTCCTGCACGTGTGGGGCTGGCGGGCTGCCGTCGCGTACCTGCTGCCGTCACAGGACGTGCCGGTGCGCGTTGTGGGGAGGTTGTAGTGGGGACAGAGAAGGGCGCTTCTGTGCCGTGCCAGGAGCCTCTCGTTGTCACGCCGACCGCGACCAACTGCGGCTCCTGGTCCACGCCCTGCCACCAGTACGTCGAGGTCGACTGCCCCAACACCCGCTGCTACTGGTACGACCGGGCCGACGAGCGCAAGTCTGTGACGCTCACGGAACTGCGGGCGCTCCAACGGGAACACGACAAGTACGCCCGACACCGCGCAGCGGAGGACGAACGCGAACGCGTCCGGCAGGGCATCGCTGCGCTCAAAGCGGAGGCCAGCGCGGTCCACGGGGGTAGCGATGTGTGCCGATAGCGACCGGGCCGATCTGCGATGCCGCTGCTGGTGGCGCGGCGAACGCTGCACGAATCAGGCCACGCAAGAGGACGGACTCTGTAACTGGTGCGGCAACGGACGCACCGTCGAGCAACAGCGAGACGACCCGAAAGCCGTTCTCGGCCCCAACGGCGAGTTCTTCGGCATCGGCGGAGCAGGTCAACTGCACGACTCGCGCTATCCCGGCGAAACGCCCGCTGCGTGCTGGTATCCCGACAGCGGACGGGTGGTCGAACATGCCTCCTAGCGACCGTTCCTCTCTCGTCTCCGTTCCCGCCGTCCCGACCCAGACAGAGACGGCAACATCTCCCGGTGGAGCGCCATCGGGTACGGCAGCCGTCCCCCGTGCGGCAGCCGGCGAGGGTCGTCCGGCTCGAAGTCTTGGGAAGGACACGGGCCGGACGGTCCTCACATACGTTCACCGGACCAGCATCACGTTCGGCGAAGGTTTCACCCACGACCTCGGCCCGCCATGCGCGTCGTGCAACGCCGACGAGGCCCGCTGCTGCGCTCAGGACGGCTGCTGCGGCACGTGCACGCATCGGGCGAGGCAAGGTGCGCCGTTTCCCGTCCCCGGTCGCAGCCTGCTGCCTGTCGAGCACGGCACCGAACGCGGCTACCACCAGCACCGCGTCCGCCTCGAACCGCCATGCCAACCCTGCCGTAGCGCCCACTCGCTGCACAACCAGCGGAAGCGGTCGGCATGAGCTACCTCTACCCCGACGACGACCGCGAGCTCTACCGCGAATACCTCAACCGAAGGCCAACCCCAGCCGAGCCCGCGCGGATGAAGTACGGCCCGACCTACCAGTGGGAGGAGTCGCAGATGAGCGACGCGTGGCTCGAATGGGCGCGCATCGACACCTCCACGTCGGAGTTCATTCGCAGACGTGGAGCCCTGCACCTTCTTGCCGAGTCCGGTAGCGGTGACGTGCGGGAGGTGGCGAACGGATGATGCGCATCGGCTCGCTCTGCTCCGGTATCGGCGGACTCGAACTCGGTCTGCAAGCCGTCGTCGGCGGCACCGTCGCGTGGCATGCGGAGAACGACCCCCATCCGTCGAAAGTCCTCGCCGAACGATTCCCCGGCGTCCCCAACTACGGCGACCTCACCGCGACGGACTGGACGCAGGTCGAACCCATCGACTGGATCACGGCCGGCTACCCGTGCCAGCCGTTCTCTCACGCAGGCAAACGGAAAGGCAGCAACGATGAGCGTCACATCTGGCCGTTCGTGGCGCGCGCCGTTGGCGTTCTTCGACCCCGATGCGTGCTGTTGGAGAACGTCGCAGGGCACGTTTCTCTCGGACTCGACGCCGTCCTCGCTGACCTTGCCGCGCTGGGGTACGACGCGACGTGGGGAGTTATACGAGCTGCCGACGCCGGGGCTTGTCATGGCCGGGCTCGCGTGTTCATCGTTGCTGCCGAGCGCGGTCATGGAATTGCTACCGACTCCGAGCGCAGCAGACGCGCTGGGCGGACACTTGACGCGCGGAGGCGCGAGGTCGGACGAACTGCTCCTGCCGGGGGTGGTGAAGACGCTGCTACCGACGCCGACGGCCGGGGACGCGAAGTCGGCCCGCAACTCAACGGCAGCGCGCCACAAGCTGCCGCCGACAGGAATCCACGCCGGGGACACGCTGACCGACGCCGTGACACTGCTTGGGGCACCTACGAACCCGCAATTCGACGATGGGAACACGCCACCGGACGACCGGCCCCCCGACCTACCGAGCCCGGACGAACCGGAGAGCGCCTAAGCCCCCGCTTCGTCGAATGGATGCAGGGCTACCCCGAAGGCTGGGTCACCGACCTCCTCACGCGCAACGCCGCGCTCAAAGCTCTCGGCAACAGCGTCGTCCCGCAACAGTGCGCGCTCGCTGTCGCGACCCTGCTCGGCCTGACCTCGGCAGCCGCCTCGTGACCCCGCTCCGCGCCGACACGGGCAGGGAGGGGCGGGAAACCGTTGAATCGCAACGAAACCAGACCTCGCCAACAGGGGAAGAGCGGCGTAACATTGCAGGCAGCGAGAACGGCACCCGCGCTAACGAGTGCCGCTCTCTAGGCCAACCACCTGTCAGGAGGCAGCGGCCGTGAAACCTGAGAATAGAGCCCCGCTCCGCGTGCTTGTCACCGGTTCCCGAGAGTGGCGGGACAAGACGCCGATTTACGAGGCGCTCGACGAACTGGCAGCACGGGCTGACGTAACCGTGGTGCACGGCGCTTGCCCTAGGGGTGCCGACACCTGGGCGTCGCTGTGGGCCAGGATGGATTCACGCGCGACGAACGAACCGCACCCCGCGAACTGGAAACAGCGCGGCGCGAGCGCCGGGTTCATCCGTAACTCTGCGATGGTCCGGCTCGGTGCCGACCTCTGCCTCGCATTCATCCGCAACGAGAGCAACGGCGCAACACACTGCGCCACCGAAGCGGAGAGGGCCGGAATCCCTACCGTCGTCTTCCGGCAGACCTACCCGGACCTTTCCGTTGTCGCCGACGCGCTGGCGATGGTCGCAGGGGGTGAGCGGGCATGAGAACGGACACGAGCAAGCTCTGCGACATTCTCGACAGGCTCGTCGATGAGGACCCGCTGAAGTTGCGCGACGCATTCTTCGCTGCGCTTGGTCAGATTGACGCGACGTGCGATGGAGCACGGCGGCAAATGGAGCAGGGCGACTATCGGCTCTGCCCGCCCGACATGCTCCGCATCTACGTCCACGACGCAGTTCGCGCGACGTTGGGCTTGTCGGACAACGCAGTTTCACCTACCTCTGACCTCTCATCGGGGGCGAACGGGTAGTGGCGGACGACAAGAAGCCCAAGCGACTCGGCGCGTACGCGAAACTGTCGGCCACCTACTACCGCGACGACGCCGTGCTCCGAGCCGGCGAAGCAGCCGAGCTCCTGTTCGCTCGGGGGCTCGCCTTCTGTGCTGAGTCACCCGGCAACGGCTACATCACCGACATGCAGGTAACGCATGTCATCGGCGTCGGACTCAAGAAATTGGATGCCCGCGTCGAGACGCTCGTCCGGGAAGAACTGTGGACGCGGGTCGACGGCGGCTACCTCGTCCGGTCGTGGCTCAAGTGGAACCGCTCCGCAGAGCAGATGAGCATGGACCGCAAGAACGACCGGGAGCGGAAAGCCCGACAAGCCAAAGCTGACGCGAAGCGGAATCCAGACGGAAAGGAACCGGAATCCGCCCGGAATCCAGACGGACTCACGCCGGATTCCCTGTCTGAGACAAAGACAGGGACAAGGACAGAGACAGAAGTTCCGACTACGTCGGGCGAACTTGCGCTCGCCGCACCGAATCCCGACGTCGGTCAGCTCGTAGGCCACTTCGTCGACGCCTGCCGAGAACGACCCCCCTCGTCGGTCGTGGCCCGCATCGGCAAGGAAGTCCGCGGACTCGTCGGCGAAGGAATCCAACCCGACGCCATCCGCGGCGGGCTCGTCATCGTCGCCGAGAAGGGCCTCAACCCGGCCACGCTGCCGTCCGCGATTCACGAGTACCTCAACGCCCGGCCTCGCGAGCGACGCAACGGCCAGGACGAAATCTTGCAACGCGCAATGGCTCGGGCACGGGCCGCGGAGGGAGCAACATGACCCCGACCCAATGCGTTGAGCTCGTCGCGTTCATCCGAGCGCGGACCCCGCAGACGTTCCTCGCCGAAGGCACACCCGACGCCTGGTATCCCGACCTCGCGCCGTACGACATGGCTGCGGCGCAGGAAGCCGTCGCGGCGTTGAGCCGGCGCCCCGGGCTGCAACCGATCGGGCTCGGTGACCTGCTCGTCGAGATCAAACGGGTCCGCGCGTTGCGTCTCGAACGTCACGGTGAGCCGTCCGTCGACCACGACCCGTCCGACGTCGAAGGCTGGCTGGCCGCGCGCCGGGAAGCGTGCCGTCGCATCATGGACGGCGAGACCCTGCCGCAGCCGCGGGCCATCGAATCCGCGCCGAAACCGCCCGGTCTGGTGCTCGACGTCGGTAAGCCGGTGCCGCGCGAGGACCCGCGCAACGGCAGGCCGAAGCGGTTCTCGGACGCGGCGAAACGCGCCGAGGCTGAGGCTGAGCTCGAGCGTCTCCGCGAGCAGGGTGAGTCGGCGTGACCGCCCGTCAGCGTCACACCGACCAGGGCGCTGCCTCATGACCGCGTACGAGCTAGGGGAGGCGCAGTGAACGAACAGGCGAGTAAGGGCGCTTCTACGACAGTCTCCCGTCGCTACAGCGACGCCGAGGAAGCGGCTTTCCGGGCGTGCGGGATGAATCCGATGTACGGACCTGCGCAGTTCGCCGGTGGGCCGTTCTGGCCCGACGAACTAGACCGGCGAGCCGACCGCTTAGAGGTGTTGATCCCGAGCCTGCGCTTGGCCGCTGCTGCCCTGCGCCGGGAGATTGCGGCTGACCCACTCACAGCCGCAGGGGTGACCGATGACTAGCGACCGGCTGCCCGAGCCGGGACAGGTGACGTTCCTCGTCGGAACGTCCTATAACGGGCGTCCGCCGAACCATTGGAGCGTCTGGCACAAGTCCTATGACGAGATCATCGAGACGCTGAGGAAGCAGCAAGGCGACATCAAGCCTGACGGCTCCCGCTTCATCGTTCTAGAGGTCATGGTGCGTGACCGGACGTTCGTGGCGAGCGAGGTGACCGTTTCGTGACTACGAGCGATAGCGACCGCTGGCGCTCGGCTGCCGTTCAGTCTCGCGCGAGGGCGCAGAAGGCTGCCGACGCCCACGAGCACGACGCGATTGTGGTGAATCCCGCCGATGGATGATCTCGCGACGCTGCCTCCATTCCCTGTCGATGACTTCACCCTCGACCAGATCGAGCACGCGCTAGGAGGCTCGCTGGGCTTCGCCGACGGCGACCCTGAGCCGCATCTCGTCGGTGCGGACTTCTCACTCTCGGCCCTGCTGGACTTCCTGTCCGGTTACGACGAGTCGCGGTTGGTCCAGGCGGTCAACGAGTACGACACGCCGATCCCCGACACGTTCGAATACCCGGACCCGATCTACCACGTCAACGACGTGCTGCGGGCGCTCATCGCTGAGGTCAGGAGGCTCCGTGGCTCAGACAGATAACGGCTCACCGATGCCTGAGACAGATAGCGACCGGCAGCCCGTGGCGGGCGCTTCTGTCCACGTTCACGGAGAGTCGCCGTGAAGTCGCCGTTCACCTACTTCGGTGGCAAGACGACACTGGCCGACGCCATCGCGGGATTGCTCCCAGCCCATGACCACTACGTCGAACCGTTCGGCGGCAGCCTCGCCGTGCTGCTCGCCAAGCCACCGGCTCGCATGGAGACGGTCAACGACCTCGACGCGGACATCATGACCTTCTGGCGGGTGCTCCGGGACCGGCCCGACGACCTGGCCAGGGTCTGCGCGCTGACGCCTCACGCGCGGCTTGAGCACGCGGCCGCGCGAGCGGAGGACCTCGCAGCCGTCACAGACGAGCTCGAGCGTGCCCGCCGCGTCTGGGTGCTGCTCACGCAGACGAGGTCCTCCACGATGCGCCGAACCGGCTGGCGGCACTACCAGGACCCGAAGGGCACGTCGGCCGGCATGCCGCGCTACCTCGAGGGCTACGTCGAGCGCATGCCACCGGCCGCTGGACGGCTGATCGGCGTCACGCTGGAGGCGCGGCCCGGGCTCGACCTGATCCGGGCATACGGACGTCACGAGGACGTCCTGCTCTACTGCGACCCGCCGTACCTCGGATCCACTCGAGCCCGGAACTACCGCCATGAGATGACCACCGTGGAGGAGCACCGGGAACTGGCCGACGCGCTGCACGCGGCTCGAGCCGCCGTCGTCCTGTCGGGCTACCACTCGCCGCTCTACGACGAGTTGTATGACGGCTGGCACCGGGTCGAGATCTCCTCCTTCACCGGCAACGCGAACCGAGGCACAGGCGCACGCACTGAGGTTCTGTGGAGCAACCGCGCGCTCGTCACCGACAGTGAAGGAACGCTGTTCTCGGAGGCCTCAGCATGAGCGGCCAACCGAATCAGAGCGACCGTTCCTCCCCCGCTCCTTCAGTAACGAAAGGCGAATGATGGGCGAGACGACAAGGCCGAAGTTCGCGCACGAGGCCGACGAGTACTTCGTGTCGCTAGTGGACTACCTGCGGCATCTCGTCGACAGGCACGGCGTCGAGGAAACCCCGGAGCTGTGGCGGTCTGGTCGGGACACATTCGACGCGTTCCATGCAACGGCCCATGACGCCCCTGCTTCTGGGGCTGTGTCGGTAGGAGGCGAGTGATGGGCGAGACGACACTCCGCGAAACGGACGAAGCAGCGACCCGTGCACTGCTCATGGGCAGGCGCATCGTCGCGGCTGAGACCGGCTCGTTCCCGACCCTTGACTATGGGCACGGCGTCCTGCTGGACGTTGACGCGGACGGCGTTGCGGTTGGCGTCGAAACCGTTGGGAACTTCGACTTCACGTTCGCCATGTGGCTTATCGCCACGAAATCCCGGATCGGTGGCGTGTCGGGTAGGCAGGAATGAGCGGGGAGACGGGCGTCCGGTTTCGCTGGTGCGGTTTCTGCGGCGCTAAACAGGCGTATTCGCCTGAGCAGGTCGCTGCGCTGCGATTCCCCGAAGTCGACAAGTGCCCGCGCTGTGGCGAGCGCGACTGGCGCGACGAGTGGGACGAGATGACCGCGCCGGATTTCCGGGAGTTGCCGTGACCTCCCCTGTCTTTCCGTCCTGCACCGGGCAGGCGCGATGAGCGGCGAACACGGCCGGTGCGCCGAGCAGATCGACGGAATCGGTGGCAAGCCGTTGGGTTGTGTGCTGCGACACGGCCACGACGGCATGCACCACGACGACGCGACCGGGGCCGACTGGGCGAAGCGCGAGTTCGTTGTCGGCAGCGGACCCTGGCTTGAGAGACGGCGACTCCTGTGGAACGAGAGCGCACGGAAACTCCGCGACGAACTTCGCCGCTACGAGGACTGTCACCCCGACGACTCGATCTGCCTTTACGCCGCACTACAAGCCGCACGAGGCGTTTGCGGTGACTCCGCGTGACCACCCGCGAAGCCTGCGACGCAGCGCTTTACGTCCAGGGCTCGTCGTACGACGAAGAACCCATCGAGTACCGCTGCGAGCGTCCGGCCGGGCATTTGCCGCCGCACCGCAACCGCGAGCCATCTACCGAGCACTTCATGGCGACTGCCCATGAGTGGTGGTCTGAGACATGGTGGGACGTCGATGCCTGAGACTTGCGAAGCCTGCGAAGGTCGCGGCTGGACCCTCACTTCCGCTCGCATCTCCGTCTGCTCCTGTGACACCTACGACCCGCCGAAGTGGGTACGACGCGGAGAACCTGCTTGCGTCATCCCGCACCGCAGCGACCCCGACCGCCCGCGACGCGCTCACGTCGGCTACGCCTGCGCCGGGCACCACGCGAAGATCGGGGAAATGCTCGCCTCGCTCCCTGGCCTGTACGGCGACCTCGAAGCCGCGCTCACCCGCCCGGAACGCCGCCACGACAAGTCCGACGAAGGCAAGCGCCGCAACTCCGCGAAAGGTGCCGGCGTCTCCCTCAACGGCAAGGTGGTCGACCTCCGCGACGAGATACACGCCGAGCTCGTCCGGATGGTCCGGTGGGTAATCGAGGAACGGAACCTGCACGCGTGGCCCGCCGACACCGAGCAGGCGATGGCGTCGTGGCTTGCCGCGCACGTCGACTGGATGTGTGAGCAGCCCGACGTCGACGACACGCACGACAACCTCGACCGGCTCACCAGGGCGGCGCACTCGCTGGCTTTCCCTAGAGGACGGCATCAGGTGGTCTGCGGACGCTGCCTCGAAGTGACCGCGTGCGACGTGGAGTCACGCAAGCCGTTGCAGTGTCCGGGCAACCTCGTCGTCGAGTGGACCGAACCGGCCGACCTCGAGCCTGAAGGGATCGACTGCACGGTGTGCGGGAAGACGTGGCCGCACCGATACTGGTCGGATTTGGGCGACAAACTGAGGGAGTCGGCATGACAGAGAAGGGCGCTTCAGTACCGGAAGCGGTGCTGGTCGTCGAAGGCGTCGATCGACTGACCTACGACATGATCGAGGACGCAGCGTTCGACTTGCAGAATGGCTGCCTTCGCATGCGTGAGTGGTATCTCGGGCTGAAGGACTACGACCGCTTCACCGGCCAGCGTGAGGACCACCGCTACGGGTTCGGCCCCCGCCACGGCACCATCGTCGCTCGCATTGGGCTGACCACGGAGGCCCGGAAGCGGCCGCTCACCGCCGAGGAAGTCGCGGCTGGAATGGCACATCTTGAGCGTCTGGCGGAAGCCGTGCCCGCCACCCGGAGGGGCCGATGAACCCGTCACAGAGCGACCGCTCTACGACACTCCTCGACGCTCGCGCTCTCGCCTGGCACCTACGTGTCCCCGTCGGCACCGTCTACCGCTGGGCGCATGAGGACCGCTGGCCCCGCACCAGCGTCAAACGCCGACCCGTCCGCTACGACCTCAAGGCAGCAGAGCGGTCCGCGACACGCCGGCACGCGGGGACGTTCAGGGATACTTGCGCCTGACCTGCACCGAAGAGTACGGTGCCCACGTTGGTGTCGTGTCTCTTCAGCCTCGTTGAGCGATTGCTCCGGGGCGTTCTCGCTGTTCCGGGGAGGCGACGTGACGCACCGGTTCCGCACCGCACCCCGACATAAGACCGTGGCAGCCGGGTACGGGGCAGACCACGTCAACGAACGTGCACGACGCGTCAAGGTCACACTCCCGACAGACCTCTGCGGCTACTGCCGGCGACCGCTAGGACCGGAGAAGGTCCCCGGTGACAAGCAGTCCCGCTGGCACCTGCCGCACAACCCGGCCCGTACCGGATATCTGCCCGGCATGTGGCACCGCGCCTGCAACCAGCAGGAGGGAGCCATCCGCGGCAACCTCCGGCAGCGGCAGTCCCTCGCACGACGCAGACGACGCACACTGCCGGGGTGGTGACCATGACGCGGTTTTTTTGGACAAACACGGCACTCCCGACGCGCCACTCGGCATTTTCCCTCCCCGTGGTTTCGGCACATGGCTGAGCTTGGCCCTCGCGGGCGGCGGATGTGGGAGGCGACGCACCAACTACGGCCGTTCAATGCGGCCGAACTGGTGCTGCTCGAGGAACTGTGCCGGATGGCTGACCGGCTGGAAAGGTTCGACGAGGTTCTGTCCGGTGACGTGGACGTGTGGATGCGCCTGACGCACCGGACGCGAACCGAGGACTACGAACTGCTCGTCGACGACGCGGCGGCCGAGGCGCGGCAGTTGGCGGCGACGTTCCAGGCGGGTGTGAAGGCGCTGAACCTGCCCGAGTCACCGGCCGAGTCGAAGGACGGCATTGATGACCTCCTTGCTCGACGGGCCAAGCGTCTCGGAGCTTGAGGGTGTCCAGGTCCCTCGTGTTTTGTGGGTTCCTCCGACCGTAGTTTCGACGGAGGCCGGCGACGAGGCTGTCGATCTTGCCGCGGTCGCCGGGCTGCACCTGGACCCGTGGCAGCAGTTGGTGCTCAAGCACGCGATGGCCGAGGATGCTCGCGGCCGGTGGGCGGCGTTCGAGATCGGCCTGGTGGTTTGCCGACAGAATGGTAAGGGCGCGATCCTCGAGGCGCTCGAGCTGGCGTGGCTGTTTCTGCTCGGCGGGAAGCTGATCATCCACTCGGCGCACCTGTTCGAGACCGCGATGGAGCATTTCCTGCGGTTGCAGGTGCTGATCGAGAGCAACCCGGACTTCGACCGGCGCGTGAAACGGATGCCGAAGGCGCACGGCGAAGAAGGCATCGAACTGAAGAACGGGCAGCGGCTGAAGTTCAAGACCCGGACGAAGTCGGGTGGCCGCGGCTTGTCGGGTGATCTTGTCGTGCTGGACGAGGCGATGATCCTCGACCCGCGGTCGGTCGGCGCGCTTATGCCGACGATGTCCGCGAAGGCGAAGCGCGGGAACCCGCAGATCTGGTACACGGGGTCGGCGGGGGATGAGGACGCGCATGTGCTGGCGAAGATCCGCCGTCGTGGGATGGCCGGCGGTGACCCGTCGCTGTGTTACGCGGAGTGGTCGGTCGATGAGGATGCCTACTGGGGTGACCCGGACGGGGTGTCGGTCGACCCGCGGCACATCGCGCAGGCGAACCCCGGATTGAACATTCGGTTGACGCTCGAGCACACGTTGCGTGAGCAGCGGTCGATGGACCGGGTCGAGTACGCACGGGAAAGGCTCGGCATCGGCAACTGGCCGGCTGACCCCGATGACGACTGGGTGATTTCCCGTGCTCTGTGGGAGCCGCTCGCGGACCTGTCCGCGGCACCGCCGCGTCCGGCTGGGAAGGTCGCGTTCTCGGTGGACACGCAGCCGTTGCGGCAGCGGACGTCGATCTCGGTGGCCGGAGTGCGCTCGGATGGGCGTCCGCAGGTGCAGGTCGTCGACAACCGGACAGGCGTCACGTGGGTGGTGGCCCGGCTGAAGCAGTTGGCGGAGGACTGGGATTCGCTCGGCGTCGTCGTCGACAAGCAGTCCGCGGCCGCCTCGCTGCTCGAAGATCTCAAGGACGCGAAGGTCGACGTGATCGAGATGAACACGACCGACGCGAAAGAGGCGTTCGGCCAGTTCTACGACGCGGCGACGGACGGCCGGCTACGGCATCTCGACCAGCCGGAGCTGAACGCGGCGCTGAAAGGCGCGTCGACCAGGACGGTGGGTGACGCGTTGTTGTGGGACCGGCGGTCCGCCGAGGTTGACATCACGCCGCTCGTGTCGGCGACGAACGCGCTGTGGGGGTGGACGACACGGCACGACTCCGGCGACATCTTGAACGCGGTCTGGTAGCCGTCGTCGCTTTTCTCACCCGCGTTGGCCGGCTTCATCGGCTCTGGCAGGGGCTCGCCGTGGTGGGGCTGGGCTTCTACGGGGCGTGGCTCGTCTATCGGCCGGCCGGCTATCTGACCGCTGCCGGGCTGCTGCTACTCGACCTGGCTACTGACCGCCGCTCCTGAGAGGACACCGCCTGATGGGTGTGCTGTTCGGCCGGGAACGGCGCCAGTGGACCGCGGAGCCGCCGATTCCGCCGTATCCGGGCGCGAACATCTACGGGCAGCCGTCCGTGAACACGCAACCGGACCGGGCGCTCATCGTCCCGACCGTCTGGGGTTGCGTGCAACTGCTCGCGAACGCTGTCGCGATGCTGCCGCTGATGACCTACCGCCGGACCGCCGATGTCCCGGCGCGGATCACCGACCCGCCGCTCGTGCAGACCCCGGCGGCGGACATGACACAGTCGGAGTGGCTGCACGAGCTGATGGTGTCGCTGCTGCTCCGCGGCAACGCGTACGGGATGAAGACGAGCCTGAACGGGCTCGGCTACCCGCAGCAGGTGGTGCTGCTCAACCCGGACCGGGTGCAGCCGCAGGTCGACGAGGACACCGGCGACGTCCGGTATTTCGTCGGTCCGTCCCGCGTCGACATGACGGACCGGATCTGGCATGTGCGCGGGATGACGCTGCCCGGTAAGAAGCTGGGCTTGTCCCCGATCGAGTACGCGGCTGAGGCGATCGGTGTCGACTTGGCGTCACGGAAGTTCGCGAGCGACTTCTTCTCCGGCGGCGGCATCCCGAAGGCCGTTCTCGAATCCGACATGGACATCACGCAGGAGCAGGCGCGGACGCTGAAGGACCGGCTGATGGCCGCGACCCGCAACCGGGAGCCGGTCGCGCTCGGCTCGGGCGTGAAGTACAACCAAATTTCGGTGAAACCGAACGAGTCGCAGTTCCTCGAGACGCAAGCAGCGAATATCTCGGAGATCGCGCGGATTTTCGGGGTTCCCGCGGAACTCGTCGGCGGGAAAGTCGGCTCGTCGATGACGTACGCGAACGTCGAGCAGCGGTCGGTCGACTTCCTGACGTTCAGCCTGTCGATGTGGCTGCGCCGGATCGAGGACGCGTTCTTCACGCTGCTCCCGCAGCCGCAGTATGTGCAGTTCAACACGGCGAGCCTGCTCCGTACCGACGCGGAGACGCAGGCGAAGGTCGACGCGATCCGGGTGGCGTCGAAGGTGATGCCGCCGTCGCGGCTGCTCAGGCGGATGGACGAGCCGCCGCTGACCGACGCGGAGAAAACCGAACTCGAGCTCGTGCCGATGACTGTGACCCCGATGGGGCTGCCGAAGGCGCTGCCGAAACCGCCGACCCCGGAAACGTCACCGGACACGCCGGACGTCGGGCCGAAACCGAAACTGGGAGTCGTCAATGGCTGACCGACCGTACGAGACGCGGACTGTCACCGCGAACCTCGAGTTGCGCGACGAGGACTCCGCGCCGGTGCTCACCGGTTACGCATCGACGTTCAACGACCCGTACCAGGTCGGGTTCTTCCGGGAGCGGATCCACCCGGACGCGTTCAAGCGCACCCTGTCCGGCGCGCCGGACGTCAGGCTGCTCGTCGACCATGAGGGGCAGCCGCTCGCCCGGACGAAGTCGGGGACGCTGGAACTCCGCACGGACGCGAAAGGCTTGTCGGTGCGGGCGACGCTCGACCCGTCCGACCCGGACGTGCAACGGCTGCTGCCGAAGATGCGCCGCGGCGACCTCGACCAGATGTCGTTCGCGTTCCGGGTGCCGGCCGGCGGCGAGGAGTGGGACTACTCGGGTGACATGCCGGACCGGACGATCCGTGAGGCGAACCTGTCCGGCGGCGACGTGTCCGTCGTCACCTACCCGGCGAACGAGAACGCGACCGCGCAGCTACGCGCCCGCGACGAGCGGGAGTCGGCCTACGTTCTCGCCGAGGCGATGCTCCGCGAGGTCCGGTCCGGCGTCGAGTTCGACGCGGCGAACATCGACCGGCTCAAGGCTGCGCTCGACGCGCTCGGTGTCAACCTGACCACCCGGACCGCAACAACCGAGACCGCTCCTACCGAGACCGAGACGCGTACCACGTTGACGAAAGAAGCCGCTGAGGCGATCCGCCTCGCCGGTGAACTGCGCCGCTCCGCGGCGTAACGCACCACCGCACGTCAGACCGGATACGGCGACCGCCTAACCACGGCACCGCCCGACGCCACCTGAACCGCGGGACCAGCCATCCCAACGTCCAGGAGGACAACCCATGACCACGACCGTGGTTGAGAACCCCCTGATCTCCCAGATTCGCGACAACCGTGACGCGAAGCAGAAGGAGATCGACGACCTGACCGGCAAGCTCACCACCGAGAACCGCGCGTTCACCGACGAGGAAGACGCCGCGTTCAAAGCGGCAGTCGCCGAGATCCGCGCGTTCGACGAGCGGATCACCGAACTCGTCGAGCTGGACAAGCGGCGGCGCGACGCCGACGAGGCACGCAAGGCCGCCGGCGACGTCGGCGACCAGCGGGCGCACGTCACCGACGCGCCCGTCTACCACCGCTACAAGATCGGCCAGTCGTACTTCCGTGACCTGTTCCTCGCCCAGCAGACCGGCGACGCCGACGCGGCCGACCGGCTGCGCCGCAGCGCCTTGCAGGCGCAGGACGAGCTCGCCAAGCGGACCGAGCCGGAACTGCGTGCTCTCGGCAACACCGGCGGCGCTGGTGGGTCCGGCGGCGAGTTCAGCCCGCCGCTGTGGCTGATCGAGGACTTCGTCGCGTACGCGCGGCCGGGCCGCAAGTTCGCCGACTCGATCGGGCCGCGTCCGCTGCCCGAAGGCGTGTCGAGCGTCAACCTGCCGAAGATCACCGGCGGGACGACGACAGCGATCCAGACCACGCAGAACACGGCGTTGAGCCAGACCGACATGACGACCGGGTCGATCTCAAGCGCGATCTCGACGATCGGCGGCAAGCAGGTCGTCGCGCAGCAGCTTCTCGACCAGTCGGGCATCCCGTTCGACGAGGTTGTGCTCCGCGACCTGGCCGCCGACTACGCGCAGCGTTACGGCACGCAGGTCATCTCCGGTTCGGGCGCGTCCGGGCAGCTCAACGGCGTCTACACGTACTTCAACGCGTCGGGCACGGTCAACGTCACCTTCACCTCCGCATCGCCTGCGGTGGCGTCGTCGACGACCGCGAACTCCTTCTACTCGAAGGTGTTCGGCGCCGCGTCCGCGATCGAGACCGCGCGGTTCATGCCGCCGGACACGATCTGGATGCACCCGCGCCGCTGGAACTGGATCCTCGCCTCGGTCGACGCGAACAGCCGCCCGCTGGTCGTGCCGCTCGGCGCCGCGTTCAACCCGGTCGGCGAGACCGGCCCGGACGTCGCGCAGGGTGTCGTCGGCTACTTCGGCGGCCTGCAGGTCATCACCGACCCGAACATCCCGACGAACCTCGGCGCCGGCACCAACCAGGACCCGGTGTTCGTGGGTATCCGCGGCGACCTGCGGCTCTACGAAGGCGCGTTGCGGCTCGAGACGTTCCGTGAGCCGTACGCGGACTCGGCGGGTGTCCTGTTCCGGGCGCTGGCCTACTCCGCGCAGATCGTCTCCCGTTACACGACGTCGGTGGCTGTCATCAACGGCACCGGCCTCGTCGCACCGACCTTCTAATCCGCCGAGCGCGCCAGGAGGCGAGCAGTAATGGCTGAGCACTTCACGAAAGAGAGCGAAGGCAAGATCGGCACGATCGAGACCGTCGAGGACGCGCACAAGGCGCACCACCTCGCGACGGCGGACCCGGAGCCCGAACGTGACGGGACGATGACCGGGCCGGCGCACGAGCAGAAGTACGGCCTCGAACGGGCCGAGGCGTCCGCCGAGGCGTGGCGCGCGGCTGGGGTCCACCCGACCGAGAACCGCGCGTTGCGGCCCGGTGACGAGGGCTACCAGGACCCGGCCGAGGTGGCCGGGGTCAACGTCGAGACCGCCGAAGGCAAGAAGGCGGACGAGACGACCGCGGGCTCACGGGCGCGACGGTCCTGAAGTAGCGACTGTCGGAGGAGGGTGACGGGTGCCTGTTACCTCGCTCGTCACCCTCGACGACGTCCACTCGCATCTGAACCTGCCTGACTCGTCCGCGGACGCGGAGATCATGGGGTTCATCGAGGCGGCGACGGCTTACGTCGAGTTCCAGACCGGGCCGATCATCCCGAAGCAGTTCACCGAAGTGCACGACGGCGGCGGACCGTCGATCGTGCTCGACAACCCGCCGGTGCTGTCCGTCGAGTCGGTCACCGAGTATGTCGGCGCGACCGGCTACACGCTCACCCAGTCCGAGCTCGGTTCGCCGACCGGCGCGTACGCGTTCTCGATCGACGACGCGGCCCGCGGGATTCTGACCCGCCGCTGGTCCGGTGGTCTCGTCGGACCGTTCGTCGGCGGCGTGAAGAACGTGCAGGTCACCTACACGGCCGGTCGTGCGTCGGTGCCGGCTGACATTCGGATGGCGGTACTCGAAGACATTCGGGGTCTTTACACGCAGACACAGTACGGGCGCCCCGGTGCCTCGTTCGGCGGTGGTATCGGCTCCGAAGCAGCAGAGCAATGGTCGGCGGTGCCGATGCACGCTTTCCCGCGGCTGGCGGCGCTGCTCGAGGGTCCGACCCGGACACCGAGCCTCGCCTGATGGCTTCGACGATCCCCGCGGCGTTCGCGGCGTTGCAGTCCCTTGTCGGGGCGGCGCTGCCGGGGATTCAGCAGGTCGTCGGACAGTTCGGCACGTACATCGCGAACGAGCAGGTCATCTTCGGCGACATCACCGGGGTCGACGCGCTCGGCCCGTTCACCGGCGCGAGCCCGCAGACGTTCGACGAGTCCTACGACGTGACCCTGCAAGCGAGAACACGAATCGGCGGGACCGACATCAACGCCCGGCTGGTCCGGGTGCTGGCGATGAAGAACGCGATCCGCGACGCGCTCGCCAACGACATGCACGCGGCTGCGACCGGCGGCTCCCCGGTGGTGCACGCGGTCGTCACCCGCGCCTACCTGAGCCGCTACGCGACGCGGAGTGGTTTCGACGAGAACGGCGTCGCCGCCGAGGCCGATCTCGTGATCCACATCGACGCCTACGGAACCTAAAGGGAGCCTCATGCCCGACTTCACCTACCGCGGTCCTGCGGGTCTGTTCTTCCCGTCGTTGCCGCCCGAGGCTGCGAACCCGAAGCCGGGCGAGACGTACAAGCTGCCGCGGAAGCCTTCCGACGACTGGGAGTCGCCGAAAGCGAAGAAGGCCGCGGCGAAGAAGGCCGAACCGGAACCAACACCTGAACCTGAGCCCGCCGAACCAGCCGCACCGGCTGAGCCCGAGGAGTCCTGATGGCTTACATCCCGTCCGAGTTCTCGATCGCCGGCTGGGCGAAAGAGACAACCCCCAACACGGTTGTCGCCCCGACCAACTATCTACGCCTGAACACTCTCGCGCCGGTGATTAACGTGCCGGCGCTCTACGACCAGTCGATGCAGGCGTCGATGGCGAAGACCTACGATGCGATCCCTGGTGTGACGTCGGCGACGTACCAGGCGGACGGCAACCTGTACGCCGACGAGGTGAACGTCTACTTGCAGTCGATCCTCGGTGACATCGCGGTGGTCGGCGCGTCGGACCCGTACACGACGACGCACTCGGTGCTGAACACGTCTCCGGGGCAGCCGAAGACGTACACGATCACGGATTACAACGGGAACAACGCGCGGGCGCTCGGCTCGTGTCGCTGTTCGTCGCTGAACGTGAAGTGGGCGGCGGACGGCCTCGCGACGATCTCAGCGCAGTTCATGGCGCTTAGTTACGCGACAGCGGCGACCCCGACCCCGTCGTTCCCGACGCAGACGCACGCTTTGCCGGGCTGGAAGGCGCAAGCGTCGATCAACTCGGTGACTGCGGTGAAGGTGCTCGACATGGAGTTCGACATCAAGCGGACGGTGACCGCGGTGCCAACGCTGTCGAACTCGCAGACGCCGGACACGATCTTCGCTGGTGGTGACGTGGAGTGCTCGGGGTCGGCGACGATCGTCTACGACACGGTGCAGGGTGAGACGACACTCGGCCTGTACACGGGGCAGACGCAGGTCCCGATCTCGATCGACCTGCTGTCGACGGAGTCCGCGGCGCACGAGGTGAAATTCCAGTGCTCCGTCGCGATCATCGACTCGGCGCATATCGACCGGGCGTCGGGGCGTTACGTGCAGCTGCCGGTGACGTTCTACGGGCTTGCGAACTCGACCGACGCGGGCACGTCGGGCGGTAAGTCGCCGGTGAAGGCGATCACGAAGGCGCAGCTGCCTTCCGGCACGTTCGCATAGGGGGCAACGTGAAGGTTTCTCTTCCCGGTGAGAACTGGGCGCACCTACGTGACCCGTCCGAGGTCACCGAACGGCAACGCCGACCGCTCACCGAGATTCAGGAGCGGATCAGCCTGTCGAACGCGGGCGCGATGCTCATCGCGCACGAGGACGAACTCGAAGCGCTGTCGGTGAAGGACCAGTTGCGGCTGCTCCGCGAGGCGGGAGCGACCCCGGAAGAACTCGCGCTGCTGCGTCAGGGTGACGACCGGCTGCTGCTCGCGCTCGTCTCCGAATGGTCGTTCGACGCTCCGGTCACCGAGGACGGGATGCTCGACGTCCCGTCGCACGCGCTGGATGCGCTGAAGAAGGAATGCCAGAAGTACGCGAAGGCGCTCTCCGGTGGCACGACGGATGAGGATGTGCTCGCCGACGATTCCCCTACGCCGCGGAGCGACGGCTAGACGCTTCGCTCCGCGGGCTTCCTGTCCGCGGGCCTATGCCTGCGGAACTGCGTACGTACCGGCTGAAGAAGCTGAACTTCTCTCTCGACGAGATCGACAACGCGTCCGCGCTGCGCCTCGATGCGCTGCTGCGGATCGACGATGCGGTGAAGGAGGCGGAGGCGCGTGCCGGGAGAGTGGACTCACAACGGGACCGCGCAGGGCCTCCGTGACTTCGGCGTCCGCCTGGTCGAGACCGGGCAGGTCGGTTTGCGCCGGGACATGACGAAAGCGATCTCGCTGGCGACGAAACCGGCGCGTAAAGCCGTGAAGGACAAACTCCGCGAGGAAATGCCGAAGAGCGGCGGGGCTAACAAGTACCTGGCGCGGCGGATTCCGGTGCGGACAGCGGTCACGTTCGGCTCAAGGAGTGCCGGGGTGCGGGTGCGGTCGAACAAACGCGGGTCGGACCTGCGACGGCTCGACTCCGGGACGCTCATGCACCCGGTGTTCGGTAACCGGAAGGCGTGGACGGCGACGCAGGTCCCGGCCGGCTGGTTCGAGGACGCGTTGCGCCCGTTCGGCCCGCTCGTCGAGTCGGCTCTTGCCGTGCAGATGCACGAGACCGCGATCAAAGCCGGATTCAAGTAGGAGGCGGGGTGCCGACTACCTCCCTCGTCTTCGACTTCCTGGCTCTGGACTCTCAGGCTGCCGCGTCGTTCGACCGGATGGGCAAGAAAACCCTCGCGCTCGGCTCGTCGTCCGCGGCGACGCTGAAACAGGTCAAGGCGCTCGGGCTCGGCATCGCCGTCGCGGGTGCGACCGCTGCGGTCGCGTCGATCAAGCTGGCGTCGCAGTTCCAGACGTCGATGACGCAACTGCAAACGCAGGCCGGAGCGTCGCGCGCTGAGGTGCAGCGGATGTCGAAGGCGATGCTCTCCCTCGCCGGGCCGACCGCAACCGCGCCCGACCAGTTGGCGAAAGGCCTGTACCACCTGGAGTCGGCGGGGTTGCGCGGTTCTCGTGCGGTCGAGGCGATGCGGGTCGCGGCCGAGGGGGCGAAGCTCGGCGGCGCCGACCTGGAGTCGGTGACGAACGCGCTGAACGCGGCGATCGCGTCCGGTATCCCTGGCGTGCACAACATGAACCAGGCGATGGGCTACCTGAACGCGACGGTCGGCGAAGGCGACATGCGGATGCAGGACCTCGCGGACGCGCTCGGGACGGGTGTGCTGGCGATCGTCAAGGGGTTCGGCGTGACGATGCGCGACGCGTCCGCGGCTCTCGCCGTGTTCGGTGACAACAACATCCGGGGCGCGGCGGCAGGCACGGAACTGCGGATGGTCGTGCAGAACCTCGCGAAGCCGGCGAAGACCGGCGTTGACGTGCTGAAGGCGTTGGGGTTGCAGGCGAACACGCTCGCTCAGGACATGCAGCAGGGCGGGCTGAACCAGGCGTTGCGGGACCTGAAACGGCACATGGACAACGCGGGCGTGTCCGGCAAGCAGGTCGGGCAGGTCATCACGGACGCGTTCGGGAAGAAGTCGTCGGCCCCTCTGTCGGTGCTGATCGGGCAGATGGGCCGGTTCGACCAGAAGTTCCGCGAGTCGCAGAAGGCCGCGCACGGCTTCGCCTCGTCATGGACGGGCTACACGCACACGTTCGGCTATTCGTTCGACCGGATGCGCGCCTCCGTGGAGGTGCTCGCGATCAAACTCGGCACCGTCCTGCTGCCCGCCGCGACGAAGCTCGCGAACTTCATCACGAACAACGTGCTTCCCGCCGTGCAGGGGATGGCGCACTGGTTCCAGCGGAACTGGGCTGTTCTCGGCCCGCTGGTCAAGACGTTGGGCGAGTTCCTCGTCGCCATGAAGATCACGTCGGTGATCCTGGGCGTCGTCGGTGCGCTGCGGTCCTTCGTCGGTCTTGCACCCGCAGTGGAAGGGGCCGCTGCCGGTGAGAGCGCCTCACTGAACGGGCTGCGGCTTGGTTTCATCGCTGTCGGGCTCGCGGCGTGGCAAGCCAACAACTACACGAAGCAGTCGAACGCGCAGATGACCGCGTCGCTCACCGCTACGGCGACAGCGAGCAAAGCCGGGCTGTCCCAGATCGAGATGAAGTTCCTCCAGACCGCGCAACTCATCAAAGGTTCGATGGGTGACTTGGAGAACGTCGTCAAGAGCGGGTTCGGGCAGGCGGTTTCTGCGGCAGGCGGCGACATGCAGTCGCTGGTCGCGTTCGCGCAGGCCTACGGCTCGCAGGCTGCGTCCGCGTACGCGCACGGATTCTTCTCCACGTGGGATGCGCTGTGGCGCAGTCAGGGGAAGAACGCGCAGGCCGTCACGCAGGGCATCGGCGGCACACCGATCAACCAGGGCTCCTACGCGTTCCCGATCATCAAGGGCCACATCGTCGCGTCGCCGGTGCATCACGCGGCGCAGCATGTCGCACAGCACACGTCGACTGCGATCAGCGGTGCACTCGCTGGCGCGCTCGGCGGTGGTGGCGGCGCGGTAGGCGGTGGTGTTGGTACGTCCGGCGCGTCGAAGGCCCGCTCGCCCGTCTACCACGTCCTGCACCACGTCGGGCAGTTGATCGCGCAAGGCCTGATCGACGGCTGGACCGGGATGGCCGGCAAACTCCGCGACGCCTTGTCGACGTCGGTGCACAACGCGCTCGACCACCTGCAGTCGGTGGTCCTGTCGGCGCTGGCGAAGCAGAAGGCGGCGATCCAGACCGCGCAGAAGACGCTCGCCGCGTTGACCTCGGCCCGTAAGCAGATGATCCAGTCGGTCGCCGACAGCCTCAAGTCGGACCTGTCCGGGGCGTTCCAGACCGACCAGTTCGGCAACACGGCGCTCGGGAACGTCGGCTCGTACCTGGCCGGGCAGACCTCGCAACTGCGGGTGTTCGTCAAGGATCTGCAGTGGGCGAAGGCGCACGGGTTCTCCGGCGCGTCGTTGCAGCAGATCGTCGGTTTGGGTGTGGCGCAGGGTACGGCGGTGTTGCAGCAGTTCATGGCGGGCGGGACGTCGGTGGCGGCGTTCAATCAGTATCAGAAGCAGATCGCGGCGTTGGGCGGTCAGGCTGGCGCGGCGGTCGGTGACGCGACGTACGCGAAACGGATCGCGGACCAGGCTCGAGACGTGCACAGGCAGGTCGAGGAACTTCGAGCGATCAAGCAGTCTTTGCTGCGCATGGAGCGCATGGCAGCGCGCGACGTTGTGCGGCACGTGACCGTCCAAGTCGATACCCACGGCAGACTGAAAATCAGTCAGATCGACGCGCAGGAGATCGTCGCGGCGATCAACAGGCTTGAGCGGACGCAGGGGCGCAAGAAGTAATGCCGATCCCTGCTGGCCCGATCTCCTACACGGTTCGGGCTGACTTCTCCGGTACCTCCTACGGCGGGACGCCGACGTGGACGGACATCACGCAGCGGGTCGCAGCCGGGTCCGGTTTCCCTGCGGTGAACATCTCGCGGTGGCGGCAGGATCAGGTGTCGGACCTGACCCCGACGCAGGTCGGGCTGTCGTTGCAGAACAACGACGGCAGGTTCACCCCGGGACTCGCGTCGTCGCCGTACTACCCGAACGTGCGGCGCAGGACGAGGTTGCAGGTCGGCGGGACCGTCGCCGGTGTCCCGGTCTACCTGGCGGACGTGTTCGCCGACTCGTGGGAGGTCTCCCGCGACGGGTCGGCGGTGTGGCTGTCGAACTTCTCCGGCACGGACGTGCTCGGCCGGATGGGCGCGGACACCCCGCTGCGACCGGCTGCCGTCGAAGAGGCGATGCTGCTCAGCCCGTACGCGCTGTACCCGCTCACCGACCCGACCGGGGCCGCCGCGACCGGGGATCTCGTCGCGGGGCTGCTCGCGACGATCACCGCGTCGAAGTACGGCACGGGCACGTTCACCTTCGGCTACACCCCGGCCCCGTTCGGGATGAGCGGGGCGCTCGTGCTCACCTCGCCGGACGCCGGGTCCGCCTCGACGACGCAACGCGGCTACACGCTGCTGGTCCCGAACAACTTCGCGAACACGGTGATCAGCTCGTTCGCGGTGAGTGTGTGGTTCCAGCCGTCGACCACCCCCCCGGCCACCTCGCCGGCGTACCTGTTCAACTCGCCGCTGGTCGTCGCGAGCGTCGACACGTCCGGGCATGTGACAGCGGGGATGCCGGGGTTCACGTCGGCGTTCACGTCGAAGAACTACTGCGACGGCGCGTGGCATCACCTCGTCATCGCGGTCGACGGGTCGCACGGGACGGTCACCACCTACCTCGACAACGTGCCGCAGACCGCGTCCGGGTCGACGTTCACGTTCAACCCGTCCGGGCCGCCGATCACGGTCGGCGGGAAGACCGCGACGTCGGGGCTGTTCTCCGGCGCGCTGTCGCTGCTCAGCTTCCACCCCGGCCTCACGGCGGGGTCGGTGCTCAACCTGTACAACGCGGGAGCCAACGGGTTTGCCCCGGTCGGCGGGTTCGGCGCGGAGACCGCCGACATGCGGATCGCGCGGCTGCTGCGCTACCGGACGAACTTCGGGTCGTCACTCGACCTCGGCGACATGGTGATGGGTCCGGCGACGACGGACGGGATGACGTTGCAGGCGGCGCTGTTCGAGGCGGCGCAGGCTGACGGCGGGGTCGTGTTCGCGGACGGGCAGGGGCAGATCGTGTTCCGGGCGCGGATCGTCAACTACGACCCGGCCGCCCAACTGACCCTCGACGCGTCGCAGAAACACGTGTCGTTCCCGACGTCGCTGCGCGACGACATCCAGTTCATGCTCAACGACGTCACGGTCACCCGCCCGAACGGCGCGGCGCAGCGCGTCGTCGACAACACGAGCGTGACGAAAGACGGCGAGGCCGCGTCGTCGCTCACCTTGAACGTGGCGACGGACTGGGAAGCCTTGCAGTTGGCGGGCTGGGCGGTCGCGCAGGGCCGTCAGGAGTGGGTCGGTGTCCCGTCGCTGACGGTTGACCTGATGCACGCGGGCACGGCGGTCGCGCTCGCGATCTGCCAGTTGCAGCCGCTCGACATGATCACACTGACGAACCTCCCTAGCCCGTTGCCGTCGTCGCTGAACCTGCAAGTGCAGGGGGTGTCGCTGTCGCTGGCGACGGACGCGCAGACCGCGACGCTGTTCTGCTCACCGGTCGCTCCTGCGGTGTGGCGGCTCGACGCGACCCCGTCCGTCTACAACCAGCTCGACACGGGTCTCGTGATCGCGGCATGAGGGGGGCGTAGTGGCGACGGTCCCCGTCCCCCCGAACATCACCGCGAGCGAGTACGCAACCTCGACGATCGCGCAGGGCTGGGTCGACGGCATCCTGTGGGCGCTCGGCCTCACTACGTCGAGCGTGTCCGGCAGTGTCCGCCGCCCGCTGTGCCGGGCGACGTTGACTAGCGCGCAGTCGGTCGCGAACGCGACGAACACGGCGGTGAACCTCGACCACGAGGACGTCGACTACGACAGCATGCACGAGGCAGTCATCCACCCGTCGCGGCTGACGGCGAACACAACCGGCTGGTACGCAGTGACCGCGAACGCGCAGTTCGCGGCGAACGCGACCGGGGTGCGGCTCGCCTACCTGACGGTGAACGGCACGAAACGGGCCGCGACGCAGGTGCAGCACAACGCGGCAGCGACCGGGGTGACGGGGGTGTCGACGAGCGACTACGTGTACCTGAACGCGACGGACTACCTGGAGCTGGTCGTGCAGCAGACGTCGACCGCTGCGCTGAACGTGGGCGACGCGGGTCTGTGCGCCGAATGGCGGTCGAACTGATGGCTAGTCGCTACGGCGGCGACGCGGCGACGTACCCGACGATCACCCGCGGCCTCGTCGCTCCCGGCACCGCGGTTTCGTTCTGGACCGATCAGAGGGTCGGCGTTGACGGCGGCACGGGCGGCACGCAGGTCACCGGCCTGAACATCGTCGGCGGTTCTTCCGGTGTGTCCACGGTCACCTCGCGGGCGGACGGGTCGATGCCGCAGTTCGACGACCCGGCGAACTCGTCGTATCTGTGGGCGGACGCGGGTGGGACCGAGCGAGTCAAGATTTTCCCTGACGCGGCCTCCATGTACGCCACCGTTATCAACGTCAAAGGCGCTGCTTACGGCGCGAAGGGCGACGGCACCACCAACGACACGACCGCGCTCAACAACGCGACGGCGAACGGCGGGATCGTCTACGTCCCGGACGGCACCTACCTGTGCGACGGCTGGACGATCAGCAAGCGAACGCACCTGATCTTCAGCGCGGGCGCGGTCCTCAAGCAGCGGGTCGCTCCGACCCTCACGGGCGGGGTCGGCGCGTCGCTGCTGTTCACGACCGGCTCGGACGGGTCGATCATCGAGAACGCGCGGATCAACGGCAACCGGGACGCGCTGTCCGGCTCGTTCACTCCGGGCACGTCCTGGATCGGGCTGCGCGTCGAGTACGTCAACGACGTGAGCATCATCGGCGGCGAGTTCTTCAACTGCATGTGCTTCGGCGTGTACGTCACCGGCACTTCCGACACGACCCCATCGACGCAGATCGTCGTCCGTGACGTCTACGTGCACAACAGCGCGCAGGTGTTCTCCGCGGTTGCCGTGCAGGACAGCCTGATCGAGAACGTCCGCGGGCTGAACATCTCCAACACCGGCTATCAGGTGTACCAGCACGGTTTCGAGTTCCGGGTCGTTGACCGGACCGACATCCGCGGCCTGTACCTGAAGAACTTCTACCCGGACATCAACGGGCAGGACAACCTGTCGCTCGGGATCGACGCGAGCCGGATGGACAACGAGTGCAGCCTGTCCGACGTGCACCTCGACGACTACTCGGGCACCGGCCACACCGGTCTCGGGGTCAGTCTCGCCGGGGCGAGGGATCTGCGGGTCAGCAACGTCCACATCTCGGGCTTTCACGCGGGCATGAACCTCGCGAGCGTGCAGGGCGGGGAGATCACCGGCCTGTTCATCGACAACGCCTACAAGTCGAGCGGAACCTACGGGCTACAGGTGGCCGGGGCGGGGTACGTCGCGGGCCTTGTCGTCCCCGACTCGCACTACAACGCGACGTCCTGGCAGACCGTCGTCTCCGACAGTGTCATCGCCCGTGCTCAGGTCGGTGTCGAGTGCAGCGGGCGGGACGTGAAGTTCGACAGTGTCATCAGCCAAGGGAACACGCAGTACGGGTTCCTGATCCACTCGACCGCGGACAACGCGCCGAACTTCCCGGCGCAGCCGATCCCACCCGCTTACAACGTCGTCCTCGAGGACTGCACCGCGGTCGCGAACGGCTACTCGGGCCTGTATCGGGACACCGGCGCGGACGTGACGATCGTCGGCGGGAACTACTTCAACAACGGGCAGAACACGGGCGGCGCGGACCGCGACGGCATTCACGTCAACGCGGGCGGCACCGACAACATCATCGTTCTCGCCTCGCCCGGCCTCTACGACGACCAGTCATGGTCGAAGACGAACGCAGGGTCGATCCTTCCCGGCAGCTACGCGGGGCAGGTGTCGATGCTGATGACGGACACGACGGATGTCTACGTCGGTCAGTACGTGGTCGTGAAGAACATCGGCGGGCCGGGCATCGACGCGACCGTGCAGATAACCGACGTCATCGGGGACACGGTCCTGTTCAACTACACGGGCACCGTCTCCGACTCGGGGAACCTCGTCGCTTTGACGGGCACGGTGGCGACGACCGCGACCGCGATCACGGGCACGTCCACGCTGTTCAACACGGAGATCCCCGGCCCGGCGTATCTCAAGATCAGCGGCGGCTACCCGATCGTCCGGCAGGTCGTGTCGAACACGTCCGCGGTAATCACCGGAGGCGCGACCGTAGGAGCTGGAGCGTCGGTGAGCCGGGTGGCTTTCACGGTCAACGCCGTCCCGTCGCAGCAGAACGGAATCACCCTGTCGGGGACCCCGGGCGAGTTCATGCTGGACCGGGTCGTCGACAAGACCAACGTGTCGAAGTCGTACAACTACACGCTCGCGAACGTCACGACCGGCGCGAAACCGAAAACGGTACTGACTACCACCTCGACCGGCGTGTCGGTGTCGGGCGCGTCGACAGCGGTGAGCGCGACGATCCCGCCCGGCTGGCGGATCGTCGGCTACAAGATTCAGATCACGACGGCGATCAGCGGCGGCGGTGCCACGTCCTACGACGTGAAGATGTACGACGGCGGTGTGTTCAAGGACACCTACGCGACGACCCGGCCGCTCGGCGTCGCGACCGAGAACCATTTCGCGAACGGTTCGGAAATCTTCACGAACGGCGTCCTGTGGCTGTTCTTCAACGGTGGCAACCCGACCGCTGGCGTGGTGACTGTCGAGACGGCGTTCGAGCGTTGCGGTATCTGAGCGTGACCACCCTGACTCCCGGAGGGGCATGACATGACGTTGACCCGCACGAGGCGAGAGGGCTGACATGGCACTCATCCAGCTAGGTAACGTCGCGCCCCACGAAGGCGAGGTCGGCCTCTACCACTCGCATTTCATCGGCGGGCAGGAAGAACACCACCACTCCTACGGCGAACTCCACGCCGTCGGGAGACGCAGGACCGGCCTCGACGACGTGACAACCGTCCGGCAGCTTCCCCGCGAGTCCTCGCACACCACGACCCTCATCCTGCCCGACGCCGTCGACCTCGACGTGTGGCTGAGCAAAGACCTGCCGAGCCTGTGGCCGCATCACTCGCTCGAAGCGCCCGGGTTCGTCCTCTGCGACGACGCGGACCTGAAGCGGGCGATCGAGAAGCAGTTCGGTATCAAGCCGATCAAAGGTCCGACCGCGCTCTACACGAACGCGGGCCGCGACTACGTCTCCACCCAGCTGTGGGGAAACCTCAAGTACGTCGCGCTGACCGCGAACACGACACCGCCGTCAGCGGGTGACACGACGTTGACCGCGGAGATCACGACCGCGTCCGGTGGGCTGATCCGGGCTGCGGGGACGCCCGCGCACACGACCGGCGCGTCCACGACGACCATCACGATCACGCACACGGCGAACGGGTCCGACTTGCTGCCGGTGACGATCGGCAAGGAAGGCCTGTTCACCGCGGCGACGTCGGGGACGATGGGCTTCGAGACGTTGCTCGGGACGACGGCGACGCTCTCAGCGGTCGGCGACGCGCTCACGTCGACCTGGACGATCACCCACGGCTGACCTAGACCTCTAGGGGCTTCGCCGATGGCGACGATCAGCATCACCAACGTCACAGCCCACGGTGCGACATCGCCAGGGGCTGGCAATCCGCTCTCGGTGCCGTACCCGGCGACGATCGACCCGTCCGGCGACGTGTGGATGGTCGTGTCGACCACGAACCTCGGCACGTCGCAGACCGTCACTACCCCGTCAGGCTGGAACCTCGCCGACCACGAGGCGAACGGCACGAGCGGCGCGTTCATCTACCTGTTCTGGCAGCCTGCCGACACCTCGAAGGCCGGAACGAACCAGTCGGTCACCGTTTCGGACGGGTCGAAGACCTACCGCTACATCATGTGGCAGACGCCGAACGCCCGGCAGTCGCCGACGCCGTGGGCGCACCTCACCGGGGGTGTGTCCGCGTCGACCGCGACGTGGACGTCGAGCGCGATCACCATCGACACGTCGTCACCGTCCGGCACGAAATACCTGCTCGCGGTCGGCCAGAACGCCGGGTTCCAGTCGAACTCCGCTGAGACCGCGAACGGGTTCACGTCTCAGACGCTCAACGAGTTCGCCGACGTCCAGGGCTTCTTCGGCGCGCTGATGACCGCCGCGACGTCCACGGCGACGTCGACGTTCAGCGACACGGTCACGGGCGGCGCTAACGCTGTCGTCTACGTCATCATGGACCTGGTCGAGGGGTCAGTCTCGGCGAGCACGTCGCTGTCGGACATGATCCCCTTCTCGGACAGCCTCACCCGCTCCGACGCGCAGCCGCGGGCATTCGCGGACACGGTCCCGTTCTCGGACTCGCTGGCCCGCACGGTCGCTGACGTTCGGAACCTCGCCGACGCGATCAGCATCAGTGACACGCTCGCCCGGTCGGCGCAGACCGAAGCCCGAGCACTTGCCGACACGATCAGCGTCTCGGACAACCTCGCCAGGGTCCCGCAGGAACCGCGGGCGCTCGCCGAGACGATCCCGATCAGCGACTCGCTCGCTCGTCAGCAGACCGACCCGCGCGCTCTCGCCGACACCATTCCGGTGTCCGACAGTCTCGCCCGGACGGAAGCCGACCCGAGGGCGCTGGCCGACACGATTCCGCTGTCGGACTCGCTGGCGACCAGCCAGAGCAGCGGCAACGTGTCGCTGTCACGGTCGCTCGCGGACACGATCAGCGTCAGCGACAGCCTCGGCACCACGCAGGCGGACAGCCGGGCGCTCGCCGACACGATTCCTGTCTCGGACTCACTCGCTAGGACGACGGCAGACAGTCGCAGCCTCGGCGACACGATCTCGCTGTCGGACAGCCTCGGCCGGGCGCTCGCCGACGCGCACGGGCTCGGCGACGTCATACCGATCTCCGACACGGCGCTGCGGTTGCTCACCGACGCACGGGCGCTCGCCGACCTCATCGCGATCAGCGACACGCTCGACGTAGTCAAGCTCGTACCCACCGCAACACCATCCGACCGAATCCAGACCCGCGGTGCCGAGAACCGCGTGCAAGCCAAGGCTGCCGACCCGCGAGCGCAGACCCGCCTGGCAGCGTTCGACGTGCAGATCCGCGGCGTCGAAGTGAGCGTGCAAACCCGACCCGGCGAGCGTCGAGTGCAGGAGGTCCACTGATGGCGTTCCTGAAAGACCCCGACGCCGTCAAGGACTACCTGTCCGACTGGACGCCGTACCTCACGCCGCCCGAGATCATCACGGCGGCGACCGTCACGGCTGACCCTGGTATCACCGTGAACAGTCACGCGATCACCACGGACGGGACCGGCGTCGTATTCTGGCTGTCAGGCGGGTCGGACGTCACGAACTACAACATCGTCATCCACGTCACCACGTCGGCAGGTCGGCAGGACGACGACACGGTCAAGATCCTCTGCCGGAACCGTTGAGGCCGTGAATGGCGGAACTGGCGCTGCTGCGCCTGCTCATCGGCGCGAAGGTCTGGACACCGTTCGTCGCGCTCCCGCTCGCCGCGGCCACGACCGACACGACCGGCACGACACCCATCACCGTCGCGATCATCTCGGGCGCGTTCACCCTCGTCGCCGGGCTCATCACCGCGACCGTCGCGTTGCGGCGTACCCGCGACCCCGACATCAGCGAACTCCTCGCCTTGCACGATCGGGTGACCGTGGTCGAGACGAACCTCGCTGACCTGCGCGACGACGTCCGCGAACTGCTGAGGCGACGCCGGTGACCGGCGACGGGCTAGAGCATGTGGCGCTGAAGATCCAGACGATCCGCCGCGTGCAGCTCGCGCTCATCGGCCTGGTTCTGCTGCAGGCAATCGGGCTGATCGTGCTCGGCCTGTTCGTTCTCGGGCGCAGCCGGCACGCGGCGCAGACAGCGGAGAACAACCGGGTCGGGACGTGTGTGGTGCTGAACTCGATTCCGCCGCGGCTGCGGACGCCGCCGGTGCTTGAGGCGATGCGGCTCGACCACTGCGCGAACGTCCGCCGACCGTCACCGCGTCCGTCGCCGTCACGGCACGCGCAGTCCGAACCTTCGCCGTCGCTGACGGTTGTCGTTGTTCCCGCTTCACCGCCGTCGCCGCGACGGTCGGGTGTCGTCCAGCCCCGGCCGTCACGGTCACCTTCACCGCATCGCACGCCGAGCCCGTCGCGGTCACCCTCCCCGTCGCCGAGCCCGACCCCTTCATCGACACCGACTTGCGATCTGAGACACCCGCTCAAATGCCTGCCAACGCTAGGAGCAACGTGAGACAACTTTGGCTGCCCGGCGCCACGAAGATCAACGGCCCGCACTCGCAAGGCGGCACGATGGCCGGTGGCGAAGGACTGTGCACGCATCACATCACCGTCACGCCCACAGGCTCCTACGGCGCGACCCGCGAATTTCTGCTCAAGATGGGTTACGAGCCGACGCTCATCCTCGACCCCACAACCGGCGAACGCGGCCAGTTCCTCCCCGCCAACCGGTCCGCCTACGCGCTTGAGCATCCGTCCGGGCAACCCGAGACGAACCGGCAAGGCTCGGTCCACGTGCAGATCGAGTGGCTGTGGCCGTCGATGGCGAAAGACATCACCAAGGCGCCGAAGTTCGCGGAACTGTGGGCTGACCTGATCCCTTGGCTCGAGCAGTTGGGCGTGCCGTCGCTGTGGACGTTCGGCTCGCCGCTGAACGCCTCACGTGACCCGAAACTGTGGGTGAAGGGCGGCCACCGCGGCCACCGCAACGCCCCGGCGAACTCCCACGACGACTCGCTGCCGTGCAAGACCCCGCCGCCGTGGCACCAGCTCAAACCGAAGCCGAAGGCGCAGCCGCTCGGCCCGGCGACGCGGCTACTTGCCCGCAGCCTCACGAAACGGCTTAAGGGCCGTGCGCGACCCGTCTCGGTGCCGAACGAGCTGGACGCGCTCGACACGCAGATCCACCGGGTGAAGGGGCTGAAATGACCCTCGCCATCACCGACCTCGACCAGTTCAAGACCACGCCGCTGCTCGCCGGCTACGCCGACTCCATGCGGACGTTCTACTCGCCCGAGGACAACGTCCACGACGCGCTCAAAGCCGTCATCGGCTCCTGCACCTCGACGATTCAAGTCGCGATGTTCGGGTTCGACGATGACGAACTCGCCGCGATGCTCGACGACCTGCTGAAGAACCCCGCGATCTACGTGCAGATCACCCTCGACCGCTCGCAGGCGGGCGGCGTCCATGAGAAGGCGATCCTCGAGAAGTTCTCCCACGAGTTCACCGGCAACAGCGTCGCCATCGGTCAGTCGGAGAAGCACCAGATTATGCATAGAAAGATGGTCGTCGTCGATGGGACGTGGCGGATCTCAGGGTCGACAAACTGGTCCACGTCGGGTGAGTCGTTGCAGGACAACGAACTGACCGTCCTACTGGACAACGTCGCTTGCGTGGAAGCGCGACGAGTGCTCGATCTCGAACATACCGACGCTCTCAAGCAGATGGCCGCTAGGGCCGCGAAAGCAGGGACCACATGACCCACGTCCAGATCTCCTTCGCGATCTCTCTGATCGTCGGCTACTTCGCCGCGCATGCTGCGGGTCTGTTGACGAAGGCGCACGCTCCGGCGTGGGTGCTCGGCGCGGTGACGGTTGCTCTGGCGACGCTCGCGGGTGTGCTGCCGACTGTTGCCTTCAACCCCGGCGACAACTGGAAGACGTACCTGTCCAATGTGTTCGCTGCGCTGGTCGCGACGACGCTCGCGCACCGCTCGCAGATTCCTACGGCGCTGTGGGCGAAGACCCGCGGTGTGATCGGCCCGGCGTCTCCTGCTCCGGTGGTAGCGCCGAAGCCGTGAGCGGCATGTCAACGCTGCTCTCCGCGGCGTTCCTCGTCCTGCTCATCGCGCTCGTGGTCGTGCTGGCCACGTCGTGACCACCTACGACCAGTTGCCGTGGCGCACCGGTCGCAAGGTCGGTCGCACCATCTACGCGCAGGTCGGGCCGCAGCCGTCCGACGCCGACGTGCTCATCGGGCTGATGGACACGCCGCTCTACGCCGAACTGACCTGCCGCGACCACAACGCCGCGCTGCCGCCTCCGGTCGGCTGGCCGCACCCGCTACCGCTCGACCAGATGGCCGCCAGCCCCCGCAAGGTGTTCGCGCACTACGTGCCCAGCCTCCCCATCAGCGTCGACAACAAGCCACCCAACGTCGACTACTACCAGACGCAATACCTCACCCCGGGCGGCGAAGGCGGCAAACACAAGGCGTACGGCGGTTGGATGCGCGACCGGCCCCTCGGCCGCGACCCGTACCCGGCCGGGGTCGACTGGCTCGCGAAAGACGCCGAAACCGAAGTCGCCAACGCCGCCGCGTACGGCATCGACGGGTTCACCGTCAACCTGTTCAACTTCCCCGGCGAAGGCTCCGACGCCGGGACGAAACGCAACGCGCGGGTCGTCCAATGCCTGCTCGACGCCGCCAACAACCACGGCGGATTCACGGTGTGCCTGATGCCGGATATGACGTCCGGTCCGGGCCGCAAGACCGCCGACGAGCTCGCCGCGGCTATCGCGAAGGTCGCCGCGGCCAACCCGGCCTGCTACCGCCTCGACGACGGCCGGCTGGTCGTCGCGCCGTTCCACGCGGAGACGCACCCGGTCGACTGGTGGAAGCAGTTCCTTCTCCTGCTGACCGGCACGTACAACACGCCGGTCGCGTTCTGGCCGCTGTTTCTGTCCGCGACCGCGCATATCGACGAGTACGCACCCATCGCCTACGGGATCACCGAGTGGGGTACCCGTGACCCGACCGGGAGCAGCCCGACCGGCTCAGCCGCTCGCATCAAGGCTGCGCGGGCGAAGGGCTTGAAGTGGATGCAGCCCGTGTCGGTGCAGGATGAGCGTCCGCGTGAGGGCCGGTTCTGGGAGGCGCAGAACACCGGGAACCTGCGGACCACCTGGCAGATCGCCATCGACAACGACGCGGACGCCGTCCAGCTCATCACGTGGAACGACCACACCGAAGGCACAGCGAACCAGCCGTCGATGCAGCACGGGCGGGCGTTCCTCGACGTCTCCAGCTACTACGCCGCCTGGTACAAGCTCGGCACCCCGCCGACCATCCTCCAAGACGCGGTGATCCTCACGCACCGTCAGCAGCCGTGGCAGGCGAAACCGTCGTACCCGGAGACGAAGCTGATGAAGAACGCCGGGCAGACGCCGCCAGGAGACGTCGTCGAAGCGTTGAGTTTCCTTACTGCGCCCGCGCTGGTGACCATAGACGACTTAGCGCCCGCCTCGGCTCCCGCCGGCGTCTCCGCAACAGTCGCGGTACTCGTCACGGGCTCGGTGTCCGCAGAAGTGACCCGCGACGGCAAGTCCGTCGCCTCCGTCACCTCGCCCTACCCCGTCACCGACAAGCCGGTCGTGCAAGACCTCGGATACGTCGCCGCGAGCAGCCTGCCATGACCGACTGGACGCTCGGCGACGCCGAGACAGAGATCCGCGAACGAATCCAACTGCTCCGCGACGACGAACACGACGCCGTCCACTGCGCCGAGGTCGCCGTCGAGCTCGCCGAGTCCCGCATCCGTGAGGACGAACGGGAGATAGCGGCGCTGCTCGGCGAACTGCCGTGAAACGGCTACTCGTCCTGCCCGCGGTCGGGGCGCTGTGCGCGGCTGAGGCGTTCCGGCGCGGCATCGTCTGGCCGATATGGCTGTACGGCGTAGCCCCGTACCTCGCTCGCCGCCGTGTCGGGCCGAACAGCGAACAGGACGTGATGGGCTAGACGCCCGGGCGCAGCACCGCGAGGCAGATCGCGCACCCGTCGCAAACGATGCCATCCTTGCCGTGCTGGCAGGACTCGTGCTCATTGACCGCGCACGGCAGGCAGACGGTCATCCCGTTCGGACCGTGAACGACGCGCGGGTCACGCTCTGCCGCGTCTGCTGTCACACCCCGAACCATACGCCGAACCCCCGACAACTTCCCGCCTTCTCCCGCACCCCCCGTTCCCGTGCCACGTCGCTGGCCCCCTTGCGACGTACAGACGACCTAGCGCAGTCGTCGGCACGGGACGGGGGGACCTTTCTGCGTCCTCAGCCGACAACGACACGCCGCGAATGCCAGGTGTCGCTCGCGTCCCGCGTCACCACACACAAGAAGTCCGACCGTAGCTGCGCCCCGAACGAGTTCTGCGAATCCACCGTCGACACGACCGTGTACGGACCGCGCCCCGACCCGGACACGGCGGGCTTCTGGTCGCCGAACCAGTCCCGGTAGCTCGCCGTCGACGGAGCCTTCAGCCGCTCGTTGACGAAATGCTGGCAGGCGACGAAAGCGTCGTAGCGCTGCTGGTCGACCGACTCACCCGACCACGGCAGGTTCGAGGTGCTCGACGGGCTGCCGGTACTCGGGCTGCTGCCGCTGTGCATCTGCGAGCCGATGACGGCGGCCGCGACGACGCCGACCGCGAGAATGCCCCAGCCTTTGCCAGCCATCAGACCTCCCGAAACCCGACAAGGGCGACGTTACGCCGAATGACGCGCACGCGCCATACAAAGAAGGTCAGGCGACGGTGAAATCAGGCAAGCGGCCGATAGCCGCTTTCAGCCGTTCGTCGCCGGTCTGGACGTAGAACTGCGTCGAGCCGAGGTCGCTGTGGCGCATCAGTTCTCGCGTGGTCTGCAAGTCGACACCGAGGTTCACCAACATGGTCGCGTAGAGCGCCCGCACTGCGTGCGGCGTGGCCGTCGTGTGCGGGTTAGCCCGGCGCAGCGCCCTCGTCATCCGACGCCAGACGGTGCCGCGCGAGATCGGCTGCCCCTCCTTCTGCCCCGGAAACCACCATCCTTCCGAGGGCCAGTTCTCGGCTTGCAGAGCGAGCACCGGGTGCACCGGAATGTTGGCGTCCTTGCTCCCCTTACCGACGAGAAACAACCAGCCGTCCCGAAGGTGCTCCCCCCGTACCTTGGCGATCTCGTGCACCCGCAGGCCCGCGTAGGCCGCGAGCAGCAGCATCATCGCCTCGTCCGGCTTCGCGAGCTCGACCGCGCGGCGGAAGTCGGCGAGGTCGGCAGGGTGAGGGTTCTTGCGGGGCCGTTTCGGCTTCACGACACCCTCGGTGAAGTTGACGCGCAGGCCCGCGAAGTGACACCAGTGACCGAAGTTCTTCGCGTGGTGGAAGTAGGTCGCCTTTGACCAGCGGGCCTCGACGGACGCGAGGACCCGCACGAGATCAGTCGGCTTGATCTGTGTCGGATCCTCGGTGCCGGCGACTGCCAGCAGCCGCTTAGCGGCGTTGCAGCGGGCGCGTACCGTGTCCGGTGATGCCCCGGAGGCGACCAGCCAGTTCCTGTAGTCGTCGATCAGTTGCGTCATCGAGCCTTCCCAGCCAATGCGGCGGGGACAGGCCCCGCTTCTAAGCAGCAGCGGCGCAGTGCGCATCTGCGGTGGGAACCGTTGTGCCCGAGTTCATGTTCTCGTAATCTGACAGGTACGAAGGGGTACCGTGCACTTTTGAGCGTCGGCGTGTCGCGGTTTGCGGCTTCCGCTTACTCGCAGTAGTTGTCGCGCCCGCGTCAGCCACTTTGTCACTGAGAGTGACCGGCTCAGGAGCGGGCGCTGACGCCTCGTCGCCCTCCAGCCATTCGAGCGGGACACCCGTGATCTGAGCCCATGCGAGCAGGTTCGCCCTGTTCGGTGGGCGCTTGAAGTCGTCGTGCGTCCAGCGGGTGATGGTCGAGACGGCGACGCCGAGGTGCTGGGCCATCGCTTCGCGGCTGACGCCCGCGAACTCCAGCGACCGGCGCAGCCGCCAGCCGAGGGTCCACGGGGGAGCCGCAGGCAGGGAAGTCGTCATAACGGCATTGTGACGTATGCGCGCCATGCGTCAAGCGGAACAGGTCGAGAGGTAAGCCAAAGATGACCTGAACGCGCTGCGCGTGTCCCTTGCGTGACGTGCGCCAATAGCGCATGATGCGCCTATGGCCGAACTGCTTACTGCGCCCCAAGTTGCGCTATTGCTCGGTAAGTCCGTCCGCACCGTACACCGCCTGGTCGAGTCGGGGGCGTTGCCAGTCGCGCAGAAGCTCCCCGGCCCCAACGGTGCGTTCCTTTTCCGCGAGGAGGACGTGACCGCGCTTCGCGATGCCGAAGCAGCGTCGGCGTGACCGCCGAGACAACGGGGCGGATCAACGCTGACCCTGGCCTCACGGTTCGGTTCGCACGGCGCACGTTGCCGTCCCGTCCCGACCGGGCTGAGGCGGCTATCCGGGCGTTGCGCGTCTCGTGTAGCCGCGTTGGTTGCGGAGCCGCGATCGGCGAACCTTGCATCTCCGTTGTCACGGGCCTTCGAAAGTCGTTCCCGCATGACGCGAGAAGGCGAGCGACGAAGTGACCGTCTTTACCGTCGAGGACCTGGCTGCCGCCGACAAGCGGTTCGAGGCGAAAGTGCGGGTCGACTCGGAGACGGGCTGCTGGTGCTGGACTGGCGATCGCACTCAAGAGAACTACGGCGTCATCAGACTGCGGCGTGAAGACGGCACGCACTTCAGAACGACAGCGCACCGCGTGTCATATGTCGCCCTCGTGGGACCGATCGCCGCCGGGTTGCATGTCGATCATCTCTGTTACAACCCGCCGTGCGTCAACCCCGCGCATCTGGAGCCCGTCACGCCCGCGGAGAACACCCGCCGCGCCTATGCGCGGAAGACGCACTGCAAGCACGGTCACGAATACACGCCCGAGAACACCCTCATCACGCCGTTAGGTCGTCGACGCTGCCGCGCTTGCCACCGAGAACACGTCGCACGAACCCGACTCACCCCTGCCGGCGAGATACCGGCCACCGTGCAGCACGGGACTAACAGCACCTACGTGAACTGGAACTGTCGCTGCGAATCTTGCCGAGCGGCCAGGCGAAACCGTGATCGGCAGTATCGGCGGGCACGCGGGGTCCCAACGTGGGCTGAGCATGTCGCTGC
>Ga0070741_10003624_pt1 | contig 37758 bp, 40 predicted proteins | sample Coa_R1_4_FD_66440 | JGI IMG/M metagenome (GOLD analysis project Ga0070741, IMG submission 66440) | Surface soil microbial communities from Centralia Pennsylvania, which are recovering from an underground coalmine fire - Coalmine... | ecosystem: Environmental > Terrestrial > Soil > Unclassified ... | reverse complement strand
GTGATGGTGCAGGAGAAGAAGGGGATGCTGAAGGTCTGGAACATGCTCCTCGTCGTGCTGGCGTTCTGCCTGTCCCTGTTCGGCACGTTCCTGACCCGCTCGGGGATCATCAACTCGATCCATTCCTTCACGCAGAGCTCGATCGGGCCCTGGTTCCTCGGCTTCATCTGTCTCGTCACCGCGGCCAGCCTCGCGCTCGTGTTCTTCCGCATGCCGCTCCTCCGCGCGAAGACGAAGCTCGAATCCGTGATCTCGCGCGAGGCGACGTTCCTCTACAACAACCTGCTGCTCGTCGCGCTCTGCCTGACGATCCTCTGGGGCGTCACCTACCCGCTGCTGACCGAGGCGATCCGGGGCGAGTCGGTGACCGTCGGCCGTCCGTACTACGACTTCTTCCTCCGCGTGTTCGGGCTGCCGCTCTTGCTCCTGATGGGCATCGGGCCGCTGATCGCCTGGCGGCGCGCGTCGTGGAGCTCGGTGCGGCGGATCCTCGGCATCCCCGCCGTGGTTACAGTCGCAGTAGGCGGGATCCTGATCGGCCTCGGCGCCGGCTCGTCGCTGCCGGGCCTGATCGCGTACTCGTTCTCGGCCTTCGTGATCGCGTCGATCCTGCTCGAGTTCGTCCGCGGGACGATGGCCCGGCAGGCCGTCGCCGGCGGCGGCTACGGAGCGGCGTTCTTCGACCTCGTCGCCCGGAACCGGCGGCGTTACGGCGGTTACGTCGTCCACGCGGCGGTCGTCTTCCTGGCGATCGGGATCGCGGGCTCGGGCGCGTACGGCACGACCTACGAGACGGGGACGAAGGCCTTGTACCCGGGCGGCTCCGTCAAGGTCGCGGGTTACACCTACGTCTACCGGAAGTTCGTCACGCATCCGGTCGTCGGGAACCACGCCGAGCGTCGCGCATGCTTCGACGTCTACGACGGCTCGAGCTATCTCGGGCAGCAGTGCCCGGGCCAGAACTTCTACTTCGCAGAGCAGCAGACGTCGAGCGAGATGGCGATTCAGACCAACTGGCTGACCGGTGAGGATCGCGACATGATCTTCGGCGGCGTCACGCCGAAGGGGAACGGGGTCTTCGTCAAGATCATCGTCCAGCCGCTGATCAACCTGATCTGGCTCGCCGGCTTCGTCTTCGTGATCGGCTCTGTGATCACGCTCTGGCCGGACGCGCGCGAGGAGCGGCGGCTGGTCGAGCGCTACGGCGAGGCTGGGGCAATGGCGCGGGCATGACGACGTTCGCCCTCGTTCTCGGCGGCTTGCTCGCGATCGCGTGCGTGGTCTTCGTGTCGCGGCCGTTCCTCAGGGAGCCGGCGCTCGCCGTCGACGCCGACCGTCTGCACGAGCCCGACGCGGCCGAGCGGCGGCGCCTCTCGCTCGCGGAGGAGCGCGACCGCGCGCTCGCGGCGCTCAAGGAGCTCGAGTTCGACCACCGCACCGGGAAGGTCTCGGACGAGGACTACCGCGCGCTCGTCGGCCCGCTACGCCGGGAGGCGGCGGATGCGCTCAAGGCGCTAGAGGCCGAACGTCTGGGCCAGTAGGAAGACGTTCAGCGAGACGATCAGGGCCGCGACCACCGTGGCAGCCGCGATCGTCTTCCGCGAGTTCACGAGCGCGCCCATCAGCTTCTTCCGGCTCGTGAACACGACCAGTGGGATCAGCGCGAACGGGATCCCGAACGAGAGCACGACCTGGCTGAAGACGAGCGTCCGCGACGCGTCCACGCCGATCCCGATCACGACGAACGCCGGCAGCATCGTCACGATCCGGCGCACCCAGACCGGGATCCGCCGCCGGATGAACCCCTGCATGACGACCTGGCCCGAGAGCGTCCCGACCGCCGAGCTCGACAGGCCCGAGCCGACGAGCGCGAGCGCGAACAGCGTGCTCGACGCGCCGCCGAGGATCGGCTTGAGCGTGCGGTGGGCGGTGTCGAGCGAGCTGACGTCGTGCAGGCCGCTCTTGAAGAAGACGCTCGCGGCCATGATCAGCATGGCCATGTTGATCAGGCCGGCGATCGTCATCGCGATCACGACGTCGAACCGTGTGTAGCGCATCAGCCGCCGTGCCTCGTCGTCCGACTCCGGGACGATGCGGTTCTGCGTCAGCGCCGAGTGCAGGTAGATCACGTGCGGCATGACCGTGGCGCCGAGGATCCCGACGGCGAGCAGCACCGACTCGTTGCCGGCGAACTGGGGCAGGACGGCGTGCTTGGCCGCGAGCCCGAAAGGCGGATGGGCGTAATGCAGCTCGGCGAGATAGCAGACGCCGATCAGCAGCACCATCACCGCGATCACCGCTTCGAGCGGCCGGAAGCCGAAGCGCTGGAGCCCGAGGATCAGGATCGCCGCGACGCCGGTGAGCACCGCCGCCGGGAACAGCCCGATGCCGAACAGCAGGTGGAAGCCGATCGCCGCGCCGAGGAACTCCGCCAGGTCGGTCGCCATCGCGATCGCCTCCGCCTGCAGCCAGAGCCCGATGGTCGCCCGCCGCGGGAGCTCCTGGCGGCAGAGCTCCGGCAGGTTCTGCCCGGTGGCGATCCCGAGCTTCGCCGAGAGCGTCTGGATCAGCATCGCCATCAGGTTCGAGGCGACGATCACCCAGAGCAGCGTGTAGCCGAACTTCGAGCCTCCGGCGATGTTGGTCGCGAAGTTGCCGGGGTCGATATAGGCGACGCAGGCGATGAAGGCCGGCCCGAGGAACGGCCAGACGCTGAAGCGACCGCCGCCGCGAAGCACCCGCTCGCCCGGACCGGGCGGCCGCGAGCGCGCCTCGGACCGGGTGGCCATCATGCACCCAGTCTAGCGCAATTTAGACTCGTCTAAACCTGGAAAAAGCGTTGCCGTTCGCCGCCTCGACCGGCAACATGGAGACAGTGCAAGTGAAGCCAAGGGGTCGAGGCGCGTACCAGATCACGAGCGTCGGTCCGTACGCGGGCGGAATCGGCGCGGTCCGGCGGCGCCGGCGCTGGCCGTGGGCGGTCGCGGGGCTCGTGGTCGCAGTCGTCCTCGCGCTGCTCGGGCTCGGCCGCTTTGCCTGGCCGAGCGGCGCGCTGGCCGCCGACCCGGTTGCGCTCGCGCACGTCGCGAAGCCGTCGCTCGGTGGCCGCATGCAGGTGACCGCGCACGTCGACGGCGGCGCCGTGGTCCCGGTCACCGTGCACTCCGACGGGACGGTCTGGCCGACGAGCCGGATCGAGCCGGGCACGCGTGTCGTCGTCCAGGCCGTGTTCACCCGGCCGGGCTGGTCCGGCTGGCTCGCGGGCCACCAGCAGCGCTCGACCATCGAGGTCGTCGCGCCGGTCGCGCGCCTGCAGAGCAGCTGGCTCAGCGTGAAGGCGGGCGATCCCGTCCGCGTCCGCTTCAGCAGCCCGGTCACCGAGCTCGCCCTCAAGGGCGTCCCGCGGAACTGGATCCCGCTGCATCACGCCTCCCGCACCGCGGTGCTCGGGCGCCTCGGCGACGCCGGCGTCGTCGGCGTCAGCGCCAAGACGCGCTCGTGGGAGAAGTTCTCGGCGCCCGTCGAGGTGACCTGGTTCCCGCCCGGGAAGCCGAGGCTGCTGGTCTCTCCCGGCCAGGGATCGACGATCTCGCTCGAGACGCCGCTCCGCCTCACGGCTTCGGTCCCGATCAAGAAGCTCTTCGGCTCCCGCATGCCCTGGCTCCCGCCGACGTACAGCGGCAGCTGGAAGCAGATCGACGCCCACACGCTCGTCTTCCAGCCGCATGGGTACGGCTTCGGGCTGGACGCGAGCGTCAAGCTCCGGCTGCCCGCCGCGGTGACGGTCGCCTCGGGGGCGCCGCCGACCCGCCTGCTGACCTGGGCGACGCCGACGGGGAAGCAGCTCCGCGTGCAGCAGATCCTGGCCCAGCTCGGGTATCTCCCGCTCAGCTGGAGCCCGAAGGGCCCAGAGCTTGCCGCGACTCAGAGCGCGCAGGTCGCGGCTGCCGTCAATCCGCCCGCCGGGCACTTCACGTGGCGCTACGGAAACGTGCCCGACTCCCTCCGCGCGCTCTGGCGCCCGGGGGACTGGAACGTGATGACGCGAGGCGCGATCATGGCGTTCCAGTCCGACCACGACCTACCGGTCGACGGCTATGCCGGAAGGACGGCGTGGCAGGCGCTGCTCGCCGCGGCGATCGCCGGCAAGAAGTCCGCGGGCGGCGGCTACTCGTACGTGATCGTCCACCGCGCCGGAAGCCCCCAGTCGCTCACGCTGTGGCACAACGGGTCGACGATCCTGACGACGCCGGCCAACACCGGCATCCCGAAGGCGCCGACGGCGCTCGGCACCTACCCGGTGTACGCGCGCTTCCGGACGACGACGATGTCGGGGACGAATCCGGACGGCACGAAGTACCACGACACCGGGGTTCCCTGGGTCAGCTACTTCAACGGCGGCGACGCGATCCACGGCTTCAACCGCGGCTCATACGGGAGCGCCCAGAGCCTGGGCTGCGTCGAGCTGCCGTTCTCCGAGGCCGCGCGGGTCTTTCCCTACACGCCGATCGGAACGCTCGTCACCGTGACCGACTAGCCGCCGTTGCCGGCGGCGGCGAGGTGCAGGTCGGGCAGGTTGCGGTAGCGCTCGTCGAGGTCGAAGCCGTAGCCGACGAAGAACTCGTCCGGCACCGTGAACCCGACGTAGCGAACGGGCAGCTCCTCGACCAGGCGCCGGTAGGGGCGGTCGAGCAACGTGACGGCGGCTATCGACCTCGGATTCCGGAGGCCGAGCGTCCGGGTGAGCGTGTGCAGCGTCAGGCCCGTGTCGACGACGTCCTCGACGAGCAGGATGTCCTGCCCGACGATGTCGAGGTCGAGGTCCTTGAGCAGCCGGATCGCGCTCGAGCCGCCGGTGCCACGGCCGGGCCCGTAGCCCGCGAGCTCGACGAAGTCGACCCTGTGCACGATCGGCAGGGCGCGCGACAGGTCGGCGAGGAAGATGAAACTCGACTTCAGGCATCCGACCAGGACCGGCTCTCGGCCGGCGTAGTCCCGGCCGATCTGCTCGCCGAGCTGGGTGACGCGAGCCCCGATCTCGCCGGCGGTCAGATAGACCTCCCCGATCCGCCGGTCGGGAGGCGGAGGGGGGACGGCGCCGAGGGCGTCTAGGAGGCGAGGTCGAGTCTGTATCGCTGGGCCAGACGCTCGATGTCGCGCTTGTAGAAGAGCTTCACGTTGACGTGCGGATAGCGCTCCCGGAGCTTCCGGAGCTTCCGGTTCTTGCGGGTCACGAGCGACTGCTTCATCACCGTCACCTCGAGGAAGAGATCCTGCTCGGGGAGGAAGAAGTCGGGCTTGAACGCCTCGGTGACGCGTCCTTCCTCGTCGCGCTCGAGCACGAAGGTCCGCGGCTCGTACTCCCACGGGACCGCGTAGTAGTCGAGGATCTTGGCGCACTCGAGTTCGGCCTCGTTCTGGAACTGAGGCGGTTCGACCCCGCAATACGCCTGGAAATCGGGGATTTCCAACGGCACCGAGCCAAGGCTACCAACGGGTTCGGACGCGGCCACTTGCCTTCTTGGGATCCCCGGCCCGCGGGAACGGCAAACGGGGTCAGTAGGATCAGGCGCGATGGAGGGTCGGTACGCGCAGCTCGTCCAGCGGCTCAACGAGGTTCAGGACATCTCCGGGGCCGTCGGGATCCTCGCCTGGGACCAGCGCACGAAGATGCCGGAGGGCGGCTCCGGCGCCCGCGCCGACCAGCTCTCGACGCTCGTGCGGCTCTCCTTCGAACGGTTCACGGCGGACGAGATCGGCGTCCTGCTCGACGAGCTCCGGGACTGGGGCGAGTCGCTCGATTACGACTCCGACGAGGCCAGCCTGCTCCGGATCACGCGCCGCGACTACGAGAAGGCACGGCGCGTCCCGCTCGACCTCCGCGCCGAGATGGCGCGCACCGCCGCGATTGCCGAGCCCGTCTGGCGCGAGGCGCGCCGCAAGTCGGACTTCGAGCTCTTCCGGCCGTATCTCGAGCGGGCCGTCGAGCTGAAGAAGCAGTACATCGAGTGCTTCCAGCCGGTCGACGAACCGTACGACGCGCTGCTCGACGACTACGAGCCGGGGATGAAGACCGCCGAGGTTCGCGCGGTCTTCGACGAGCTCAAGGCCGGCCTCGTCCCGCTCGTCGCCGAGATCGCCGAGCGAGCCGACGCCGTCGACGACTCGTCGCTCACCGGCGAGTTCCCGCTCGCGGGCCAGGAGAAGCTCGAAGGGGAGATCCTGCGCGCCTTCGGCTTCCTCGAGTCCGAGTGGCGCCTCGACGAGACCGTCCATCCGTTCGCGTCCCGCGGCGGCCCGCACGACGTCCGGCTGACCACGAACCACCACGCCGACAACCTGACGTCGCTCTTCGCGTGCATGCACGAGTTCGGGCACGGGCTCTACGAGTTCCAGGTCGACCACGCCCTGTACCGCACGCCGCTCGGCCGCGGAGCGTCGCTCGGCGTGCACGAGTCGCAGAGCCGGATGTGGGAGAACATGATCGGGCGGAGCCGGCCGTTCTGGGAGCACTATTTCGACACGGCTCGCAACGCGTTCCCCGGCCGCTTCGACGGGCTCGACGCCGAAGGCTTCTATCGCGCGGCCAACCGGGTGAGGCCGTCGCTGATCCGGATCCACGCCGACGAGTGCACCTACAACCTGCACATCATCCTCCGCTTCGAGCTCGAGCAGGACCTCGTCTCCGGCAGGCTCGCGCCTGCCGACGCCCGCGAGGCCTGGGACGCGAAGGTCGAGGAGTATCTCGGGATCGACGTGCCGGACGTCGCCGACGGCGTGCTGCAGGACATGCACTGGTCGGGCGGGTCGATCGGCTACTTCCCGACCTACGCGCTCGGCAACGTGATCTCCGGACAGCTCTGGGAGCGGATCCGGCGCGAGCTGCCGGATCTCGATGAACAGACCCGCGCCGGCGAGTTCGGTGCCCTCCGCGAATGGCTCCGCGAGAACGTCCACCGCCACGGCCGCAAGTACATGCCGGGCGAGCTGCTCGAGCGCGTCGTCGGCGGGGGTCTGGACCCCCAGCCGCTGCTCGCGTACCTGCGCGAGAAGTTCGGCGCCATCTACGGCCTCTAGCACGGGGGGAAACAGCCGGCTCCCGTGCGCCCCTTCCCAGCATCTCGTTGAACAGCTGAGGGTGGCTGCGCCGGAGTGAATCCGGCTCCGCCTGCGAACCGCCGTGTCTGTTCGGGCCATGTCAGGGGTCTGACCCCGGACACGGCCGGTCGGGAGAGGGGCGAGCCTCGTCCGAAACGGGCCTGCCCGTTTTGGTTTTGCCTGGAAAACGAACGTTATGTCTGGCCGAAACGGCCATGACAGGGGTCTGGCACCGCACTTTGGACATGTCCGCAGCGGCTCTCTGGCGCTGACCCACGCGTAACCGTCCGTACACTTCGGCCCATGGCGGGCGTCGAGAACGGCGCGTTCAGGATCGCCCACATCTCCGACCTGCATTGCGGAGGGCCGTACTTCGTCCCGACGCTGCTCGAGCGGGCGATCAGCGAGATCAACGACATGAAGCCGGACCTGGTCGTCTGCTCCGGCGACCTGACCACGTTCGGCTACAAGCCGGAGTACGTCGAGGCCAAGTCCTTCCTGGACAAGCTCGAATGCCAGTCCCTCGTGATCGTCCCGGGCAACCACGACGCGCGCAACGTCGGGTACGTCCACTTCGAGGAGATGTTCGGCGACCGCAGCTCGGTGCTGCACGTGAACGGCGTCTCCGTCGTCGCCGTCGACTCGACCGAGCCGGACCTCGACCACGGCGAGATCGGCCGCGGCCGCTATCCATGGATCGAGGAGCAGTTCGCCCAGGCCGCCGCGCTGAAGATCTTCGTGCTCCACCACCACCTGTTGCCGGTGCCCGGCACCGGGCGCGAGCGCAACGTCGTCTACGACGCCGGCGACGCGATCGAGTGCCTGCTGCGCGCGGGCGTCGACCTCGTCCTCTGCGGGCACAAGCACGTCCCGTACGCGTGGCGGCTCGAGGACATGTTCATCGTCAACACCGGCACGGTCTCCTCGCTCCGTCTCCGCGGCAACACCCGGCCCTGTTACAACGTCGTGCAGATCGAGGGGCCGCGGGTCGAGGTCTGGCGACAGTACCCCTACCACGGCCGCGACCTGATCATCCGGTTCTCGACCGAGACGCTCGCGTACGAGAAGCACGTCGCGCGGATCGAGTCGGAGATCACGGCGCAGACATGACTCGGGCTGTCGCTGTCATCGACGGCGAGCACTACGCGGATGTCGTCCGGCAGGCGCTCGCAGAGCTCCCGTACGAGTTTGTCGCCGCGGTGCTCGTCGGCGGCAGGGAGAAGCTCCGCGGCGGGGAGACGTACGGCGTGCCGCTCGCGACCGGGCTCCGAGAGGCCGTCGCCGAGTACGCGCCCGAGGTCGTCGTCGACCTGTCGGACGAGCCGGTGCTAGGCCCGGACGACCGGATGCGTCTCGCGTCGCACGCCCTGGCGCTCGGGCTGCCGTACGTCGGCGCGGACTTCCGCTTCGACCCGCCGGCCTTCGCGCCCGTGGACGTGCCTGCGATCGCCGTCGCCGGAACCGGAAAGCGCGTGGGGAAGACGGCGCTGACCGGCAAGCTCGCCCGGCTCGCCGCCGAGACGAGAGACGTCGTCGTCGTCTCGATGGGGCGAGGAGGCCCGTCGGAGCCGGAGGTGGTCGAGTCGCAGCCGACGGTGGACGACCTCGTCGCTCGTTCGCGCGCCGGGGCGCACGCGGCGTCGGATTTCCTCGAGACCGCCGTCGTCGCGGGCGTGCCCACGGTCGGCTGCCGCCGCTGCGGTGGAGGGCTCGCCGGCGAGACCTGGATCTCGAATGCGCTCGACGGCGTCGCGCTCGCCGCCGCGCGGCGGCCGGACCTGCTGATCTGCGACGGGAGCGGGGCCGCGCTGCCACCGGTGGCCGCGGACGCTCGCATCCTCGTCGCATCAGCGCTTCAGGGCCCAGAGGTCGTCACCGGCTACCTGAACGCGTACCGCATCCTGATCTCCGACCTCGTCGTCGTGACGATGGCTCGCGACGCCGAACTGCGCCGTCGAATCCAGGAGGTCAAGCCGGTCCCGATCGTCGCCTGCGAGCTGCGGTTGCGCCCGCTCGAGCCGCTTCACGGCAGGCGAACCGCGGTCTTCGCCGCCGGCCCGGCCTCGACCAGCCATCTCGACGCCGAGGTCGTCCACGCCTCGGCGAGCCTGGCCGACCGCGCCCGGCTCCGAGAGGAGCTCGAGCGCGTCGACGCCGAGGTCTACCTGGTCGAGATCAAGGCCGCCGGCATCGACGTCGTCGCCGAGGCGGCCCGGGCTCGCGGCGCCGAGGTGGTCTTCGCCGACAACGAGCCGGTGGCGCTCCCCGGCGAGCCCGATCTCGACACGGAGCTTCAAGGAGTCGTGCAGGCCGCGCTGAAAGAGCCCGCGATCGCATGAACGAGCAGTCGCCCGAGCCTCCGTACTCGAAGACGATGCTGACGCGGGCGCTGACGGCGGTCGGGCTCCCGACGACGCGCGCCTACGAGTTGGCGCTTCGGGTTGAGCAGGACCTGGCGGCGCAGGGCGAGTCCGCGATGGAGCTCGAGCACCTCGAGCAGCTCGCCCGCTCGATCGTCGGAGAGGATGAAGGCGCCAACGCCGTCCGCAAGCTGCGGCTGTACCGCGAGTTCCAGCGGCTCGATCTGCCGATCGTCGTGATGATCGGCGGCGGGACGGGCAGCGGGAAGTCGAGCGTCGCGACAGAGGTCGCCCACCGCCTGGGCATCACGCGCGTCACCTCGACGGACGTGATCCGGCACACGATGCGCGCGTTCTTCTCCGAGGGCTTCATGCCCACGATCCACTACTCGAGCTTCGAGGCAGGCCGTGCGCACTGGCGCGAGGAGGACGAGAACGCGGTGCTCTCCGGCTTTCTCGACCAGACACGGAACGTGCTCGTCGGGATGGGCGCGGTGATCGAGCGGGCGCTCTCGGAGCGCTGGTCGATCGTCCTCGAGGGTGTCCATCTCGTCCCGGGCCTGCTGCCGCCGATCGAGGGCGCGCTGACCGTCCACTGCGTCCTCCAGATCGCCGACCGCGAAGCCCACGCCGCCCACTTCTGGATCCGCGACGCGACCTCGGTCGGCCTCCGGCCCGTCCAGCGCTACCTCGACGCGCTCGACGACATCCGCCTGATCCAGTCCACGATCGTCGACCGGGCGCACCGGCACGACGTGCCGGTGATCGAGAACCGGAACATCGAGCACACGATCACGAGCGTGATGGACCTGGTGCTCTCGAGCGTCGAGGCGCGGCAGGTGGCAGCCCGGGCGTAAACTCGGGCTATGCCCACGCGCGAAGAGGTCTTCGAGGCGCTGCACCAGGTCGAGGATCCGGAGCTCGGGATGGACATCGTCGAGCTCGGGCTCGTGTACGACGTCGAGGTGGACGGCCCGAAGGTCAAGGTCACGCACACGCTGACGTCGATGGGCTGTCCTGCGGGGCCGATGATCCAGGAGGACATCGACGCCGCCGTCCGCGCGAACTTCGAGAGCGTCGACAACGTCGAGCTCGAGCTGACCTGGGACCCGCCCTGGACGCCCGAGCGCATGTCGGACGACGCGAAGTTCATCCTCGGTTTCGGCTAGTAGCACGGGGGAAACGGCCGGTTTCCCCGTGAGCTCCCTTCCCTTTGTGGTCGCGTCTCGAGCGGCCCGAGCTTCGCCCGAGCCGCGCCCGGGCTTCGCCGCCAAGGATGGCGTGCGGCGAGTGCCCACATACCATTTGCCTGCCCAGCTCGGGAAGGAGTACGAGCCGTTGCCGGCTGCAAGTCGTCCCGAACGGATCGGCCTACCCTACGAGCTGCGTCGTCGTCGCCGTGTACGGGCCCGGCGGGTAGGTCGTGCCCGTTCCCTCCCACATCGTCTGCACGAAGTAGCCGCTGATCGAGCCGTTGTTCGATCCCTGGAACTTGTAGTCCGTGATGTGGAACCCGACGAAGGCGATCACGTGGTACTCGAGGTTCGACCCCCCGCCTTCCGTCTGGTCGTACACGGGAAAGAGGAGGTTGCCGTTCAGGCGCTGGTCGAGCGCGCTGGCGACCTGAGACGAGTTGAACTTCGCGCCGGCGTCGTTGTAGAGCCAGTTCGGGGTGGTCGTCGAGCAGTTGCAGCCGTTCAGGATCCAGCCCGCGAGGATCGTCTGCCCGCTGCCGCCGCTCGAGCCGTCGATGTTGATGATCTGGAACCCGCCCGGGCCGACCTTGCCGTACTGCAGCGTCGTCGGCTGGTCGAAGCAGGGACAGCCGGTGCCGCTCAGCTCCCGCTGCGTGTAGTAGACGGCGAACGGCGCTGCTCCCCAGGCCGAGCCCAGCGGGACGGCGGTGGCCGTCGCCGTGGCGCCGACGCTCGCGTCCCCGATGCCGAGCGCCTTCAGGAAGTAGGAGGGCGCCGAGCTCTGCGTCGTCACGGTCACGGTGTCGTTCGCCTGGTACGTCGAGGAGAACTGGACGTTCTCGGCCGCCAGCGAGCCGCCGTTCCTGGACGCGTAGGTGATGGCGTCTGCAGTCGCCTGGTTCGTGTCGTTCGGCAGGTCGGCGGCGGCCGCGAGCGCGGCTGCGTCGGCGATCGCCTGCTGGGCGCGGTGTGCCCGGTACCACGTGCCGGTGTCGATCGCGAAACCGGCGATCCCGCAGATACCGACCATGCTCAGCGCCGTCAGCGCGAAAACCTGACCTCGCTGCGCGCGCAATCTGCGCAGGTACCGCCTCATCGCGACCCCTCTCGTTTGCGTCCGCCCGTGGCCGCGCAGGCAAGGTTCCTGTGTCCGGCCAGCATGAAGCAGGACCGTCCGTCTGGCTATCCCTCGTCAGAGGGCCGAGCGTCCCCCGGAAGCGTGAATCGCTATTCCGGGATGCGGAGAAGGATCTTGCCCAGCTGTTCGCCGGCTTCCAGCCGCTCGTGCGCCTCGCGCGCCTCGGCGAGCGGGAACACCTCGTCGACCAGCGGGCGGGCGCGGCCGCTCGTGACGAGCTCGAGGCAGGCTTCGAAGTCCTCGGCCGAGCCCATCGTCGAGCCGAGCACGTCGAGCTCCTTCCACCAGATGCGGTGCAGGCCGGCCGGCGGGTTCGGACCGGTCGTGGCGCCGCAAACGACGATTCGCCCGCCCTGGCGGACGACTTCGAGCGACGTCTTCCACGTCGCCTCGCCGACGGTCTCGACCACGAGGTCCGCGCTGCCGAGCTCCTTCATCCGGGCGCGGACGTCCTCGGACGCGTGGTTGATCGTCTCGTCGGCTCCGAGGTCGCGTGCCTGCGCCAGCTTCGAGTCGCTCGACGAGGTCACGATCACCCGAGCCCCGCGCGCTTTCGCGATCGCAAGCGCCGCTGACGCGACTCCGCCGCCGATCCCCCAGACGAACACCGTCTCGCCCTCCTTCAGCCTGGCCCGCGTGACCAGCATCCGGTAGGCCGTCTCGAACACGAGCGGGAATGCGGCTGCCTCCTCGAAGGAGAGCTCGTCCGGGATCGGGTAGACGTTTCGCGCCGGTATCGCGACCAGTTCGGCGTGCGTGCCGTCCATCGCCTCGCCGACGACGTGCATGCGGCCGTTCTCGATCACGCCTGGGTTGATCACGACCCGCTGCCCGGCCTCGAACCCGTTGCCCGCGACCTCCACCGTTCCTGCGCCGTCCGCCCCGAGGATCCGCGGCTTCGGCGCCGACGGAAGCCCCTTCCGCACCCAGACGTCGAGGTGGTTGAGTGAGGCGGCGCGGAGCCGGATCAGCACGTCGCCGTCCGCCGGCTCCGGATCGGGCGCGTCCTCGTAGCGGAGAACCTCGGGCCCGCCGTCCTCGTGGATCCGGATCGCCTTCACGCGCGCGATCGTATCCGGCGCTGCCCCGCCCGCAGGAGTCGGACGGGCGGGGCGCCGGTGGGAGGACTCAGGAAGGGCGGATGCGAAAGACCTGGCGGCCGCTGGAGTTCGGCACCCAGATGTCGCCGAACGCCTCCGCGGCCGGGAACGGCCCGCGACCGACCGCGATCTTGCCGATCACGCTGTTGGTGGCCGGGTCGATCTCCGCGACCTTGTTCTCCGCCTTGAGCGGAACGAACACGATCCCGTTCGGGGCGACCGCGGGGTTCGAAGGCGCCAGCCCGACCTTGATCGTGGCCACGACGGCGCGCGTCTTCGGGTCGACCCGGACGACGGTGCCGCTCAGCCGCGCGGATACCCAGACCGCATCGTCGGTGACGGCGAGCGAGTCCGGCGACGACTGGCCCGTGTCGATCGACGTGACGGTGTTCGTCGCAGGGTCGATGCGGAAGATCGACGAGATGCTCTGGGAGCCGACCCAGATGGCGCCGGCGCCGTAGCGGAGGTTGGAGGCAGCGCCGGGAACCTTGATCCGAGCCACGACCCGGTTCGTCCGCGGGTCGATGCGGATCACGAGATCCTTTCCCCAGTCCGTGCCCCAGACCGAGCCGGCGCCGAACGTGACGTCCCAGAGCGACTGCGCGAGCGTGACCTGGATCCGTTTCACGACCTTCATCCGCAGCGGGTCGATCCGCTCGACGACGCCGGTGCCGTATCCGTCGACCCAGACGGCGCCGCCGCCGATGCCGCACGGCTGCGCTTCCACCTTGACTTTTCCGGTGACCCGGTTCGTCTTCGGGTCGATCCGCGCGACCGTGTCGTCGCCGAGGTTCCCGACCCAGACTGCTCCGTAGCCGCCGGTCTCCGAGCACGGATGGAGGCCGGTCGTGATCCGGGCGACGACCTGGGCGGTCTGGCCCGCGGCGAGCGCGGCGGCGGAGGACAGGGCGGCGAGAGCGAGCGCAACGGCGGCGATCCTGGTCACGTTGGCCTCCTGGAGAAGAAAGTCCGAAGTCGGACTAGATGTTACAGCTTCGGACTACTTTGCGCCAGGGCGGGCGAGGATCTCGCGCATCGCGCGGTCGAGCTCGCGCACAGCCTCGGCGATCTGCACGGAGGGGATCTTCAGCTCGGCTTCGAGCTCTGCCATCGCCTCGCGCCAGTTGGCGAAGGTGGTCTCGAACGCAGCTCGACCAGTCGGGGTGAGCGAGACGAGGTGCGAGCGCCCGTCGTCCGGATTCGGCGCCCGCTCGGCGAAGCCCCGCTCCTCGAGCCGGCGGATCCGGTCCGACGCGGTCGTCACCGCGATGCCGAGACGCGCGGCGACCTCGGTGGTCGTGATCGAGCCGGACGCGCCGATGAGGCTGATCAGCCCGTAGCTGTCGGCGAGCTGCGGATCGCCGAGGAAGTGCTCGACGAACGGATCGGAGACGTTGAACGCGGCCATCACGTCGAAGAGCACGTGCATCCGCGGCGGCTCCGAGGCGTCCTTGAGCGGGGGAATCTCGACTCTGCGCCGTCGAGGCACGGGCACAATCCTTGCATGAGGGGGAGCGAGCTCGAACGGCTGGCCGGGGAGCTCGGGATCGACGTGGTCGGCGCAGCGCCTGCCGAGCCGTACGTCGAGACCGAGCGCCACATCGTCGAGCGGCGGGCGCGCGGTCTCTTCGCCGACATGAAGTTCACGATGGCGCAGCCCGACCTGTCGTGCCATCCGGAGCGGCTCGTCCCGGGCGCCCGCACGGTCGTCTCGGCGGCGCTCTGCTACTGGGAGCCGGGCCCCGAGCCCGGGCCGGGTGAAGGACGCCTGCCGCGCTACACCTGGCGGCACGCGTACGCGGAGCTGCGCGCGAAGCTCGAGCAGCTGGGGGAGACGCTGGGCGGCGCGCACCGCGTGCTCGTCGACGAGAACCAGCACGTCGACCGCGAGGCGGCTGCCCGCGCCGGCGTCGGCTTCTACGGCAAGAACACGATGATCATCACGCGCCGGCACGGCTCCTGGGTGGTCCTCGGGACGCTCGTCACCGACGTGGAGATCAAGCCGACGCCGAGCCTCGAGCTCGACTGCGGCGAGTGCCGGCTCTGCATCGACGCCTGCCCGACGGGTGCGCTCGACGCCCCGGGCGTCCTCGACTCGACCCGGTGCCTGTCCTACTGGACGCAGTCCCGCCGCGAGATCCCGGACGAGTACCGCGAGGCGCTCGGCAACCAGGTCTACGGCTGCGACATCTGCCAGGACGTCTGCCCGTGGAACCGGGGGATCGAGAAGCGGCGTGCCGGACGGCCCCTCAGCGCCGACGCAGAGCCGGTGGTCTCCCTGCGGGACTGGCTCGAGGCCGATCCTGCCGAACTCTCGCGGCGCTACGACCGGCTGTACGTGCCGCGCAACGACGGCCGGTTTCTGCAGCGGAACGCGAGGATCGCGCTCGAGAACGAGTCACGGAATGCCGATCCGGTTCGGCGGCCAGTAGCGGAAGAACACCGTCCCGATCAGGTTTCCACGCGGAACTGAGCCCCACCGGCGCGAGTCGCACGACGCCGCCCGGTTGTCGCCCATGAAGAAGTACTCGCCCTTCGGGACGTGCCAGGTCCCGCTCTCCGTGTCCCGGAACTCGACGTACGGCTCCTTCAACGGCCGCCCGTCGACGAAGACGTGGCCGCTCCGCTCCCTCACCGTCTCGCCGGGGAGCCCGATCAGCCGCTTGACGTAGGTGCCGCCCTCGCTGCACTCGCGCGCGGCCTTCGGCGGCGCCTTGAACACGACGATGTCTCCACGCGACGGGCCGGAGAGATCCAGGCAGATACGGCAGGCGAGGACGCGGTCGGAGAAGTGCGCCAGGCATCCCTCGCCGGGCCGCGCGCAGTGGAGCGCAGGCTCCATCGACGACGAGGGAATGCGATACGGCGCGACGACGTATGCCTTGAGCGCGAGCACGGCGGCGATCGCAACCACGATGGTGACCGCCCAGTCGATCGCGATGCGGAGCGGCCGAGGCAGGCGGGCCAGGCGCTTCCGCTGTAATACATCGACCATCTAGGTATAGAATATCAAGGTATGGCGAGAGAGCCGTTCTCGGGTCATCTCGAGCTGTTGCTGCTGGCGGCGCTTCGTGGCGAGCCGCGGCACGGCTACGCCGTGATGGAGCACGTGCGGCGGGCGAGCGGCGGCCGCTTGGACTATCCCGAGGGGACCGTCTACCCGGCGCTGCACCGTCTCGAGGCCGACGGGATGCTGACGAGCCGCTGGAGCGAGGTGGAAGGCCGTCGGCGCCGCGTCTACGAGCTCACCGCCAAGGGGACGCGCGCGCTGGACAGCCGGCGGCGCGACTGGGAGTCCTTCTCGCAGAGCATCGCCGCGGTGCTGGAAGGCGCGTGACAGAGCACCGCGAAGACTGGCTGCGGGCGCTCGCCGGGTCGCTCCGCGGCCCGCGCCGGCGGCGGGAGCGCCTGCTGGCCGAGCTGGAACACCACCTCGACGAGGCGACGGAAGAGGAGCTCGCCGGCGGGGCGGAGCCCGCCGAAGCCGAGGCTGCTGCGCTGCGCCGCGTCGGGACGGCGGGCGCGGTCGCGGCCGAATGGAACGCCGACGCCGCCGCCCGCCGGACAGCGATGCGCCTGCGGATCGCCGCGCTGACGGTCGTGGTCGCCGCGTTCGCCGCACCCGTCGCGATCGCGCAGGCGTCAGGCACTTCGCAGCCTCGGCCGCACAAGCAGCCGCAGGCGCAGGTCAGGCGGGAACGCGCAGGCGCGCCAGTCCGAGCGAGCTGAGCAGGGCCTTCGCGCGAGAAGCCACGAGCTTCCGCAGGTCCTCGGGCTCGACCACGACTGCCTCGCCGAGGAAGCGCAGGATCTCGCTGACGAGCCACTCCGGGCTCCCGACCTTCTGCTCCATCAGCGCGGTGCCGTCGGCGAGCTCTTCCGCGCCGCGCTCGACCTCCCAGCGGGCCACGTCCTTCGAGTAGACGATCCGGGCGACGCGGGCGTCGCGTAGCCGCACGGGCTCGAAGCCCGCGCGCGGCTCGAACGTGTCGCCGGTCGTCTGCGCCGAGCGCATGCGGTCGAGCCGGAAGCTTCGCTGCGCGTCGCGCGTCCGGTCCCACGTGTGCACGTACCAGTACGGCAGCTCTCGCTCGAGCACGTGCGGCTCGATCAGGTGCGTCGCCGCCTGGTCCTCGCCGACCTTCCAGTATTCGATCTCGACCAGCTCGCGCTTCTTGATCGCGTCGCTGAGCGTGGCGATCATCGACTCCTCGTCCTTGTCTGCGCGCGTCGGCGCCGTCTGCTGGAGGTCGAACTCGCCGAAGGTCTCCTCGAGCTTCTTGCGCACGCGGTCGAGCGGCCGGTGCGCCTCGGCGGCGATCATCGGCCCCACGAATTCGAGCGCGAGCCGGATCGCGCGAGCCTCGAGCGGCGTCAGCCGGGGCGGCGAGCGGAACGTGTCGCCGAAGAGCTCCTTGTCGACGTGGATCTCGTTGCCGCGGAGCTCGGCGTAGACCGCGTAGCAGCCTCCGCCGAAGTTGACCAGGTTGAGCAGCGACAGGTGCTCCTCGAGCGCTCCCTCGGGGATCTGCGGGAAACGCTCGATCGCCTCGCGCGCGGGGATCGTCGCGCTCGACTGGTCGCCGCAGGCAGCGAGGAGGAACGCGAGCAGCGCCTGCAGCACGCCGAAGCGCTCCGGGCTGACGGGGCCCGTCGGGCGCTCGGGCGCCTCTTCCGCGGAGCGAGGCTTCGCCTTGGCCGGTACGGGCGCCGGGCCGGCGTGGCGCTCGATCACCTTCCTGAGCCCACTCGCCACCTCGCGCCGCAGCTCGTCCGGCTCGACCGGAACGGCGCGGCCGTCGAGGCGGAGGATCCAGGAGGCGAGATGCGAGAGGTCGGCGTACGGTGTGACGAAGACGCTGTCCTCGACGTGGCCTGCGGGTTTCCGGTAGGTGCGCGCGACCCACCAGGCCGTGTCTCCTGTGAGCTCGATTCGCGCCTCGCCCTGGATCTCGCCCATCTGCCACGGAGGCGGCGGACGGTGCTTCGCGGCCTCGAAGTCCTTGGGCAGGCGGAAGTCGCGCTCGCGCCGCGTGGCGAACTTGATGTCCTTGCGGATCCGCAACACCTTGAAGGTGCGGATCTCGTCGTTCTCGTGGTCGCGGCCGACGACGTACCAGCTGCCCTCGTGCGGCAGCAGCGCGTAGGGATCGAGCGTCCGCTCCCGCTGTACGCCGCGCGCGATCGACCAGTACTCGAACTTGACCGTCCGCTGCTTCGAGATCGCCGTCTCGAGCTTGCTCAGCCTGCCGGCGAGCTCCGGCGAGTAGTCCGGGTCGCGCACCTCGACCCGCTCTGCGATCTCGGTCGGCGCGTCCGGGAAGCCCTTGCGCCCGAGCGTGAGGTTCTGCAGCGCGAGCCGGAACGGCTCCGCGTACGCAAACTGGCCCTCGAGCAGGTAGAGGCAGGTCTGCAGCGCAGCGAGCTCCTCGTCGGTGAGCTTGAGCTCGGGCAGGAAGTAGTTCTCGGAGCGAAGGGTGTAAAGCTCTTCGCCGGTGAACTCGTCGCGTTGGGATTGCAGCGGGACGCCGAGCGCCAGCAGCTCCGCGCGGTCCGAGTAGAAGCGCCGCGCGAAGGCCTCGTCCGACATCTCCGAGTAGCCCTCGACGTTCTGCTTCACGTCGCGGGCGGTCAGCGGCCGACGGTCGGCCATCAGGAACGCGACCAGCGAGAGCTGGCGGATCAGCTTGTCGGTGTCGTGCGACATCGCCGCCCGAGCTTAACGGCCGCGGGTCTGGCCGACGAAGGCGGTTCCCGCTCTTAGCGGGAAATCAGGCTGCGACCTTCGAGCGCTGCTCGAGGTGCTGGTGCGAGGGGCAGTACTCGCGCTCTGGCAGCGGGGTGCGCTGGCAGGGCTTGCCCTTGCGCGTCGTCGCGCGGCATCGGGCGACACCGCCGTCGAAGGCGCCGGCGTCGATCTGCTCCTGGATGAAGTCGCAGGCGGCGGTGACGACCTTGGTCACGCACCAGGCGACGTGGGCCTGGTTCGTGATCGGGAAGTAGCGCCGGATGTCCTGGAAGAGCGTCCGGTCCGGGTTCGCGAAGTAGTGCGGGTCGCTCGCGAGCCGCTCCATCGTCTGCTCGCACGCGTCGAGGACGGCGCGGCGGTACTGGAGCTGAGTCGGAGGATCGACGTACGGGTCGGTCAGGTCCTTAATCGACCGGTAGATGGCTCTCGAATACTGATACATACCGGCCTGAATCTCCGCTACCCGATCGTCCATCGTCCTCAGTATCTCGCTTCCCTGTTAGCGGCTCGAAAAGGCAGGTTGAGAAGAGATTAAGGGTTCCTGTGGGCTGACTCCCGACGGGAGTCTACACCCTTCCACCGTTGTTACAAAGTCCGGACGAGCGTTTGCTACAGAGAGAACGAAGTCAGCGGGCGATGGGTCGGGCGTAGGCACCCGGGAACGACGATTTCGCAGTGTCGAGATCCGACTGCGCCTCCTCGAGGGACACGTAGACGCCGCTGAACACGACGTAGTACCCCGGTTGCAAGCTCGGGTAACTCGACGAGACGAGGACGCCGACGTCGCGCAGGCCGTCGCGCAGCGCTGCGAGCGCCTTGGCCCGGGCGGCTCGCGCACCACCGGGCAGCGGCAGCGTCGCGAGGACGATCGTGTACCCGTTGCCGGCCGGCCACGAGATGAGCTTCTCGGCCGGACGGTTCTTCTTCGGGGCAGGTGAACGCGGCGGCGCAGCCGGGGCGGGCGGGAGCGGCGAGAGCGCGACGACCGCGGGCGAGCCGCGCGTCTTGTCGTTGTGCGTCGCGGCGATGGCGGCCGCCGCGCCGCCCGCCGCGACGACGAGCGTCGCGATCGACGGCGCGATCCAGGCCGCGGCCGCGGGCGCCCGCCTCGGCGGCAGGATGCGGTTGCCGCACTCGAGGCAGTACTCCTGGCCGTGGTCGGCGGGTGCGCCGCACGTTCGGCAGATCGGCGCGACGGGGAGCTGCACCGGTTCAGCCCTCCGTGAACTCGGCGACCGCCGGCCCGGGCTCGAGCTCGGCCGGCTCTACCTGCACGGCGCTTGCCTCCACAGCGCGCGCCTCGGCGCGCATCCCGCAGCGCGAGCAGAACGCCGCGTCCGCGGGCATCGCGCTCCCGCAGGCCGGGCACGGGTGCTGCGCGTCGCCGAGCGAGCGCCCGCAGACAGCGCAGAATTGCGCGTCGTCGGCGACCGTCGCGCCGCACGTGCAGCGCGCCTGGTTCGGAACCGTCCAGGAGAGCCCGAGCAGCGAGTCGAGCGCAGCCAGGTGATCGTCGACCTCGAGCAGCTCCTCGCAGCGCTCGCGGACGAGGTCCTCCCGGAAGCGGTCGCGGCGGAACATCTCGAGGAGCAGGCCGCCGAGGTCGCGGAGCCGCTCCTCGCGAAACTGCAGAAGCGCCCGGCGCTCGCGGCGCAGGACACCGGCAGGCGGGAGCGGGGTCCTGGCTCGACGGCGACGAAAGATCGGGCTCACGCGGTCCCGCTCAAGTGTAGTCGGGAGGCGCTGCCCGTCTAGCCGCGCGCGGCGAGGGCCTCTTCGCGGCTGCGGAAGACGCGCGATCGGCGGATGAGCCCGTCCTCGAACTCGCTCAGCCAGAAGACCGTGCTGTGCGCGAGGCCGCCGCGTTTGAGCGCGTAGCGCGCGTTGCCGGAGGCGAGGACGGTCGAGTCGTCGAGCATTTCGACGTCGGTGACCGAGCCGGTGTAGAGCGACGCCGCGCGGCCCGCGGTGAGCGCTCGCACGACGGCGTCCCTGCCCGCGATGCGGCGGTTGAAGGTGATCAGCAGGCTGACCTCGATGTCGGGGTGCAGCAGCGAGGGCCAGTCGCCGGCGTGTTCGTGAAAGGCCCTGGCCTTCTCCGCGACGTCCATGCCGCGCGAGTGTACGACTGCGCCCGCGTTCGAACCGCTCGGTCGGGGTTCAGCGCCGGCGCGGCGGTGCCGATCAATGAGGCATGACCAAGCTGCTGCTCAGCTTCTTCCGCCGCGCCCCGCGCCGCCGCATCGCCCTCCTTCACGGCCCGCGGCACGCGTAGCGCGCGTCCGCCGCCTCGGCCGGGCGCCTGAGAATCGTCACACTCGCGTCTCACACGCGTGCGGATTCGGGCGCTACGCTCAAAACCGGGGGGACGGCGCGAAAGCGCCCCGGGGGGAACAAATAGAGTCTGGGCCGTGGAGATCCGAACGATCGGCGTGGTCGGGCTCGGGACGATGGGGGCCGGGATCGCGCAGGTCTGCGTCCAGGCAGGCGTCGACGTCGTCGGGCGCGAGGTCGCGGACGATCTCGCCGAGCGCGGGCGCTCGACGATCGAGCGCTACCTCGCGCGCGGGGTCGAAAAGGGCCGGCTGGCGCAGGACGAGATGGACGCGGCGCTCGGTCGACTCCGCCTGACGACCGACCTCGACGACCTCGCCGCGTGCGACCTCGTGATCGAGGCGATCGTCGAGCAGATCGAGGCAAAGAAGGAGCTCTTCGCGGCGCTCGACTCGATCGTCTCTCCGCACACGGTCCTGGCGACGAACACGTCGGCGCTCTCCGTCACCGAGATCGCAGCCGCGACAGCCCATCCGGAGCGCGTCGTCGGCATGCATTTCTTCAACCCCGCCCCGGTGCTGCCGCTCGTCGAGGTCGTGCGCACCGAGCTCACCGACCCTGCGGTCCACGACGCCGCGTACTCCTTCGCCCAGCGCATCGGCAAGGAGCCGATCCGCTGCTCCGACACGCCGGGCTTCGTGGTCAACCGCGTGCTGATCCCGGTGCTGAACGACGCCATCCGGGTGCTCGACGAGGCTGGCGTCACCCCGGAGGACCTGGACAAGGCGATGCTGCACGGGACGAAATGGCCGATCGGGCCCTGTGCCCTGATCGACCTGATCGGAGTCGACATCCACGTCCACGCGTCCGAGGCGCTCTGGGAGAGCCTGCGCGAGCCGAGGATGGCGCCGCCGCCGCGGCTGGTCGCGATGGCCAGAGCCGGGCTGCTCGGCCGCAAGACCGGGCGCGGCTTCTACACCTACGACTAGCCGCTCGGCGTGTCCACCGGGCTCGCCATCCCCGTCTTCTGCGCCAGCCTGGCCGTCACCCTGGCGGCGACGGTCGTCTTCGCGCGCGAGCTCGACCGGCTCAGCGAGCGGCTCGGCGTGTCGGAAGGCCTGCACGGCATCCTCACGGCCCTCGGGGCGGACGCGCCGGAGATCGCGACTGCCGTGGCGGCGCTTCTCTCCAGCCGCTCGAAGATCGGAGTCGGCGTCGTGATCGGCTCGAACGTCTTCAACCTCGCCGCGCTGCTCGGTCTGAGCGCCCTGGTCGCTGGCCACGTCCGCATCCACCGCCACGGGCTCGTGCTGAACGGCGCCGTCGGACTTGCGGTTACCGGCCTTGCGGTCGCACTCGTTCTCGGCACCATCGGCGCGGTGGCCGCGACCGTCCTCCTCCTCGCCGTGTTCCTGCCGTACGTCTTCGTCCTCGCCCGGCCTCCTCGGAGCGGCTTCCTCGCCGCAGCCGTCCGCGAGGAGGTCGAGGACATCCGTACCGGCGAGCACGCGCCGAAGGCCTCTCGGGTCGACGGCCTCGCGCTCGCCGCCGCGCTCGCGCTGATCGTGGCCGGTAGCGTCGGGATGGTGCACGCCGCCGAGGATCTCGGCCGCCGCTGGGGTGTCTCCGACGTGATCGTCGGGACGCTGGTGCTCGCCGCGGTGACCAGCCTGCCGAACCTCCTGACGGCGGTGCGGCTCGCGGTCCGCGGCCGCGGCGCCGCAACCGTCAGCGAGGCCTTCAACTCGAACAGCCTGAACGTGCTCGCCGGGGTCGCCGTCCCGGCGCTCTTCCTCGCCCTCGGCTCTGCGAGCGGCCTCGTCACGTTCTCCGTCTGGTGGCTGCTCGGGATGACTGCGGTCGCCGTCGTCTTCGCGTACGCGGGGCACGGGCTGAGACGAGCCGAAGGCGCCGTGATCGTCGCGTTGTACGTAGCGTTCGCGGCGGTGATCGCATCGAGATGAGCACGTACGGCCTCCTCGCGGAGCTCCCGCTCGAGATCGAGTCGTACGAGCTCGCGGGCCTGCAGCGTGACGTGTCGAGCGAGTTCACGCGTCGGACGACTGTCGTCTCGCTGCACGGGCGCGGCGAGACCGGTGTGGGGGAGGACGTCACGTACGACGCGGAGGAGCACGAGCGCCTCCAGCGCGCCGGGCCGGTGCACGAGCTTGCGGGCGAGCACACGCTCGACTCGTTCTCCCGGTTCCTCGGCTCGCTCGACCTCTTCCCGGAAGGCGCGCCCGCGGGCGAGGCGTGGCGCAACTACCGCCGGTGGGGATTCGAGAGCGCTGCGCTCGACCTCGCGCTGCGACAGGCGGGGCGTCCGCTCCACGAGGTCGTCCGGCGGGAGCCGCGGCCGGTGCGCTTCGTCGTCTCGATGCGGCTCGGGAAGGGAGACGGCAGCGCTCGAGTCCGGCGGATGCTCGAGGCGTATCCGGGAACCCGGTTCAAGCTCGACCCGACGAGCGACTGGACGCCGGCGCTCGTGCAGGAGCTGGCGGGGCTCGATGTCGTGGACACCGTCGACCTGAAGGGCGCATACCGCGGAACGGTCGTCGACCAGCCCGCGGACGCACAGCTGTACCGGCTCGTCGCCGAGGGCTTTCCGGGCGCGTGGATCGAGGATCCCGACCTGTCGAGCGAGGCGGCGCGCGACGCGCTCGAACCCCACCGCGACCGGATCACGTGGGACGCGGTCATCCACTCCGTCGCCGACATCGAAAGCCTCCCCTTCGAGCCGCGCGGGATGAACATCAAGCCGTCGAGATTCGGCAGCCTGCAGGCACTGCTCGACGCGCACGACTACTGCCGGGAGCGCGGGATGACGGTGTACGGAGGAGGCCAGTTCGAGCTCGGGCCGGGCCGCGGGCAGATCCAGTACCTCGCGTCAATCTTCCATCCGGACTCGCCGAACGACGTCGCGCCCGCGGGGTACAACGACCCCAGCGCCTCCGCCGGCCTGCCGGCGAGCCCGTTGCCGCCCAGCCCGGTGAAAACCGGCTTCCGATGGGCTGCCAACGGGTGTAGCGTGTAGTTCCCCTCGTGTTCCTCCACGACCGACTCGACCCGAACGACCGCTTCCGCGAGCGCCGCGACCAGGCACGCCGCCGCCGTCGGATGCGGCGGATGGTCGCGCTCCTCGCCCTGGCCGGAGTCGCCGCCGCGATTGCCGGAGGGGCGACGTACATCTCGTCGCGAGGGCACGGCACACCGAAGGCCGGGCAGGTCGCTCCGAAGATCCATCCGGCCCGCGCGAAGAGCCCCTTCCACGGCCGCCTGCCGGCCGAGATCCGCGGCATCCACATCACCGAGGGCCTCGCGTCGATCCCCGGGCGGATCGAGGACTACATGGGTCTCACTTCGCACGGCCTCAACGCGATCGAGCTCGACGTCAAGGACGAGAACGGCTACGTCGGCTTCGTCAGCCCGGACATGCCGGCCCTGGCGCGGAAGGTCGGCGCAGCCAGGCCGTACTACGACGTGCACAAGGTCGTCCAGGAGGCTCACCGCGCCGGCATCTACCTGATCGGCCGCGTGGTCACCTTCGAGGACCCGACGCTGACGAACGGCGAGCCCGCTCTCGGCATCCAGAGCAAGTCCGGCGGCGTCTGGAAGACGACCGCCGGCCTGGGCTGGGCGAACGAGTACGACCCGCGCGTGTGGAAGTACGACGTCGACGTCGCGTCCGCCGCGGCCAAGGCAGGGTTCGACGAGATCCAGTTCGACTACGTCCGCTTCCCGACGGACGGCGACGTGGCGGCGATGGTCTTCCCGCACAAACGGGCCGAGCCGCGGTCGACGACGATCTACGACTTTCTCTCGTACGCCGCGCATCGCCTGCACAAGCTCCACGTCCGCGTCTCGGCGGACGTCTTCGGCCTCTCCGCGTCGCGTGACCTCGGCATCGGGCAGATCCCGCACAGGATCGGCAAGGTCCTCGACGCGATCTACCCGATGGTCTATCCGTCGCACTACAACCCGGGCGAGTACAACATCCTCGAGCCCGAGGCGTTCCCGTACGCGACCGTCGTCCACTCGTTGCGCGACTTCAACAAGCAGACTCGAGGCGAGAACGTGCACATCGTCCCCTGGCTGCAGGACTTCACGATCAAGGTCCCGTACGGCGCCGAGCAAGTCGCCGAGCAGATCGACGCGGCGCGGGCGATGCACGCGCACGGTTTCCTGCTCTGGAACCCGGAAGGCGTGTACACGCAGGGCGTGCTCCAGCACACGTCGCCCTGAGCAGGGAAGTTCCTGCGTCAGATAACGGTTTCTTTACATCCCGCTCAAGGGGGGCACACCCGGCGGCGATACCCTGAGTTGCAATGCGCCCGCTTCTCTGTGCCGCGCTCATCGTCGTCTCCGGCGTCGTCGCCGGAGTCTTCGCGGGCGAGGGCGCAGCGCGGGTGTCCACGCCCGGCGACGGCTGTCTCGTCGTCCAGAACGGCTACGGGAAGGTGACCGTCACCCTCACGCGCGGGGTCGTGCTCGGGCGCTTCAACGAGGGCAAGCTCTTCTACAACGACCAGGGCGGCGACCCGAATCTGCCCAAGGTCTGGCAGATCACGCCGACGAAGTCGCTCACGAACGACCATGTCTGGAAGTACGAGGGCACCGACGTCCGCTTCCGTGCCACCGGGCCGACGAAGCTGACCGTCGACGCCCAGTGGATCAACCTCAGCGTGGCGGGCAAGGGCACCGGAACGCTGTCCCGTGCCGGCCTCGAGTTCGTCCCCTCGACGCTGAACCCGCCGTCCAACGCGTACTCGGTCGACTCGGCCAGCTTCTGTGCCGCCAACTTCCAGAAGATGCCGCTCGTCTCGACCAAGGTCCAGATCTCGAGCCCGGTCGCCCCGGGGCAGTAGCGTCCCGCGCTTCTGGCATCCTCGTCAGGGATGGCACAGAACTCTGAGTCGATCCTGATCGTCGAGGACGAGGGCTCGATCGCGTCCTTCGTCGCGCTGTACCTGAAGAACGCCGGGTACTCGGTGAGGACGGTCGCCAAGGGCGCGGACGCGCTCGACCAGGTGTTGTCCGATCCGCCGTCGCTGACGATTCTCGACCTGATGCTTCCGGACATCGACGGCATCGAGGTCTGCCGCCGGATCCGCAAGACCTCGGACGTGCCGATCCTGATGCTGACGGCGCGCGACGAGGACGTGGACAAGATCATCGGCCTCGAGGTCGGCGCGGACGACTACATGACGAAGCCGTTCAACCCGCGCGAGCTCGTCGCGCGCGTGAAGTCGATCCTGCGCCGCTCCACGCCGGAGCGACGCCAGGCAGAGAGCGCCGTTCTCAGACACGGCGACCTGAGCATCGACGCGGGTCGGCGCGAGGTGCGGGTCGGCGAGGAGGAGATCCAGCTCGCGCCGAAGGAGTTCGACCTGCTCTGGGAGCTGCTCGACCACCGCGGGCTCGTGCTGACGCGCGACCAGCTGCTGGAGCGGGTCTGGGGCTACACGTTCGCGGGCGACACGCGGACGGTCGACGTGCACGTCCGCCAGCTGCGGCGGAAGCTCGGCGACGCGTCGCCGATCGTCACGGTCTGGGGCGTCGGCTACAAAGTCTCGCCCGCCAAGAACGCCGCACCGTCGTAACCTGAGCCGATGCCGCGCTCGCTGCGCTTCCGGTTGCCGGCGCTGTTTCTGGCCGGCATTGCCGCGGCGGGCATCGTCTCGGTCGCCATCGCCTTCCAGCTCCTGCAGAGCTATTCGCGCACGCAGTCGCTGAAGGAGCTGCGCCGCGAGGCGTCAGGCCTGAACCAGCTCGTCGCCGACCAGGCGAAGCTGGTGATCGACCAGGGCGCCTCGGCGCCGGCGATCGACCCTCTCCAGCTCGAAAACGCGACCGGCGACCGGATCTACTACTTCGGCGTGCCGCCGTTCCCTGGCGACGGTGACGGAACCGCGGGCCTCCGCACCCTTCCGGCGGACGCCCGGAAGAAAGTCGATCTCACGCGCATCCGGGCGGGGCACACGCAGTCGTTCGACTTCACCCCGCCGAAAGGCCGCGCGTTCACCGCGGTCGCCGGCCCGCTGACCGTCGGCGAGACCACGCTAGGCGTGCTCGTGATCGCGAAGCCGCAGACCGAGCTCCGCGACACCTGGGTGACCCTGATGAAGTTCTTCGGGATCTCGATCCTCGGCGGCCTGCTCGTGGCGGGGATCCTCTCCTGGTACGCCACGCGGCGGATCACGAAGCCGGTGCTCGGGCTCTCCGCGGCGGCGGACGAGATCGCGACGGGGAACTACAACGTGCCCATGCCGGAGGTGCGCGGCGGCGGCGAGATCAGCCATCTCGCCGACCGCTTCCGCGAGATGGCGGCCAGGCTGGCCGAGACCGAGGAGCGGGAGCGGAACTTCCTCATGACCGTCTCCCACGAGCTGCGGACGCCCCTGACCGCGATCCGCGGGCACGTCGAGGCGATGCGCGAGGGCCTGGCCGACGACCCGGCCGACCGGGACGCGTCACTCGAGGTGATCGGGACCGCCGCGGCGCGCCTCGAACGCCTCGTGGGCGACGTTCTCGACCTCGCGAAGCTCGACGCGCACCGGTTCACGGTGCTGCGGGAGGAGGTCGACATGGCCCGCCTGCTCGACCAGGCGTATCACGCGTTCGGCGAGGAGGCGCGCCGGCGCTCGATCGACTACCGGATCGAGGTCGGCGAGCACCCGATGATCGTCACGGACGGTGACCGTGTCCTCCAGATCATCTCCAACCTGCTCTCGAACGCGTTCCGCTGGACCCCGGACGGCGGCCGGGTCGAGCTGGGGCTGTCGTCGCAGAACGGCGGAGTCACCGTGGCGGTGAACGACACCGGCCCGGGGATCCGCCCCGAGGAGCGCGAGCGCATCTTCCGGCCCTTCTTCTCGCGCGACCACTCGCGCGACGGCGGCGGAACCGGACTCGGCCTCGCGATCGCGCGCGAGCTCGCCCTGGCGCTCGGAGGGCGCATCGAACTGGACACGACGCCGGGGAAAGGCAGCCGTTTCCAGCTGATTCTCCCGGCTGCGCCTGCGCATTAGCGTCTAGCATCAGCCGTCGTGGCCGTTCTCGAGGCACTCGACCTCCCGCTCGCCCGTGGTCGTGGGCATGCGGCGCTCGCGGCGCTGCGGCCGAAGCAGTGGACGAAGAACGCCCTCGTCTTCGCGGGGATCGTTTTCGCGGCCCGGATCGACGTCTGGGAGAAGTGGGCCGAGGCGCTCGTCGTCTTCGTCGCCTACTGCGCGGCCTCCAGCGCGGCGTACCTGCTGAACGACCTCCGCGACGTCGAGCACGACCGCCGGCACCCGGTGAAGCGGTTCCGGCCGATCGCGCGCGGTGAGCTGTCGGAGCGGGCTGCGGGATCGCTCGCGATCGCGCTGGTCGCCACCGCGCTCGTCCTCGCAGCGCTGCTCGGCGTCTGGTCGCTCGTCGTGCTGCTGGGCTTCTTCGCGCTGCAGGCTGCGTACTCGCTCGGGCTGAAGCACGTCGTCCTTTTGGACGTGGCCGCGATCGCCGGCCTGTTCGTGATCCGCGCGACCGCAGGCGCCGTCGCGGTGCACGTCCGGATTTCGCCGTGGCTGCTCGCCTGCACGGCGCTGCTCGCGCTCTTCCTTGCGCTCGCCAAGCGGCGCGCCGAGATCGACCTCGTGCTCGCCGCCCGGACGCCGGGCCGGCCGGTGCTCGCCGGCTACTCCCGGGCGCTCGTCGACCGTCTGCTGGCGGCGCTCGCGGCCGTCACCGTCCTGAGCTACGCCGCGTACACGCTCACGGCCGGCAATTCGCGCTGGATGGCGGTGACGATCCCCTTCGTCGTCTTCGGGATCGGTCGCTACGTCTGGCTCGTCCGCGGCCGGGGCGCCGGCGAGGAGCCCGAGGAAGTGCTGCTGCGGGACCTGCCGCTGCTCGCGTCGATCGTCGCGTGGGTGGGGGCCTGCGCGGCGATTCTTCTCGCGACGAGCTAGCTACGCAGCGTCGGCGTGCGGGAGCTCGTCCTGCTCGGCACCGAGCAGTCCGGCGTCGGCCATGCCGATGATGTCGAGGCGCTCGTCGCCGCCGAGAAGCTCTTCGATCCGAGCCAGCCGCTCGTCGACCGTGCGCCATCCGGCGGAGATGAGGTCGACGAGGACGGCGAGATCGTCCACGCGTGCGTTGCGCTCGGCGCCGAGGTTCGACTCGATGCGCTCGAGTTGCCTGATCGCGCGAACGCTCATCCCGCGCACCTCGGCGAGGTGGCGGCCGACAGGCGCGGCCTCGGAGCGAACGCCGGACCGGATGGCCGCGGCGATCTGCTCGTCGATGGGTGTGAACGAGCCTTCGCTCACGTGGCGCGAAGATAGCTTGGCGGTCGGATGGACTCGGCGGCGCTCGACTACGAGCTTCCGGAGGAGCTGGTCGCCCAGCGGCCGGCCGAGCCGCGCGACTCGTCGCGCCTGCTCGTGTACGAGCGCGCGAGCGGCGAGGTGCGGCAACGGCGCTTCCACGAGCTGCCGGAAGAGCTGACGCGCGACGAGCTCGTCGTCGTCAACGACTCGCGCGTGATCCCGGCGCGCCTGCGGCTGCGGCGGCCGGGCGGCGGAGCGGCAGAGGTCCTGCTGCTCGAGCCCGCGGAGGACGGGCTGTGGGAGGCGCTCGCGCGTCCGTCCGCGCGGCTGCGCGGAGGCATGCGGCTGGGGGCGGTCGAGCTCGTGGAGCCGCGCGGCGGCGGACGCTGGCTCGTCCGTCTGCACGGCGAGCCCGAAGGAGAGGCACCGCTTCCTCCGTACATCACCGAGCCGCTGGACGACCCCGAGCGCTACCAGACGGTGTACGCGCGGGACCCGGGCTCGGCGGCGGCGCCGACGGCCGGTCTGCACTTCACGACGGAGCTGCTGGCGCGGCTCGACGTCGAGCGCGTCACCCTGCACGTTGGGCTCGACACCTTCCGCCCGCTGACGGCGGAGACGCTCGAGGAGCACGAGCTGCACGGCGAGCGCTACTCGGTCGATCCCGACGCTTGGGAGCGGATCCGTGCGGCGCCGCGCGTGCTCGCGGCGGGGACCACGACCGTTCGCGTTCTGGAGACGCTGGCCCGCGGGGGGCCGCTCTCAGGTCGCACCGAGCTCTTCGTCACGCCGGGCTTCGAGTTCCGGCGCGTCGACGCGCTGCTGACGAACTTCCACCTTCCGCGGACGACGCTTCTCGCGCTCGTGATGGCGTTCGCCGGCGTCGAGGAGACGAGAGAGCTGTACCGGATCGCCGTGGCCGAGCGGTACCGGTTCTACTCGTTCGGCGACGCCATGCTCGTGATCTGATCCGGCGTCAGGATCGTCTCGTAATGCCGCGAGCGGTCGTCGAACCGGCTGAGGAGGGCTCGAGCTTCGGACGGCACGACCGCGGCCTCGTAGTCGTCGCCGGCGAACTCGCGCACGTCGTCGAGCGAGTCGAAGAGCGTGACGGTGACGAACTCGGCCTCGTCGGGCCCGTCCTCACGGAGCAGGTATGCCCCGCGGAACCCGGCGACCCGGTGGATGCCGGGAAGGACGTGTGCGCGGAGCAGCTGCTCGTACGCGTCGGCGTTCTCGCCCGGTTCAGTCCATCCGTGCCAGATGCGCGCGATCACGGTCACCGAAACGAACCGGCGGGGCCGCGGATTCCGCCCGCGGCTTTGGCGCGAAAGCGAGGCCCGCCGATGACTTTCCGGCATGCTGGGCCGATGAGACCGCGGAGCGCGAACGAGTGGCGCAGCTTCTGGCATCACGGTGGCGATGCCGAGCTACGCGAAGTGCTGCGGCGCGAGTGGCCGCCGCTCCGCGACGCCACCGAGCAGGCGTGTGCGCGGCCGGCCGAGCGGATAGCAACGTTGCTCGGGAGCAACGCGCCCGTAAGGGCGCTCGCGTCCGAGCTCAGCCGCATTCGAGCTGACGAGATCGCCGCCGAGCCCGACCGCGACGCCGATCAGGCGACGGCCGAGGCGATACACGCCTGGTTCGCGGCGCACGCCATGGTCGACGCAAACTCGTGACGGAATCGTCACAGACAGGTGCGGATTTCCCGGCTACGCTGCCCTCAGGGGTCATCGGGGACCCCCTGGGGGGCGTTCGGCACTTCGCGGTGACAGCAACGGACGGGGCGGCGCGAGCCGGTGTGCTTCGGACCGCGCACGGCGAGGTCCGGACGCCTGTCTTCATGCCGGTCGGGACGAAGGGCACGGTCAAAGGCGTCGACCCGGACGAGCTGCGGAAGCTGGGCGCGTCGATCGTCCTCGGCAACACGTACCACCTGAACTTCCGGCCGGGCGCGCAGGCCGTCGCCGACCTCGGCGGGCTGCACGCGTTCATGGGGTGGGACGGGCCGATCCTGACCGACTCGGGAGGCTTCCAGGTCTTCTCGTTGCGCGACACGCTGCTCGCCTGCGACGAGGACGGCGTCACGTTCCGCTCGGTCTACGACGGCGAGTCGGCGCGATTCACGCCCGAGAGCGTGGCCGCCGTACAGGCGCTGCTCGGTTCCGACATCGCCATGTGCCTCGACGTCTGCCCGCCGGCTACGGCGTCTGGCACGGACGCACGTCGCGCGGTCGAGCTCACGACCGCCTGGGCTCGCCGGCAACTCGCGGCGCCGCGCGCCGAGGGGCAGCTCCTGTTCGGCATCGCGCAGGGCGGCGTCGACCCCGAGCTTCGCCGCCGCAGCGTGGCGGAGATCGTCGAGCTCGGCTTCGACGGGCACGCTCTCGGCGGCCTGAGCGTGGGGGAGGACCGCGACGTCATGCTCGAGACCGTCGCCGCGGCCGCGCCGCTGCTCCCGGCCGAACGGCCGCGCTACTTCATGGGGATCGGGGACCCGCTCGGCATCCTCGACGTCGTCGAGCGCGGGATCGACATGTTCGACTGCGTTCTGCCGACGCGCCACGGGCGCACCGGCTCGGCGCTGACCTGGGAAGGCCGGCTCAACCTCCGAAACGCGCGCTTTGCACGCGACTCCGCGTCGCTCGACGAGGGCTGCGACTGCCCCGCGTGCACGCGCTTCTCGCGCGCGTACATCCGCCATCTCGTGACGCAGCAGGAGATGCTCGGGCTCCGGCTGCTCACGCTGCACAACCTCCGCTTCCTGCTCCGGCTGACTGCGGGCGCCCGCGAGGCGATCGAGGCCGGACGGCTGGCAGACTTCAAAGGCGAAGCCGAGCTTCGGCTCGGCCGGGAGCCCTCGTGTCGATAGTCGCCCTGCTCATCCTCATCGCGCTGCTGATCCTGTTCTGGTTCGTCTGGGTGATGCCGCAGCGCCGCCGGCAGCGCCGGCACGTCGAGGACCTGCTGCGGCTGATCGAGCTGCTCCAGCCGGGCGACGAGATCATCACCGCCGGAGGGCTCCACGGGACCGTTCGCTCGGTCGCCGACGAGGAGCTGCAGGTCGAGATCGCGCCGGGCGTCGAGGTCACGCTCGACCGCCGCGCAGTCGCCGCGGTGACGTCGATCGACGAGGCCGCGTCCGAGCCCGAAGACGCCGTCGCCAGGTAGGTAATCTGGCCCCGGGACTGCCGTGCGCGACCGTCGCAAATACCTCTTTCTGCTGTCGCTGATCGTCGCCGCCCTCGTCGGCGCGCTGACGTTGGAGATCCCCGGATCGCCCGCGCACAGGAACGCGACGCTCGGCCTCGACCTGCGCGGTGGCCTCGAGGTCGTGCTCCAGGCGCAGAACGTGCCCGGCCACAAGGTGACCTCGGCCGACCTGGACACGGCGGTGTCGATCATGCAGCAGCGGATCAACAGCACGGGTATCACCGAGCCCGAGATCCGCAAGCAGGAGCCGAATCAGATCGTCATCCAGATCGCCGGCGTGCACGACCCGCAGCGGGCCGCGCAGCTGATCGGCCAGACCGCCCAGCTGCAGCTCTTCGACCTCGAGGCCGACCTCCACAGCCCGTCGATCGACGCGCAGGGCAACCCGGTCCAGCACACGCTGCTCTACAACCTGCTGGCCCCGGTCCAGGGGCTGGCCAAGACCCAGGGGGCCTCGCACTGGTACCTGTTCAACAAGAAGCACGAGGTCGTGGACGAGTCGGCGTTCTCGAAGGCGAAGCTGCTGGCCAACAACCCGCATCACGCGGGCGACGTGGTGTTCGCCGTCCCCAAGAACACCGAGGTGGTCACCTGCGGCGACACCAAGCCCCCCGCCGTCCTCTGCCCCGGCGGCACGGCCAATGCGGCGGTCAAGAACTACTACCTCTTCAACTTCCACCCGGCGACGAAGACGACGCTGGGCTCGCCGGAGATCGTCGGCAAGGACCTGAACGCGGGCGGAGTGGCCGCGGACGTCGACCAGTACGGGAACCCGATCGTCAGGCTCTCGTTCCACGGCCACGGCGACAGCGTCTTCCAGCAGGTGACTCGGACGCTGTACCAGCGAGGCCAGCTGCGGAAGGCGCCCCAGCACTTTGCGATCGTCCTCGACGGAGACATCAAGTCGTTCCCGCAGATCGACTACAGGGACTCGTCGCTCTCGGACGGCATCGCCGGCGGCGGTGAGATCACCGGCGTCACGAACCAGGAAGCGGCGAACCTGGCGCTCGTCCTCAAGTACGGCGCCCTTCCGATCCCGTTCAAGCGCGTCGAGCAGACGAACGTCTCGGCGACGCTCGGCAAGGACTCGCTGAACGAGGCGAAGACCGCTGCCCTGATCGCGCTGGCGATCGTCGCGATCTTCCTGATCGTCCTCTACCGGTTCCTGGGCCTGATCGCCGTCGCCGGTCTCGGGATCTACGCCGCCTTCATGTACGCGGCGGTGCTGCTCCTGAACGTGACCGTCACGCTGCCCGGCTTCGCCGGCCTGATCCTGACGATCGGGGTGGCTGCAGATGCCAATGTCGTCATCTTCGAACGCATCAAAGAAGAGGTGAGGGCCGGCAAATCGGTCCGCGCTGCCGTCGCGACGGGCTACCAGAAGGGCTTCCACACGATCATCGACGCGAACGTCGTGACCGTGATCACGGCGCTCGTGCTGTTCGCCGTCGCGACCGCGCAGGTCAAGGGCTTCGCGCTCATGCTGCTGATCGGCACCGTGCTGTCGCTCGTGACCGCGGTTGCCGCCACGCGCGCGATGCTCGGGTTGCTCGCCGGCTTCCGCTGGTTCAGCCATCCGCGCTTCCTCGGCGCGGCGCACGCGCAGCACGGCCGCTTCCTGCAGATCGACTTCATGCGGCGGCGCTATGTGTGGTTCGGCATGTCGGGCGTGATCATCGTCCTCGGCGCTGCGTCGCTCGGCTGGCAGGGCCTCAACCTCGGCATCGACTTCAAGGGCGGCACGCAGGTCAGCTTCGTGACCTCGAAGCCGGTGACGCAGTCGCAGGTGAGCGCGATCGCCTCGCAGATCGGCCGCGCCGACTGCATCTGCCAGGGCGAGGGCAAGGCTGCCTCGAACGGGGGCTACAAGAGCTTCCAGATGCGCATGAAGACGATCACTCCCGCGCAGGGAGATCAGCTCAACAACCTGCTGAAGACGAAGCTCGGCGTGACGCAGACGCCGGACACGCACATCGTCTCGTCCAGCTTCTCGAGCCAGATCGCGAACTCGGCGATCCTCGCGATCATCGTCTCGCTGGCGCTGATCGCGATCTACATCACGCTGCGGTTCGACTGGAAGTTCTCGGTGCCGGTGCTGATCGCGCTCGGGCACGACATCCTGATCACGATCGGCGTCTACTCCCTCTCCCAGCGGGAGGTGAGCACGGCAACCGTTGCCGCGGTGTTAACAGTCCTCGGCTACTCGATCTACGACACGATCATCATCTTCGACCGGATCCGGGAGAACGTCCCGATCATGCGCCGCGGCTCGTTCGCGACGATCGCGAACGTCTCGCTCTGGGAGACGATCCGCCGTTCGCTGGCCACGACGTTCATCACACTGCTGCCGATCGGCTCGCTGCTGGTCTTCGGTGGTGCCACGCTGAAGGACTTCGCCTTCGCGCTCCTCGTCGGCATCCTCTCAGGCGCCTACTCGTCGATCTTCATCGCCGCTCCGCTGCTGACGATCTTCAAGGAGCGCGAGCCCGAGTACCGCCGGCGGATCGGCGTCGACGTGGTCGAGAAGGGCATCGGCGGGCGGGTCGCTCCCGCGCCGGCTGCGGCCGCGGTCGGGGTTGCGCCCGAGGCCGACGGCGGGGTCGACGTCGAGGAGCCCGAGCCCGCAGTGGCCGGGGCCGCCGCAACGCCGGGCGACGGGGCAACGTCGCGCTCGCAGCAGAAGCGCGAGCGAAGGCGCCAGCGGCGGTCGTCGAGGCCGCACGGCCGCGCGCGCTGATGGCCTCCGGCTCGGAGAGCACGTCCTCGCGGGAGCTGCTCGAGCGCCTGGCGCTGGCCGGCGTCGGCGCCGTCGCGCTGACGGCCGACCGTGCCGAGGAGCTCGCGCGCGAGCTGACCGGCCGCGGCGAGATGCGCCGCGAGGAGGTTCGGCAGACGATCGACGAGGCGATGCTCCGCTGGCGCGGCGACGCGGCGCGGCTGACCGAGCGCGCCGGCCAGAGCCTGCAGTCCGTCTTCGACCAGCTCGGCCTCGTCTCCCGCGATGCGTACGAGGAGCTCGAGCTCCGGGTCGCGCAGCTCGATCACCGGCTCCGGCTGGCCGAGACGCGGCTCGAGTCGCCGCCGGTTCCGCCGCAGCACTAGGCAGCCCCGAGCAGGATTTCCCTGCTCCCGGGTGCATACTGAGCGCATGGTCATCCAGCCGAAGCGTTCGACCACGCGGAATCTGGGGCGGATCTCGGAGATCGCCCAGGTCGCGGTCAAGCACGGGTTCGGCTACTTCTTCGAGCGCCACCGGCTGACCGACCTGCTGCCCTGGGGCGCGAAGGTGCTCCCGGTCGAGCGGGAGCGCTCCCAGCGGGGCCAGCACCTGCGCGAGATGTTCGACGAGCTCGGGCCGACGTTCGTGAAGTTCGGCCAGCTGCTCTCGACCCGGCCGGACATCGTCCCGCCGGACATCATCGCCGAGCTCCGCAAGCTCCAGGACGACGTCACTCCGTTTCCGTACACGCAGGTGGAGCAGGTCGTCGAGGCCGAGCTCGGGCTGCCGATCAACAAGCTCTTCGTCGAGTTCTCCGAGAAGCCGCTCGCCGCCGCGTCGATCGGCCAGGTCCACGAGGCCCTGCTCCCGAACGGCCGCCGGGTCGCGGTCAAGGTGCAGCGGCCGAACGCGCCGAGACAGATCGAAGCCGACCTCGCGCTCCTCTACCAGGCGGCGAAGATCACGAAGGAGCGCGTGCGGGCGCTCGACTTCATCGACCCGCGCGGCCTCGTGGACGAGTTCGCCCGCTCGATCCGCCACGAGCTCGACTACCGCCACGAGGCCCGGAACGCGCAGACCTTCCACCGCAACTTCGCCGGCGACCCGCACGTCCGCATCCCGAAGGTCGTCTGGAGCTACACCCGGGCGCGCGTGCTCACGCTCGAGTACCTCGAGGGCATCCAGATCCAGGACGTCGATCCCGACGAGTACACGATCGAGGAGCGCCGCCGGCTCGCGTACCTGATGACCGGGGCCTGGATGACGATGATCTTCAAGCACGGCGTCTTCCACGGCGATCCGCATCCGGCGAACGTCCTCGTCCTCGGATCGCCGGAGCGGATCGGACTCGTCGACTTCGGCCTCGCCGGGAAGCTCTCCGACGACGATATGACCAAGCTGACGCGTCTCTTCATCGACGCCGCGAACGAGAACGTGGAAGCACTGCCCAAGCGCCTCTCCGACCTCGGCGTCCGCTACGACAAGGGCCGCGAGGACGAGTTCGTCGCTTACATCCGGGAGCTCTACGACCGCTACTACGGCGCGCGGCTGTCGGAGATCGACCCGCTGCAGCTGATTCGCGAAGGGTTCGCACTCATCTACGCGATGAACCTGCGGCTGCCGACGCGGTTCCTGATGCTCGACAAGGCGATCGCCACGCTCGGCTCGGTCGGCGTCGAGCTGTACCCGGACTTCAACGTCTTCGAGGTCGCCAAGCCGTACGCCCGCGACCTGGTCGTCCAGCGGTTCACCCCGCAGCGGCTCGCGCACGACGCGCGCAAGGAGGTGCGCGAGCTCGCGCGTGTGCTGCGCGAGGCGCCGTACCAGTGGCACGACTTCCTCGAGCAGGCGCGGGACGGACAGATCGAGGTCGGCTTCGTCCACAAGGGCCTGGAGGAGTTCATGCCGCGGGTCGAGCAGGGGCTGAACCGGCTCGTGATCGCGCTGGTCGCCGCGGGCGGCCTGATCGGCTCCAGCCTGATCGGGGTCCTGGCCAAATCGGGCCCGCACATCCTCGGCCTGAACGTGATCTCGGTGGTCGGTTTCGTCCTGTCCGGAATCCTCGGGTTGTGGCTGCTGTGGGGCGTGGTCCGCTCGGGCCGCCTGTAGAAAACCTGTTCGCGAAAAGTCACAGAGCTGCGCGAAAGGACATCTGGACGGGCTGCGCGGCCCCGGCTACCGTCGGCTCATGTCATGCGCGCTGCTGATCGCCGAGCCCGAGCCGGACACTGCGTCGTTCCTTGCGCATCACCTCGCACGCGACGGGTTCGACGTCCTGCGGACGGAGGATTCGGAGGCGGCGCTGTCACTGGCCGAGGAGATTCGGCCCGATCTCGTGCTGCTCGGCGGCGAGCTGGACGTGTGCCGGCGCTTGCGCGAGGGCGAGCCCGGCCGCTCGTGGAACCGAGACGTGCCGGTGATCGTCCTGGGCCCCGAGGAAGCGGACGCGATCGACCGCGTGCGCGCCTTCGACCGCGGCGCCGACGACTTCGTCGCCCGGCCGGTCGTCTACGACGAGCTGCTCGCCCGGATCCGGGCCGTGCTGCGCCGGGTCTCGCCGGCGCCGGGGATGCTGATCGAGGTCGGTGACCTCGTCATCGAC
>Ga0070741_10003623_pt1 | contig 37769 bp, 35 predicted proteins | sample Coa_R1_4_FD_66440 | JGI IMG/M metagenome (GOLD analysis project Ga0070741, IMG submission 66440) | Surface soil microbial communities from Centralia Pennsylvania, which are recovering from an underground coalmine fire - Coalmine... | ecosystem: Environmental > Terrestrial > Soil > Unclassified ... | reverse complement strand
AGGACGTTGCAGCCGTGATCGGCGCAGATACGGCGCTCGTGACGTTCTCGCACGTCTCGTACCGCTCTGCGTCCGTCGCGGACATGGCGGCGATTAACCGTATGGCCCACGACGCCGGCGCCCTCACGCTCTGGGATCTCAGCCACAGCGCCGGCTCGGTGCCGGTCGCGCTCGACGACGACGGAGCCGATCTCGCCGTCGGCTGCACTTACAAGTACCTCAACGGTGGGCCCGGCGCGCCCGCCTACATGTACTCGAGGCGCGAGCTACTGGAGCAGCTCGATCAGCCGATCTGGGGATGGCTCGGGCGACGCGATCCGTTTGCCATGGCGTACGGATACCTGCCCTCAGGTGATATCCGGCGGGCGCTTTCCGGCTCGCCGCCTGTTCTCGCGCTGGCCGCCGTCGAGGAGGGGGTCAGGCTCGTTGCCGACGCGGGAATCGAGCGGGTCCATGCCAAAGCGATGGCGTTGACGGAGTTCGCGATCGCCCTCGTAGACGCCCGACTCGAGCAGGTCGGATTCTCCATCGCCTCGCCTCGCGACCGGTTACGACGCGGAGCACATGTGGCCGTGGCCCACGCCCACGCGCGCGAGCTGTGTGCCGCGCTGATCGAGCGCGACGTGATCGTCGACTTTCGTCGCCCGGATCTGATCCGAATCGGGCTCTCCCCTCTGACGACGAGATTCGTCGATGTCTGGAATGCCGTCGACGCGCTCGCGACCCTCGCGACCTAGCGGCGACCTAGCGACCTTGCAGGCCGCCGCGTAAGCCCGCCCGCTGGGGGCCAGCCTCATCCCCGCCGGCTGAGTTTGATCTCGACCTTCCCGTCTCGTTCGCGCGTTTCAAAAGCAGGCTGGCCGGCCGTCGCGGGGCCGCGTATGACCGACCCGTCCCTGACGTCGAACTGCGAGCCGTGACAGGAACAGGTCACGACATGGCCCTCGGCGTCTCCGTCGCTGAGCATGCAGCCCCGGTGGGAGCAGCGGTTGTGGATCGCGTGAATCCCGTCGCCGTGCCTTAGCAGCAGCACGGGGGTGTCCTGGGCCACAGCCGCCTGTGGCTCGCCGTCTGGGAACGCCTGCGCGTCGCCGACGGCCGTCCAGTCGTCCGGACCCGGGTCAAAGGCCGTCTGATTTGGCCCAACGCCTCGGGTGTAGGACATGTGGCCCCCGAGGTAGCCGCCCGCGGTCATGATCGCGGTGCCGGCCAGCGCCAGGGCGGCTCCCCGCCCGCGCGCCCCACGCCGGCGAGCCCCTAGCGACGCGGCGTACAGCATCAGCGCCGATGTGTTGGCGCCCGCGTGCACCAACCCGACCCGACGGACGGCATCATCGGCGATCTCGGTGTCCGCCCAGTCGTTCACGCCGGTGAGCGCGGTGGGCACCGCAGCCGCCAGCCCCACGCCCAGCAGCCGCTGAGACGACTTGCCTTCTCCTCCAAGGAGGTCCAGGAGCGATACCCCGAGGAAGGACCCGACGACGACGTCGGTCAGTGGCGGGTGCACAGCGTGCCCCAGCCAGGTTCCGCTGAGTGCGTCCTTGATCTCCCCACGGCCGATCAGGTCGCGCACCGCCTTTCCAACGGTCTTCGCGACAGAGTCGAGCACGGTGGTCTGTTCGAGCCCGTCGACGAGCGGTCTGAGCGGGGTTGAAGCGGGCATTCGGTCCTCCTCGATTGGGCCGGGAATTGTGGTCCCCTCTACCCCGTAGCGGGACATTCACGCCCGTCAGGGCTCGTGACCGGGATCGATCCAGCGGCCCCGGCGAAACGTGAACGGCTCCTGCGACTCAACTGCGCTGACCTCCACGGGCTCGAGCACGAACCCGACGTGGTCGCCGAAGTCGATCCGCTCCAGCACGCGTCCTGCAAGCCAGTTCTCGAGCTCGCTGAGTACGGGAGCCCCGCCCGGGCCCGGCGTCCACCGGCAACGAGCGAACTTGTCCACGTCGTCTCCCGTCTCCCCACCGAACAGCAGCGCCAGCCCGTCCGCCTGCTCGGGCACGGGATGGACGACCAGGATGTCCGCGTGTTCGGCCACGCGGAAGGTCCGGTTCTTGACCGATATACAGGCCAGGAATCGCGGCGGATCGATCGATACCTGGGAGGTGAAGCCGATCAGGCATCCGGCACGCTCGCCGCGGTGGGCCGCGGTGACGATGAACAGCGAGTAGTCGAGATGGGAAACGAGCCTGTCGAAGTCCGAGTCCAGGGAGCCCATCCCGCGCTCCTACCCGTCGTGACCGTGGGTTAGCTCAAACCGGGCAGACGGCGCGCCAGGTCCTGGGCGGCGGCTTGCGCGTCGGCGACCAGCTGACGCACCACCTCGGCTGCAGGTGCGTCCCGGGCCAGCGCGTGTGCCTCACCGGCCCAGAGGTTCACCTGCTCCGCGTTCTGCTCCTCGCGAGCCTTCTGGCGCATCGGCGCGGTCACGTAATGCAACTCGGGATAGGCGATGGGCGCCGCCACGCTGTGCTCGTCGAGAAACTCGTTGTGAATACCGCGGGCAAGTCGCCCCGTAAAGGCCCGGGTCAGCGCGGTGCCCGTCTCACTGCGCAGAGCGGTCCTGTGCACCTGGCTGGTGCCGGCTTCCGGGCAGAGCATGAACGCCGATCCCATCTGCGCCGCTCGTGCTCCCGCGCATAGCACGGCCGCGATGCCCCTGCCGGTGGCGATGCCTCCAGAGGCGACCAGCGGCAACGCCGACTGCTCGAGCACCAGCGACAGCAGCGCAAGAAGTCCGTACAGGGGGAGGTCGGGCTGATCGGCGAAGGAGGCTCGGTGTCCGCCTGCCTCCGAGCCCTGCACTACGAGCGCGTCCGCGCCAGCGCCTTCGGCGTGGACCGCCTCCTCCGGACTCGTGATCGTGACCCAGACCTCGGACCCCGCCTCATGCAGCGTGTCGATCACCGCTTGGTCCGGACAGCCGAACGTGAACGACACCACGGCGATCCGTTGCGCCACCATGAGCTCTAGCTTGGCTTCCCAGTCGTCATCGCTGTAGCGGGCCTCGCCAAGCGGCGCCCCGGTGCTCGCCCCCCAGGCCGCAAGCCGCCCGAGGAAGTCCCGATAGGCGCTGGGCTCGGTAGGCCCCGTCCCGGGGACAAATACGTTGACCCCGATGGGACGATCGGTAAGAGCCCTCGTCGCGCCGATGCGCTCCGCGATGGATGAAGCGCTGAGATACCCGCTCGCCAAAAAGCCGAGCCCGCCTGCTTTGGAGACCGCCGCCGCGAGCTCCGGCGTGGAAGGACCGCCGCCGAGCGGGGCCAGGATCACCGGCGCGTCGAGCTGGTCCAGGATCACTGCGAAGATGATGCCAGCGCACCCGACTACAGTTGAGCTATGTGCCGAAACATCAGAACGCTCTACAACTTCGACCCACCCGCCTCCGAGGAGGAGGTTCGTGCCGCCGCGCTCCAGTACGTGCGCAAGATCAGCGGATTCACCAAGCCCTCGCGCGCAAACGAGGAGGCCTTCGCCAACGCCGTCGATGCGGTTGCACAGGCCTCCTCGAAGCTGCTGGCCGAGCTCTGTACGACAGCGCCCCCGAAGGACCGCGAGATCGAGGCGGCGAAGGCGCGAGCACGGGCCGCGGAGCGCTACGCCGCTTAGTCCGCCTCGCGCCTCAGCTCGGGTCGTGGGCCACGACAGCGCGCCGGGTGTCTTTGCCCGGCCGCTGGGGTAGCGGTTGCCATATGCCGAGGTCGATCTGGAACGGAGCGATCACCTTCGGGATGGTCAACGTCCCGGTCAAGCTCTACAGCGCGACCGAGTCGAAGGCCGTCCACCTCGCAGAGGTGCACATCAAGGATGGGGCCAAGATCGAGCACCGGCGGATCTGCCCCAAGGAGGACAAGGAGGTCCCTTACAAGCAGATCGTCAAGGGCTATGAGGTCGGCGACGGCAAGTACGTGGTGCTGGACAAGGAAGAGGTGAAAGCAGCTGCCGGCGACCGCGGCAAGGTCATCCACCTGGGCGAGTTTGTCTGTGCGCAGGACATCGACCCCGTCTTCTATGAGAAGACGTACTACGTCGGCTCGCGCGACGACGAAAACTCCTTCCGGCTCTTGTACGAGGCGTTGCAGAAGTCCGAGCGGGCCGGGATCGGTCGGTTCGCCTTTCACGATCGTGAATACCTGGTCGCGGTCCGCGCGGGCGATCACGTGCTCGTTCTGCACACGCTGCGCTTCCATGACGAGCTGGTTTCAGGGGACGAGCTCGAGATCGAGGGGGGCGTGCACAAGCCCTCGCAGAAGGAGGTCCGGATGGCCGGCCAGCTTGTCGGGGCGCTCGCGACCGACTTCGAACCCTCCGCATATAAGGACAGCTACCGCGACGCGGTGCTTGACCTGATCAAGCGCAAGAGCAAAGGGGAGGAGATCGACCTGGTCGCACAGGAGGAGCCGGCCCAGGGCGACGACCTGGCTGCGGCGCTCGAGGCAAGCCTCGCAGGAGCACGGAGCTAGTGCAGGGCAAGCGATTCTTGAAAGGGCACTAGACGGTGCCACGACATCTGTGGAGCGGATCGCTGAGCTTCGGACTGGTCAACGTGCCCGTGCAGCTCGTCAGCGCCGCGCGAGATCTCGATTACCACTTTCATCAGTTGCACAAGAAGGACAACGTCCCGATCGAGCAGCGACGCTTCTGCTCGAAAGAAGATGAGGAGGTCATCTGGGAGGAGGTGGGACACGCCTATGACCTCGACGGCAAACAGGTCGTGGTGACGGACGACGAGCTCGCATCCGTGCAGCCGCGCAAGACTCGCACCATCGAGATCGATGCATTTGTGGACCTCGCCGACGTCGACCCGATCTTCTTCGACCATCCTTACTTCTTGATTCCCGCCGGCGACAGCGACGGCACGGCTCGGGCCTACCGGCTCCTGACAGAGGTGATGAAAAAACAGGAGCGGGTCGCGCTCGGCCGGTTCGTCATGCGTACGAAGGAATACCTCGTTGTGGTGAGGGCCAGGGAGGACGCGCTGGCCCTGACCACGATGATCTTCGGAGACGAGGTGCGTCCCACAAAGGGCATTCCGACGGGCGGCAAGAAGCCCGCCTCCAAGCAGCTCGACGGTGCCGTGGCGATCATTGAAAAGCTCTCCACCGATTGGCAGCCCGAGCGCTACCAAGACTGCTACCGAGAGCGGCTCAAGCGCGTCATCGACGACAAGCGCAAACGAAAGACGATCCGCGCCCCCAAGACGGAGAAGGAGCCCGAGCCCGTCTCGGACTTGATGGCCGCACTCGATGAGACACTCGCCCGGCTGCGCAAAGGCGAGGACCCGCGGACTGGGCAGGACGAGGACGCTGACGCCGGGAGCCGTAGAAACGGCCGCCGGCGCAAGCGCTCGGAGTCGAACCGTTAGCGCGAGCGGCGCTGTCGAGCGCCGAGCGGTGGGCGCGCTCGCTCCCGATCAGTAGCCCTGCGGAGCGGCCGTTGTGGTGTGCGACTTGTGATGAACAGTCGCCGGCGCCGCCTGCTGCGACTTGTGGCGAAGCGTGCCGTTGACGCAGCTGAGTCCTCGGGTCGAGTAGGCGAAGGCCAGGCTCGGTCGGCAGGGCGCGCCCACGTGGTAGTGGTTGCTCTGCGCGCTGGGCACGCTGTTGTGCTTGGTAGTGGTGGTAGCGGGGTCGGTCGTCTTGCTTGTGCCCCCGCACGCAGCGGCGAGCATAGCCGGGACTACACAGAGGATTATCAGGCGTTTAAGTTTGGAAGGCATTAACCGATCGTAGTACCCGCCCCCCCTGGAAAATTCACGGAGTGCTGGGTCTGATCTCAGCAAACCTGCGCCGGCGGATCGCCCGGACGCTTCTGAGCGCCGCCGGGGTGGCGGTTGGCGTCGCAGCGGTAGTGGCGCTGCTGGCGCTGTCGACGGGTCTCAACAACGCCGCCGCGCAGTTCCTCCATCTCGGCAAGGCAGACCTGGGGCTGTTTCAGCGCGATGCCGGTGACCCGACCTCGTCAGTGCTCCCTCTGTCACTGCTCCCGCGCGTGCGTGCCCAACCGGAAGTGGCCCAGGCGACTCCCATTCAGCTGGTCGCCGGAGCGGTGTCCAGCCAGCCCGGGGCGATCGTGCTGGGGCTCGACCGCGCCGGCTTCGCCGCACGCCAGTTGGTCGTCACCGCGGGGCGAGGGATGGCCTCCGGTCGCGTGCTCGTCGGCGACATCCTCGCCGGCCAGCTTCACCTACGGCCCGGGTCGACCCTCAAGCTGGGCCGGCGCACTTTCCCCGTCGCCGGCATCTTCCACACCGGCCTCTCGTACGAGGACTCCGGGGCCGTGCTCGATCTCCGCGACGCGCAGGTCGTTGCCGGCCGCACCCCGGCCGAGGTGACCACGTTTGCGGTCAAGCTTGCACCGCGGACCCCCACATCGACCGGCGTGGGCGAGCTTGGCCGCGCGTTTCCGGGCCTCACAGCGATCGCCGACCCCGGCGAGGCGGTTCGCGCCGGTGCCAGCACCGTCCTCATCTCGAAGGCGGTCCTGCTGGTAGTGGTGCTCGCCCTGATCATCGGAGGGCTGACGGTGGCCAACGCGATGATGGCGGCGCTGCTGGAACGCCGTCGCGAGTTGGCGTTGCTGGCGACGATCGGCTGGAGCACCCGGCAGTTGGCTGCGCTCGTGTTCGGTGAGTCACTGGCAGTGAGCATGCTGGGAACCGCCGTCGGCGTCCTGCTGGGGCTGGCGGCGGGGAAACTGCTACCCGGTGCCCTCGGTCTGGGCGCTTTCATCTCGCCCGCCCTCACCGCGTGGGGGGTGGGCCGGGCCGTGCTGATCGGGCTTGCGATCGGCACCCTAGGGGCGGTCTACCCCGTCTGGCGCGTAACCCGGATGCGCTCGGTCGTCGCGCTCGCGATGACTTAACTGAGCTGAGCGCCGGAGGCTCGGCTCAACCTGCCGTCGATGAGCGTTGTCACGCGGTCTGCCCTTGCGGGGACCGCCGGATCGTGGCTGGCGATGATCAGCGTCATGCCGTGGCGGTCTCGCATTGCAGCCAGCAGGTCCAGCACCCGGTCGCCGGCGGCGGAGTCGAGCGCGCCGGTGGGTTCGTCTGCCAGCAGCAGCCGCGGAGCGTTGGCGAGCGCCCGGGCGATCGCCACGCGTTGGCGCTCGCCGGCGGACAGCTGGGACGGAAGATGCCGCACTCGATCACTGAGCCCGACTTCGTCAAGGAGATCCCCGGCGCGCAGTGCGCGCTCGCGACGCGCAACGCCCGTTGCCAAAAGGGCCGTCTCGACGTTGCTCTGCGCGCTCAGGTATGGCAGCAGAAGGTGGTCCTGGAAGACAAAGCCCACCAGTCGCCGGCGGAACTCCACCGCCTCGCGCGGTGGCGGGACGGGTTTACCGCCCACTGAGATCGTGCCCGAGTCGGGCCTGTCCAGCGTGCCGATCAGGTTGAGCAGCGTGCTCTTGCCAGACCCAGACGGCCCGGTGACGGCCAGAAACTCTCCTTCGGACGCGGTCAAGGACACCCCACGCAGCGCCGTGATGGGTCCGTAGTTCTTGGCGACGTCTTTGACGATCACGGCAGCGCCACCGTGGGCGGATACCGTTCCGGCTCCAGTACGCGTTGCCGGGGTGCTCACCTGGTGGCGGTCACCGGCCAGCCCAGCGCCACCGACCCGGCGGTGGTATGGATCACGGTCACGAGGGTGATGGGGTGGCCGACGGACGAGGATGGGAACGTGATCTTGTCGTGCAGCACGCCGTCCTTTAGCCGGTGGACCGGTGGCGCTTCGTGGCCGACCACGGTCCCGGCAAAGGCAAACTCTGTGTCGACCGTGCCGGACAGTGGCTTGCCACTGGCATCGGTCGCGTGGACGGTGTACACCCAGTGCGAGCCCACCGTGGGCGTGTGGTTGGCCCCGTGAAGGGACGCGTGCACCGGTCCGCTGGTGACCGTCGGGGTGCTGGCCGTGCCCGCGTTGATTGCGCCCGAAGCGTGGGTCGTGGACCCGGTGGCGTGCGTCGTGGTGGTTTTGTGCTTTGACCCCGACCCACCACACCCTGCCGCAGTCATACAGGCGACCACCACGGCGATCACTGTTCCGACTGTCGCTTTCATCCCGCGCTCCTGGGCAAATCGTAGTCCTCGCTGGTGCTCGGATTGCGCATCGCCGCCTCGCTGCTTGCGAACCTGGGTAGCCACTGACCATGAGCACGAACAAGAACAACCATGGCGGCTACGCGATCGTCAACCCGGACGAGACCGAGGATCACTATGCCGCGTCAGACGTTCCCGGCGAGTTCCGGAGTCTCACCGACGCGCTGGGATGCAGCCAACTTGCGATCACACTCATCCGTGTTCCCGCGCATTCCGACTTCGAGCAGGGAACGGGCCACTTTCACGATGAGATCGAAGAGGTCTATCTCGTCACGGCAGGGACGCTGACAATGCGGTTCGGCGACGATGTCTGCAAGGTGCGCGCACCGGCGGTCGTGCGCGTCGACCCGCGCACACCGCGTTCGCACCGCAACGAGGGCGACCAGACCGTCGAGATGTGGGCGATCTCCCGCAAGCTGGGGAACCGCGACTCAACGAAGCTGGACGATTTCTGGGAGGCGTCACCCGAGGCGCGGCAGAGCCGGGCATGAGACCCGATCCGGCTACGGTTGATGGTGATGGACGTCGAGAGCGCGATTCAAAGCAGGCGGACGCACAAGGCGTTCCAGTCAGATCCGGTAGGGCGAGAGCTCTTAGACGAGCTGCTGGAGTTGGCTCGCTGGGCTCCGAATCACCACCTCACGAATCCGTGGCGCTTCCGAGTCGTTGGCCCTCAGGCGCTCGTGAAGTTAAAGCGCGCTGCCGGCCCGGAGGCCGCGTCTAAGCTCGAGCGCGCGCCGACCTTGGTGGCGGCGACTTCGCTTCGGGCCGAGGACCCGGTCCAGTACCAGGAGGACCTGTGCGCGACCGCCTGTGCCGTGTACGCGGTGTTGCTTGCCGCTCACGGGCGCGGCCTGGCCGGCTACTGGCGCACCCCGGAGGTGCTCAGGACGCCAGAGGGACTCAAGGCGCTCGGGATCCCGCCAAGCGAGCATTTCGTCGCACTGATCCATCTCGGCTGGCCACGGCAGGAGAAGCGCCCGCCTGAGCGGCTGCCCCCCAAAGACTTCATCGCTTACCTTGCCTGATTCGCCATAGCGGCGACTCCCCGCAGCAGGACATCGAGCCCGAACTCGAACCGGTCGTCACCTTCGAAATCGCCAGCGGTGAGGGGGCCGGCGAGCGAGACCACGTTTGGAAAGCGGTCGGGCGGCAGCGATGCGAAGTAGTGGCGCATGCCGTCAAAGAACTGCGCGATGTCCTCAGTCGAGGTCTCGGCGCCGTACAGGCTCTCCTCATAGCAGACGGCCGTCACGTAGAGCGGGAAGAGGTCGCAGGCGTAGGCGATCACCTGGTCGGGCAGGCCACCCGCCCGCATCACGGCGATCATCCAATCGGTACCGCGCAGCCCGTTCTCGCCCAGCGGGATCCGCGCGAACGAGGCGCGGGCGAGGTCGCGGTGGCGTGAAAACACCGTCCGGATCGTTCGCGCCAGCTCCTTGAGCTGCTCCTGCCAGCGCTCTGGATCCGGCTCGCCAGGCAGCTCGATCTCGCCGATGACCTGCTCGATCACCAGCTCGAGCAGCTCGTCCTTGGAGGCGACGTGCGCATATAGCGAAGCGGCGCCCGTGCCCATGTAGCGGGCCACTGTCCGCATCGTCAGCGCGTCAAGCCCCTCGCGGTCCACGATGGCCAGCGCCGCCGCCGCGATCGCCTCACGCGACAGCGCGCGCTTGCGGGCTGGGCGACGACCGCGCGCTTCCTCCCGCGAAGGCAGGCGGGGGAGGGGAGGCAGCTCGGATGCGGTCATCGCGGTGAATCGTACTTGACAAGTCGGACGGTGTTCTGGAACACTGTTCGCATTGTGCGAACGTTGTTCGCGATCACTGTTCGAATAAGGAGGATAGTCAGTTCTATGTCTGTCAATCCCGACCGGTGGCGGATCTTGTTCGTGATCCTGGCCGCCGAATGCATGGACCTGTTGGATGGCACGGTGGTCAACGTCGCCGCGCCGACCATCCACCGAAGCCTCCATGCCTCGTCAACAGCGCTCCAGTGGATCATCGGGGGGTATGCGCTTGCGTTGGCCGTTGGTCTGCTGACCGGTGGTCGGCTCGGTGATCTCTTCGGGCGGCGCCGGATGTTCCTTGTTGGGGTAGTCGGATTCACCGCCGCATCCGCCGCGTGTGGGCTGGCCCCCAACACGGGCATGCTCGTGGCCGCACGGCTGGTGCAGGGTCTCGCCGGGGCGATGATGATCCCACAGGGCCTGGGGGTGATCCGCGAAGTATTCCCGCCCGACGAGCTGCCCAAAGCATTCGGGCTCTTTGGACCGGTGATGGGTTCGGCCGCGCTGGTCGGCCCGATCATCGGTGGCGCCTTGGTGTCCCTGAACCTCCTTGGGGACGCGTGGCGGCCGGTGTTCCTCGTCAACGTTCCGCTCGGACTGCTGGCAACCGGGGCCGCGATGAAATACTTGCCCCGCAACGGGCGACGCCACGTCCAAAGCCTGGATCTCGCCGGCGCTGTGCTCGCCGCGGTGGCCTCGCTCGCGATCGTCTATCCACTGATCCAGGGGCGCGCACTGGGGTGGCCGACCTGGACGTACGCAGCGATGGGCGCGAGCGTCCTGCTGTTCGCGGCGCTCGGGTTTCACCTGCGGCGCCGGCAGCAGCGTGGTCGGGACCCCCTGGTGGAGCCGAGCATCTTCTCCCATCGGGGCTACACCGCGGGCACGCTTGTCCTGATGCTGTATTTCGGCGGGATGATCGGTTCGGTGCTCGCCATCACGTTGTTCCTCCAACTTGGCGAGGGCTTCAGCGCGATCCACGCAGGGCTGATGCTGGCGCCGTTCGCGTTCGGGACCGCGTTGGGGGCCCCGGTTGCTGCAGCCGTCATGCAGCGCCTGCCGGGTCGCGTCCTGATACAGGCCGGCGGTGCGATTTCGCTGCTGGGAAACGTCGCCCTGGCGCTCATCCTGGGGACGACCGACAACGTGTCGACGCTCGGACTCGTACCGCCACTCCTGGTCAACGGAGTGGGCATGGGACTCTTCATCGTCCCGGTGTTCGACACGATCATCGCGGCCGTGTCGGACGCGGAGACCGGATCGGCCTCCGGGGTGCTGAACGCGATTCAGCAGCTCGGCGGAGCGATCGGCGTAGCCGTGCTCGGGACGATCTTCTTCGCCGCCCTGGAACACGAGGGCTTCGCCGCCGCCCTGCGCCACACCATTTGGTGGGACGCGGCGGGTTTGGCCCTGATGCTGCTGCTGACGCCGCTTCTGCCATCCCGTGCGCGGTCGGAGGCCGCCCCCGAGAGCACGTCCGCGCCGCAAGCCTCGGATCCAGTGCCCGAGAAGGTTCTGGCCGGCTGACGCGGGCGTTGCACCTTCCATCATCCCCGGTCACGGTGTACAACAAGGTGCCCGCGTACGAGCTAAGGAGGTACAACTATGCGACGCAACGTCACTCCTCGCCGGCAGACCACGGACGTCAAGGTGACCGGGGCTCACGTCACCGGCGCAATGGCCGTCGGGTCTCGATTGCTCGGGCCCTCAGCCATGGCACCGGTCGCAATCGCTGCCTGCGCCGTGGGCGCCATGGCAATCGGCCGCTTGGCGATTGGTAATGCGGTCGTGCGCAAACTGCGGGCGGGCGAGATCGAGATCGAATCGCTGAAGGTCCAGAGCCTGGAGATCGCCGGCCAGCGCTGGACCGGCGAGTCCTCGCCACCGGCGGCGGGCTGATACCCCGCTACTTCTGCGAGCCGCGATCCCGCGTACTCAGCGCGTGGATCGCGGCTCGCCTGTCCACCTCGATAATGCGCTAGCGCCGCCGGTCGCGATCGGCCAGTTCGTCCAGCGTCATCCCGCTCTTGACCGATTCGGGGCGCTCGCTGACGACGTCCGAGCCGGCGCGGGCATGTTCGTCGCGGCGCTTGATCAGCAGCCACTGTGGCTTATCACCGCCGCGCGTGCGCTGAAGGGCGAAGCCGCCGTTGAGCTTGGTCCCGTGCAGTACGAAAACGGCGTGGCCTCGGTCCAGCGCCTCGGGCCAGGGCACACGGCCTCCCTGCTCATAGCGACCGCGGTCCCAGATGATTACCGCACCGCCGCCGGTCGGCCCCTCAAATTCGTTGTGCGCCAGCTCGTGGACCTCAACCTCGACTGCCAGGCGTTTCACGGTGGGATCCAGGGACGGGCCCTTCGGCACCGCCCAGGAACGCATCGCACCGTCGACCTCGAGACGGAAATCGAAGTGGTGGGCTCGTGCCTGATGCTCTTGGACCACGAACTGGCCCGCCGGCTCGCCACGGATCGCGAACTGCTCGTGCCCTTCCACCCGGACCGGACGCTCGGACACCGAGTCGACGGCCACGGAGGATTGCAGCGACGAGACCAGTTGCTGGAGCGCCGACGAATCACCCTCCGCGTGAACGCACAGCGTGCCGTCGTCCATCACCCGCACCCATCCCGACAGTCCGAGCGTTCTGGCTCGAGACCGGATCTCTTCGCGAAGGGTGCGCTCCGAGACGTCACCGGCGACTACGATTCGCCTTCCCGCCGGGTCGCTCACGGCTGGATTATCGTCGGCCAGTGCCCTCAAAGGTGTCGCAGAAGGGGCATAACAAGGGCACAAGACAGGATCGTGGCATGACTGGATTCGAGGGCTTCGGACCGAAGGTACGCAAGTGGTTCCAGGGTCTCGAGGCCGACAACAGCCGCGAGTACTTCGCTGCCACAAGAGACTTCTTCGAGGAGTCAATCCGTGAGCAGATGGAGACGCTGCTGACAGAGCTCAGCGCGAGCTTCGGGGGCGACGTGAAGATGTTTCGCCAAAGCCGGGACATCCGCTTTTCCCGCGACAAGTCTCCGTACAAGACCAACACCTACGGCGTCCTGCGCGGTTCCGACATCGCCGCCGAGGGACTCTACGCATCGATTTCCGCTAACGGGTTGGTGGCGGGCAGCGGCTATCACGTGATGGCGCGCGACCAGCTCGACCGTTACCGCGAGTGCGTCGCCGAGCAAAAGCACGGCTCCCAGTTGGCCAAGCTCGTCGACCAAGCGCAGAGCTCGGGCCTGGAGCTGTGGGGCCATAGCCTTGCCACGGCGCCGCGCGGGTATTCGGTCGAACACGAGCGGATCGAGCTCCTGCGCCGCAAGAGTCTCTCGCTGGGGTCCAGGCTCAACTTCGGGCGGGGTATCAGCCGCGACAGCGGGCTTGAGTTCGTCACAAACACCTGGCGCGCCGCTGCGCCCGTGACGGGGTGGCTGGACCAACACGTTGGCGCGACCACCCTGCCGGTGGAGCGGGCCCGCCCGCGGCGGTGAAGCCGCGGCTGGCGTGACCGTTGAGCCATCGACCCGCAGCGAAGAACTACTCGGATGAGGGGGTTAAATACCGCGACAGGCGGGAAGGTAGTGCGGTAATGTAAGCCGCAGGGTGTGGTTCTTGAGAGAGGGGTGGGCCTGGGGAGGCCCACCTCGGGGTAATGCTTAAAGGAAGCTGAATGACTGGCGTTCGCTTCGCGGGTTTTCCGCGTTACTGGGCGGGCTGGTCGCTGGGGCGATCGGTGCCGTTTCGGGCAAGATTCACGGGCGGCCAGCTGTGAGTGCGATGGCGCGCGACATGGGTCCTTCTGGCGAAACGATCCTTCGCAATGGGGCCGAGGGTGCCCGCCTCGCAGCGCTCGCATTGATCGGGGCGTCCGTCGTGCTCGGGACGCTGATCCTGCTCGCCCGCTTTTCAGTCGAGGATGCCACCTTGCGCGCCGCGATTGAAACGGTTCTCGTTCTGTCGGGGCTGGTCGGTGCGTGGTTGATGTGGTTTTGCGCCAAGGCCACTGGAGAGGTCTCCGATTTTCTGGTGCTGGCGGCCGTGCTCACGCTCACGCTCGCGCACCTCGCATTCTTCGCCATCCCGGCGATGGTGGACTCGCATGCTCGGGACTGCGAGGCCGCGCTACCGCTGATCATTCATCTTGAAGCCGCTGGGCTCTTTGCAGCGGGCGCGCTCATGCGTCGTGGCGTCATCGCCAGCTCCCGGCAATCAGCGGCTGTACTCGCGGCGTCCCTTGTCGGTGCTGCGGCGGTGACGATCGGCGCACTTTTGATCTACGGCGGCTCAGCGTTATTCGGCCCCAATACCGGGCCCGCGCCACGGACAACAACACTGGCGATTGCCCTCGGCGCACCAGCCATTGGTCTCATGCTGCTGGCAGCTGTCGGGTTCGTTCGCTCCGCTCTGCGGCGAGGTAACGCAAGCACTGGACTTTTGGGTGCTGCGGCGATTCTGCTGGGGGCAGCGTGGTCGCATTCGTTTGACCTCCCGGCTCTAACGGCCAACTCGGTTTCTGGGCGCGAATGTCTGTTGGTCGGCGCGTTCGGGCTGATCGTGATCTTCGCGTCCCATTCCCGCAGGCAACTCCTGCGCGCGCAAGCGGACAGACTCACCGCGGCAGAGCGACGACGGCTCGTTTGCGATCTCCATGACGGAATGGCTCAAGACCTCGCGTTCATCGCCGCATACGCGGGTCGGCTTGGTCAAGAGTTCGGCGCAGACCATCCACTGACTGTGGCCGCGCGGCGCGCGCTTGCGGCGTCGCGCGGATTTATCACGGACCTGTCTGCATCCGATGCGCCGAACACCGCGGCGGCTTTACGAGCAGTGGCCGAGGAACTGTCGATCCGCCACGATGTCTCTGTCACCGTGGAGGTCCACGGCGAAGACCTCACAGGGTGTAGGCGAGAGCAATTAGTGCGGATCGCGCGTGAGGCCATCGTCAACGCGGTGCAGCATGGACACGCGCAGCACATCACGGTGTCACTGGAAAGCCGTGACGACGAGGTCATGCTCCGAATCAGCGATGACGGCGGTGGGCTCAAAACGGAGGTCTCAGCAGATCCCCACCGAGGCTTCGGATTACGAGCGATGCACGAACGCGCCGAGGCGATCGGCGGCGACCTAATCGTGGACGAACGGTCTGGGGGAGGTACTTCCGTGAAAGCCGTGGTCTCGTAACTTGACGAAGACGTTGCCAGGAGTTTTGGTAGCGCATGTACCCGCGATCCGGCTCGGCGTCCGGATTGCCCTCGAAGGGGCCTTTCAGATTCGAGCCGAGGCGGGAGATGCGGAGGATGCAATCGCCGCAGCCCAGCGTGAACAGCCGGAAATCTGTCTGATCGGCCTGGATCTGCCCGGGGAGGCGATCGGCGCGATCCAGGGAATCTGCGAGGTGGCACCCGGCACGGCAGTGATTGCGCTGGCCGACTCGCCCGATCCGGATGATCTGCTGTCATGCGTGCACGCGGGCGCCGTCGGTTATGTCTTCGTCGGTATCCGGGCAGTGGCTTTGCGCCGCGTCGTTGCGGCCGCGCGCGCAGGCGAGGCCGTGGTACCGCGGGCGATGGTTCTCGTGCTGGTGCGAGAGCTCCAGCGAGCAGCGTCCGGTGACACCGCTCTCACGCCGCGCGAGATGCAAGTGCTTGATTTGTTGAGACGAGGACGGTCCACCGCAGCCATCGCCGAGCGTCTAGGCATCTCAACGGTCACGGTCCGTCGCCACATCTCGGCTTCGATGCACAAGATGGGCGCCAAGGATCGTGCGGCGCTCGCTCAAGCGCGCAGCTCGTAGCCGAGCCATCTGAAAAGTCAGGACACGCCGCTCGTCTCCGAGCAGGTATCAGGTTCTCTGAACACGAAAATGAGACGACTGCCCCATTGCTGCACCCGATCTCGAGCGGAACTATTGTTCCGAAACCCCACCTATGCCTCCGCCGCACGATCCCGGGAGTTCTTCCGAGCTCAAGCTGCTGCACGAGCTCATTGACAGCTTCGACGGATCACGGCCTTCTCAGGGGGACGTCGAGATCGGGCTCGAAAGCGGGCTCGGGAGGCTGATGTTCCTCGAGGGACAAATGCGAGAGCACTCACGCAACACAACCGGGATGCGGCCCAGCGAAGAGCCGTCCGGCGACCACGGCCTCGTGGAGGAGATCCGTGCACTTCGCGAAGCGGTAACGAGGCTTCGGGCGTGCTCGAGTGAGGGCGACGCAGCCCCGCTGGCGCATGGATTCGTGTCGCGCGCGGACCCCTGAATTCCATCTGGCCGGCGCACCGGATTCTGGTAGCTGTCCGGCGAGCGAGAGCAGAAATCGGACACGTGTCAGCGAGCGGACAGCAGGCCGGGAATCTCCCCACGATCGCTCATCTACTCGCTAGACTGCCGCCAGCCCGAGAGAGGGGGGCGAAGTGGGGGCAAGGAAATGACCGATGCAACCCGCGTTCTGGTCGCAGATGATCATGATCTGTTCCGGGTTGGCCTGGCCTCGGCCCTGGCGGCATACGAGGACATCGAGGTCGTTGCGCAGGCGTCCGGTGGGAGGATGGCCGTGCGCCTCGCCGCCGAGTTGCGACCGGACGTTATTCTGATGGACCTGCGGATGCCCAATCTCGACGGGCTGGAAGCCACCGGCGAGATCCTGAGCGCAAATCCATCGGCCCGAGTCGTGGTGTTGACGGTGGCGGCTGGGGAGGCGGATGTCGCAGCGGCGATAACTGCGGGGGCGTCCGGCTACGTAATCAAGGACGCTCCGATCGACGACGTGGTCGCCGCGGTCCGTGCTGCTGTGTCCGGGACCGCCTGGCTTTCTCCACGAGCAGCCCGGGCGGTGCTAGATCGGATGAGACGTGAGCATGTGGAAACTCAACCAGTCTCGCAACCTTCTGGGAAGGAGCTCTCGCCCCGCGAACTGGAGGTACTGAAACTTATTGCGCGCGGTCTGGACAACAACCAGATAGCCGCGGAGCTGTGCATAAGCCCCCGCACAGCCAAGAACCATGTTTCCAGCATTCTTTCGAAGCTCGGAGTGACAAACCGGATCCAGGCGGCCGTTTACTGGCGCCATGGCTTGGGCCGGCCATCGCCCTAAGTGTGACCCAATCCAGGCGAAGCGCCGCCGTTGCCAGCCATGCCCCCTTCGAAGCGCATTAGGGCCCGGCGATCCTTTAGGCCGAGTTTGCGCAGAGCATCGGATATGTGTCGTCGAACCGTCACGGGCGAGATATCGAGGCGCCGAGCGATGTCTGCTGGTGACTGCCCGTGTCTCAGCAGGTCCACAACCTGCGCCTGCCGGCTCGTGACTTGCCCGATTACCAGGGCCGCCGATGTGTGAAGCTCACGTATTAGATAACGGGTCATCGAACGCGGCACGATGGCTTCGCCGGCCAGGGCCGCGTGGAAGACACGACGTAGTTGTTCGGGCGTGATTGTGCCTGGCACATATCCAATCGCACCCGCGCGTAGGGCCATCAGCAGCTCGCTCGCCGTCTCCGCGCCCGCCGCCACAATGATGACAGCGTCGGGAGCTACCTCTCCAATACCTCGGACTGCGGCGATACCCCCGCCTGGAAGGTCTGAGCCGACGAAGCAGATGTCCGGCTGTGCGAGCTTCGCTGCAGCGATCGCCTGAGCCGCACCACCTGCCTCTGCGCAGATTTCGACTTCCTGATCGTTGAGAGCCATTCGCACGCCGAGCCGAGTCGGCCCAAAATCAGCGATCAACAACTGGGCTGGTCGATTCAGCCTGCTGGGCGAGGAAATCTGTGTCACAGTCCGAGGCGAGCTGAAGTCAAATACGCCGCAATCGATCAACGTCTGCCCCGGCCGACTTCTTCCGAAGGGAGTCAGGCGTGAAACACCGCGCGAGTAACGAGAGGAACTCGACGTTCTTTGAGCGTGGACGTCAAAGCCTCGTTGTGACGGAGAACCTCGGCGGCGAGGTCCGCCGCCGCATGACACGGGTGGATCGGTGATCGGCGTGCTTCGCTCGGCGGCAGGCCAGCTGACGCGGTGCGCGATGATCGCCATCCTCGTCGCCGCTGCCGGCGGCTGCGAGGCAACCAAGGCGACGGATCCCCCGACGGCCCCCACTCCCCGACGTGAGCGTCACCCCGAGAAGAGATGGGCGGCTTGTAATCGGCATGCTCGCACGATGAAGGCTTCAACCTTCAAGCCACTGTCCGATCGGAGAGCCGCAGCGCTTGTGACGCGCACGCCCGAAACCAGACCGTACAACGCGGACCGCTACGAACTACGTGGCACCTGGTACCGCGCGGTCAATGATTACGCTCCAACCGCCGCCCAGCTGCGTGCGTTCCATAGTGCAAAGCTCAGCGACGGGCGCACCGTCGTGCAGTTCAACCCGTACTTCAAGTTCGTCGATGGGCTTGATGGCCTTCGGCAACCGTCCACAGATGACCTCATCCAATGGGCCGCCCACAAATGGGGGATTCCAGAGAACTGGCTACGTGCTGAATATGTATATGAGTCGTATTGGAACGGCTTCCAGCTCGGAGATATGGCGAGTGTGCGGCGTTCGTGGTACAAGCGGTATCCCTTTCAAGCCCGGGTTCCGAGTAGTGACGACGTCTATCAATCCATGGGGCTCACACAGGTGAAATGGATCCCCGATGGCTCGGTCGGCGCGGGGACCGAACCTCTCCGGTGGAGGTCGACCGCCTTCAACGTCGATTATCAAGCCGCGACCGTGCGTTTCTACTACGACAATCCCAGCGGGACCCGCTCCTCCTGGGGCGATAAGGCCTATTCGCCTTGTGAGCAATGGGCCAGCATCGGAGGTTGGTTCGAGCCCTACCCATGGCACAATAGCGGCCAAAATCAGTACATTCGCGAAGTGCAACGACACCTTGGTGATCGTGACTGGACAACGTCGACGTTTGTCCATTGGCGACCGGCATCCTTTCCGCGCGGAGTTAGGTTCCGATAGCTAGCCGGCACGGTGGCCGTGAGCACGTCGCCTGGTAGCGCGGTGTCGCGGGCCAAATGGACCCCGACGCTGCCGGGCGCTAGGAGACCGCGGTCAAGGCAGGTTCAGGCGCAAGGCTGGGCGTGGGGTGTCCGCTGACCAAGCCGTTGACGTAAGCAAAGTGACTGGCTTGCGTGCGGTTTGCGACGTCCAGCTTCCGGTAAATGTTCCGGAGATGGAACTTCACGGTTTGCTCCGTCACCCAGAGGTGCCGAGCAACGTCGCCGTTTGTGGAGCCAGCAGCCACCAGTTGGAGAATCTCGATTTCACGCGTAGTGAGAGGCAAGGACTCGGGCGTCGCCGGCTGAGCCGCCCGGGAATCGCCACCTGTGTGTCTATGGGCGTGCCAGATGTGACCATTCAGTGTCTCGCGCACCAAGGTCGCGAGCGTGGTGGGATGCGTTGCTTTGGAGATGACCCCCCGCGCCCCGGCATCGAAGATTTGCTCGAGCCACTCCGGATCCATCTCGACGCCGAGCAGTATGATCGCGACCTGCCTGTCACTCTCCGCGAGCTCGCGAGTCAGCTCGACCGCGCGGTCACACCGGTCCATGTCATCGAGCAGAATGACGTCGGGCTCTGCACCCAGAATTCTCTCCGCTGAGGTCCGGTGGCCATGCGCATAGCCGACTAGGTTGAACTCGCCACTCTTGCGAAAGCCAATGCGGATTGCTTCGACGATCAGCGAGTTGTCAGCGATGATCACAACGCGCTTCAGCGTGCCGGCCGCTCGCTGAGGAGTAGCCGTCCAGGTTTCTTCCATCGCATCGCCTGTCACCTGGCATGTGGCGCCACGATCGTTCTCCATGGTCTTCGACCCCCCGTTGAACTGGACCCCGTCCGCCTAACAGCGGCCTCGGGAAAGCATTCAGCTACAGGCGCTCTGCCGCAATAGGCCGAGCGGGCCCGATTCGTTCAAAAGCTCTGAACGCCAACGGAGGACCTCTTGGACGCTGCCGTGACGCACGCCGCCTGCGCCGCGTCCGGCAGGCGTTGCTCGCACGTTCACGCCGTTGAGACTCGCTGACGGAGCACTTGCAAGGGCGTGCGCAGCAGGAGTCTTAGATCGAGCCCAAGTGACCAGTCCCGGACGTAGGCCACATCCAGATCGAGGGCCTCGCGATACGTCGAGTTGGCGCGAGCGGTCACCTGCCAAAGTCCCGTGATGCCTTGGGGCATGAGGAAGCGTTCAAGGTGATGGGGTTCGAAGTTCTCAGTCTCATACGGAATGCACGGTCGCGGGCCTACGAGCGACATGTCGCCGCGAATGACGTTGATCAGCTGCGGAATCTCGTCGAGGCTGGTCTTGCGAAGCCATGCGCCGACTTTGGTTACCGCAGACCCCTGATTGAGTTTGTAGATCCCGTTATCCGCGGCGCCATTGGCCGACGTCATGGTCCGCCGGATGTACTCGCGGTGAGCCTCGGAATCGGTATCGACCTTCATCGTGCGGAACTTGAGAGCGGTGAACTCCTTCATGCCCGTACCGAGGCGGGTCTGACGAAACAGGACGGGTCCCGGCGAGTCGCGACTGACGCGCAGCGCGATGTACGCCATCACCGGGGCCAGAACGGCGAGAGCGACGCTCGCACCCACGAGGTCCATCGCGCGCTTCAGAGCGCGGGAGGTTGCGGCGCGGTGGGTTGGCGGAAGCCCGATCAGCGGGAGCCCTTCCACCGAATGGATCGACACACGCGGGCCGATCAACTCGAACATCGACGGGACCAGATCGATCTGAACCCCGTAAGGCCGCAGCTGATGAAGTAGTGAGAGCGGTGCCGAGATCGACTCGTCCGAAGATGTGATCACAACTTTTTCGACGTCGAGACATTTGATGATCTCGGGTAGCCGCTCTGGCCCACCCAGAATCGAAAGGCGTTCAGGAAGGTCCGCTCGGCGAGCCTTGGGGAACCGGTCGACGAAGCCCACAACATTGGCGCCGTACTCCGGATGCTTGATCAGCTTGCGCGCAACGAGCTGACCGACATCTCCGGCCCCAACTATGACGGTGTTCTGTTCATACGCCTGGCTGCGCTTGCACAGGAGTCGCGCGACCGTCCGCGCCATGGGTACCACGCAGACCGCCAGCAGCCAAAAGGCCGCGAGGTTGAAGATTCCGGGGCCATTCCAGCCCGCCAGCCGGGATGCGACAAGCAATAGCCAGGCTGCGATCGTGACGAGGTGAAACACACCGACGATGTCGTCGGTCGTGCAGTGATCTGTCCGTTCTTCATCGCGACGATATAGGCCGTGGAGCCTCGCGACCACGACCCAGCATGGAAGCGAGCAGGCGAACAGAATAAGTTCTCGGCGGGACCCGAGGAGACCCTGGCCTCCCCAGTGACGCGTTGCGAGGAGATACGCAAGCGTTAGACCGAGGACATCCGCGACGACAAGCGCGCGCGGGACTAGCTGGCCACGTCTCGACGTCGGCCGCCGCTGGAGAAGCGCACGTGTGTGGTCGTCCGTCGCCTGGATTAAGTCGGCAGGGATCGCAGCTGATCCAGCGAGCTCACCGACCTTTGTCGATCCCCGCCACCGTCCGGGTAAATCACCTGGGATTATCGAGCCCACAAATCGCAAGCATGCACGCGTCAGACCTAGGCCGGAAGATCCTCCACAACAAGACCGTTCGGGGGGATGGGCGCGCAATCTCCGGGCCCGGCGAAGCTCCACTCCTCCGTGGGGGACACACCTACACGTTTGGACAGCGACAGCAGTTGCGCACAGAGCTACGGTGCCTGCGCAATGTCAGCGAGGGATTCAGTTTCGACCGCGCCGCGTTTAGGGGCGGCCGGCTACGAGCGATTCGTGACGGGCGTGGCTCCGTTCGTGCTCGCGACCGCGGGCTTCGTGGCAGTGGTCATATCTCACCTAATCGATTTCGGCAGTGACAACCTTCGTATCGGGCTGCTGGACGCAGATTCGGACGCCAGCTGGTCGCATCACCTGATCGCCGCCCTCCTCGTGGTGGCCACCGCGCTAGCGCTCGCCAGCGCCTGGCGCTCGCGAGACCACCGCGGCCTTTGGGCCGTCGTCACGGGGATCCTCGCCTTTATCGCCGTCGACGAGCTGTCAAGCCTTCATACGCAGGTGGACCAGATGGCATGGGGTAAGGCCCTTTACGCGCCGATACTCCTCGTCCTGGGTATATCTCTGTGGCGCCTTGCAGCTCGAAGGCCTCGGGGATGGGTGCTACGTGTCGGTGTAGCCGTCCTGTTTGTCTCGTTCGGGATTCATGTCTTCGGCCCTCATATCGTGCACGCGCTTGGATACGGCACCGACAGCTGGCCCTACCAAGTGAAGGTCGCCTTCAAGCAAGGCACGGAGCTGGCGGGCTGGCTGCTCGTCCTGATGGCACTGTGGAGCCTCCTGCCGAGCCGATCACCCTCGCGCTGACGCAGGACGGCGGGACGCCCATTACGGGTTCGTCAGCGAGAGGTCTATTCAGTGCCTCTCGAAGCTTGCTGGCACTGGACCACTTTCGCATCCCATACGAGTCCGCCGATTCACCGGCCAGCTCTGAATTCGAATCGCTGGTGGCGCACGATGGCGGTGCCAGGCTGCTCTGGCCCAAACCGGCGGCTATCTCGGCGCCAATGGCCGCAGCGTCTTTGATGTTGGGTCCTGGCCCAAGGATCCCGATATTTGGCCGGGTCCTCACCGATCCGCTCGCGCGGACGATGCTTGCGCGCGTCGGCGGCCGCTGGGCCCCGGCAGCCGCCCTAACCGGGAGCAACGGGGAACGCCTAGCCTCCGTCTGGCGAGCCGGCGACGGGAGCGTATTCCTGCCGTTTGATCCGGACGAATTGCAACTGACATATCTGACCGAGAACTATCGGGTGTCCCTGGCTACGCCGGCGGCTCGGGCTTGGCGGCATCGAGCGATGGTCGGCTACTACCGGGCGCGAAACCTGATGCCGCGCCCCGTCCAGATCTGGCTTAGGCGGCGCTATGCGCGTCTCCAAGCGCGCACTCAGTTTCCACGTTGGCCGGTCGAGCCTGGCATGCACGATCTGATGGATCTCCTCTTATCGCTCGTCCAATCGATTACGCCGGAGCCCGTGCCATTGGTCGCGCCTTGGCCGAATGGCTATTCCTGGGCGTTTGTGCTTACCCATGACGTCGAGACGGCAGGGGGCCTAGCCGCGATCAGTCCAGTGCTCGAACTAGAGCAATCGCACGGATTGCGCTCCTGCTGGAACTTCGTGGCGGGGCGTTACGAGGTGGGTTCTCAGCAGCTACGCAAGCTCGCGTCTATGGGCTTTGAGGTCGGCGTCCACGGTCTCTATCACGACGGGCGAGACCTCGAATCCTCGACTCTGGCCGAACGCCTCCCCGGCATGCGCGCGGCGGCGGAGCGATGGAATGCGGTGGGATTCAGATCGCCTGCGACCCACCGCGATTGGGCGCTCATGCCGACTCTCGGCTTCGACTATGACTCGTCGTATCCCGACACCGACCCGTTTGAGCCGCAGGGCGGCGGATGCTGCACGTGGCTGCCGTTCTTCAACCGGGGCCAGGTCGAGCTGCCGCTCACGATGCCGCAGGACCACACCCTGTTCGTCATCCTGGGCAAGCCGGACGAGCGGATGTGGGTGGAAAAGGCCGAGCTGCTTCGAGCCCGCGGCGGAATGGCTCTGTTCGATACGCATCCGGACTACCTGACTGACGGGAAAATTTTTGATGCTTACCGCCGCCTTCTGGAGCGCTTCGCCTGTGATCGGACTGCATGGAGGCCGCTACCTCGCGAGGTAGCCGACTGGTGGCGACGCCGCGGGCAGTCGCGGCTCATACGGAGGGCGAACCGTTGGCACGTGCTCGGGCCGGCGGCCGGGGAGGCTCGAGTCGAGTTCGCGCATCAACGCTCGCGCATCAACGCCTCAACGCTTACTCGCGATCCGACTACCTGGCCTTACGACTAGTCGAAGCGCCTACTACACCCGTCAACGCGACGGTTCCTGACCCCCGCCGCACGAATCGAACCAGCCCATCGTTCAGTAGGCAAGAACGCCAGGCGCTGAAAGACTCCGGCCGTCGCTGACGCCTGGCGATGAACGGTTATCACGAAAGGGAGGACGGCGTCGATGACAGCGGATCTTGAGGTTGCCGTAATCGGAGCGGGGCCACACGGCCTCTCAGCCACCACGCACATGAGGCGAGCGGGCGTACGTGCGCACCTCTTTGGCAAGCCAATGTCGTTTTGGAAGCAGATGCCCGCCGGGATGAAGCTCCGCTCGAACATGTCGGCGACCAACATGATCGAGCCGGCTGGCCCGCTGTCGCTAAAGAGCTACTTCGACGAGACCGGGGATCATCAAGCCTGGCCGGTGCCGTTGCGGCGCTTCATCGAATACGGAAGCTGGGTGCAGCGTCGCGCCGTCCCCGACGTCGACGAGCGCTACGTCCTGCGCCTGAACCAGGCGAACGGCGGCTTCCGGCTCGAGCTCGATGACGGCGCGAGCGTGACCGCGCGACGTGTTGTCGCCGCCGCAGGTATCGAGCCATTCACATATCTGCCGCCCGGATTTGAGCATCACCCCGAGGACGCGGTGTCGCATACCGGTCACCACAGCGATCTGGCGACTTTCGCTGGGAAGCGAGTCGCGGTCGTCGGCGCAGGGCAAAGCGCATTCGAATGCGCGACGCTGATGATTGAGCGCGGTGCCAGCGAGGTCGAGGTGCTGGTTCGTTCCGAGGACGTTGTGTGGCTGCGTAGCTATTCGCCGAAGACACTGATGGGCCCGGTGGGCCCCCTTGTGTACGCGCCAACGGATGTCGGTCCGCTCTGGTACAGCCGACTCGTTGCGACACCCGCGCTGTTCCGTCGGTTGCCCCATGACCTGCAGGCCAAAATCGCGTACCGATCGATTCGTCCTGCGTGCTCCTACTTTGTGAAGGTCCGTCTCGACGAGGTCAAGGTCACACTGGGGACGCAAGTCACGGCGGCGACCGCTACGCCGAGTGGATTGAGGCTGTCGCTGTCCGACCGCAGTTCACGGGAGGTGGATCACCTGATGTTCGGCACCGGATACCGGGTTGACGTCGGGCGTTACGAATTCCTCGGTGATTCGATCCTGAGGCGGCTGCGCCGCAGGGAGGGCTACCCGATCCTGCGCCGGGGTCTCGAGAGCTCCGTGGCGGGGCTGCATTTCGTAGGCGCACCGGCTGCGTTCAGCTTCGGACCGATCATGCGCTTCGTGTCAGGCAGCTGGTACGGCGGCCGATCAGTCGCTCGGGCCGCAGCCGGCGATCGCGGCGCGGCTCGCGCTCGCTGAACGGTCCAAGCAGATGACCACTTTGCGTTGCCCGCGAGGAGCGCTTCTCCTCGGCGCGGACTATCGCGCCCTCGGCGTCGCGCGCAGCCTTGGTCGCCGAGGCATTCCGGTGTGGCTACTGACGGCGCGCGCCGAGCCATTGGCGACGTTTTCCAAGTACGCGCTGAGGAGCCTGCCGTGGCCGGATGGTGGCGATTGCGAGCGCGTCGCATTTCTGCGAGAGCTGGTTCGTTCTGAAGATCTCGAGGGATGGGCGCTGATCCCAACATCGGACAGGACCGCGGCGATGGTGGCCCGCTGCTACGACCAGCTAGACGAGGACTACACGCTTACAACCCCTCGCTGGGATGTGGTGCGATGGGCTTACGACAAGCGGCTGACGCACGCTCTGGCGCGGCGACTTGAGGTGCCGAGTCCGCGCACCGTGGGGGCGCACGCCGCCCTGAACGGCGCCGCCGCGGCGGTCGGGTTTCCGGCCGTTCTCAAGCCGGCGATCAAGGAGGAGTCAAACGCCTTGACCGCCGCCAAGGCCTGGCTGATCGAAGATCGAACTGATCTCCAGCGCCGCTACGACGAGGCGAGTTCACTCCTGGATCCGGAACTCCTCATGGTTCAGGAGCTCGTGCCCGGCGGTGGCGAGGCCCAATTCTCGTACGCGGCGCTTTGTCAAGACGGAGTCCCGCTCGCATCCCTGACGGCGCGTCGTACCCGGCAGTATCCCGCCGACTTCGGAAGGGCAAGCACGTATGTAGAGACCGTCGATTGCGATCAGGTGGTCGAGCCATCGTTGCGTCTACTGCGCGAGCTCGGGTACACGGGGCTCATCGAGCTCGAATACAAGCGCGACCCCCGCGACGGCGACTGGAAGCTGCTCGACATGAACCCGCGCGTGTGGGGGTGGCACAGTCTGTGCCTGAGGGCGGGGGTCGACTTTCCGTGGCTGCTCTGGTTGCTCGTTTCGGGCAAAAAAGTTCCCGCGACGCGAGCAAAACCGGGCGTGGGTTGGTTGCGCTTTGCGACCGATACACCGACCGCGATCAGGGAGATCCTCGGCCGCCGGCTCCAGCTGCGCGAATACGCGCGGTCGCTTCGCCCACCCCGGGAGTCAGCAATCTTTGCCTGGGACGATCCGCTGCCGGGTCTGGCCGAGCTACCCGTCCTCGCATACGTCCTCGCCCAGCGCTTGCTACTCGGGGAGGCCGTGTGATGACCGGCGGCGGACCGGATCTGCGCCAGCTCGCTCTGGGGGATCAACGATGGCGTTCATTTGTTTGTGGACACATGGAAGCGACGCCGTTTCATGACCCGCGATGGGCGGACCTGCTGGTGCGCACATACGGCTATCCCGCATTTGCTGTGGCGCTGTTCGACGACGACGATGAGGTCATCGCCGGGGCGCCGTTTCTCGAAGTGCGGGCCATTTCAGGACGACGGCGCTGGATATCGTTGCCCTTCACTGACGAATGCCCGTTGCTGCTGCCTGATCGCGGCTCAGTCGAGTCGGTCAGGGACACGTTTACCCGCGGACTGAGAAGCTTGGCGGCCCCGCCCGTCGAGGTGAGGGGCTCGGTCGATGCGCTGGGGTGGCGAACAGGGGCCGGCGCCGTCACCCATGAGCTCGTCCTGGACCCCGATGCCGAAATCGTGCGCCGCCGCTTCAGCCGGTCCCAGGTGAACCGAAATATCTCGCGCGCAGAACGCGAGGGAGTCGTCGTTCGGCGAGCATCTAGCACCCGCGATCTCGATGCGTTCTACGCATTGCACACGCGGACGAGGCGTCGGCAGGGAGTGCCGGTTCAGCCGCGTCGATTCTTCGACTTGATATGGGACTATCTTGCGTCGACGGGCCTTGCGTTCATCCTTTTGGCCGATGCAGGCGGACGAGAGGCGATCGCCGGCGCGTTGTTTCTGGCGAGCGGCACCAGCACGATCTACAAATTCGGTGCCTCCGATCCGGATGCCTGGCGCGTGCGGCCGAACCATTTGATTTTCTGGACGGCGATTGCGCAGGCTTGCAGGCGAGGTGATCGGCGCTTCGATTTCGGGCGCACCGACGTTGGCAACGCCGGCCTTCGCGCATTCAAGAGCGGTTGGGGTGCTACGGAGCGGCCGCTGAGGTATTCGACCCTGGCGCCCGGAGCTGCAACCGGGACGGAAGGACCCGCCACTCGCGCTCTGAGTATCGCAATTCGTAAAGGCCCTAAATGGGTTTGCCGTGGCACCGGCGAGGCGCTTTACCGCTTCGCCGCTTCACGGTGAGAGTGAGCGAAGAATGACGACTATCAACATTGATCGATCGCGCGGCGTCGGCCGACTCGTCTACGCGGCGCGCGCCAGCAAGGCATTTGCGAGCGACCCCCACGAAGCCATCGAGCGAGCCCTTGAGAAGATTGCGGAACGTCGCGACGAGCAGGGCGCGCCGTACGGGTACGTTGCGTCCCCGGAAAGCCAACGGCAGCTTCACCACCTCCTGGGTGCTCAGTGGCCGTGCCAGCAGATAGCGGGGTTCGATGAGTTCTGGGCACGGATGCTTCACGATCTGGCAGCGCAGAGCCTCCGGGTTGGGCGTGGGGCATTCGGCGGCTGGGATGACGGCGATCTGCAGCTGGTACGGCTTGCGTGGTGCTTGGTCGCCCATCTTCGACCCCGAAAGATCGTCGAGACAGGCGTTGCCCGCGGACTGACGAGTCGTGCGCTGTTGGAGGGGCTGGGCCGCGCCTGCAATGGCCATCTCTGGAGCATCGATCTACCGCCACTGCTCGAGCATGACCTGGCGCTGGAGACAGCGGCTGCGGTGCCAGAGGCTCTGTTTGCGCGCTGGACACTGCTCCGTGGCTCAAGTCGTACCGTCCTACCCGCCCTCACCGGCGAGGTTGGTCGGATCGACCTTTTCGTGCACGACAGCATGCACACGACGCGCAACGTTCTCTTCGAACTCGACACGGTCTGGCCGGCGCTGGCGCCCGGCGGCGTAGCCCTGATCGACGACGTGGAGAAGAACGCTGGGGTCGCCAAATTTCTGAAGAAGCACCCCGAGGCACGTTCGGTGATCTGTGCCGCCAGCGACGGCGAGGTCCAGATCGGCTGCCTGATCAAACCTCGGCACGCGTAGACGTACCACGACCGAATCCGTCGAAAGTATAGGCCTGCGGGTTAACTGGTTACCTACCCGCAAGGCGCGGCCTCGCCGACACGTTTATTGGTATGCGCCGGTGTGGGCTGGCTGTTTTGGCTGGGGTGCTCTGCCTCCTCTTTGTCAACGTTGCGAAAAGCTCGGCCACGACATCGTCCGACTACACAAACGTGGTGTTCTCGGACGGGTTCGAATCCGGAAACCTCGCCAATTGGGACGGCGCCTTCGCGACAGGCTCGGTCTCCGTCACCGCCGCGGCCGCGCATAGCGGCTCATCCGGAGTCCAGATGACCAACAGAGCCGGGCAATACGGGGTGCTGCAGAAGACGCTGTCCTCTCCAATCACTGACAGCTCGGTGAGCTTTTGGATGTACGTGTCGTCCGGCGGGGGGATTCAAACGATCGCTCAGACCCGAGACGCGAGCAGTAGCCAGACGATGTGGGGGCTGCTCTACGACGGCAACAATCAAGGGCTCTACTTCTATCCATACTCGAGCTCGGGCAGCACCGAGATCTATACAGGCAACGGGAGTGTTCCGAACAACACGTGGGTTCAGGTAGAGGTCCAGTACAGCGCGACCAGCAACGGCGGCGCGCAGCTATACGTCGATGGGCAGACCCAGTCGGGCTGGGGAGTGAGCGGCGACTACACCCGGAGCGCCAATCTGCAAAAGCTGCAGTTGTGGGACGACTCCACCGCCACGACCTTCTATGACGACGTCCGGATCGCCACGCCGCCGGCCACCGCCCCCGACGCGCCCACTGCCGTGCAGGGCACGCCGGGTGACGGCGCCGTCAACTTGAACTGGACCGCTCCACCCGACAACGGTGGCGCCCCGATCAACGGCTATCGGATCACGCCGTACATCGGCAGCACGGCTCAGGCCCAGATCCTGACGGGTTCAAATGCGACCAGCCAGAACGTAACTGGACTGACAAATGGAACCGCGTACACGTTCACCGTGGCTGCGGTTAACAGCGCGGGGACCGGTCCGGACTCGAGTCCCTCGGCGCCAATCACTCCCGCGGGCGCGAGTGCGCCCGGAGCACCAAGCGGTGTGCAGGCAACCGGGCAGGACGGGGCCGTTCAGCTGAGCTGGAACCCACCGTCAAGCAACGGCGGAGCACCGATCACGGGCTATGAGATCACGCCGTACGTCGGGAACACGGCGCAGACCCCGATACAGACAAATTCGGCGTCGACAAGCCAATTCGTCAGTGGGTTGAGCAATGGGGTCACCTACACCTTCACCGTCGCCGCCATCAACAAGGCTGGCACCGGTCCGGCCTCCAACCAGTCCCCCCCGGTCACCCCTGACGGGGCGTCAAATGGGTACCCAAACGCGGTGTTCGCCGACGGGTTCGAGTCAGGGTCGCTCAGCGCCTGGACCCCCGGTGAGGCGGGAACCGGGACGGCGACCGTGAACGGGACAGCGGCGCACAGTGGCGCATATGGTTTGCAACTGAACAATGGTTCCGGTCAATTGGATGTGCTGTCCGAGCTTCTGAATTCGCCACTCGTGGACAGCGCAGTCACGTTCTGGGTGAAACTGGGATCTGGCGGTGGCTTGCAGACGGTTGCGGAGGCCAGGGACAAAAGCAGCAGCCAGATGATGTGGGGGATCCTCTATGACTCTAACCGCCAGGGGTTCTACTTCTATCCCTATTCGAGCTCGGGAAGCACCGAGATCTACACGGGCGACAACACCGTCCCGGTCAACACCTGGGTCAAGGTCGAAATCCATTACACGGCGGAAGCCGCGGGTGGAGCACAGCTTTACATCGACGGCCAGACCCAGCCCCGCTGGGGCGTGACCGGCGACTACACGCGCAGCTTGAACCTGCAGCGGCTCCAGCTGTGGGACGATACGACCGCCACCACGAGTTTCGACGACGTACAGGTCGCCAGCCCCACCCTAAGCGCGCCGCAAGCGCCAACGGGCGTGTCGGGCACGCCTCGTGACGGCGCCGTCCGGTTGACCTGGAACACGCCACAGAGCGGTGGGAGCCAGATCACTGGCTATCAGGTCACTCCGTACATCAATGGCAGCCCGCAGACGCCCGTGCTAACCAACGCATCGACGACCCAAGACATCACGGGCCTTGACAACGGCACCGCCTACACCTTTACGGTCGCTGCGGTAAACGTCATCGGCACGGGACCCGATTCGGATCCGTCGGCTCCCGTGACTCCTGTTGCGGCCGGTGTGCCGGGAGCGCCCACAGGCGTGCAGGGCCTACCAGACAACGGCGCGGTGACACTGAACTGGAGCCCGCCGGCATCAGACGGTGGCGGAGACATCACCAACTATCAAGTCACCCCATATGTCAACGGAGCCGCGCAGGCGCCAGTTCTCACAAGCTCCGCGAACCCCAGTGCATATGTAAGCGGGTTGACGAATGGGACCGCATATACGTTCACGGTGGCCGCGGTAAATAAAACCGGCATTGGTCCGGCATCGGCCGTATCGTCTCCAATCACCCCCACGGTCTCGGTGACTCGTTACACGAGCACGGTGTTCTCCGATGGGTTTGAGTCTGGCAACCTGAACGCTTGGACCGGAGCTGCTGGCACCGGATCGGTATCTGTCACCGGCGCCGCGTCCCACAGCGGCTCCTACGGGGCTCGCCTGACGAATGCGCCTGGACAATTCGAGTTGCTCTCCGACACGCTTCCGCAGGCGCTGGAAGACAGCTCGGTGAGTTTCTGGGTGCGCGTCGCGGCCGGAGGCGGGCTGGAGACTCTGGCCCAGGCACGCGATCAGAGCAGCAGCCAGACGATGTGGGGGCTCCTCTACGACGGCACCCGCCAGGGCCTGTACTTTTATCCCTACACCGGCAGTGGCTCCACCGAGATCTGGACCGGCGCTGGGAGCATGCCGGTCAACACCTGGGTGAAGATTGAGATCGACTATGAGGCCTCGTCAACCGGTGGGGCGCAGTTGTACATCGACGGGCAGACCCAATCCGGGTGGGGCGCGAGCGGCGACTATTCGCGCACGGCGGACCTGCAGAAGATCCAGCTGTGGGACGACTCCACAGCGACCACGGACTTTGACGATGTCACTGTGGCCACGCCTCCGGCGGACTCCGACACCGTTCCCACGGCGCCAAGCGGAGTTCAAGGGGTCGCTCGCGACAGCGCGGTAAAGCTGAGCTGGACGGCACCGACCGACGACGGCGGCACTCCGATCCAGACATACCGAATCACTCCGTACATAGGTCCATCGGCGCAGACCACGATCCTGACGGGCTCAAACGCCACCAACGCGACCGTTGGCGGGTTGACGAACGGCACCGCTTACACGTTCTCAGTAGCCGCGATGAACGGTGTCGGAAACGGGCCCGATTCAGCGCAGTCTGCGCCGGTCACGCCCCAGCCTGCCTCGGTTCCCGGGGCGCCAACCGCGGTCCAGGGCACCAGCAGAGACGGCTCAGTGGGTCTGAGCTGGACAGCTCCGGCCTCCGATGGAGGAGCCTCGATCACGGGCTATCGCATCACCCCCTATATCGGGAGCACTGCACAGACGCCGGTCCTCACCGGCGATTCCGGAACTAGCTACACCATCCCGGGGCTGACGAATGGAACCGCCTATACGTTCACCGTGGCGGCGATCAATTCGGCTGGCGTGGGACCTGATTCCGCGGCCTCGGCATCTGTGACTCCCAACGCTGCCTCGCCACCGGGCGCGCCCACTGACGTGACGGGCACAGCGGCTGACGGCGCCGTGCATCTGAGCTGGACGGCTCCCGCGTCCGACGGGGGCAGCTCCGTCACCGGTTATCGGATCACGCCCTATGTCGGGAGCACCGCGCAATCATCGATCACCACCAATTCGGACCTCACGAGCTACACGGTCACTGGGCTGACCGACGGAACCGCATACACCTTCAAGGTTGCAGCCACAAACAAGGTCGGCACAGGCCCCGACTCGTCCCCCTCGTCGGCGATCACTCCTGCAACCCTGAATCCCATCCAGGCTGAGAACGAGCAGCCAGGCGATCCGAGTTGGGGAAACGTCGTTGCTCCGCCCGACCCCACCGATATCTCGGGCTATGGATCACAGATGAGCGTCAATCACGGCGGCTCGATCAATTTCTACGTCACCACAACCGCCGCCAATGTCGCCATCAATGTTTACCGCATGGGGTGGTACGACGGCGCGGGAGCGCGACTGATGGACGCAATGGGGACCTTCCCCGGGATCGACCAGCCGCAGGCGACGCCAGACCCCAACACCGGGATGGTGGCCGAGAACTGGACGAAGACCGCGACCTTGAACGTTCCGTCCTCCTGGACTACTGGGGTCTACCTCGCCCAACTCCAGGCGTCTAACGGCTATGGGTCGTACATCGTCTTCGTGGTGCGTGACGACGGCGGCCACGAGCCGATCCTGTTCCAAGCCAGCACCAATACCTATCAGGCTTACAACGCCTACGGCGGCACAAGCCTCTACACCAACAGCAATCTGGACCCGGCGTTCCCCGCGTCGACATATCCCCACGCCTTGAAGGTGTCCTATGACCGTCCGTTCCTCAACGGCGATGGCGCCGGCGACTTCCTACGGTTCGAATACCCGTTTCTGAGGTGGCTCGAGAAAAATGGTTACAACGTCGCGTACACGACGGACGTCGACACCGACGACAACGCCGCCGCAGATCCGATCACCAATCACAAAGCGTTTCTGGTCGTCGGCCATGACGAGTACTGGTCCGCGAACATGCGCCAGAACGTCCAGAACGCAATCGCTGCTGGAGTCAACGTCGGCTTCTTCGGCGCCAACACAAGCTACTGGCAGGTGCGCTTCGAAAACAGCGCCTCGGGGACCGCAAACCGGGTGATTGTCGGATACAAGGACAGAGCAGAAGTGGACGAGGGCGGTGGGCCCGATCCGCTCTATGGCAACGACAACGCCCTTGTGACCACGACCTTCCGCGACCCGATCGTAAACCAGCCCGAGGACGCGATGATGGGTGAGATGTTCGGTGGCGAGACGCCTAACGACAATCCGCAGCCATACGTGGTCACGAACGCGTCGAACTGGATCTTCACCGGCACCGGGTGGACCAATGGGACAAGCATTCCAGGCATCGTCGGGTATGAGTACGACCACGAGTACAACGACGCCAGTGCGCCGCAAAACGTTCACGTGTTGTCCGACACGCCGCTAACAAACTTTGAGACCGGTCAGCCGCTCGACGCCAACTCGACGATCTACACCGCGCCGAGCGGGGCCTGGGTATTCGATGCGGGCACTATCCAATGGAGCTGGGGCCTGGACAACTTCGGCGGGAACACGTACGCAAACTCGGGGATCCAGCAGGCCACTTCGAACATCCTCAACGCCTTCATCGGTACCTGGACGCCCCCATCGGGATAGCTCGTAGGAGGGCTCGGGCGTCCAGCGGGCTGGCCCTTAGGCGTCGGGCCACGTACCAGCGCGGTCCACGCCCGGCTGGCCCTTAGGCTGCGGGCACGTACCAGCGCGGTCGACGCAACACCGATAGGATCGCGAATCGGACCGAGGAACCCGTTACGACGGGGAGGAGAGGATGCGCAGATTTGCCTATCTGGCGGCCTTTGTGTTCGTGTTGGCGTCCGCGCCACGCGCCGTCGCCGGCACCGTCCTAGTGGGCGATGTGCACGTGGAGCGGACCTCGAGCGCCCTTAAGACCCAGTACGCTCGCGCTTTCTCCTTCAAGGCGGTTGCCTCCGGTACGGCCACGGCAATGGACGTGTGGGTGGAGCCTCGCAACGACGCCAGATTCATACAGCTCGGCTTGTATTCCAATCGCTCCGGCCGACCCGCAAAGCTCTTGGACAAGGGCTCCACATCGAGCGTGATCAAGAACGCTTGGAACCGGGTCACCCTGACGGGCGCGAAAGTGACGCAGGGAACGAAATACTGGTTGGCGATCCTTGGGAAGGGTTCAGTCGGTTATGCGAATCGATCCTCGCACCAATGCGTTGCCGTGCGGTCCTCTTCAAAGCGCGCGACCCTGCCCGCCAAGTTTGTGAGCAAGCGTGGGTCAGACAATCGGTGCGCATCTATCTATGCGACGACCGGGACTCTGCTGTCGGCGGGATGGTGGCCGGCGTGGGAGCAGGTGCCGTTCTCCACCATTCCATGGAGTGCGTTGACGCAACTCATCATGTTCTCGGATACAACGGCCACCACCGCGCCCTTCCTCAACACGACGATTCATGGGATGACCGCGGCGATGCAGCGGCAGTTCGTTCCGCTTGTTCACCACCATGGTGACACCGCGATCTTGAGCATCGGCGGGTCCGATGACCAGGGCTGGAGCACGGCGTGTGACCCGGCAAACCGCAGCACGTTCATCTCTTCGGTGATAGGACAGATGCGCCGATATGGCTACGACGGCGTGGAACTGGATATCGAGCAGGGGTCCTGGATCGGCGGCGCCGGTTTCAACGACTGTGTGCGGGGGTTTCACGCCGCGTTAAAGGCGACGACGACAAACGCCGGGAGAGCTCCGATCTTATCCCTCGACGAGGATCCGAGTTGGGAGTCGCCGGACATCCCGGCAGTCGCACAGTACCTCGATCAGATCAATTTGATGGGCTACAACGACACGTGCGTGAACGGCTGTGCGCAGGTATCGCACTCGCTGTCGACCCTCACCAGTCACGGCGTTCCCGCGTCGAAACTGGTCGACGGGATCGGGCTTGACCCGGGGATGCCGGACGCGACAAATCCTTCTGACTGCGGCGCAAAAGCCAAGTACCTCTCGTCGAGTACCACTGTGAAGGGGGTCGCGGAGTGGTCGGTTCAGGACGATTTCCTAAACAACGACGGCAAGGGCCCCTGCTTTAACGCGTTAGCTCCTTACGTGCGCTGACGGACCGCCGCTCCCCCTCGGACTGATGTCTGGGCCGAGCGTATACGACGCTCCGCTGCCGGTACGTGAAAGAACGTGGGGCCCTGCGCCGTTTATTGCCCGGAGGATGTGATGAGTGTGCGTGCAGGTCTGCTCAGTGAGTCCGCTGGCCCGAGTACTGGTCGAGCCGCGGTCGCCGGCCGAACCTGAGCGCGGGCGGCCCCAGGGCATAGCCCTATCCAGACTGACGGCCTGAACCGGAGAATGCCCCCCGGGTGGTCGGGGGAGCGGCCCCTCGACCGGCTAGGTCATGCGCAGACGGCGAAAGGAGCCACAAAGCCTGGGCCGAGCGAGCCGTTGTTGGGCTGAGAGCTCGTAGCCGTGGCTAAGACGTCATCACACACAAATGGGTCCAAGACCACCACGAAGCCGTCGTATCGCCAGACGTTTCGCAGGCATCGTCGGTTACTGAGCCTGCCGATTGCAGTCACCGTCGTGATCGCCGCATGGTTCGCGCTGGGCAGCCCCAAGTCCTACCAATCAACCGCGAGCCTGTGGGTTGATAACCCGGCATCGGTGGGCTCGTCATTGGGCAATGCCAACCCGGCGCTGCTGCCCCCATCCCAGCAAGAGCAGAGCGTCCTGCACGAGCTGTTGTCGACGCAGTCCTTCGTGCTCAAGGTGGCGCACGAGTCGGGGCTCTACAGGTATCTCGCCACCCACGGGCCCAGTGGCTTCAGCCCCACATCGCTTCTGTCCGGGGGCGGTGGCCCAGTCAAGGCGAAAGTGCTCGCCTCGTTCGGGCCCAAGCAGGTGGCGAGCGCAGTCCCCGGGCCGCAGGTGCTCGCGATCAGCTATCGCGGCCCGACACCCGGCTTGACGCAACGCACGCTCGGCGCGCTCGTGCAAGAGCTTCAAAAGGAGAGCGATGCGCTCAGCCAAAAACGCAGCCAGACCGTGGTCGCATACGACCGGGCCCAGGTGGTAGCTGCGTCGACGACGCTCACCGCGGCACGCGCGCGCGTAAAGGCTTATCTCAGCCAGAACCCCCGTGCGAGCGGGAGTGACGCGAGCCTGAGCGCACTGCAGACTGCGGCCGGAGCAGCCAGCAGCCAGCTTACGGCGGCGACTCAGAGACTGAACCAGGCGCAGAGCGCGGTCGGGGACAGCGGCTCCAGTGGCAGCACTCTCTCCGTGATCGATGATCCAAGCTCAGCTCAGCCGACGAGCGGAAAGAAGAAAGAGCTAATGATCATCCTCGGCGGGCTGTTCGCTGGGTTGCTGATCAGCTTCCTTGGTGCAGTAGCGCTCACGCCTGGCAAGAAGGATGCATGGGACCCGGAGACAAGGAGCGCATGGGACCCGGAAACAACGCACGCATGGGATCCGGAAACAACGCACGCATGGGACCCGGAGACAACGGGCGCTGCCTCGCCTGTCCACGAGGTCGACGACCAGCCCAACCCGAACGGCAACGGTCATCCCAGCCCAGCGCGTCCTGACCACGAGCACGCAAGCGATCGCCCGGCCCGGACGGGGCCCCAGGTGACGCCCTCCCGAAGATTCCTCGACGAGTCGGCCCCCGAAGCGTCATGACGCAGTGGGGCATGGCCCTGCTGCTCGCCTATGTCGGCTTGGGACTGAGCGGGGCCGCTTGGCGTAAGTCGGCGCACATCGCGATTCTGATTACCATCGTCGCGCTGGCAGGGGCGTTTGCGCAGTACGGAGCACTCCGTTGAGTGTGAGCGCCGTCTCGGTTCCCTTTGGGACGGGGAGCGAGCGGCCTCGCACCGTAAAGGTTGGCCTGTGCCTGATCGCCGGAGCTCTGATTTTCGGCACGTTGGCCGGGGCTCTCGGTGCGGCCGGGCACACCCCGTACGTCCTGGCTCTCTCTGTGGTGCTGCTTCCGGTATTGGTCTGGAAGCGACCCCAGCTTTGTCCCGTGGTGCTCCTGGTCGCAGCGGTAATGGTCGAGCAGGTGGGGCTGTCGGTGTCTTCCGATGGCGGGACCGCGACGGGCTTGGCAAACGTCGCCCTGACTCCCAACATCCCACTCACGCCACACATCCCGCTGTTTCGCGGCCTTAGCTCGATCCATCTGGAGGGCGCAGACGTGCTGCTCTTGATGTTGTTCGTCGTCTACCTGGCGAAGAGCGCCGGAGCGATCCGTCCCTGGCCTCGGTCGCAGTTGAGCACAAGCATCTACTCATTGCTCGGGGTCGTCGCATTTGGAATCGTCATTGGCGTCAGCCATCACGGGTCGCTCAGAACCGCGCTGATGGAAACCCGCCCGTTTGTGTACTTGGCAGCCGCGTATCTACTCACTTCGCTCGTCGTTACCAACAAGCGCTCGCTGTTTTCGATGCTGTGGGCGTTCGTAATCGCGACCGCGGCTAAAGCCGCTCAAGGCGTGTACGTCTGGGTCTCGGTGCGCAATATGCATCCTCGGCCGGAGTCAATGCTCGGCCACGAGGTCGCGTACATCTTCGGTGTCTACATTCTGCTCGTCGCCGCCTTGTGGCTGTTTGGTGTAAAGGGCAAGCTGCGCCGGACCGCAACCTGGCTCCTGCCGGTGGTGTTCTTCGCCGATCTGGTGAACGACCGCCGGACTGCGTGGGTGCTGGTAGGCGCCGG
>Ga0070741_10003622_pt1 | contig 37769 bp, 39 predicted proteins | sample Coa_R1_4_FD_66440 | JGI IMG/M metagenome (GOLD analysis project Ga0070741, IMG submission 66440) | Surface soil microbial communities from Centralia Pennsylvania, which are recovering from an underground coalmine fire - Coalmine... | ecosystem: Environmental > Terrestrial > Soil > Unclassified ... | reverse complement strand
CATCACCCGCTCGATCGCCGATCAGGCGCGCACCATCCGCATCCCGGTGCACATGATCGAGACCATCAACAAGATCGTGCGCACGAGCCGCCAGATGCTCAACGAGATCGGCCGCGAGCCGACCCCCGAAGAGCTCGCCGAAAAGCTCGGCATGCCGCTCGAGAAGGTGCGCAAGGTTCTCAAGATCGCCAAGGAGCCGCTGTCGCTCGAGACCCCGATCGGCGACGAGGAGGATTCGCATCTCGGCGATTTCATCGAGGACAAGAACGCCATCCTGCCCGACCAGGCGGCGATCGCCGCCAACCTGCGCGAGACCACGACGCGGGTGTTGGCCTCGCTCACCCCGCGCGAGGAGCGCGTGCTGCGCATGCGCTTCGGCATCGGCATGAACACCGACCACACCCTCGAAGAGGTCGGCCAGCAGTTCTCGGTGACCCGCGAGCGCATCCGCCAGATCGAAGCCAAGGCGCTGCGCAAGCTCAAGCACCCGTCGCGTTCAAGGAAGCTGCGGAGCTTCCTCGATAATTAAGGGTTGATCCGGTCGCGACGGTGCGCCGGACATTCGATCTCGATCCGGAGACTGATGCTCGGCTCAATGCCCTGGCTGCCGAGAAGGGCGGATGCCGCGGCTGTCGTGGCCGACGCCGTCGTTTTGCTTGATTCGCTTGTGGACGTCGAAGGCCGGATGTCGAAGAGGACCTCCGGCGTCTGCACGAATTCGAGCGGACCAGCGCGGCTATTCCGGCGGAGGACGTTAAGGCCTGGGTCGAGTCGTGGGGCACCGCTAACGAACTGCCACGACCGATGCCACGCAAGATCCGATGATCCTCTATTCATCGGATGCCATTCTCGACGTCGAGCGCGTTCGCACCTGCCGCGCGTCGGCAAGCCCATCAGGATACGAACATTCCGCAAATCGTCGTTCGCTTCGGGCGCCACGGCTACATCGTGCGATATCGAATCCTGCCGCCCGACAACACGATCTTCGTTACGCGCATCTGGCATGGTCGGGAAGCGCGCGAGTAGCGGGCGACAGATCAGTTCATGCGATTTGAGCCGGTAGATTCGTGTTCATTATTCCCGATCAGCGAACGCTGTCGATCACTGGTTGCGCTCGGCGCACGACTGTTGGCCACATCAGCTTAAGGTCCACGGCCCGCCCCAGGTGCCGCCCGGCTGCCATGCCGCCGTCTGGGGCACGCCGGACGGATTGACGAAGAAAATGTCGAGCTTGTCGGTGGAACGGCTTACCGGGGTGACCATCGACTGCGCCATCGACGTTGTGACCGGCCACCAGCCGCCCCAGCCGTGGGCCGGGTCCCAGGCCGCCGTGACAACGGCTTTGGTCTTGTCGACGGTGAAGATGTCGAGTTTGTCGGTCGAGCGGCTGACCGCGGTCACGAAGCCGGAGTCCGTTACGCCGCCTTGGATTTGCCACCAGCCGTTCCAGCCGGTTTGCGTCGGATTCCAGGCCGCACTCATGACCTTTCCGGCATCGTCCGGAACGAAAATATCGAGTTGATCGACGCTGCGCGACACGGCAGCGACGTAGGTGCCGGGCCTGGCGGTGATGCCCGGAATGGGCCACCAGCCTTTCCAGCCCTGACCCGCATTCCATGCGGCCGTGTAAATTACGCCATCGGTGCCGACCGTGAAGACATCGACTTGTCCCGTTCGGCGGCTGACCGCCGTGACGTGCCCACCCGGCGCCGAGCGTCCCTTGAGCAGCCGGATGTTCTCCGGCCATGTCGTGCCGCCGCCCGTCGTGTCGGCTCGCGATGCCAGAACGCGGCCCTGCTGATCGGTATAGAAGAGGTGCAGCATTCCCGGCTGGCACGACACCGCATTGACGGCACCGCAGGGGATGCCGCTCCAGGCCGGATCGTTGCTCTGGCCGACGATCCACCAGACCTTCCAGCCGCCGGGCGCGTGAGAGATGTAATAGACCCAGCCGTCCGGCCCGATCCGGAAGAAATAGGCGGCGCCATCGACGACCGTCGAACCGAAGAACGTCTCGGGTGAGCCGATGGCGGGCGCCAAGCCCTGCCACCGCGTCCATCCGGGCAACGTCGGCGCCCATTGCGTCCACTGCACCGGCGGATCGTCCGTCGCCGCATTGCCGATGCCCATGACCAATAACTGATCGGCCGCCGGTGACGCGGCGGCGAGTTTTTGCGCGTAATCGGCCGGCTCGAGCCCGCGTTGCCGCGTGAAGTTGTTGCTGAAGACGGTCGATGTGCCGCTCACGCGATGCAACGCGGTCTGCCAGTTTTTCCGTTGTTGGCCATAGAGGACGAGCATCTGGCGATCGTCGAGCGTGTTGATCTGGCCCCAGTGCGGCCGGCCGCCGGCGTCGACGGCGGCCTGATGCACGAATTGCATCCAGGCGTCGTTGCCGCTCAGTCCGTTGATGCTGGCAATCTCGATGGAGAAGGCGTGCGTGCCGGGCAGGTTGTGCATCGACATGGTGGCGCGCGACGTCCGCGATGGCCGCACCGAGATGTAGCCCGCCTGGATGTAGTTGCGGCACGCGGCTTGAATTGTGTTGAGGAAATCGAGGTAGGCCGGATCGTTGGCCGGGAACATGACTTCGATCGAGTCCGCCTTGTAGGGCCAGTTGTGGCTTGCCGCGCGTGTGCCGCTGGTCATGACCGGATGCGCGCCGCGCAGGCCCTGCAGTCCCGCGCCAAAACGCATGCTCATGACGGTGTGCACGACCGCGGCGGCGCCGGTCGCGCCGGCGAATGCTCCAGCGACGGCCAGGCCTGCTTTACCGATGTCGATAATCAATGCGGGAGGTTGGTCGCCGCCGGCGATGTCGGTCGCATTCGAGGTGATCCAGCGCCGCTGCACCCACAAGTCGTTTTGATCGAGCGAATTGAAGACGAGCTGAAAGAAATAGGGCGTGGTCGAGGCCAGCGCGATGATGGGCGCTTCGGACAAGCCGGAAGGCGGCGGCGTCTGCGCCAACAGCGTGAATAGCGGGTCGAACAGATTGGCGCTTCCCATCCCCGCCGTCAGTGCCGCAAACACCGCCGCGCGACTGACTTGCGTGACGACTTCGACGACCCGAAACGCCCGCCTCACCTCCAGAACAAAAGAATAGATGACGCCGAAGCGTCCGAACGACACCAGCGCGGCATTGAAAAGTTCGTCGCTGCGTACGATCTGCGTGCCGGGACAAGGCAGCGCCGGCGCCAATCGTGCATCCGTGGTGATCGGGTCCGAGGCCCGTTCGATCCACAATTCGCGTCCGCCATCGGTCACCAGATGGATCGCCCGCACGCAGTCGACCAACGGCGGTTGATCCCAATCGCCGCCATGCGTGGAGGTGGTGAACGCGCCGGCGACGCTCTGACCGTTGGCGCCGCCCAACGTCGCCAGTCCCAATCCCAAATTGGCCAACAGGTCGGCCAGGGCGCCGATTTCCATTCCCGCTTCGACGTGGACCAGTTGCGTCGCGGCGGCGACATTGTTCTGCTTCTGCCGCCAAGCGTCGGTCAGCCCGGCGCCGACGGTGCCGGCGACCAGCGGCGTCGCAATCTTGCCGACCACGTAATCGAGCTGGCCGGTGAAGTTGTCGATGCTGACGGTCCAGGAATCGGAGGCCGCTATATCGCTAAAGGCCCAGCCGCTGCCGATCGGGTGCAGGCCTTTACCCTGGCCGGTCGCATCGGCGGCGACGAAGACCAGGTTCTTCAGTCCGGCCGCGCCGCCGAAGGGCTCGAAATAATGATCGGCATGGAACGTGACTCTGTCGCTCCAATTCGGCCAGCTCTTGTTTGGAGTGTCGACGCCGGCGAACGTGGTGGATTTGCAGATCATGGTGGTTCTCCTGTGAACGACGCATGCCGAGATCCAGCCGCACGAATCCGAGAGCCGGCACTCGCTTCTGTTTTGAGCGCCGGATCCCATGAGCGTTCGCGCCCGCGCCGATGGGCCGGGTGCCGCGAACCGTAGCGATGTCGTTTCGAATGCTTGCCCGCCGGAGGCAGAATCGCTGCCTTTGAATTTTTGCGGATGTCGGCACGTCTCGCCGGCAGCTCTAATGCGAGTACTTTACACGGGTCCGTTGTATCCGAACAGAGCACCGGTGCCGCCTTCAGGCACATGGCAGACATGCCGTGGGCAAGGCCGAGTGTCGGAATTCCGTAACGCGAACGTCATGCCTCGCCTCGCCGCGGCGCGCCTCCGGCACATCCACCCGCAGCAAGATCGGCGACGTCCGCCCGATAGCGATGCCCCTTGCTCTCTCGCGAGGGTTGTCGGATGATGACATTGCGGCGTTGGGGCTGAGGGGTTGTATCGTGTTGCGGACTTTCGCGTTTCTCGCGGGCGCAGTGCTGCTTGCCGCCTGCGCCACGATCACCAAAGGCACCACCCAAATCGTCGCGGTCGACACCCCCGGCGTCCCCGGCGCGACCTGTACGATCCAGACCCAAAGCGGCCCGCAAACCGTCGTGACGCCCGGCTCGCTGACGCTGAGCAAGAGCGCAAGCGCACTGCCGATCCAATGCACCAAGGAATGCTACGTCAACGGCGCGAGCATCATCCCGTCCGGCACCGAGGCCATGACGGCCGGCAACGTGATCTTCGGCGGCGTCGTGGGCCTTGGCGTCGATGCGGCGAGCGGCGCCATGAACAAGTATCCCGACATCGTGACGGTCGCCATGACGCCCGATCCGGCCTGCCGGCAACCGGCGCCGCCGCCGCACCGACGACCGCCGCACGTCTCATCGGCGCAACATTAGATAACGGCGCGACAAAACGGAGCGCGCGGCAGGCGCGACGAACGTCGACGTTTAGATTTAGATTCGTTCGGCGCCAGAGCAATCTCTCCCGGATTGCCAGAATAGCCGCAACACGCTCTGGTTCCATGACTGAACAACCCGAGCCACAGCGTACTTTGGCCGCACTGCATATCGGCTGTCGGCGCCCAAACCACCGCAGCGCGGCCACGATCCACCGCCCTAGGATTGCTGGTTCCGGTATGGTACCTCTCATCGCATGAGATCGTGAGGCGCGGGGCGGACGATGGCGCAGGCTTCGTCGGGGCGTCGAACATTCCAGCTCGTTCTGATCAAGCCATCGCATTACGATGACGACGGCTATGTGATCCGCTGGTGGCGTTCGATGATCCCGTCGAACTCGCTCGCCGCGGTCTACGGCATCGCCGCCGATTGCGCAGAGCGCCGCGTGCTCGGCGACGACGTCGACCTCGACATCGCGCCGATCGACGAAATGAACACGCGCGTCGATATTGCCGCGATCATCGCGCGCTTCCGGTGCAACGCCAATTTCGGCCTGGTGGCGCTGGTTGGCGTCCAGTCCAATCAGTACCCGCGCGCCATCGACCTAGCGCGGCCGCTGCGCGCCGCCGGCATTGCGGTGGCGCTCGGCGGCTTTCACGTCTCCGGCTGCCTGGCGATGCTCGATGGCCGCGCCGTGCAACTCGACGCCTGTCGCGATCTCGGCATTGCGATGTTCGCCGGCGAAGCCGAGGGCCGCTTCGACAAAGTGCTGTGCGATGCCGCGGCCGGATCGCTCGCGCCGGTCTATAATTTCATGGACGATCTGCCGGGTATCGGCGACGCACCGGTGCCTTACCTGCCGCGGCGCTATGTCGGGCGCACGCTCGGCATCACCACCAGTTTCGATGCCGGCCGCGGCTGCCCTTATCAATGCTCGTTCTGCACCATCATCAATGTGCAGGGGCGCAAATCCCGTTATCGCTCGCCCGACGACATCGAGCGCCTCATCCGCATGAATTGGGCGCAACGGGTCAGCAAGTTCTTCATCACCGACGACAATTTCGCGCGCAACAAGGAATGGGAAGCCATCTTCGACCGCCTCATTGCCTTGCGCGAGCAAGAAGGAATTCCGCTCGGCCTCGCCATCCAGGTCGATGCGTTGTGTCACAAGCTGCCGAATTTCGTCGCCAAGGCCAAGCGCGCCGGCGTCACCCGCGTCTTCATCGGGCTGGAAAACATCAATCCGGATAATCTTGCCGCCGCCAAGAAGCGGCAAAACAAGATCACCGAATACCGCAAGATGCTGCTGGCCTGGAAAGCGCAGGGCATCATCACCATCGCGGGTTACATTCTCGGTTTCCCGGCCGATACCCCGGACAGCATCCGGCGCGACATCGCCATCATCCAGAAAGAGCTGCCGCTCGACATCCTGGAGTTTTTCTATCTGACGCCGTTGCCGGGCTCCGAAGACCACCAGGGCCTCTGGAAAAAGGCCGTGCCCATGGAGCCGGATCTCAACAAATACGACCTCGAGCACGCCTGCGCGCAGCACGCGGCCATGAGCAAGCAGGAGTGGGAAAGCATCTATCGCGAGGCGTGGTCGCTGTATTATTCGCCGCGACACATCGAGACGCTGTTGCGGCGCGCTGCTGCCACCGGCACCAGGCTGAGCAGCCTGGTGAAATTGCTGGTGCGGTTCGGCACCACCGTCCAGCTGGAAAAAGTGCATCCGCTGCAGGACGGCATTTTGCGCATGAAGCATCCGAGCGAACGCCGGCCGGGCCTGCCGACGGTCAACCCTTTACTGTTTTGGCCGCAATTCGTCTGGCAGACGGTTTACAAGCAGGCCGTCGTCATTGGCGCCATCGTCTCGATGGTCAGGCTGATGCGGCAGGTCCAGCGCAATCCCGACGCCCGCAGCTACATGGACCAGGCCCTCACCCCGGTCCATGACGACGACGCCGACACCCTCGATCTGATGACCAAGACCGGCGGCGCGCGCGCGGCGGTCGCCCACATCAAGCGCGTCGGCGAGCTCATCCATCTGCCGGGTGCGGCCTAGCAAATCTCGCCGCGAGATCATACGATGAAGCGGGGCTTTGCTTGCGGCATAGGTTGGTTCTTTGCCTTGATGGCTGTTCAGGGCGTGATCGCCCCGGCCAACCGCTATTATCTGATTCACCTGGATGAAACCGCGGTGGCCGTGGAGCTTGGCCTGGTCCTTGCTGCATTTGCCGCGTTTTTCACGACGCTGTTCATGCAGCCGGGCCGTTCCTGGGGGCGCGCTCTTCTCGGCGGCACATTCGGCTTTTGCGCTCCGCTCGCCGCTTCATCTCATGGGCCGGCTTGCGATCTGCGCTTGCGGCTATGTCAAGTTCTGGGAGGGCGATCCCGTCGGCCCCGGCAACTCGCAGCATCTGACGGACTGGTACACCTTCTCGCACCTGCTGCACGGCTTTTGGCTCTATTTTCTGCTCTGGCTCGTCTTCCGGCAGCTTCCTGTCGGCGCCCGGTTGAGCGTGGCGGTCGTGCTTGAAGCCGCGTGGGAGATTCTCGAGAACAGCCCGTTCATCATCGACCGGTATCGCGCCGGAACCATTTCCCTGAATTATTACGGCGACACGATCGTCAACTCGCTCAGCGACACGCTGTCCGCGATCGTAGGCTTCCTGTTTGCCGCATGGGTGCCCCCGATCGCAACGATAGCGGCGGGTGTCGCGATCGAGGCCGGGCTTGCGCTTGCCATCCGTGACAACCTTGCGCTCAATATCGTGATGCTGGTCCACGAGGTGCCGTGGATCAAGGCTTGGCAAGCGGCCGGTCAATCGCACTAAAAGCGCGCGGACGGGCGCGCGTCAGCTTAGGGCGGCGTTGCGAGCGGCGACCTGGGATTGCGATGACCATTTCTTCAGATGTTGAACGAATGCTTTCACGGCCGGCGACTTCTCATCTCTGCGAAAGGCCGCGACCAGCTCTGCCTGATTGGTGTGTTGGGCCAGCGGCCGGTAAATCACGCCAGGAATTCGAATGCTTGCAATGGATTCCGGGATGATTGCGATCCCGAAGCCGGCGGCTACCAGCGTCACTGTCGTGAAGAGGTCGGGTGCGCGCTCCACGATTCGCGGCATGAAGCCGCCTTGTTGAGCGACCGCGGCGGTATGACGGTAAAGACCGAGGTCCGTTTCGTAGGACGGTGCAATGTAGCTTTCGTCGGCCAGCGCTTCCGGCGCGATCGCATCGGAGTTGGCGAGTCTGTGGTCCTGCGGCAACGCAACGATGATCGGCTGTCTCGCGATGACGGTAGCAGTGATGCCGAGCGGATATCGCGTCGGCGGTCGCAGGATGCCAACGTCGAGCCTGCCCTCGCTCAACAGATCGAGCTGCTGCGGGGTCTCCATTCTCAGGATTGACAACGCGACCAGCGGGTAGAGCTCGCGGTACGGCGGTACGACGAAGGACAACAAGCCGAGGCAAGCCGCCGAAGCCACAAATCCGAGTTCGACCCGGCCGACTTCGCCGCGGCCTGCGCGTCTGGCCACGAGTTCGGCGCGCTCTGCCGACCGCAGCGTGGCCCGCGCCTCGTCGAGAAATCGGATACCAGCGTCCGTGAGCTTGACGTCTCGCTTGGTCCGTACGAACAGCCGTGCGCCCAATTCCTGTTCTAGATTCTGGATCTGCTGGGTCAGCGAGGGTGGCGAAATATGCAGGCGTTCCGCGGCGTGCGAAAAGTGTAATTCCTCGGCGACGGCCACAAAGTAACGCAATTGGCGCAACTCCATTCGCAGCTCCAATCGCCTGTTTGGTCGGTCGTCGAATGCCGCCGGTCCTTGAATTAGGCGCAGCCTAATACAAATCCGAGCAAAACGTAATGGACGCCGGCGTAGCGCGGCCGCACAGTTTTGCGGCCGACCGAGATTGCGAAATTCGGTCTCTGTCACACGGAGGCGGACATGAGAAAGCCGGGCCTGACTCGGTGCTTTACTCTTGCAAACAATGTGATTTTGCCCGCCAAAGGCCTGGCGCCAGGTGGCCCTGATCGTCTCGGTTCATCGCCTTCCGCCGGCACGCACCGGCTATCAATGCCCCGCCGCAAAATCTTCCACTTGGCGCTCGGCGGCGCCGCGCTCGTGGCCGCCCCGCGCATCGCGCGCGGCCAAACCTATCCGGCGCGGCCGGTGCGCGTCATCGTCGGCTTTCCTGCCGGCTCCTCTCCGGACATCACCGCGCGTCTCGTTGGCCAATGGCTGACAGAGCGGCTCGGTCAGCAATTCATCGTCGACAACCGGCCGGGCGCCGGCAGCAATGTCGCGACCGAGGCGGCCGTGCGTGCGGCGCCCGACGGCTATACGCTTCTTTGGGTCACCTCAGCGAACGCCATCGGCGTCACGCTCTATGACAACCTCAATTTCGATTTCATCCGCGATCTGGCGCCGGTCGCGAGCATCATCCGGGTGCCCAATATCATGGAAGTGAATCCCTCGGTCCCGGTCGATACGGTCCCCGGCTTCATCGCTTACGCCAAAGCTCATCCGGCCACGATCAACATGGGATCGGGCGGAATCGGCACGACGCCCCATTTGGCCGGCGAATTGTTCAAGATGATGACCGGTATCAATATGCTTCATGTGCCCTATCGGGGCTCACCGCAAGCAACGACCGATCTCATCGCCGGACGCGTGCAGGTGATGTTCGATGTCATGCCGCAATCGATCGCGCACGTCCGGGCCCGCGAGTTGCGCGCGCTTGCGGTTACCACCGGCGTTCGCTCGGCAGCACTGCCCGATGTGCCGACCGTGAGCGAATTTGTGCCCGGCTACGAAGCGAGCTCGTGGCACGGCATCGCTGCGCCCGCCAAGACACCCCGTGAGATCGTCGATACTTTGAACAAGGAGATTGGCGCCGCGCTGGCCGACGCCCGGCTCGAGGCCCGGCTTGCCGACTTGGGCGGGGCGGTGCTTCCCGGCTCGCCCGCTGATTTCCACAAGCTCGTCTCCGAGGAAATCGAGAAATGGGCGAAGGTCGTGAAGTTTGTCGGCCTCAAGCCGGCGTAATTAGCATCCGTGGTAACCTCGCCCTCACGATCACGGCGTGGCAAGCAGCCGGACAAGCGCATTGAAGCGAGCGGATGGGCGCCGCCGACTTTGCACCGGCGCGATGTTGGCGCTTATCACTCGACTTGAAGGAATTACGCGGCGCTCAGTTGACGAGGGCCCCGTCACTGTTTCGCGACGATCTTGTCCTTGATCTTATCGTAGACGCCTTGCGTGAGAATCTTTCTCGTGACCAGCTCATCCTTGCGCTTATACGGCCGGCCCTTGATGATCGCGGCAGCGCGCGCCGGGCCGATCTCCTTGACCGCATCGAGCTGTGCCGCCGTCGCCGTATTGATGTCGATAATGGCGGTTTGGGCCTGGGCCGATCCCGTCAGGGCTGGAATTGCCGCCGCGACCGGAGCTGCCAGAGCGACCGCCAAGGCAATAATCGCCGTGCGAACCATGAGACGCATTGGAGCATCCTCCTCGATCTCGATGGATGTGATGCGTTGACGTCCACGCGCCAAGAACTTAGCCGCCGCCGGCGGCATCTGATATTCACGATTGCGAAAGTTCCGCCAAACCGAATGCGGCCCGGGCGGCCCGCGGTCGGGCGCTGGAACCACTTCGAACAGCGCGCATTAACCCGAACGGGCATGCCCAAGCGACAAGGTGTGCGGTGACCCTCATCCTTTTGATCATCATACTCCTCCTGCTCTTTGGCGGTGGCGGCGGATATTGGGGTTATCGCCGTCGCTATTACGGCCGGGGCGGCCACAGCATCATCTGGATCGTCGTGATCATCATCGTCTTGTTTCTGCTGTTCGGGCATGGCGGCCGCATCTGAGATCCCGCCGGCTCGCGACGGCATCGTCGTCGGCAATATTTGGAGGCAGCAATGGTTCACCCCGCAGCGAAAAAACGCGGCGCCGATCCGCACGTGCCGCGCAAGCCCGCGCACAAACGTCCGAAAGACGACGCCGAACGCAAGCTCGAGCAAGGCCTCGAGGAGTCGATGGCCGGGTCCGATCCGGTGAGCATCACGCAGCCCAAACCGGAAGAACCGGACTCATCCGACTCCTGAGCCGCGGCTGCTGTCCTCAACATGATCCCGAGGAGGTGCCTGCCTCCGAGCGGCATACAACCTGGCTTGGCTAGGCCGAAAGAAGCTCGCATTCATTCCGCCGTCTCGGACAAACATCGGCCACCCGATGTCATACCGCCGGATTGGTGGTTGCCTGAGCGGAAGCACTTTCCGGATGTGAAGAGCCCGCGGACATCTCGTTTCGCGCAAATTGCGGAGATTGCATGAACAGGCGTTATTCTCTTTTTGACTCTCCCCGGCCGTCGGCGATCACTATTCGGTGCTCCGCCAACAACGGCATGGATTCTGACTGGCCGTGAGCCGATTATTCTGGTAATCTTCTTGGTAGAGCTGCCAAGGGAGATACGCCGAAAATCTCCGGGGCGATCGGCAGCCATCCGCCATCGGTGGGCATTTAAACTTTTAAAATCAGATCTGTGTGGATTCTCGCGCGCCAAAACGTGTGCAGTGATTGCGCGCGGCGTCGCTCGCCATTGGAGGGACTGATGATGTCTCTTGCCAATGCACATAGCGCTGCGATTGCGCATGTGTTGCTTACGGGTGTGCTGCTTACGGGCGCTCCGGCGCTGGCCGATCCCTACACCATTGACGGAACAGCCCCGAACCGCTGGCCCGCGGTCGTCGCATTCACCGCGCCTTGCGGCGTCGTCATCACGCGACCGGATGATCCCGGCTGGTGGGAGCCGCCACCCACCCTGATAAACGCCGATACGGTCGCCCCAGCCGCCCTTTGTGCCACGAAGATGCGCACGCTCACCGATCCCGACAGCGTGCAGGTCACCACCATCGACGCGGTCAATCCGGCCTTCAAAGGGCTGCCCGATGGCACGTCGCTGCCCATGACGTCCTCGCTCACGGGCGGAGGAACGAGCGCGCCCCAGGACCCCATCAATGCACCTTCGCCGATTGTCGAAATGGCGGGGAGCGGCAACATGCATTTCCTCGTGCCCGCGCAGTTCAGGGACACGACGGACACCAAGTTCGAGGGCAAGGTGGACGCTGTGCTCGAAATGCCCATCGATGCGCGGAAGTGCCCGAATGGAGACCAGTCCGGCGTGATCGACTCGGCCACGGGGCTGCACACCATCGTCAACGTGCCGGACCTGTGTCTGATCCGGACGCCCGCGGACTATCTCACCGCGCTGCAGCAGGGCCACGTGATCAAATGGGTCCAATACACCACGTCGTCGATCATCTTCTACGGGCCGGCGGATCCGATCCTGGCGGGGCCGGTCGGCGCGTCGGTGTCTTGGCAGCAGCAGGCGGCGCACAGCTCCGTCGACGGAACGCTGATCCTCAACTACGCCACTGACAACAATTCGACCGTGTTGCGCATCGGCGTGCGCTACGGCATCGGATACAACGGCACCATGCCGCTGACCTGGGGCGGCTGGCCGACGCCTCCCTGCACCGAGCTCAACTGCCTGGCGCCGGCCTATTGGGCCGGAATGCAGACCGCTTGGGTCCGTTCGCAGCCGTTCACGGTCGTGGTCAAGCCGCTCGCGCTGGTGCAGCTGCATTACCTGCCGACGCTGATCCTGTACCAGCCGCCCGGCGATCAGAGTTCAGCCACGTTTGCGACGAGCGACACCTACACGCAGAACTACCAGACCGATGAAGCCTCCACGATTACCGACAAGACGGAGTACGACGCGCGCACCAAGGAGGACCTCAGTCTCAGCCCTGGCTGGTCGTACATGGGGTTGGGCCAGAATGTGACGTTATTTCCGCTCAATACGTCATGGGACAACGACACGAAAACCACGACCGGCGAGAGCTACGGTCTCAGCGTATCCGCGATCGTGTCTCAGGGCCTGACGGAGACCTACACCACCGCAAAAATCGATCTGTCCTCACCGGATGTGGCCCACCTCGCGTACGCGACCGAGCCCTTCTGGTCCGACATGATCTACGTTGCCATGCATCCACAGTTCGCGTTGTGGGATTATCCCAGCGGGGTCAAGCTCCAGCCGCTGGGATCGGCCGGTATCTATGGCTTCTCGGTGCAGGAGCTGACCGGCTGCCTGCCCAAGATCGGCCAGACGTTCGCCCAGGCGCCGCCATTGCCGGTCCAGATCGATATCGTAAACCCCGACAACTCGACGACGCATAAAATGGATCAGCTCTCGGCAACGGAGTGCGCGCGCCTCCTGGCGCTTGATCCGTTCTATGTGGGGCGATCTCAGGCCGCCGTGCCGGGTGAGGGAATCTCCGTTCCGCCCGGCAGCCACTCGCTCACGCCCGCGGGATACCAGGTGAGTTCGACCGCGATCACGACCTTCAGCACGAAATCCAGCTACAGCAAAACGATCACGGCCACGGTGACCTCATCGCGGCAGAACACCTCCTCGGAGGGCAGCAGCGAGAACATCTGGGGCGCGAAGTTCAGCTACGAGTACTTGACGACGGGCACGTCCAGCACAAGCAACGACGTGACCATGGTGCTCGGCTCGTCGATCACGGCACAGGCCGTCCACTCCGTGACCTCCACCATGAATCTCGTCGACTGCCTGTGGATGAACAACAAGGCGGACTGCGACTTGCCGGCCGCCGCGCCGTCGCCGCAAGTCGAGATGTTCATGGACGCGCGCTTCGGCACGATGATGGGAGTGCTGCCTGACCTCACCATCACGCCGCCTGCTGCACACAGTGTGAGCGTGCGCGAGCACGTCGGCGACGCCGCCTTCCTGCAAAGCATCGGCCTGACGGAATCGCATGTGCTGCAACTGCCGGACCATATCGACACGCCGCTACTGCGGCAGCCGGTCCCCAAGAAGGTGTTGCCGACGCTGCTCGCCGCGCCGCGCGCCGTGCCCTTACCGCTCGTGCGGCCGGCGCCGGGCGCGGTGGCGCCTCTCGCTCAAAAATGGGTGGGCAAGGTGTTCTGAGGTCGTTGGCGGCGCCCCGCTCGGCACTGCCACGGCAGCGCAGCCATCGCCGCGAATGTGATCGCGCGGGCCGTCGCGCCAATGTCCCTTTTCCGACTTTCACCTGGTGCTCGGATTCGTTGTCAACCTGCGGGCCTCGTGGCCCAGACGGGTCAGCGCGGCCGCAATTGCAGCGCCCCGGTCAAGCCGCCAGCATGCGCGGCATAGCGCGAACATATCCCGGAGATCGGATGGTGGGCTGGCGAGCATGCGTGCGAGTAGACTGCGCCCAAGCCGGTCGGCGACTTCGGCGTCGTCGCGTCGCGCAAACGGCTGCGGCGCGGCTGGAAATGCGTTGAGCGCAGTCAATATGTGGCGATAGGCAGCCGCCCGGCGCTCGGCGACGGCAATATCGAAGCCACGCAAAAAACGGCTCACGTCGTCCGCAATATCATCGTTGTACAAGTCATAGGTCAGTCCCAAGCGTGCCCATGACGTTTCCCGAATTCGGTGTGTGCGGTTGCGCGGCTTACCGTGCGCATCGGCCGCCGTCAGTCCGCGCGGGTTAATCCGGTAGCGCGCCAGCGGCTCCGGAAGATTGCGCGCACGGCAAAACGGCAGCATGTCGAACCACAGATAATGATCTTGCGATATAAGCTCCCCTGTTCTGTAGCCGCCGGCACGATCGAAACAGTTGCGGCGAAAGGCAACTGCGGAATGAAAGAACGGATTGTGAAACAGGATCGTCCATCGGATCTCGCGGTCTGCTTCGGGCATGAGCTGAATGCCCTGGGCCCTCCCGTCCTCGTCAATCAACGTGACCGCGCTGCCGACAAGGCCGAGCTGCGGATCGTCCTCCAGCGCGGCGAGGAGGCGCCCCAAACGCGACGGCTCGGCAACGTCGTCCGCGTCCAGGCGCACGATGACGTCGCTGCGCGCGTTTTCGATGCCGCGATTCGCGGCCGCCGCGGTGCCGCTGTTTGTCGTATTCACGATGATTTTGATTCGTGGGTCGCGGCGGGCAAGCGCATCGAACCGCGCATCTTGCCCGGTCCCGTCGTCGACAACGATGAACTCGAAATCGCGGAAATCCTGCCGCAAAACGCTATCGACTGCCTCATCGAGAAAACGCAGGTCGTTGTACGCCGTCATGACGACGGATGCGCGCGGATGGTCCAGCGTGCCGCCCGCGCTACCGTCCCGACCCGAAGCCGACATCAGAAGGCGATCCTTCGCGGATAATTGGCCGATCAATCGTACGGTCGATCGTCAGAATGCAATCTGTTTGATCCACGGCAGCGTTTTGGCGAGCCCCTCTTTGAACGACACTTTGGCTTCCCAGCCCAGCATCTTTTTGGACTTTGCGGTATCGATGTCCTCCTTCATCGTATCGTGCGGGCGCTTGGACCCAAAGACAATGGGCGACTGCGAGCCTGTCAGGGCTTTTATCTGCTCGGCCATTTGCTTGACGCTGGTGCGTTCGGCGGTCGAGATGTTGAAGATCTGCCCGAGGGACTCGCTCTTGTGCGCGAGCGGCGCCACCGTCCCCTCGATAACGTCGTCGATGTGGGTCATCGTGCGCTCCTGCGTGCCGTCGCCGTGGATGGTAATGGCCTCGCCCTTGAGCGCCTGGATGAAAAAGACATGCACCGCCATGGCAAGCCGCGTCCCGCGGCCGTAGGGAGTGGCCATGCGAATGATCGTGTAGGGCAGTGCAAGGCTTTTGCCGTAGCCGACGACGATCCACTCGCCCGCGTACTTCGAGGCTGCGTAAATTTCCGACGGATTGGGCAAGGTCGTGTCTTCACGCGCGATGTCCGGAGTATCGCCATAGACGCACACGGTCGATACATAGAGCAGCCACTTGGCGTATTTGGCGCAGAGGTAGGCAACACGCTCGGTACCGCCGACATTGAGAACCGCGCCGCGATGCGCGCCCTCGACGTCGCGCATGCAGTTGAGATTGGCCTCGGCGGCAAGGTGATAGACCGCATCGACGCTTTCAACGGCCGCCTCGAGTTGTGCCAGGTCGAAGATGTCCTGCCCGTCGACCAGGTCATACGACACGGGCTCGTGGCCGAGTTCGCTCAACGCCTCCATGAGCCGGCCACCGATCGCCCCCTTGCCTCCCGTCACGAGTATTTTCATGGACAAAAGCCTTACCTCAGACCGATCGCCGCAGGGTGATTCGATTTCGGATTGCCGCCAGCGACCTGCCCAGTCGGAACCAGCGGGACGAAGAGACTTTGGCGAGAGCGTCGCGCACCGCCGGAAGCTCTCCTTCCAGCTCCCGGATTCGCGCGACGAACGCATGGTGCTCGGCTTCGAGCGTTGCCTCCAGGTCGCGAATGCGCTTTACCGCAGCGTCACGCTCCGCTGCCTGCGTGCGCTGTGCCTCGGCTATCTGATCGGCGTAGGCGCGGCGCTCGCCCGCCAGGTTCGCCTCGAGCTCCCGGATTCGCGCCACGAACGCACGGTGCTCGGCTTCGAGCGTTGCCTCCAGGCCGCGAATGCGCTTTACCGCAGCGTCACGCTCCGCTGCCTGCGTGCTCTGTGCCTCGGCTATCTGATCGGCGTGGGCGCGGCGCCCGGCCTCCAGGTTCGCCTCGAGCTCCCGGACTCGCGCCGCGAATGCGTCGTGCTCCGCGGCAAGCGCGGTTTGCAGTTGCGCGATGCGGTTGCTCGCAGCATGCCGGAATGGCTCGTCGGCCGCATCCAGGCGGCCTTGCGATTTTCCGGCGCCCGCAGGCGATAGAGCGCGACCGTTTCGGCGATCATCCGCTCGGCCCCGAAACGGTCGGCGACGAAGGCGGGGCCGGACGCGGCCGCGGCCACCCGCCAGCCGGGATCGGCCAGGATTTCAAGCACGGCGGCGGCAAGGCTTGCGGCGTTGCGCTGTTCCACCAGGAGACCGGTCTCGCGGTGGCAAAACGCCTCCGCAACGCCGCCAACGTGCGGTGCGACCACTGGCCGGCCGGCGGCTTGCGCCTCGATCAGCACGTTGGGCAGGCCTTCAAACAGCGATGTCAGCAGGAAGACGTCCATCGCGGCGTAGATCATGCCGGCATCGGCTGCAGCGCCGGGCAGGATCACGCGCTCGCCCAACTTGCGCTCGGCGATCCGGCTGCGGACCTGGTCATCAAGCTCGCCATAGCCCGCAAGCACAAACCACGCATCGGGGCGTTGCGCCGCGATCGCGGCCGCGGTCTCGATCCACAGCAGCGGATCCTTCTCGGCGGCGAATCGCATCACCGCGCCGACCACCGGCGCGTCTTCCGGCAAGCCGAGCCGGGCGCGGCATTTCGCGGCCTCATCCGGCGAACAAACACGAAAGTTGTGCGGCCAAAGCCCATTGCGGATGACAGCGATGGTTCCTGGCGGCAGATCGAGCCAATGTTCATAGCTCGACCCGTTCGTCTCGCTGTTGCTGACCATCACGACGTCGGAGCGATCGCGCAAACGCCGATAGCCGTCGCGGTAAAGCTCGGCCTGACGATGACCCATCAGCGAAGGCGGCACGCTGCGTTGGCTCAGCACGATACGGGGCACGTCGAGATCGGCTGCGACCAGGCCGCCGACAATGTTGGCGGTGTCCGACCAGCAATGCACGACGTGCGGCCGAAAGCGCTCGATCAGGCGCTTCAGTGCAATGCCGGCCCCGACGATGTCGATGCCATCGACCAGTGACGCGAATGGAGCCAGCCCGTTCGCAGCCGGCTCGTCGGCGGCGCCGGCACGCTCAGTCGGGAAATCCGATGTCCGCCAGGACGGGATGCCGAGCTTCCAGAACTCGGCCTCGACACCGAATTCCAAGGGGGCCTCGTTGATCTCGAATATTTCCAGCTCGTAGCCGGCAGCGCGGAGTCCTTGCGCGGTCGCGAGCAGCTGCCGCTCGCTGCCGCCAAGCGCCAGCGCGGAGCCCACCATGAGAATACGTTGCCGGTCGGGCGACGGTCCGGACGGACTTTGGTTGTTCATACGCGGTCGGGCCCTGGCGGAGACGCAGTCTCACGAATTATGACACGGGTGTCTCTTGACGGCCTATGCCGACATGCAGTTGCATTGCCGAACATCTCGGTCTGTGCGGCAGCGGACGTCCGCGCCACCGCGTAGAAGCTGCCGCGCGCGTTGCCGCCGGCTTCGCGGTGCGCGAGCTCGGCACGTTGCGCAAATAAGCGGACATCCGAGGCCGGGCTCTCATTGCGACGTGAGTTTGCGCGCGAGCATGACCGCGAGGGCATCGGAGCTGCCTCCGCCCGTTGCCGGCATGAGCTCCCCGGCTTGCAGCATGAAGTTGCTCATGACGGAGACGATCTGCTCATCCGATTGGACCACGCCGGCGGCGTCGAAGTCCTTGCGAATTTTGCTGAGCACGTCGCTGTTGTCGGGATCGAGCGTGGCCCGGGCAAGCGCGTCCGAATAGGCTTCGGCATCCCGGCCTGCCATTCCCAATTTTTCGGCGGCCCATAGGCCAAGCAGCTTGTTGCGGCGAACCGTTTTTTTCCAGTCGTCGGGGTTGGTCATTTGATTCTTTCGATCGGCGCCATTGATCTCGAACAGCCGGCTTCGCAGTCCTGGGCTCGGTAATGCCAGATCTTCGAAGCAACCGGGCGTTCGGGTATTCGACCGGGCCGTGCGACGAAACGGCCATCTCCACTATTTCGAAATGACTTGAGCAACGAGCAAACGCAGGCGCGTCCAATTCCTGAGTCCTTCAAAGATTATTCCAGAACGAATGTTACCTCTAATGTCACGCGAAATTCGGTAATCCGCTCACCCTCGACTTTTCCTTTCAGAGAGACAACTTCGAACCCGGTAACGCCTCGAAGGGTCTTGGTCGCTCGCTTCAAACCCTCCTCGGCCGCCTCTTGAAACCCCTGGGGCGACGCGGCCGTGATCTTGCTCACTCTTGCGACTGCCATGGTACTGCCCTTGAGATGCACGACGCTCCTGTCGGCCAGAGAACGAACGAGTCACCATCGGGTCTACTGACTTGGCGCATATCGTGCCGATCCAATCGCATCGTCGAAATACGCGTTCGGATCGCACCCGGTCTTGCGCAAATCTGATAAACCCCAAGGCTTTCCGGGAGGCCACGATGACGGAGCTGGTCGTCGCGATCGGGCTGATCGCCGGACTTGCCGCCGCTCACGAAGTCGGTTTTTGGCTGGGTTCGTTCAAGCACAAGGCCGATGAGCCGTTCGACCGGCAGGTCGCCCTGGTGCGGACATCGACCGCCGCTCTGGTTGCGTTTTTGATCGGCTTTGCCTTTTCGGGGGCGGCAACCCGTTTCATCAATCGGCAGGATATCGTCGTGAAGGAGGCGAACGCACTCGGCACCGCCTACCTGCGGGCCGATGCCGTCGCCGAACCGCAACGCGGCGAACTGAAAGCCGCGTTGAAGGAGTATACCGCCGACCGCGTCGCGCTGCTGAGCCGCGGCGGACGCGACCAGATCGAACCTCTGCTCGCCAAGGTCGACGGCCTGCACCGGCGCATGTGGCGGTCGGCGATCGACGCCACGCACGACAACGCGCCCTTGATGGCGGTCGTCCTGCCGCCGCTCAACGAGGTCATCGATCTGCATGCGGTGCACCTCGCCATGGCGAGAAGACATCTGCCCACGCCGATCATGGCGTTGCTCCTGGGCACGGCGCTCATCGGGCTTGCCATGGTGGGCTTCGGCAACGGGCGCGTCGGCCGCCGATTTTCCGCGCTCGATTCCGTTTACGGCGTCGTTCTCGCGGTCGCGCTGTGGATGACGATCGACCTCGACTATCCGGGCATTGGCCTGATCAGGGTGAGCAATGTCCCCGTCGTGGAAACCCTGCGCGCGATGCAATGAGCATCCGGCATGAGGCAAGCACCCTGAACTGCAAGCTTGGTGCAGCCTGTTTCGCCGGTCAGGAATCCTTGCTGTAGTTGAGGTCGAAGAGGCGTTCTGCGTTCCAGCAGTCGGCAAAACGGGAGGCTTCAATGATCCTGGGAATGTCGGTGGGCGCTTTCACAATCTTTCACGTCGCCATAACCTTGGTCGCGATCGGAAGCGGACTGATCGTCGTCGGCGGGATGTTTGCATCCCACAAGCTGCCGGTCACAACCGCACTTTTTCTTTTCACCACGGCACTCACCAGCGTGACCGGATTTCTGTTTCCCATCCACGGCTTCACGCCGGCTTTGGGTGTCGGAATAGTCTCTTGCGTCGTCTTGGCAGTCGCGCTGTTTGCTTTGTACAAAGAGCGCTTGGTGGGTGTCTGGCGCTGGATATACGTGATCTGCGCCGTTGCGTCGCTCTATCTCAACGTCTTCGTTTTGGTCGTGCAGAGCTTCGTGAAAATTTCGCTTCTCAATGCGTTGGCTCCGACGCAGACCGAGCCGCCCTTTGCAGTCACGCAGGCCGTCGTGCTGGCCATTTTCATTCTGATGACTCTCATCGCCGTCGTTCAATTTCGGCCAGCTAAAGCCGGGCGGATGTAACGGCGGGCGATGGTTGCTTCTGACGGCATAAGATCGTTGACAACGATCGCATTTATATACTTTACAAACCACAAACCCGGGTATTAGGCTGTTGTCATTGGAGAAACAGCCATGTCCGTTCTTTCAAAATCTTACTTCCACAGTATCCCGGCGGCCTACGACTATATGGAAAAAGCCCTATGGGACGGTGATCCGGTTTGCCCGCATTGCGGCACGATCGACAACGCCACGAAGCTACAGGGCGAAGCGACCCGCCCCGGCGTCTGGAAGTGCAAGACGAAGGAATGCCGCAAGCAATTCACCGTCACGGTCGGTACCGTTTTCGAAAGCCGCCATATCCCGCTGCCGAAGATGTTGCAGGCGGTGTACCTCATGTCGTGCTCCAAAAAGGGCGCGAGCGCGCACCAGCTGCACCGCACCCTTGGCGTGACGTACAAGACCGCGTGGTTTCTTGCGCACCGCATCCGTGAGGCGATGCGAGACGGCACGCTTGCGCCTATGGGCGGCGCTGGCGGCATCGTTGAAGCCGACGAAACCTACTTTGGAAACCAAGAGGACCCCCAGCCGGGCAAGTCGCGCAAAGGGCGTCCCTACATCCGCGGCATGGGCAAAGCAGGCCCCTCTGGCAAGCGCGCCATCATCGTTCTGGTCGAGCGCGGCGGCCGCGTCCGCACGTTCCATCCGCAACAGGCGGACGGCCCGACTGTCGCGAAGATCGTCAGCGAGAACATCCACCGCGAGACGCGGCTGATGACTGACGAAAGCCGCCTCTATCCCGGCCCCGGCAAGTAGTTTGTATCACACGAAGCCGTCACGCATTCGCACGGCGAATACGTGCGCGGCGACGTGCACACAAACACGGTGGAGGGCTACTTCTCGATCTTCAAGCGCGGAATGCGGGGCGTGTACCAGCATTGCAGCGAGAAGCATTTGCGCGCCTGACGTATCGTGCCGCTGACAGCGCCCAAAATTAGACGACGAAGGCCGGTCCAGCTTAGGCTGCTGTGAATAACTTTCGAAAGATCGAGTCCGGTCAACGGCTTACTAAACCATTGATTGAAAAGACTGAATTTGCTATGCTGTCTCTTGGCAGGTCCCCCTTTGGGCCGAAGACACGCGCGTTAGAGGCAGCTAACGGGCAATGTCACCCGCGGAGGTGGCCTACTTTCTCCCCGTTAGTGGCAACAAGGCCAGGGCCTGCCACCTTTTCTACTATGGCCGCGCGTGAAAATCGAAACGGTGAAATCCGTAAAACTCGAAAATGTCCATTTGGTCGGGTAGCAGCTTCGCTTCGTAATACTTGAACGGCAAAAAGGTCACTCCGCAATTTTCGAAACAGCCTTCGTTGTTGGCGGTACGCAGCTTGAGAAGGCGCGCATTGCTCGGATTCCAGACAGTCGGCGGCAGGACATCCACTGACTGGTAGAACGCGCTCGCAACAATATCCGCCAATTGAAGCCCAGCATTCTGAGTATGCGGCAATACCTGCATGAGGCGCGTATCGAAAACCTGCCAATTGATCGTCCGCTTATTGAGAAAGGTCGTTCCTCCCTTGCTCTGATCTTTCAGCATTTGATGATACCAGATCGCTCGCGCGTACCCGTGAGTCCCGCGCTCGCTTAGGAGCACCTTGACGTGACGCGGCTCTCCATACGCCTTTACGGAGTGGCGGTAGCAATACTCGGTTACTCTTTCTAAGATGATCCGGATGCACCAATTGTAGAAAACCTGATCCATCGGGATGCCTTGGCTTCTCGCCGCCGCGGCAAGGTTCCGATGCCCCTTCATGTTCTTTTTGTTCGAAAGCATCGCAAAGAGTGCGACCGGCCGTTTGGCAAGGGCTTGGCACACAAGCGGTTTGCGCCAGTCGTCAAGCTCGCGATAATGCAGCACCGTTTGCTGCCTCATCTTTACGCCATCAAGAATTTGGCGGACCCAGACGGCTTGATCGGCTTCGCTCTTTGCTTCAATGAGGCAGCAACCTATTACCAGCCATTCGCTGCCGCCCGGGTTGTCGGTCGGACGGACGCGGCGAATCCCTGGATCGCCCGCTTCATCGATGTTTGCGAGGTAGTAATATGGGGGCGGCTTCGTTAGATCGGACACCACATGAGCAAGCAAGCCGCCACAACGAAAAAGAGTCAATCCGCCCGGCACAACCCGGACGACCAAATTAAAGGTTTTCGCAAAGCCGCCCGTGAACTTGGCTGCGACGAAAGCGAGGATCGGTTCAAGGTCGCCCTACGGACGGTCGGCAAGGCGAAGCCACAGCAGCAGCCTAAGAGACAGCACAAAGGCCGTTAGCTTCCGCCGCCGCATTGCGGGCGGCTTCGTACCGCATGCGAGCGGACAGCGGCTTGTGCTGTAGGGCCGCGCCGAATGCCTCAATGGCGGCTTCCCGATCCGCCTGGATCATCGCCAAAGCGAGGTCGCGGAAGCTTTCCGCGTCAACGCTAATCTCAACCTCTGAAATGCCGCCGCTGGCGCCAATGTCGCAATAGAACACGACTTGCGTTCCCTTCCGCCAGCCGAAGAAACCAGCTGGGCCGTGGCTGTACTCATGCTTCGCGGTCCTGCCCTTTCGGGAGTAGGTGGTCGCCATCGCCGCCTCCATTGAAAAAGGGAGGGCTATACCTGACGCTTTTGGTTTGCAAGGTATATAATATTGACAACGATCCTAATGTGGGATAATAATCTGGAATCCCGCCCTTGAGGGGCGTCACCGGTGACAGCCGATTGATGGGGTGGGAGCGGTTCCTGCGGGCGGGGCTTGTAACCCCGCTCCCGGGCGGTCCGGGTATCGACCCCCTCGCCATTATGGTCGGGGTGCCAGGTGCTTGGCTTAGGCGCGAACGGTGATCGGGTAACGCCCGCTCCTCCCGTTCGCGTGACGCGCGGCCTGGACCGAGTCGCGTGCAGCCCAAAGCCGCGCGAGGAAAGCCGCGGTGGAGCGCCGAGAGGCGAGCGCGCCCGCAAGCGGGCGGTCCGGGCGACCGGATCGTTCGTGGCGCGCGCCGCGCCCGAAGCGTGTTGCGGCGGTAACGCCGCAACGCGTGGCGCGGCTCTTGACTACGCGCCTGTCGGCGCTCCGCCCCCCTCGCCGGGAGGCGTTTGTCACAGTTCGTGCCCAAACCTCGGATGCCCCCGGCACCGCGAGAACGGGGATGCTTTGTCTCTTTCCGCCCCCGCGATAGCGGGGGAGGGGACCATCTCGCTAAGCGAGGTGGTGGAAGGGGCCTCTGCCTCGTCGCTTGGTTTTTGTCGAAAGAATTGTTGTTGCCGTCAGGAGCGTCAGACTTGCCGCTTCACTTTGAACGAAAGAGCGTCGTCGAGGCCTGCCCCCACCGCGCTTCGCGCGGTCCCCCTCCCCGCTCGCGCGGGGGCGGAAAGTGCGCCGCGCCTCGCTCGTATTTTTTCATCGCACGAATCAAACGCCGCGATTCGCCAACGAATCAAACAAAGGAGAACCCCACCATGCCGTCACCACGCCGCCGGGACCGCGGCCGCCGCCGCGTGCTCAAGGAGCCGCCCAACGAATTCGAGGAAGTGCGGCAGCGCAACCGCGCGTTCGCGGCGATCAGCAAGCTGTATTGCGAATCATTGCCGCTGTGGCGGGTCTGCAAGCGCGGGGTCTGCCGGCGCAATAAATGCTGCCGGGGCAATCCGGACGCCTGCCTCAGGCGCGGCTGGAAGCTGTTTTCAACCGCCGAGCAAAACCGCGCCTGGCGCGCGGTGCAGCACGGCGGCCCGCGCCATCTTCCGCCCGCCACCGCCATGGAAAAAGGCTTACGCCATTATCCATCGTCGAACTTCACGCACGAGTAAGGGCGCGCTCTTGTTTATCTTCCCTCGCGTAGCGGGGGAGGGGGACCGCGCGAAGCGCGGTGGAGGGGGCGCCGGCCTCGCCGCTTCACTTTCGTCGAAAGATTTTCACTGCGGGAAAACGTCAAGCGTGGTGCTTCACTTCATCCAAAGAGTTTCGTTGAGTCCCGCGCCCCCACCACCATCTTCGCTCGCTTTGCTCGCTCGATGGTCCCCCTCCCCCGCTGTCGCGGGGGAGGATGAAATTGGTTCCGCAGCGCCCCGATAACTTTTTGTTACATCGGTCTACCAGAGTCGCATAGCGAACCTGTTTGTTTGTTCCGGCGCCACGAGATCACCGCATCGCTTTCAACAAACGGTCAGACGGTCGCCGGATTCGGCCGTGACAAGAAGCGGGCCGGTGAGAGGGCTTTAATCCACAAGTGGAGCACACCGATGTTTGTTGCGGTATGGCGTTATTTGCCTGCCTTCTCGCTAGCCCTCGGCGCCGGTCTTTCGGCGCAGCCGGCGCTGGCGCACGGCCATCATCATCATTCCGCGTATTCGCACGCGACGCGTCATTACGCGCGGGGCTATGGGCACCGGCATTTTGCCGTCATGGCGGCGGCGACGCCGGAAGCGTGGGGCGAGCAGTCGGCGCCGCAGAGTTACTGGCAGCACGGCTGGCGCGGGCACATGGCGCGGCAACCGTCTTGGCAACAAGCGTCTTGGCAACAAGCATCTTGGCAACAGAACGGCTGGCAGCAGAATAATTGGCAGCAGCAGAGCTGGCAGCGGTCCCGTTTCGCGCGCCGGCAACAGGCCGCGTTCTTCGGCGGTCCGTCGGGCTCGACCTATTACGACTACGCGGCACAATCGTCGTGGTCGTCATCCGCGCGCGGTTTCGGCGGCCATTCCGAACTGTCCGGCATGATCGCGTCGCAGGCCAGCGCCGCCGGCGTGCCGCTGTCGCTCGCCGAGCGCGTCGTGCGGCGCGAGAGCGGCGGCAATCCGCGCGCCGTGCACGCCGGCAATTACGGCTTGATGCAGATCCGGCTCGGCACCGCGCGCTCCATGGGCTACGGCGGCTCGGCGTCCGGCCTGCTCGATCCGTCCGTCAACATGACCTACGCGATGCGCTATCTCGCCGGCGCCTATCGGGCCGCCGGCGGCAACGAGAGCCGCGCCGTCGCGCTCTACGCCCGCGGCTACCACGCCACACCGGCGCGCGCGCAGACGTATACGTTCTGACGCACACGCGATCTAAATTGTTGTCCTCATCCTGAGGCGGCCGCGAAGCGGCCCTCGAAGGATGCAGGCCGAGACGCATCGGCCTCGCCCTTCGAGGCTCGGCGCGGAGCTTGTCATCGGGCCGGCCGAAGGCCGGACCCGTTGGCGCCGAGCACCCCAGGGTGAGGACCAAAGGTCGAAGGTCGCTGGCGCTACTCCAAGCCCTCGACGATGCGGATGTCGCGCACCGCGCCGTCGCCGAGTGCCTTGAGGGCGTCCTGATAGGCCGGGCTGTTATAGGCGGCGGTGGCCTTTTCGACGCTGGGAAACTCGGAGATGACGATGCGCTCCTTGACCCCGGCCTCGAACGTCGTCGCCGGGTTGCCGCGCACCAGATAACGTCCGCCGAACGGCGCGGTGGCCGCGGGCGCGAGCTTGGCATAGGCGGCGAGCTTTTGCGGATCGGAAATCGTGCGGTAGCAGGTCACCCAGTAGCCCTTCGGCATCGCGTCCTCCTGATCGGCCTGTCGTGTGCCGGACAAGTGTAACGCGGCGGGTCGCGCAGCTGCAATTCGCGGCCGCGTTCTGCCTTTTCGGCTCGCTTCTCACTTCGGCCGCGGCGGCGTAACATCGCGGCCGGCCACAAGCGGCCAAAGAGGAGCCCGCGATGTCGTTCTGGAGCGCGCTGTTCGGCCGGCGTGCCGGCGCCGAAGCCGCCAAGGTCGCCGATCCGGTCGAGTACAAGGGCTACGTCATCCGTGCCGCGCCGTACAAGAACGAGGGCGGCGCCTATCAGACCGCCGGTACCATCGAGCGCGAGATCGACGGCGCGCGCAAGGCGCACCGCTTCATCCGCGCCGACGCCTACGCCTCGTACGACGACGCGCTCAACTTCACCCTCAACAAGGCGCGCCAGATCATCGACCTGCAGGGCGACCGGATTTTTGATTGAATTGCATTCTTCCGCTCATTCCCGCGAAAGCGGGAATCCAGGAAGACAGCAAGGCATTAAAGCTGGGTCCCCCGCTTTCGCGGGGACGAGCGGAAAGAGCGAGCCGGTTGTTTGTTGCGGCCTCTATGCCGCGTCGGCGTCGTCGCCGCGCGCGATCTCGGCGCGCAGCTTTCTGACCAGCTTGCGCAAGCTCGCCATCTCGCTCTCTAGCTGGGCGACGCGCTGCGCCAGCTCGCCGTCCCGCGAGCCGTCGGCGGCGCGCCTGGCGTCCGGAAAGGCGAGCCCGATCTCGTCGCCGTGGCGCCACTGCACGTGGGCGTGCACGGTCTGCTCCTTCTGCGGGATGTAGAGGTCGACGACGTCCGGCACGTTGACGGCGTCGGAGAAGATGATGCGGGCGCCTTGCTCGGAGAGGTCGCGAATGAGGCAGTCGAGCGCGCCGCGCCGCTTGTTGAAATAGACACAGCCGCGCAGAAAGCTTTTCTGCCGCAGCGTTCCGCGCCGTTCCGTCATGGTGCTTGCCTTCCTCGGGCGCAATCCCGAGGCAAGCTTAAACGGCCGCGATTAATGCGGTGTTACTTGGATTTTGCTTGGAGTTTTGCCTGAAATTTGCTCGGCGTTCACCACGCCGAGAACAGGCGGCCGACGTCGTAGACCGAGGCGCCGATCATGCAGGCGAACAGCCCGCAGCCGAACAGCCCGAACATGATCGCGTTGTTGATCCGCGCGGCCTCGTTGCGTCCCCCAAAGCTCCGACCCCAATGGTAGCGCGCAGCCGATACGGCGCCATGGGGCGCGGCGGCAGATCAGCGTTGCAGGCGTCGCGTGGCTTTTTCACACATGCTGGCTCGGCTTTTGCCCGGCGTGGCCGCTCGCGCGCGCCGCCGCTTTCGGCTACATTAAAACGCCATCAACAAGATGAGTGCGGAGGGCATCGGCATGCACGTGTTCGACCTTGAGGGCGAGGCCGCGTTCGATCCGAAAAAGCACGTGGAAAAAATCCTCGGCAAGATCGCCGACGGCGACGTGACCGTCGCCTGCTGGGAGCCGGGCCAGATCAGCCCGTATCATTGTCATCCGCACGCCACCGAAATTTATTTCTGCTTTACGGGCGGCGGCACCATGCGCACGCCGCAAGAGACCGTGGCGGTCGCGCCCGGCGGCTTCGTGGTGCATCCGCCCGGCGAACTGCACGAATACGAAAACGGCGGCGAGCGCACGCTGTTGTTTCGCGTGCGCTACGGCACCGACATGGCGGCGCGCCATCTCGACTGGCGCGGCCGCGCGGGCTTTAGCCAAAGCGCCGAGGACGCCGCCTATTTCCGCCGCAACCCGCCGATGGGCGCATAACCAATCCTCAATGCGAGCCAACGGGTCCGGCCCGAAGTGGCCGGCCCCGATGTCAGGCCCGATGTCAGAATTCGCGAAGCAATCCAGAGCGGAGTGCGCCGCATCTGGATTGCTTCGTCACCCCTTGCGGGGCTGCTCGCAATGACGAGGGAACTAGTGGTTCTGCGGCGTGCTGTTCGGCGCGCAGGTGTCCTTGTTGCCCTTCTTGGCCGCCAGGCATTGCTGCATCGAATCGAAAGCGCATTCCTTGCTCGATCCGCTCTGCAGGCAGAAACTATGATGGGTGTAGCTGCCCTGCGCAAACGCGCTGGAGCCGGCAAACGTCGCGAACAGGCCGGCAATCACGAATAACCGCATCTTGGTCTCCTTCGCTCTCACCCGGCAAGGCCAACTCGCGCCGGTTGCCAAGGTTCCCCTTGCAACATCCACGATGGTTTCCCGCGGCGGTGCGGCGCCTCGGGGCATGACACGCCCCGATCAGACTTGCTAGGTAAGGCACGAACAGGGAAGGGGAGACGTGATGTTTTCGAAACCGCATTGTCCGGTCATCGCCATCGAGGAGCATTACTGGGACGAGGAACTGGAAAAGACCTATACGGGCAGCGAAGCCGGCCGGCCCGGCGAGCAGTACAATCGCCTGCACGATTTCACCGGCATTCGCCTCAAGGAGATGGACGACGCCGGCATCGACATCCAGGTGCTCTCGCACGGCGCGCCGTCGACGCAAAAGCTGCCGGCCGACACCGCGGCCGCACTGGCGCGCCGGGTCAACGACCGGCTGCATAAAGCCGTCGCCGCCAATCCGAAGCGCTTCGCCGCCTTCGCGGCGTTGCCGACCGCGGTGCCGGAAGCGGCCGCCGACGAGCTCGAGCGCACCACCAAGGAGTTCGGCTTCAAGGGCGCCATGCTGCACGGTCTCGGCAACGACGTGTTCCTCGACGACAAAAAATTCTGGCCGATCTACGCCCGCGCCGAACAGCTCGACGTGCCGATCTACTTTCATCCGTCGTTGCCTCAGGCCGACGTGCGCCGGCTCTATTACGACGATTACGTCAAGGATTTTCCGATCGTGGCGCGGGCGGCCTGGGGCTACACGGTGGAGACCGCGACGACCGCCATCCGGCTCGTGCTGTCCGGCGTGTTCGAGCGTCACCCGAAGCTTAAAATCATTCTCGGCCATCTCGGCGAGACGCTGCCGTTTCTGGTCTGGCGTGTCGATCAGGCGCTGGCGCGGCCGGGACAGAAATCGATGTCGTTCCGCGACATCTTCTGCAACAACTTCTACATCACGACGAGTGGCAACTTTTCCAACCCGGCGCTGCTGTGCTGCGTCATGGAAATGGGCGTCGAGCACATCCTGTTCGCGGTCGACTGGCCGTTCGTGATGAACCCGCCGGCCATGGAATGGATGCATACCGTGCCGCTGTCCGACGCCGACAAGGCCAAGATCCTGTCGGGGAATGCGCAGCGGCTGTTGAAGATGTAGGCGCATCCTTATCCTCCCATGCGACGCGTAGCGTCGCGGGGGAGGGGGACCGCGCTGCCATAGCAGCGCGGTGGTGGGGGCGGCGCCCCGACGAAAGTTCTGTCGACCCAAGTGAAGCGACGAGTCCCGCAGGCGGAGAGGATCGCGCGCACACAACCGCACTCCTTCCGGCCGTCATTGCCCCGATGTAAGCTTGCCGCGCCCGGCGTCGGGCCGGGCGGATTGCAGTGCAGTCGTACAAGCCAATCAGTTCAGGGAGGAAGACATGACACGATCGAAGATCGTCGCGGCCGTTGGCGGCGCGGCGCTTGCGCTCATGCTTCTCGGGGCGGCGCCGGCAGCGGCGTGGGATCGCGGCAACGTGCAGACGCTCACCGCGCTGCCGAACTTGAAATCGGGCCAGCAGAGCAGCGTCGAAGGCCTCACGGTCGGGCCGGACGGCAACATCTACGTCGTCTCGTTCGGCTTCAACACCACGGGCTCGACCACCGGGCCGGCCGATCTGTTCGTCATCGCGCCGAGCGGCCACGTCATCAAGCAGGTCACGCTGAGCGGCTCGCCGGCCGCCAGCCCGCACATGCTCGGCCTCGCCTTCAATCCGTTCAACCGGCACCTCCTGGTGCTCGACTTCGGCTCCGGCTTCGGCGGCACCGCCAATGTGCTCGACGTCAATCCGGCGACCGGCGTGTTTCAGCTGTTCGGCACGGTGCCGACCGCGCCCGGCGGATCGGGGCCCGGCGTCAACGCGCTCACCTTCGATCGCCACGGCAACGTCTACGTCTCGGATTCCTTCCAGGGCATCATCTGGACCGCGCCGCCGAACTGCGGCGGCTGTCAATTCACGCAGTGGGTCAATAACCAGACGCTGCTCGGACCGGGCACGGGATTGACGCCGCCGTTCGGCGCCAACGGCCTCGAGTTCAGCAACGACCGCTCGGTCATGTACGTGGCCAACACGGCGCAGCACCAGATCATTCAGATCCCGGTGACCGACGGCCACGGCAACGGCCCGCTCGTTCCCGGCACGCCCGCGATCCTGATCACCGGCATCAATGCGCCCGACGGCATAGCCGTCGACCCGCACGGCAATATCTGGGTCTGCGCCAATCAGGAAGATGAGATCGTCGTCATCGATCCGAGCGCCAGGAATCCGGTCGACGGCACCACGGTGCCGAAGGTGATCGCCAAGCTCGGCGATTTCAACGGCATCGGCAACAACGGCATCGCCAAGGGTTTTCTGTTTCCGGCGAGCCCGGCTTTCAGCAAGGACGGCGGCACGCTGTATGTGTCGAATCTGACGCTGTATCTGCCGTACGCCGGCGCCAACGCGGCGATCGATTCGGACTGGACCCTGCAGGTCAAGGGCTACACGGTCTCGCAAATCCCCGCCGTCATCCCGCCGATCGCAGGCGGCTCAGGGCATTAAGGCGCATCCTGCTCCGTCCCCCGCGCAACGAAGCGGGGGACGGGGCATGGGTGGCGCCTTTGTGCGAAGCGGATAACGCCTTTTGGCTAATCTGCCCGGCGCGACAGGTCGCGCACTTTCTTCGCGCCTGAGCGCGCGATGCTCTTGATTTTCGCTGCCGGCTGGCCGGATTTCTTCGCGATGTCGCGATCCTGTTCGATCAGAAAGCCGTGCGCCCGTTTGTCGCCATCGATGCTGCCGGTCAGTTCGCGCGGAACCTTGCGGTTCGAGCGGCGCGTGCCGTCCTCATAGACGACGTCGAACATGACGAATTCCGAATTCTGTCCCGGCTTTCTTGGCATTGTTCTTCTCTATGTCGTGTTGCGTCGTCCCATTGCCGTGCGCCCCGGCTCCGTGCGTCCAGATGGCCAAAGCAGGCACGGCTTTAGCGCGCGCCTTTCTTCGATCTCGCCTTACGTGCGGCATAACGGGCGTCGCGCGCCGCCTTTTGCTCGGCTTGCTGGGCGAGCTCCCGTTCGGCCGTTTCGGCTGCAGCGCGTTCCGCCGCTATTGCGGCCTCGCGCGCCGCCTGCATCGCCGCTTCGGCCTCGCGCGCTTTCTTTTCGGCCTTTTCGGCCGCGCGCATCTGCCTGGCGGCCGCACGGGCCGACGCATCCGCTGCCCGCGATTGCTGGCGTTCAGCGGCAACCGGGTCGGCGGCTTTGGCGCGGAATTTTTCCATTGCCGCCTTCTGGGCTTGCGCTGCCGCCTTTTGCCGTTCTTTGAAATCCGGCTCCTTGAACCACGCCATCTGTTCCGACCTCGTAAAGCCTTCGCTCGATTTCAGTCCTGGTCCCGCGCCCGCCATCGGAGCACGGTCGCCAAAGCCTGGCGCATCAACCGCAGAGCCGGGAAATCGCAACGTCTATATAGGCTTATGCGAGTCGATGGCAACCTGTTGGGCCAACAAGGCCCGCCGCCTGCCGGCGGCCGTGGCAGCAACGCCGTCGACGGACGAGGCCGGCGACCGCGGGACTTGGCGCCCCGGGTCAATGCCAGGACCTCGTCACGATGAGGCGGCCGGCGCCTCGATCAGCGTGCTCGAGTTGTCGACACTGTCGTAAACCGAGACGTTCACAATGGGATATTTCTTTTTGATCGCCAAAGCTGCCGCCTGAGCGGCTTCCAAGGTCGTGTAGGAGCCTTTCGTCTGCTTGTCGACCTGGAGCAAAAATCGGCCACGCTCCGGCCGCTTGCGTTGCGAAAACTCCTCCTCGGCTTCCGGCTCCGAGCCCTCTTTTTTTACGGGCATTTTGATTTGACGTGTCGCCATTCGTTCCTCCCTTCTTGGGGTGACTTTGTAACTATGTTCCGGTCGCAGCAGTTGCCCGGCGCCGGCCCTGTCTGTTCGGCGAAGAAATTCTCCGGGGCTGCCAGCAGCAGAACAGACGATACGCTGGCCGTTCAGTGCTTGCGCGCGCTGACCCGGTAGCCGACGATCGTCGTCTCGCCGAGCGCCTTGGCGGCTTCCAGCCGATGCAGGCCCTCGATCAACACAAAGCGCGCGCCGTCGGGCCGCACAAGTATCGGCATCTGCTGGCCGACTTCGAGCATGCTGGAGGCGATTTCGTCAACGCGCTTTTGCTCCAGCGTCGCGCGCCGTTTGACCGGCACGTAAATGTCGCTGACGGCAAAGACTTCGCGCTTCATCGGGCTGCTTCCGCCGACGTAATCGGACCTGTCGATGTGAGTTGGCCGGCCATAGAACGCGGTATTCGGCAGATTGGCAATAGGTAAAGCTGCAGTTTTCGATGGGAACATCTTTCTTGCGTACGAGAAGGCCAATAACCGGCATGGCGCTGCCGCGCGACACGTGGAGCGATGTGCCAGAACGCGACACGGCTAGCTTTCGTATCGGGTGTTGCCGCGCCGGGTGGCGTCGAGCGGCAAGTCCATGAAAACCGGCTGATGCGCACGTTGCGAACAGGCCTGCCGCGGGCACAGGTGGCAGTTGATGCCGATCCTGCTGAACATCAACTGGTCGCCGAGATTGTAGGACGCGGCATAACCGAGCTTGTTGGCGTGCCGAAGCTCGCATCCGAGTGCGACGGCGAGGCGGTGATCCTGGGTTTGCAAATTGATCGCGGGGCGTTCCGCGGTCCGACTGATCGTGAAGAACCGGTCGCCGTCGGGAAGCTCGACGAATTGCGGGAGGATGACGCCCGGCGTGCGGAACGCCATGTGGATGTTCCACACCGGGCAGGCGCCGCCATATTCGGCGAGGTGAAAGGAGGTGGAATTGAACCGCTTGGTGACGTTGCCGGCCTTGTCGACGCGCAGAAAGAAGAACGGAACGCCCTGGGCGCCGGGCCGCTGCAGGGTGGTGAGGCGATGACAGGTCTGCTCGAACGAAACGGCAAAGCGCGCTGAAATCCGGTCGATGTCGTAGGCCGTGCGCTCGGCCGTACGCAGGAACGGCTCGTAGGGCATGAGAAAGGCCGCCGCGAAATAATTGGCGAGTTCGACGCGGCACCTTGCCAAGCTGTTTCCTGGCTTGATGCCGCTGCCGGCGGTCAGCTCATCCAACACGTTTTGCAGCTCGACGAGGCACAAGACATGGGCGAGCTGAAAGACCTGGTTGGGATGATCGAGGGCCTCGGACAGGTGGACGACGCACTCCTCCCGGTCATAGACGCGGAGCGCCTGCGTCATCTCTTCAGAGGCGCGGCGCCGCACGCGAATGCCATGCACATCGGATAAACGCGCCTTGAGTACGGCGTAAGTGTCGTCCGCATCGCACGGCGCGGCCGCACGCAATTGCTCCGCCGCATCTTCAAGCTTGTGGAAATAATTCGAGTGGTCGCGAAAAAAGTCGTGGATCACGGCCTCGGCGGAGGTTGCCAGCAGCCCTTCCGGCGCGCCTCGCGCACCCTGCCGCATGATGCGCTCGATGGCGGCGCGGTGCATGCCGTAGAGGCTCAAAAAATGCTCGACCAGGAGCGGCGCATGATCGATCGCGGCGCGCAACTCCTGCAGATCGGGCACGCCGCCTGAGAACATCGGATCGCGGATCACGTTGCGCAGTTCGGCCAGCAGGTTCGACGTCTCGTCGTGGACGATGTCGCGCCAGTCGACCCCGTAGGCATCGGCCAATGCCATGAGCAGCCGCACCGACAGGCTGCGCTGGTTGTTCTCGAGCAGATTCACGTAGCCGTGGCTGATGCCCAAAGCCTTCGCCATCTCGGCTTGCGTCTGCTTGCGCTCCCGCCGGAGCTGGCGCAGCTGCGGACCGATAAACGTCTTGGCCATCGGCGACCCCGATATTTACAACACAACATATAATGCAATTTTGTATGCAGACATATAACACAGTTTCTCGAATTGGAATGCAAGTCATTTAGGCAAGTGCTAATTTTTCTCTCAAGGAAACCCCGGGAAACCGACCTGACGATGGAACAGGGAGTGAACATCATGGCCTTGCGGATATTGGTCCTCGGCGCATCCTACGGGTCGCTGTTCGGCACCAAGTGCCTGATGGCCGGTCATGACGTCACCCTGGTCTGCCGCGGACCGACCGCCGATCTCATCAACAGGCGCGGCACTGAAGTCCGCATCAAGCTGAAAGGCGAAGCTGCTCCACGCGCCATCCGTTCGGACGCGCTACCCGGCTGGCTTGATGCCAGAACGCCCGAGAACGCCGGCCCGGCCGGCTACGACCTGGTCATCCTGGCGATGCAGGAGCCGCAATACCTGCATCATGCTGTCCGCACGCTCCTGGCCCGCATCGCGGCAGCGCGCATCCCGTGCCTGTCGCTGATGAACATGCCGCCGCTCGCCTATCTGAAGCGCATTCCCGCGATCGACGCCGCCGCCGCCGCTGCCGCCTATTCCAAGGCCGAGGTCTGGGACCGCTTCGACCCGGAGCTGATGACGCTGTGCTCGCCGGACCCGCAGGCCTCGCGTCCCCTCGACGAGCCGGCGAACGTCCTGACCGTCAACCTCGCGACCAACTTCAAGGCTGCCGCTTTCGCCTCGCCGTTTCACACCGCGATGCTGACCGCGCTCGCCGACGAGATCGATGCGGCGCGGCTCGACGGTGCCGACGTGCCGGTCAAACTTCGCATGCATCAATCGCTGTTCGTTCCGTTCGCGAAATGGACCATGCTGCTCACCGGCAACTACCGCTGCGTGACCGCCGGGGCGCCGATCGCGATCCGCGACGCCGTGCACGCCGATATCGGCATGTCGCGCGACATCTATGCGGCCGTCGAATCCATTGTGATGCGGATCGGCGCGCAGCGCGATGATTTGGTGCCGTTCGACAAATACGCTGCCGCCGCCGAGCGGCTGACCAACCCGTCGTCGGCCGCACGGGCCATTGCGGCGGGTGCGCCCATGGCCGAACGGGTCGACAAGCTCATTGCGCTGATCGGCCGCCAGTACGGGATCACGCATCCGGCCATCGACCGCACCGTTGCACTCGTCGATGCCAAGCTCGCCAGAAACCAGGTGTGCGCCGCGTAAGCGCGTGCGCCCCGTATAGAGACACGAGAACGAGGAGCATTTCAGATGGCAGGTTTCAAAGGACTGTACGTCCCCGGTCCCACCAACATGCCGTTCCAGATCCGCCAGGCGATGGATATCCCGTTGGAAGATCACCGTGCGCCCGATTCCCCGCAGTTCACGCTGCCTCTGCTCGCCGATGTGAAGAAGGTCTTCCAGACCAAGACCGGCCAGGTCCTGGTCTTTCCGGGTTCGGGAACCGGCGGCTGGGAATCGGCCATCGCCAATACGCTGTCGCCGAACGACAAGCTTCTCGCGTCGGTGTTCGGTCAGTTCTCCCTGCTCTGGGTCGACCTGTGCCGGCGCTTCGGCCTCGAAGTCGACGCCATCCCAGTCGAATGGGGCAAAGGCGTGCCGCTCGACCGCTACCGTGCCCGGCTCGAAGCCGACAAGCAGCACGCCATCAAAGCGGTGCTCGTGACGCACAACGAGACGGCGACCGGCGTCACGTCCGACGTTGCCGGCGTGCGCCGCATTCTCGACGATCTGGGCCACCCGGCGCTGCTGTTCGTCGATGGCGTCAGCTCGATCGCCTCCATCGATTTCCGCATGGACGCGTGGGGCGTCGATGTCGCCGTCGCCGGCTCGCAGAAGGGTTTTATGATGCCGACCGGGCTCGCCATCGTCTGCGTCAGCGAAAAGGCCCTTGAGGCGGGCGAGACCGCGGCCCTGCCGCGCTGTTTTTTCGATTTCAAAGAAATGCTCAAGAACAACGCGCAGGGCTATTTCCCTTACACGCCGGCGATGACGCTGCTGCGCGGCCTGCGCGCCTCGGTCGACCTGCTGCTCGAAGAAGGCTTGACCAACGTGTTCGCGCGCCACCGCCGGCTCGCCGGCGCCGTCCGCGCCGCGGTCGACGCCTGGGGGTTGCGCAATTGCGCGCAAGGCCCCGAATGGTACTCGGACACGGTCACTGCGGTCATGGTGCCCGAAGGCTGCCACGCCAACGACGTCATCCGGACCGCCTATAACTGCTACGATCTTTCGCTCGGCGGCGGCCTCAACAAGATGGCCGACAAGCTGTTCCGCATCGGCCATCTCGGATGGCTGAACGAGATCATGGTGCTGCAGGCGCTCGGCGGCATCGAGCTCGCCATGCGCGACGTCGGCATCAAGTTCGAGCCCGGCTCCGGCACCGGCGCCGCCGTGCAGCATCTTTGCCGGGCCGGAACGGCGATGCGCATAGCCGCCGAATGAGGGCCGCGCGCCGCAGCCGTTCATGACAGCGAACGCTTCGCGCGCCGTGGCGTTTCCCTGTCGCGCACGGCGGTTGGAGCTTTCACGATGCGTATCGTCTTCCTCGACAGGTCCAGCATCGGCCCGTCCATCGCGCTGGCAAAGCCGTCGTTTCCGCACGAATGGGTCGACTATGACCGTACGCGGCCGGATCAGGTGGTCGAGCGGCTGCGGCGCGCGCAGATCGCGGTCTGCAACAAGGTCGAGATCCGGCGCGCGGCGATCGAGCAGTTGCCCGATCTCAAGATGATCTGCATTCCCGCCACCGGTTACGATCGCTTCGATATCGCCGCCTGCAAGGAGCGCGGCATCGTTGTCTCGAACGTGCAGGGCTATGCCACCCACACGGTGCCCGAGCACGTGTTTGCCCTGATCCTCGCGCTGCGCCGCGGGCTCGTCGGATTCCGCCAGGACGTCATCGACGGCCGCTGGCACCAGGCGGCGCAGTTCTGCTTCTTCTCGCACCCGATCAACGATCTTGCCGGCGCGACGCTCGGCATCATCGGCGAGGGGGCGCTCGGCCAGGGCGTCGCCCGGCTCGCCCAGGCCTTCGGCATGCGCACGCTGTTCGCCGCGCACAAGAACGTCGAAGGTCTCGGCCCGCTCTACACCCCGTTCGACGAGGTGCTGGCGACGTCCGACGTGATCACGCTGCATTGCCCGCTCATGCCGGCAACGCGCAACACGATCGCCGCGCCCGAGTTCGCCAAGATGAAAAAGCGGCCGCTGTTGATCAACTGCGCCCGCGGCGGGCTGGTCAACGAAGCGGACGTTGTCGCGGCACTCGACCGCGGCCAGATCGCCGGCATCGGCTTCGACTGCCTGACCTCCGAGCCGCCGGCGCCGGACAACCCGCTCCTCAAGATCCTCGATCGTCCCAACGTGATCGTGACGCCGCACGTCGCCTGGGCCAGCGACGAGGCGATGCAGACTCTGTGGAATCAGGTCGTCCGGCACATCGAGAATTTCCACGCCGGCCAGCCCAGCAGCCGGGTCGCCTGAGGGGGCGGCCTTCATCAAACAGCTCGTCCGCCTGCCGCGCTTGCGCGCGTTTTCCTTCGGCATGCCGGTTCTCCAAATTTTTTATCGCGGTGCTTCTCTCCTCGTCACCGCCGGGCTTGACCCGGCGGTCCATGCTGAAGTGCGGCAAACAGGGCTGGTCGAAAATCAAACAAAGCGGCACCGCCCCATGGATTGCCGGGTCAAGCCCGGCAATGACGACGGAAAAGGCAAGCGCTCGCGTTCTCGCGATGCGGTGCGTCCGAGGTTTTGGGCACGGCACGGGGTAAGACGCCGGGCGTTTTTGATCGCGTCACGCCGAAGAAAAAAACCGGGCGGTAGGGTCGGCTTCGGCTCGATCAAGCTGGGCGCACGAACAAACGAAGAAATAAAGACAAGGCAGGCGGAACGCCGGCAGACGCCACCCCACCAATCCGCACCATCGGGTGCGGCGCGCGCCCTGCGGGGCGCGCTGCGCCTACCGGCGTTCCACCGCGGCTCTCGTGGCAGCGAA
>Ga0070741_10003621_pt1 | contig 37776 bp, 35 predicted proteins | sample Coa_R1_4_FD_66440 | JGI IMG/M metagenome (GOLD analysis project Ga0070741, IMG submission 66440) | Surface soil microbial communities from Centralia Pennsylvania, which are recovering from an underground coalmine fire - Coalmine... | ecosystem: Environmental > Terrestrial > Soil > Unclassified ... | reverse complement strand
TCGAGCGCCTGTATCGAGGCGCTGCGTTTGCATTCGCTCAAGGTCGCGTTGCCGCTCGAGCCCGGCGGTGCCGTCGGAATGACGCTTGGTCAGCCTTTGTTTGCCGCGCTGGGCTACACCGGTGCCACGTTGACGTTGTTGATCGCCGCCGGGGTCGGATTGAGCCTCTTCACCGGACTGTCCTGGCTGAGCGCGAGCGAACGCATCGGTGAATGGGTCGAGCGCAGCGTGATCGGCATCCGCGACCGCTGGCACGCCTCGAGAGACCGGCAGGCAGGCGTGGTGGCGACCCAGCGCCGCGAGGAGGCCGTCGAAGAGGAACGGCGCATCCTCGACGACGAGCATGTGCCGTTGCACATCGAGCCGCCGCAGTTGGCGATCAAGAAGTCCGAGCGCGTCAAACGCGAGAAGCAGCAGCCGCTGTTCGAGGATCTGCCCGACTCGCCGCTGCCGCCGCTGGCCCTGCTCGACGAGCCCCCGGCCAGCCTCGAAGTGCTTTCGGCCGAGACGCTCGAGTTCACCTCGCGCCTGATCGAGAAGAAGCTGCTCGACTTCGGTATCTCGGTGAAGGTCGTTGCCGCCTATCCGGGCCCGGTCATCACGCGCTACGAGATCGAGCCAGCGGTGGGCGTGAAGGGCAGTCAGATCGTCAACCTGGTGAAGGATCTGGCGCGTGCGCTGTCGGTGGTCAGCATTCGGGTGGTGGAAACCATCCCGGGCAAATCGTGCATGGGCTTGGAGATCCCGAACCCGAGGCGCCAGACGGTGCGACTTTCCGAGATCTTAAGCTCGCAGGTCTACGGCGACATGCACTCGGCGCTCACCTTGGCGATGGGCAAGGACATCGCCGGCAAACCGATCGTCGCCGATCTCGCGCGCATGCCGCATTTGCTCGTCGCCGGTACGACGGGCTCCGGCAAGTCGGTGGCGATCAACGCCATGATCTTGAGCCTGCTGTACAAGGCCACGCCGAACGAAGTGCGGCTGATCCTGGTCGACCCCAAGATGCTCGAGCTGTCGGTGTACGAAGGTATTCCGCATCTGCTCGCGCCCGTGGTGACCGACATGAAGCAGGCCTCGCACGCGCTCAACTGGTGCGTGGCCGAGATGGAGCGCCGCTACAAGCTCATGTCGGCGCTGGGAGTGCGCAACCTGCCCGGCTTCAACCAGAAAGTGCAGGAGGCCGAGAAGGCCGGGGCGCCGTTGAAGGATCCGCTCGCGCTCAACCCCGAAGAACCGCCGCCGCTGTCCGAGTTGCCGCTGCTGGTCGTGGTCATCGACGAGCTGGCCGACCTCATGATGGTGGTCGGCAAGAAGGTCGAGGAGTTGATCGCGCGATTGGCGCAGAAGGCGCGTGCCGCTGGCATCCATCTGATCCTCGCCACTCAGCGGCCCTCGGTCGATGTGATCACCGGATTGATCAAGGCGAACATTCCCACGCGCGTCGCCTTTCAGGTGTCGAGCAAGGTCGACTCACGCACGATTCTCGATCAGATGGGCGCCGAAGCGCTGCTCGGGCAAGGCGACATGCTGTATCTGCCGCCGGGCACGGGATATCCGCAGCGCGTGCACGGCGCCTTCGTCGCCGATGCCGAAGTGCACAAAGTGGTCGAATACCTCAAATCGCGCGGCACCCCGCAGTACATCGAGGGCATCCTCGAGGGCGGCGAGGAGGAAGGCAACGGCGATAGCTTAAGCGGTCAGGGCGCGGACGCCGAAGCGGATCCCTTGTACGATCAAGCGGTCGAAATCGTATTGAAGACGCGCCGCGCTTCGATCTCGCTCGTGCAACGGCACTTGCGCATCGGCTATAACCGCGCGGCGCGATTGATCGAAGCGATGGAGCGCGCCGGTCTGGTCTCCAGCATGCAAACCAACGGGAATCGGGAAGTGCTGGTGAAGTCGGCGGCCAGCGATTCGTAACACGGCGGCTCACGTCCTGCGATCGACCGGGGCGATACGTCCGATCGGGGCAATACGTTCGATCGGCGCAATACGATCGTCCGGTGCACCATGATCGGTCGTTGAACTGTGAGTGAATCGCCTGAGGTCATCGTCATCGCTCGCTCGCGCCTCAACCTTCCATTTTTCGGAGTCGACATGCGTCTAATCATGGCCCTCGCTGGGCTTCTGCTCGCGTTCAATGCGCACGCCGGCAGCATCGAGAAGCTGCAGGCATTCATCGCGCAGACTCAATCGGCGCGCGCCAACTTCATGCAGAAGGTGATGGACGACAAGGGCAAGGTGGTCCAGTCGTCCGAGGGACGGCTCGCCTTTTCGCGGCCGGGCAAGTTCCGTTGGGAGTACAAGAAGCCTTACGAGCAGCTGATCGTGGGCGATGGCAAGCGGCTGTGGATCTACGATGCCGAGCTCAATCAAGTCACCTCGAAGAAGCTCGAAGGGGCGCTGGGCAGCAGTCCCGCGGCGCTGCTTGCCGGCAGCAACGAGATCGAGAACTACTACAACCTCGACGCCAAAGGAACCAAGGGCGGGCTCGATTGGCTGGAAGCAATCCCGCGCACGAAGGACACGATGTTCGAAAAAGTCCGCATGGGCTTCCGGGGGAACAATCTGGAAGTCATGGAGCTGTACGATCATCTGGGTCAGGTCACGCAAATTCGCTTCAGCGGCTTTCAGCGCAATCCCAAGCTCTCGCCCGATACCTTCACCTTTACGCCCCCGAAGGGGGCGGATGTGTTGGAGGAGTGACCGGTAGTGAGGCATTACCCCACACCGCCCCGGCCCTTCGGGCCACCCCGCCTCGTGAGAGGCGGGGAAGGGATCGCGCGATGCATGGGAGGCGGGGAAGGGATCGCGCGATGCATGGGAGGCGGGGAAGGGATCGCGCGATGCATGGGAGGCGGGGAAGGGATCGCGCGATGCATGGGAGGCAGGGAAGGGGTCGCGCGATGTATGAAAGGCGGGGAAGGGATCGCGCGATGCCTGGGTTCTCTTTCCCCTCCTCGACGAGGCGGGGAGGAGGTTACGCAATGCACGCATTGTCTTTCCCCTCCTCGACGAGGAGGGGTGCCGCCGAAGGCGGCGGGGTGGTGGGCGCGCAGCGCCCGGCGCGATCGTTCGGCTGCCGCATAGCTTGCGATGTCTGCTGCCCCTTCGACGTCCCAAGTTCCGCTCGCCGAGCGCATGCGTCCGCAGCGCCTGCAGGACGTGGTCGGTCAGCGGCATCTGCTGGCACCCGGGAAACCGCTGGAAGTCGCGGCGCGCACGGGCAAGCTGCATTCGATGATCCTGTGGGGACCACCGGGCGTGGGCAAGACCACGCTCGCGCGCTTGCTCGCGCGCGCTTGTGATGCCGAGTTCGTTGCGCTATCTGCCGTTTTCAGTGGTGTGAAGGACATCCGCGAAGCGGTGGCTACCGCACAGCGCACCCTCACCGAGCAGAGCCGTCAGACGATTCTGTTCGTGGACGAGGTGCATCGCTTCAACAAGGCGCAACAGGATGCGTTTCTGCCGTACGTCGAAACCGGTCTCTTCACTTTCATCGGCGCGACGACGGAGAATCCTTCGTTCGAAGTAAACAGCGCCCTGCTGTCCCGCGCTTCCGTATACGTGCTGCAGCCGTTGAGCGAGGACGATCTGAACCAGCTCATCGATCGCGCGCTCGCGCAGCAGGTCGCTGACATCGAGCTCGACCCCAAGTCGCGCGAAAGCTTGATCGGCCTGGCCGACGGCGATGCGCGCCGCCTGTTCAATGCGCTGGAGCAGGTGGCCGTGGCCGCACGTAGCGCGGGAAGGCACGAGATCGACGCGCAGTTCGTGCGCAATGCACTCGCGCACGGGCTGCGCCGCTTCGACAAGGGCGGCGAGCAGTTCTACGATCAGATCTCGGCCTTGCACAAATCGGTGCGCGGTTCCTCGCCCGACGCGGCGCTGTATTGGCTAACCCGCATGCTGGACGGCGGCGCCGATCCGCTCTACCTCGGCCGGCGCTTGGTGCGCATGGCGATCGAGGACATCGGCTTGGCCGATCCCCGTGCGCTGCGCCTCGCGCTCGACAGCTGCGAGACTTACGAGCGGCTGGGCTCGCCGGAGGGCGAGCTGGCGTTGGCGCAAGCGGCCATCTATCTCGCATGTGCGCCCAAGAGTAACGCCGGCTATGTCGCATATAATTCGGCGCGCGAGTTCGTTCAGCGCGATGCGTCGCGACCCGTGCCCTTACATCTGCGCAACGCACCCACGCGTCTGATGAAGGAACTGGGCTACGGCAAGGCGTATCGCTACGCGCACGACGAACCGGAAGCTTATGCCGCCGGCGAGGATTACCTTCCCGAAGGCATGCCGAAAGTGAAGTTCTATCACCCGACGCCGCGCGGACTGGAAGGTCGTATCGGCGAGAAGCTGGCGCATCTGCGCGAGCTCGACGCCGCAGCGCGGAAACCATTGAACCCAACTGCCACAGAGGACACAGAAGGAAGGGAGAAAGACCGAGGAGAAGACTGACGCGAAGCGCGGTAGGAATCCTCGCGCTTGGGTGGGACCGCGTCGTCCGATGGCCGGTTCGCTTCCTCTCTGTGTTTTCTGTGCCCTCTGCTGCAAGACGACTCTATGCTCGACATCCAACTGCTTAGAACCGATCTCGACCGCGTCGCCCAGCGCCTCGCCACGCGCGGCATGTCGTTTCCGATCGAGGAGTTCCAGCGGCTCGAGGCCGCGCGCAAGGACGTGCAGACGCGTACGCAGGAGTTGCAGAACCGGCGCAACGCACTGTCCAAACAGATCGGTGAAGCCAAGCGCAAGGCTGAAGATGCTTCCGCCGTCATGGCCGAAGCGGCCGCGATTCCCGACGAGTTGAAGCGGCTGGAAGCCGCGCTCGAGCAGGTGCAGAACCAGCTCAACGATCTGCTGCTCGTCATCCCCAATGTCCCGCACGAGTCGGTGCCCACCGGCGCCTCGTCCGAAGACAACGTCGAGGTTCGCCGCTTCGGCACACCGCGCAAGTTCGACTTCTCCGTGAAGGACCACGTCGACATCGGTGAAGGCTTGAGCATGATCGACTTCGCCACCGCGACCAAGATCAGCGGCACGCGCTTCACCTTGCTCACCGGCCCGGTCGCGCGGCTGCATCGCGCGATCGCGCAGTTCATGCTCGATGTGCATACGATCGAGCACGGTTACACCGAGGTCTACGCGCCGTATCTGGTGAATGCCGCGAGCTTGCGCGGCACCGGCAATCTACCCAAGTTCGAGGACGACCTGTTCGCGGTACCGCGCAAGGACGCCGAGAAGCTCTACCTCATTCCGACGGCGGAGGTGCCGGTCACCAACATCGTGCGCGACGAGATCGTTGCGCTCGAGCGCCTGCCCCTGAAGTTCGTGTGTTACTCACCGTGCTTTCGCAGCGAAGCGGGCTCCTACGGCAAGGACACGCGCGGCATGATCCGGCAGCACCAGTTCGACAAGGTCGAGATCGTGCAGATGGTGCGGCCCGAGACGTCCTACCAGGCGCTCGAGCAGTTGACCGGTCATGCCGAAGTCATTCTCAAGCGTCTCGAGCTGCCCTATCGCGTGGTGACCCTGTGCACCGGCGACATGAGCTTCTCTTCGGCGAAGACCTACGATATCGAGGTGTGGTTGCCGGGCCAGAACGCTTATCGCGAAATCTCCTCGTGCAGCAACTTCGAGGCGTTCCAGGCGCGACGGATGCAGGCGCGCTTCCGCAACGAGAAAGGCAAGCCGGAGCTGCTGCACACGCTCAACGGCTCGGGTCTTGCGGTTGGACGCACCCTCGTTGCCCTGTTGGAGAACTATCAGCGTGCCGATGGGAGCGTCGACATTCCTCCGGCGCTGCGGCCCTATATGGCCGGCATCAGCGTCATCGAACGGCCCCGCTAACTCTTGCACCGTTGGTCGAGAGCAACCGCATGCTCGGTACATGCGGTGCTTCGAAGCGCAGCAGGATGTCGTAGTACGCGCGGATGTTCTCGGTGAGGATCACCGCCTCGCCGCCGCGACAAAAGCCGTGCTTGACTGTGCTGTAGTGCTCGTAGACCGACAGCAGCGGCAGCGTGCGCTTGACGTTCGACCACAGATCCGGATTCATCTTCTTGCGCTGCGCGAGGATGCGGCCGTCTTCCATGTGTCCGAAGCCCTGGTTATAAGCGGCCAATGCGAGCCAGGTGCGGTCCGGCTCCTGGATGCGATCGGGTAGCATGTCGCGGATCTCCGCGAGGTAACGCGCGCCGGCGAGAATGTTCGAGCGCGGCTCGAGCCGGTCTTGCACCTTCATGCGATCGGCGGTCTCCTCGGTGAGCATCATGACGCCGCGCACACCGGTGGGCGAGGTGGCCAGCGGATCCCAATGCGACTCCTGAAAGCCGAGCGCGGCGAGCAGGCGCCAGTCGATGCCGCTCACGTCCTGCGCTTCCTTGAACCAACGCTTGTAGCGCGGCAGCACGGTGAGTCGCCGCTCGAGGAAATTCGCGATGTCGAGCCGATCCAAGCGCTCGCTATGTCCGTAATAGCGCTCGAGCAGTTGCGCGAGCGTGCCGTCGCGCGTGATACGCAGGAAGAATTCTTCGGCGCGCTGAATCAGGCTGCTGTCCGAGCCTTTCGGAAAGACCCAGGCGAGCGGCTTGGGATCGCCGATCGAAAAGGCGCGCGCGATATTGGGATGGAACTTGCGCACGACGTCGAGCACATGCGATTCGGTCACGACTACGTCGCTTTTTCCTTCTGACAGTCGCGCGAGCAGGCCTTCGCTGTCGCTCTCGGCCACTTCGTGCCAGCGCAACTTCGGAAAGCGTTTGCGCAGCACGCGCAGATCTTCGATGCTGGCCGAGCCCTTGACCACTTCAATGCGCTCGCCGACGAGGTCAGCCGGCGAGCGCGGCGGTCCGTCATCGGTGTTGTAAGCGAGCACGGATTGAGTCATCTGGTATGACGGCGCGAACTGGAACTCGTCGAGCGACGAGGACGTGACGGCGATTCCCGCGGCCGCCAGATGCGCTTCGTGATGCTGCAACGAAGTCAGGATGCGATACAGCGGCTGGCGATCCACATAGTGCACCTTGACGCCCAGATCTTTCGCGAATAGCTCGACTAGATCGTGTTCGAGTCCGCGATACTGGCCGTCGGCGTCGATATAGCGCGTGGTCGGCGTATTGCGTGTCAACACGATCAACTCGCCGAGCTTCGCGGGCGACACCACCGGCCGCTCCGGCACGAACAGCGGATCGCAGATCAGGGGCAACAGCAGCGCGAACGATAGAACGAGCTTGCGCATCAAGCCAGAAGATCGATGGGTCGGGGACGGCGCCGGCTCGAACGATCCGGATGACTTGCACTCATGATTCCCAGTACTCGCGTGGTTGCACAGTGAAAGGTGAGCGCTGGGTAGATGTGAGAATCGCGTTCAACTGCGGGACAGGTTGACCAATGCATCATGAACCAAAATACTAGCACTGCTGCCGCCCAAAAGACCCGAAAACGAAACCAGGAGGAGATCGCATGTCTACCATTCCGAGTTCGACGTCCGCTCGCAAGACCGTCTTGGCCGCCTGTCCGCATGATTGTCCCGACACCTGCTCGATGCTCGTGACGGTCGAAGGCGATCGCGTGGTGAGCGTGCGCGGCAACCCCGACCACCCGTTCACCGATGGACGGTTGTGCGTCAAGGTGAACCATTACGAGGAGCGAGTGCACCACGCCGATCGCGTTCTCTATCCGCTCAAGCGCAGCGGCCCGAAAGGCGCGGGGCAGTTCACCCGCATCAGCTGGCAGGCGGCTCTGGACGAAATCGCGGCGCGCTGGAAGCAGATCATCGCGCTGGACGGTCCGACCGCGATCTTGCCGTATAGCTATCTGGGAACCGAGGGCATCTTGAATGGATTGAACGTCGGCGACGCGTTCTTCAACCGGCTCGGTGTGACGATCTCCGAGCGCACGTTCTGCGACTCGGGCGCATGCACCGGATACATGATGACGGTAGGGCCGACCCCGGGCACCGACCCCGAGAGCTTCGTCCATTCGCGCTACATCGTGCTTTGGGCGTGCAACACCATCAGCACCAACACGCATCATTGGCCGATCATCGCGGAAGCGCAGAAACGCGGCGCCAAGATCGTGGTGGTGGATCCCGTGCGTACGCGAACGGCACGACAAGCCGATTGGCATATCCCGATCAAGCCTGGCACGGACGCCGCGTTGGCGATGGCGATGATGAACGTCATCATTACCGAGGGCCTGGTCGACAAAGAGTACGTGGCGAATTACACGGTCGGCTACGAAGAGCTGGTCGAGCGCGCGAGGCAATACCCACCCGAGGCGGTAGCGCCGGTCACTGGCATCCCCGCGGATGACATTCGCAAGCTGGCACGCGAGTACGCGACCACGCGGCCTTCGGTCATCCGCATTGGTGTGGCGGTGGAGCGCCACACCGGAGGCGGCCAGACGGTGCGCGCGCTCACCTGCCTGCCCGCGCTGGTGGGTGCTTGGCGGGATGTCGGCGGCGGCATTCTGCAGCTTCCCATCTGGGCCTTCCCGGTCAAATGGGATGCTCTGATGCGGCCAGACTGGATCAAGCCCGGCACGCGCGTACTCAATCAATGGAAGCTGGGCGCGGTGCTCACCGGCGAACTCAAGCTCGATCCGCCAATCCGTTCGCTTTTCGTCTACAACGCCAATCCAGCGGTGGTTGCCCCCGAACAGGAGAAGGTCCTCGAGGGTCTAGCACGAGAGGATCTCTTTACCGTCGTAAGCGAGCATTTCATCACCGACACCGCGCGCTATGCCGATATCGTGCTGCCCGCGACCACGCAGATGGAGCACACGGAAATCATGTTCTCGTGGGGGCATTTCTATCTGTCGTACAACCATCGAGCGATTGCGCCGCGCGGCGAGGCCGTGCCTAACACCGAGCTGTTCCGGCGACTGGCGCAAGCGATGGGCTTCGACGATCCCTTCTTCCGCCGCAGCGACGAGCAAATGGCAGAAGAAGCGCTGGATTGGAGCAGTCCGGCGCTCGCAGGGATCACGCTCGAGCAGTTAAAGCGCGACGGCTATGCGCGGTTGAAAGTCGGCACGCCAGACACTTACGCGCCGCATGCGAACGGCAACTTCCCCACGCCATCGGGCAAGGTGGAGCTGAAGGCATCGATGGCAGCCGGGGGCAACTTTGTGCTGCCGCTATTCCGTCAAGGCTCCAACGAATTTCAAGATGCGAGCCCGGTGGATGCGCTGCCAGGTTTCATCCCGCCACAGGAATCGGCTGCGAGCAGTCCTGCCCGGGCCGCGAAATATCCGCTGAACATCCTCACCCCCAAGAGTCACGCATTTCTCAACTCGGGCTACGCCAACATCGCACGCCAACTCGGCAACGCCGGGGATCAGTACGTGATGCTGCACCCGCTCGATGCGCGGGTGCGCGGCATCGCCGAGGGCGAATTGGTGGAGGTGTACAACGACCGGGGCTGCTTCCACGCCGAAGCGCAGGTGAGCGATGAAGTGCGGCAGGGCGTCGTCGTTGCGCCACTCGGTTACTGGGCGTCGAACTCGCGCAACGGGCGCTCGGCCAACGTGATCAACGCTTCGCGCTACGCCGATTTAGGCCGCGCGCCGACGTTCTCGGACACGCTCGTCGAGGTGCGGCGCGTGGAGGCCTGACGCAACAGTTTCCTATTGATCAAATGAAGGAAGCCCGTTCGCCGCCGTACAGCACTTCGATCTTGATGGCATAGGAGGCGCTGCCCCGGGATGGCAGCTAATCCGGTATTTCCACCTCGACCAGCTGACCAAGCAGTATCAGCGACTCCTGCCATCCCAGATAGCACATCTCGGGCGGTATCACATCGGGCACGCCTTCCTGCACGATATTCAGTTCGGTCCCGCACGACACTTTCTTCAGATCGATTGTCACCCGCATCTCGCCCGGCAAGTTCGGATCGTCGAACTTATCGGTGTAGCGAATGCGCTCGTGCGGCGTCAGCTCGAGATACTCACCGCCGAACGAATGGCTCTTGCCAGTGGTGAAATTGGTGAACGACATCTTGTGTTTGCCGCCGACCTTGGCGTCCATCTGATGCACCTTGGCCGTGAATCCGTTCGGCGGCAGCCATTTGACCATCGCGTCCGCCTCGACGAATGCGCGGTAAATCTTCTCCGGCGATGCGCGCAGGACGCGGTGCAGGCGGATCGTATTCGTTCCCATGATGTCAGCTCCTATTGGATCCAGTTGATCGGTTTCGTTGGGAAGGGTAATGCGGGTCGTCGACTTGCGCTTTCGGTTGACCGGGCAGCGCTCGCCGTACTCCGTCAGACGTTCACGATCACTTCGAAACCGCCGTAGATCAACCGCTTGCCATCGAACGGCATGGGATTGTTCTCCGGCTTCATGCGCGGGTCCTCCATGAGCTTCTTCCACGCTTGATCGCGCGCTTGCCGCGACGGCCAGGCGATCCACGAGAACACCACCGTCTCGTCGGCTTGGCGTTTGACCGCCATCGGAAACGAGGTGATCTTGCCCTCGGGCACGTCGTCACCCCAGCATTCGACCACGGCCAGCGCGCCGTGCTCTTTGAACAGCGCGGCCGCGCTCGCCGCATGCTTGCGATAGGCCTCGCGATTGGCCGTTGGCACCGCGCAGACAAAACCATCCACGTAATTCATGGTGAATCTCCTTTCATTGCTAATGGCAAGTAATAGTCGAACGAGAACTCGGAGAATCGACATGTATCGCTCCGGCGGGACCCGATCGGGCACGATGTCTCTCGACGCGGTGGCGCAAGCGGCCAAGGTCGCAGTGGCACACGGAACCGTTGCAACGGGTCCACTTGAACGCACGCCACCTCGATGTTGTGCGCGTCCGGTTCGCACTCCTTTAGCGCACTGCTCTCTTCAAGAGCTCGCCAATCCTTGCCTCGACAGTGGAGGTCAACTCCTTCAGCGCGAAGGCCGTAGGCCACATGTCGCCGTCGTCGAGGGTCGCCTTGTCACTGAAGCCGAGTGTTGCGTACCGCGTCTTGAATTTATGTGCGCCTTGAAAGAAGCAGATGACCTTGCCGTCCTTTGCATATGCGGGCATCCCGTACCAGAGCCGCGGCGACAGGCCCGGTGCGGCGGCTGTGATGATGGCATGCAGCCGTTCGGCTACGGCGCGGTCCGACGCGGGCATCGCAGCGATCTTCGCGAGTACAGTGCTCGCTTCATTCGCTCCTTCGGCGCGTGAGCGCGCAGAAGCCTTTAGCTCTTCGGCGCGCTCCCGCATCGCGGCGCGCTCCTCCTCCGCAAATCCTTTGGAGGGGTTGCCAATCGCGGTGGTGCTCTGGGCGGATTTCTGCGTTGCCCTTCGTGCTGGTTTCTTTTCAGCCATCGTGTCTGTCGGCCTCGACGAGAGCGCTCGAGAATGTGGGTGATCGTTGCACAGGCTCATTTTCATCGCAATCGCCATAACCTGCCAACAGAGCGTGAGCCGCAACCTCTATTTCCTGACATCGGGCTGTCTTCGCTCAAGGTGTGTGCTGCGCCGCTACCGGGGCTTCGCCATCTGATAGCCTCTCGTTCCCGACTTCTTCGAAACGGCGAAGGCGCCACATGGATAACAAGCTCGCGCTCGAGCATCGGGCATGACGACGATCGGCAAGCTTGGTGCCACGCGCCTCGCGCCCGGCGCAATCGGGCGCATGGTGAAGGCGGGGACCACGCAGCTGTATTGCGTCGAGGCGGGGCAGGGGCGTCCGATCATCCTCGTCGGCGGGTGGCCGCAGTCGATGTACTGTTGGCGGCATGTGCTGCCCGTGCTGGCCCGAACGCATCGCGCGATCGCGCTCGATCCGCCCGGGCTCGGCGACTCGGACAAGCCCGCGCCGGCCTATGACATCGAAGCGGCGGCGGCGAACATCCATGCCGCGCTCGACACGCTCGAGGTCGACGTCCACGATTTCGTCGGCTTCGATCTCGGCATGTGGATTGGCTATCCGTTCGCCGCGCAGCGGCCCGAGCGCGTGCGAACGTTGACGCTGATCGATGCTCGCATCCCCGGCATCGTGCCATGGGCACCGATGAATCCAGCGTCGGCGATCACGTCGTGGCACTTCTCGTTCAACGCGCTGCCCGAATTGCCGGAACTGCTCATCGAAGGACGCGAGCGCGAGTTCCTCGCGTGGCTGTTCCGCTCGCGCACGCCGACGCCAGGCATCTTCGACGACGCGGCGCTGGACGAGTACGCGCGGGTGTACCGCGGTCGTAGCGCGATCGCATCTGCGCTTGGCTACTATCGCGCGATCGAGCAGACGAGCCGCCAGATGGCTGCCCGTCGCGACGGACCGAAGCTTACGATGCCGATTCTCGCGGTCGCCGCGGAGCTCGGCGTCGGCGCGGCCATGACGAGCGCGCTCGCGTCCATCGGCGCGCAGGTCAGTGGCGTCCTCATCGAGCGCTGCGGGCACTACGTGCCGGAGGAAGCGCCGCAGCGCCTGTTGGACGTGCTCACGCCGTTTCTCGCTGGCAGCTGATCAGCGACGTTTCGACCGGCGGCCCGCAGCATCTCGCGGGATCGCCGCGCGTGCGAGCGACCAACCGTCCGATCCCACTGTCGATGCCATCTTGTCTGCCCGGAGGACGATGCTGGAGAACAGCGCGTTTTCCACATAGCCGAAGAAGGCCGGAGCTAGGTTCAGCTGGTCAAGATGATCGCCTCTGCGCGCCTGTAGCTGCACGAATACGGCGACGAAACCATGAAAGCGTTCGATCTCCGCATGCAGGTTCTTGCGGTATAGAATGAATTGCCGGTCGAAGTCAGCGCGCCCCATCACCACGCTGCCTTTCGCACGCTAATCGTTCTTGGCCAGCAAGGCGACGCCCAATGCGCTCGCCGCTGTGCGTAAATTCTCATCGAGCGTTGCGAGCGGCAAGCTGCGCCTCTGCGCCGGTGGATGCTTCGCGCCGAGTCGCGTGAAGGAAGATGACGTCGCGGTCGAGGTGAGTAAGCTAGCGGGGTGGAACGTGATGCAAAACGCATGATCGGCGATGCGTGATGAGTGACTTATCGTGGCCTCGCCACTGTTCGCCAATCGCTTCGCGCATAGGACCCATGCCCTCGACTTGATCGTGAGAAGTTCGCTACTTCTAGAGGACGTAAGAAGGCGCGATTTGTCAAGGCGCCGGCACATGAGGAGATACGATGGGAGACACCAAGAGCTGGCTTGAATACAAAGGTGCGAAGGTCCTCTTCCTTCTGAATCTGTCAAGCGCTGTCGTTGTCGTCGCGTGGTTGACGCTCATTTGGGATCTGCCTTGGGCGGTGCAGATGCGAATGTGGCATGCCTTTGGCGTCATGGCCTTCGGTGCGGGAACGATGCTCGCGCTGGTTTCTTTCTTTGTAAGGTATTTTCCGATCAACTACGTGATGCTCTACCCGCAAGGCGGTCCGTGGTGGATTCCCCATATCACCGCCGCGTTGCAGTCATTGGTGAGCTTCATCATCGGATGCGGCTTACTCGTTTATGGAACGCTCCTACTTTTCGTTCCTTTATTCTAGGGCGAGCTGGCCTGCCTGCGGATCAGTAGGGTGCCGCGCGCCAACAGAAACTCCACGTAGCTTTTCGCGCTAGTCACTTGCGTTCCCCGGCCGTCCTTCACTGCACCGGCTTCAACCTTGTTCCGTCTATTTGCATGGAACAGTGCGAACCGAGTCGATGTCCGTGATCGCCACTCGGGCTTTCGTGTATAGATTGCCGTCCGGGCCGACCGCGACGCTATCGCCATCGGTGCCCACATTTAGTGCGTGCAGGAACTCATCGATGAACGCGCCGGCGAGACCATCGAAGCGCCGGATGAAGGACTGGAAAGGGGGGCCGAAATTATTGACGCCGACATATAGAGACTACCGTCTGTGCCGGCCGTCATGCTCAGCGGCCTATCGTTGGGCAGCCCCCTGATAAACACACCAAGAAAGGCCCCGGGGCGCTCGTCACAGCGCAGCACTTGAAAACCATCGAAGCTGGCGACCAGCAAGTCCGGCATTGCACTTCCGATCCCGCTTATGAGCAAGAGCACAGCAATGCAAGGCCGTGTCAGGCGTCGCATCTCGGACTCCTCGACCATCACGCACAGGTTTGCCATGCTAGCGCTGGAAAACTAGACACTGGTTCGCTGCACGGTTTGCAACCAGCTGTGAGCGCCTGCGGCAACCCTCGTGCAGCAGCAGGCACTTGTCACCGGCTGGAAATCGTGCGCAGCACCACAGTATCGTCGAGCGTTTCCAGTGCCTGCCGCTCTCCGCGCCTTACCGTCCAAAACGTTCCCGGAACGCGCTCGATCTCTTCTTCTGCCGAGCGGGTGATAAGCCTCCCGCTATGCAGTTCGTATAGCACGTCGCCGTCCGCTTTAATCGGCAGCGCATCGAGTTTGGTGCCCGGCGCGATGCTCCAGGTACGGTAATCCACCCTTACCTTGCGCGCCTTCTCACTCACTCGCGCTGTCACCGCACCGGTGAAATGGGATACCGAAGAGACCGTCGCGCCCGTCGGCGCTTCCTGAGCCGCAGCGCTCCCGAGGAGCATGCTTAACGCGACCACTGACAGCATGTGCATACGCATCCTGCGCCTCCTTATTTCGGTTGCAGCATGAACACCTTGCCGCCGCTGGTCGACACGAACACCCGTCCGTTCGCTAGCGCCGGCTCAGTGGCGATGCCACCTGCGCCCAGGGCGATGTTCACCAGCACCTTCGCCTTAGGCACGACACGGAAGCCGTTGGCGACACAGTCCGCAACGCTTACTTCCGGATTCGAGCATACCGAGCCGCCCGTCACCCAGACAGCCGGGTCTGCGAGCGCGACCAGATGCCCGGAGGCAGTGCCTATGAAGATGACCCCGCGCGTCACTGAGGGCGGCCCGAGCTGATAGGGGCTCGCGGACGCCGAAGGGATCTCGGCGATCCAGCGGATCGGATCGTGACGCGCGCCGCACACGTCCAAGCCGTAGAGCAGGTTGAAGCCCGTGTTGATGTGGCTCGCTTCCACTGGATAACCGCCCGTCATGGTGATGAACGTATCATTCCATGCTGCACCGGGCACCAAGTAACGCGTGTCGCCATGGTCTGGTGGCGTCGTCGCGAAGGGGAAGCCAGTGGGTGGGAATTGCCACCGCGCACTTGCATTGCCTGCAGTTCGAACCGCGTAGCTCCAACCGTCCTTCTGCGTCGAGGCTACTGTGTTCCCACAGCGCGCGGGCAGCAGCGTGGGACCGGAAGCCCAATCCGGATCGTTGTCCAGCTTGAAGGGCACTGGCTGCAGCTTCCAGTTCACCGCGCCGGTCGCGGCGTCGAGCCGCAACAGTGAGAGGGAATGGTTGATGGCCGGTTCGGACTGCGAGCCGCCGTTCCACACTCGCGCATTGCCGGTCGTGATGAAGATCGCATTCGCGTCCAGCCCACCGGCGACGGAGGACCAGATGCCGCCACCGCGCGTGCTGGTCGAGCTGAACGAGAACCCGCCCAACACTGTTCCGCTGTTTGCATCAACCGCCGCGACCCTTCCGTTCTGAATGGGACTGTCGGCGTGATCAGCGATGCCGATATGGATGCGGTTGCCCAGCGCGAGCGGGGAGGAGTACCCGAACTGCTCATGCAACTCGTTTGTACTGCCGTGGGTGAGACCGGTCAGCTTTGCGATCTCCGGCGATTTCCAAATTTCAGCGCCGGTGGCAGGATCCAGCGCGAACAGGCGTCCGCTGCCAAGGTTGGCACCGATCGACTGGTCGGGGGCGCCGAACACAACCGCCTCGCGTTCCCTCACGATTGCAATGGTCGCACTGGCCGCCAAACCGACGGACGAAGCGTTGCCGGAGAACTGCGACAACAACGGCGGATCGCCTGCCTTGGGATACTGCCAGAGCAGCTTGCCTGTAAGTTCATCCAGCGCATAGAGATGGCCGTCCTGGCTGCCGACGAACACGCGCCCACGGTGCACGATCGGCGAAGCGCGGAAGCCGCCGACGCTGCCAGTAAAAGGAAACTGCCATGCGACCGTCAGCGTCTTCACTCGGTCGGGCTGCGCGAGGTCGGAGGCGATGCGCTGCTGCGCATCGCGCAGACCGCTTTGACGGAACGCCGGCCAACTCCCGGAGCACGCGTTGGGGTCGCGATCGGCACAGCCGACCTCGATGACGTAGATCAGATTGCCGGTGCATTTCCCCATGCTCTGCACGACGGTGAGGGTTTCCCCTGCCTTGACCGGCCGCGTCAACGCGAGGAGTGGTCCGCCCCCATCGCCAATCTCTTCACTGCCGACGTACACTCGGATGGTGGCACCGGGAACGTAATCGGTGAGCTCGACCGTCGTGTCGCCTGGCATCGGCGTGCGGATCTTGGGCGCTGGCATCTTCTCGCAGGGAATCGCCGGTGTATGCGGCCCGTCCGGCCCCTTGCTGCACAGATCCTGGCGTGCCCAGTAATTGGCCGGCAGGACGTTCGGCGAGACGAGCACCTGCTGCCCTCCGCCGGGCGTCGGCTGGCCGCCCACCTTCTTCGGGTTTGGCGGAATGCCATCGGTCATCACCGATAACGTCGCGCCGTTGACTAACGGAGTGCCGGGCCCGCCCGACCCCCACACCACCACGCGGTCGTTGCCCACTACGGATTGCACGGTGGGAGCGGGCAGCGGCGGCGTTGCCTGTACGATCTCCGGCAGAGAGATCGGACTTTTGTCGCTGCAAATCCCCGACTGCGCGGTGATACGCTGGCCCTTCTTGAAGGCGGGGTTCACGAAGGTGTAGCCGAAGTCCTGATTACCGCCCACTTCGACCGGTGGCGCAAACATGCCGCCGCCTAGCGCGTCCTCGGCATAGACCTTCCACCAGGCACCGGGAATGACATCGGCAATGCCAACGGCGCGCCCGCAATCGAAGCACGGCGTGGGAGCAAGCCGCGGCTGCGGCAGCCCGCCCGGATAGTCGTCGAGGTGCGAAGTGACGGTGACCGCGTTAGAAGGCGGACCGGGAATGCCGTTCACCACTTGGCGCGCCGTCACCACCTGTCCTACCGCCAACGGCGAGCTAAGCTTCACCGGGTCACCGCTGCTGTTCACCCCGATCTTCGTGCCAGCTGGCGTACTGGCCCCATCGACGATGACTTCGAGCTTGGCCCCAGTGACGAAGCCCTTGACCACAACCGTGTCTGTGCAGGCGTAGATGGGCTTCTGCAGGATCAGTGGCGACACCACCTCGCGATTGTCCTTGAACCGCTCGCCCCCCTGCTGCACGTGCGGGTCCTTCTCGTCCTGCGCTTGAGCCCAAGGCGCGAACGCGAGCAGCAACCCTGCTACCGCGCCAAATAGTCCAACGTATCGAATGGCAGTCATGGCAGGCCTCCTACATCGCCGAAGCGAATGAGCCGTACCACCAGCGGTCTCGGCTGCGCGCGGTTGTCGACCGCGATGCGGTCACCCGGTGCTATAGCGACGATTTGCCCCTGGGTCAGCTTCTGCTTTTTGCCGTTAATCTCCAATACGGCGCTGCCAGCATGCACTTCGAACAGCCCACCTGCATGCATCGGCAATGGCACCGCACGCTGCCTTGGACCGACGAGGACGTCGGCGATCTCGACTGCTCCCGCAGCCGACCTCTCGCTGGTGAAGACCCGAGCCACCAGCCAGCCGGGCGCGATCTGCACGTAACGCCGTGGCGGCAGGGGCTGGGGATCGATGGCAGCTGGCGTAGCCCCTGCACCCTGGGCCAACGCTGGCAGCGGCAAATACAGCGTCGGCGCACAAAGCGCGATTAGGGCGAGGCAATGGACAATCGTGCGCGCCGCCATGTGGCCTCCTAGGGCTGGATACGAAAGATCGCTCGTAGCAATTAAGGGTAAGGATGCGAAATCTGGCCGGCCGGGTGGTTATCCGAAGCCAAGCCGGCATGTGCCGCAGGGTAAGGCGGGCTTTTGCTGGCGCACATATGACGAACGCCATAGAGCAGCGCACTCGACGGTGCGTGGCGCTTGCCGACTTAGCTGTCTTCTATCATGTGTATGTGCAGTGCTCCGCGATAAGTTGTCATGAACTTCGCAGCCTGGCCTGTTGCTTTCGTCATACCCTGCTAGAATGTGTAAAGGGCTTCCTCGTCTAAGAACGGTCACCTCGACTTACGCCGACAAGATCACGAACCCTATCAGACGAGGCATCGTTTGCGAGCAAGCTGCTCATGGCCGGTGAGCCAGAATTGCTCGTCGCTCGATTGCTGGGCCATACGACTGTCGAGATGGTGAGGCACCACTATGGCCGCTACATCCGGCGTCCGGATGGGCCGGATGGGATAGTGCTTGCCGGCGACTACGGCGCGTTCGCGATCACAGCGTTGCGTCGAGTCAAGTAACGTTCGCCTGCTTCCTCCAGCGGCAGTTTGCTATTCGTGCGATTTCGAATTGCACGTGACCCGTCCGCTCGCTCTCCAGAATCGCTCCGGATCTGCTCAAGAATTACGCGGAATTTGGGGCATATTTGGGGCAGGAATGCTGCACTTTGGGGCAAATTTGGGGCAGGGATACCTGTGTAAATCTACATAAAAGCGGCGAAGCCTTGTCTTCTCAACATCTTCTTATTAGTAGTTGCGGAGGCTAGGAATTATGTTGCTTATGGACAGATTAAAGCCTTCTTAGCCCTGGCGGAGAGGGTGGGATTCGAACCCACGGTCCCGCGTAAGCGGGACAACAGATTTCGAGTCTGCCCCGTTCGGCCACTCCGGCACCTCTCCGAAGCCGCAATTCTACCTGATCGCGTGCTGCGGGCTTCGGCACACATCCTGCCGATCCTCGTTCGAATGTTTGATCGAACGGAGGGCGATGTGTCGAAGATCAACCCAGTTCAAGTGCAGAAGTTTCTCAAGGGGATGGATTACCCGGCCAATAAGCAACAGATCGTGCGCAAAGCGCAGGACGAAGGCGCGGACGATAACGTGCGTCAGATGCTCGACCGCTTGCCGGACCAGGATTACGAAACACCTGCAGAGGTCAGTAAGGCGATCGGCGAGATCGAGTAGCGGTGGCCGTCACTGCGTTCGCCCCGTTCGAGCTGCGAATCGACAGACCGCGCGAGCGTGGTTGTAGAGCGACCAACAGGCGGCCAATCGGCGCCGGCGCTCACGTGATCGGTCCTGATCGCGACGCTGCTCAAGGTACGAGTGTGGCAGCCGCCCTTGATCTCACTCTGTCGATCGAGCGATGCACTCAGATTCCGACAAGTCCGACGGCCCACTGCCATCGCCGCTCCTCGTTCTGACGTTTCTTGCCGGCGTCGTCGACGCGGTGAGTTATCTGAGCTTGGGCCGCGTGTTCGTCGCCAACATGACCGGCAACGTCGTGTTCTTGGGGTTTGCGGCTGCGGGTGCGCACAAGTTCACCATGCCGGCTGTCGTCGCCGCGATCGCAGGCTTCCTTGTCGGTGCCTTCGTAGCCGGTCGCTTCGCCTCGAACACGCCGAGTCATCATCGCGCTGCTCGTCTTGCACGTCGGCGTCAGCTATGCACTTGCGCTAGCCGTGCTCGTGCTCGCCGCTGCCGTCGTTGCAGCCTATCGGCAATCCTCTGCAGATGCGCGCTGGGCCCAATTTCCAAACTGAAGCACGCTGCGGGTCGCCCTGACAAAGACCACGGGTCGATTACGCGCCGCTCGGCGTGCTATCGCCTTCCGTCGCGCGCGAGGCGAGTTTGTTGCGCTTGCCCAGACGCTCGAACTCGCGTTGCAATTGGTCGAGGTCCTCGTCGGATAGGCTCTCGAGGTTGACCAGGCCAGTTCGCGCACCTTCGATCGCGCGCAGCAATTCGTCGAGCTTGAGCTGCATCGCGGTGGAATCGCGGTTCTGACTGCTCTGAATGATGAAGACCATGAGGAACGTGACGACGTTGGTGACCGTGTTCGCGATGAGCTGCCAAGCGTCCGAGTAGTGAAAGGACGGGCCGGTCACGGCCCAAAGCACGGTGAACACGAACGCGAGGGCGAATGCCCACGGTGACCCGAGTGCAACCGCCGCCCCGCGTGAGAACTTCCTGAAAGCCTCCTTCATGACTCACTCCGCCAGCACTTTGCATCGTTTGGCGTCTAGCAGTATCGGTTCCCGATCACTACAGCGAGCGATATCAGCGCGGCGTGAATGCCAAGGGAGCCTAGCAGCGTTGCGCATACCGATGTGGTGACGTGGCCCTTGCGAAGTGCCGATTAGAAGCCGCACACTGACAACAGAGTGCCCACATTGCGTTTGGCAATCGCATCGGCCGCTTCACTCGCTGTTACCAGCGGCGCTGGAGGTGATCATTGAGACGTCCAACATCGCGCAGCGCTCCTGCACCGTTTATCGCTATCGTCGCCCGTGCTGCGAAGTGGGCAGGTGCGATTTGGACGTTCATCGCCAGCCTGACGTGCCAGGCCGCTCCAATCGAGAGCGAACCACTTCTTCTGGCCACCCGGTTTTTGTTGGGCCACCAGTTCAGCGTCAAGCCGACCGCTACGGCGGACATCGGCGCCTTGGGAAGCGTCGACGCCGACACCGGAACAATCGCGGGTGGCGAATTCTCGATCCGTGCGCCGGGTGACTTCGTGCCCGAGCTCGATTACAAGGCGCTCTTCAAGAACTTTCCAATGAGCGCATCAATCTCCGGCAAGTCGATAGCTGTCGACGGCAAGGGTGTGACGAACCGGGAAGAGGTCATCCCGAAGAATCGCATCGGAAAGGGCGGTAGTGTCATTGGCGCTGCCAACAAGATCGTAGGGATGCCGCCGGCGGGATTGGTGCAAGCGGGTGGCATCGGCTCGTGGACCTTCACCGCCGCTGACGGCGGCAACGTTCCAGCCCGCGTGTTCGACGTGGTCGCGGTCGGACAAGCGCAAGTCGATGCCTTCAACGCGGCCGACCCTAACCAAGCGCAGGCCGCGGTCTCCATCACGCATCACCTCCGGTTTCCCAAGGGGCAGATCCAGATCCGTCCGGCACTGGATCTCGGTTTCTTTTCCACGCGCACGAGGGCTGGTCTCGCTTTCGACGCGACAGCGAAAAGCAACCTCATCGGAAACGCTGCGCTGTGGAGCTTGCACGTGGAAGTCGCGCCGGGCTTTCATCTGAGCGCTGATTTTCACAGCGCGTCCATACTGGGTTTGACCGATGATGACGTCGAAAGGAATCTGCTCGAGGCCATGAACCCCGCCGATCGAGAACAGCCGCCCTATGAAACAGGCATCCCGCTGGAGCTGTTCGATATCGTGCTCGAATCAGACCAGGCGATCGATTATTCGATCACGACGACAGGGCTTGCGGTGTTACGGATCTCGGAACCCTCGGCTCCGGCGCTGCTGGGCCTTGTGTTCACTGTAGTCGTGTCGTGCGCAATCCACCTCGCATCACCACGAGCAAAATGCCAACCGCTAAAGCCGGCATCGCCGGCTCTGGAATCGCCACAATTTCCCACTGAAACGCGGCACTTGCTGCATCCGAGAACGTGGTTGGCAGCGGCGAAGCCGTGAACGTGAGCCCGTAGCGAAGGCTGAGCTCCGCTTCGTACAGTTGTCCAGCCAGCACGGGCAATGAGAGCTTGCCGCTGGTGTTGATCGCTACGATTGCGCTCATACCGCCGATGTCAAAGTCGAAGCGCTCGCCTTCCGGCGGAAAACTGTCCGGCGTCCCGGTGAAAGAGTAGTTAAGGAGGAACAGTCCGTTTGCGTCGGGGATGAAGCGGTAAGACCAGGTCGGCAGCGCTGTCTCGCGAACTAAGTACACGAGACCTCGTGATGCGTTCTCCACTTCCCAGCCAAGCTCCGGAAAAAGCACCTCTCCTCGGGAGGGATCGGACCACTGCGCCGAGGCGTGACCATGTGTCCGGAGGCTCGCGCTCTTGTTCGGGTCGGTGATCAGGGCGTCGACCGCTACGGACATCGGGTTCAGCGCCACACCTTGAGATCGGCTATCGATGTCGGAGACATTGGGCGGGTCGAAGTTGAAATCGAAGTTGGAATTCGCTTCCAACCTCAATCCCGAAGAGAGCGGCGCAGGCAGCGCTGCTGCTGTCAGGCTGAGCCCCATGCAAAAGACCAAAGTAGCGAGTCGAAAGACCGAAAGCGTCGTCATGTTCTGCCTCATTCTGACGTGAAAGGCGGGTGCGCGATTCGGATGCTTGTCAGCGGGGTAGTAACGCATGACGCCGGCCGACTGCAAATACACCATTGGCAATAGGCCTCGGCCATGCCCGATGAGTGAATATGAATGGCGGTCGAGGCGCTTGCGCGGGCGGACGTTGGGCCGAAGGTCAACGTCATGGTTGGCAACAACAGACGCTGCCCAGCCCTCACGAACAGGTGAGGTATGCGTAGCGCGAGGGATTCTTGGCGTGAGATTGCCGCCCCGCGCAAAAGACGATGCTATTTGCGCTTTGCGGTGGGTACCCTCTGCTGTCGGGAGATGCCGACACGACTGGGCTGGGTGGCACGAACAAGCTGCAATCGTGTGTATGGCACGCGACTACGTCTGTTTGCGCTCAATGCAGGCGATACGCGTTCAAGGCCTATTTGTACTGCATCGTCGATCGACACCACCCGCAAGCAGACGCGGAACGATTATTGCCAAACATGCCTGCGATCTATTGGAAGCATCGAAAATCTTCTGGTTGCGGTCGCCTCCAGCGTCTCGCTGTAGAGAAATCCGGAGCGTCGAAAGGACTTTCCTTCAAAGCGCTTTCCCGCTTCGCTCCCATGTCCTTGTACAAGAGGATCTCGGTATGTATCTCAAACTCGTAGCGATTGCCGCCGCCTGTTTCGCCATCGTAGGATGCAACACGATTCGGGGGGCCGGCCAAGACATCAGAGCAGGGGAGCAAAAGGTCGAACACGCGTTCTCGAAGCCGGACTTCAACAAAGCCGATCGGGATCATGACGGAACTTTGGATCGCGACGAAGCCAAGGCGATGCCCGACGTTGCGCGTAATTTCGATGCCATCGACAAGGATCACGATGGCACGGTGTCGCAGTCGGAACTGCAGGACTATACGGCTTCGCATCAGTAGTCCCGCAGCTACTTGACCGTCTCGAGGCGCTCGCGTAACGCAGCGATCGTCTTCCGCAGCTCGATGGCGCGTTCCTCGCCCTTCCACCAGCGCGTGGCGAGATCGACGCGCTGCTGACGCAAGCCCGAGCCGAGCGCCGCGAGGACCTCGCTTTCGAATCGCAGCTTGTCGGCGAGTGCTTCGCGCAGCTCATCGAGCGCCGCTTGTGCCCGGCGGGCGTCGGCGCGTTGCTGGACGTCGAGAAGTTGGTAAAGGCGCTCGAACGCATTGCGTATCTCGCCGAGTTGCGCGGCGAGTGCACGAGAGGTCTCGGCTGCGGCGTAGGGGAACTGCACATCGGTTGCGATGCGATCGATCACCTGATCGACCTGCACCTCGTACTCACCCAGTGTGACTTGCAGCAGCGTGAGCGCGTCGGTCATTTGCGCGCGCGTTTTCGCATCGGATAGCTGCTCGATCGAGTCGGACAACGACTCCACCACCGCGAGGTGCTGCGTCCATGGTGCGCGCAGCATCTCCTCGGTGATGACGCCGTTGCGCTGCGCATATGCGGTGGCGTTGAGCAACATCGCGGTGATCAGGACGAGCAAACCGCCAACCGTCTTTGCGTACCGCATTGTGTTTCCTTATCGACCTGGCGTGAAGATCAGCGCTTTGCTTCCTCGCACACGGTCCTGCCAACTCATGCGGGTGTGAAGCGCAGCTTCGCGGGTGAAACCGTGCGAAGTAGCAGGGGAGCATTAGATCTCTATTGTCTGCGCCTCCAGATAATCTGGCACGTGACAATCCCATTTACGCGTTTGCGCGACGTGTGCGCGCAGCGCGTCGGCGGCCGCGGGCTCGCCATGCGTCATGAAAGTGCGTCGGGGCGGTGTCTCGAACCCCGAGAGCCAACGCAGAATTTCTGCCCGGTCCGCGTGTGCGGAAAGCATGTCGAGTAGCGCGACTTCGGCGCGCACCGGAACATCGATGCCATGGATGCGAACGCTCGACGCACCGGCGAGCATCGAAGCGCCCCGCGTGCCCCCGGCCTGAAAGCCGGAGAACAACACGGTATTACGCAAATCGGGTGCGAAGGCTTTCAGATGATGCAGAACGCGTCCGCCTGTGGCCATTCCGCTCGCCGCAATGACGATTGCCGGCATGCGCAGCCGATTGAGCGTTTCGGACTCCTCGGCGCTGCGCACGAAACGCGCGACGCGGCAAGTCGCCTCGCATTCGGCCTCGCTTAACCGGTGTTCGCCCCGATGTTCCCAGAAAATGCGCGTGGCATCGATCGCCATCGGGCTGTTGAGGAACACCGGCAGATTCGGAATTCGTCCGCTCGCTTTGAGCTGATGGATGAGGTAAAGCAGGGTCTGCGTGCGCCCCACCGCGAACGCCGGAATGAGCACGATCCCGCCGCGAGCGGCCGTCCGCTTTACGATCGCCGCTAGCGCATCGAGCGGATCCTCTGTCGAATGGGCGCGATCTCCGTAAGTCGACTCGACGACCAGGTAATCGGCGCGTGCGACGGAAGCCGGTGCCCGCATCACGGGATCGTTCGGACGACCGAGGTCGCCGGAGAACAAGATCGAACCCGACGGCCCGCGCAGCGCGACCATCGCCGAACCCAAAATGTGGCCTGCCGGAATGAACTCGAATCGCAATTCGCCGCCCAAGTCGATCGATTGTGCGAACGGGACGGTCTTGAGCAAGGACAAGCAGCGCTTGGCATCGTCTTCCGTGTACAAGGGTAACGCCGGCCTGTGCTTTGAAAAGCCCTCGAGGTTTGCGTAGTAAGCGTCCTCTTCTTGCAGATGGCCGCTGTCGGGCAGCAGAATCGCGCACAGATCGCGGGTTGCATCGGTGCAATAGACCCGACCGCTGAAACCGCCGCGCGCGAGCAGCGGCAAGTAGCCGCTGTGATCGAGGTGAGCGTGGGTCAAGATCACCGTATCGATGCTCGACGGCGTAACAGGCAAGGGTGCCCAGTTGCGCAAGCGCAATTGCTTGTAGCCCTGGAACAGCCCGCAATCAACCAGGATGCGGCGGCCGTATCCCTCGATCAGATACTTGGAGCCGGTCACCGTTCCTGTCGCGCCCAGGAAGCGCAGGGTGACTTCGTTTGAATTCATTACACGAGATCGCAGTAGGCGAACGATCACGCTAGCCGGCTTGGCGGTCGAACCTCTTGATCAAGATCAAGCGTTCGACGTCTGCGGTTAACACCCCTCGTCTTGATGACGCTTGCTCCAGGGTACGGCACCGCGCTTGCTCGAGCGCAGACAGGACGAAAAGGAGAGCAATCAGATGTACCGAAGGAATCCAGACGCGACACTTGTCCACATCTCCCTTCTGAATCTGCTGCGGCAGAACGGCGCACGAGCGGTCGCATTGATCGACTGCCGCCTGCGCCCCGCGATCAGCTTCCCGACTTACGTCATCACTGCCGCTGGGGAAACCAAAATGAAACTTGCGGCAATTTTGGAGCAGATCCTGCAGCGGGAATTCGACGCGCGCGAGGGTCGTTGGGTGCTCGAAGCGGAGGAGGCGAGATCGCTGACGAACACGCTCTACGCGACCGCGTAGTTGCGCCGAAGGGGAAGCTCGCGACCCGCGCTTTCCCCTCCTCTCATGAGGAGGGGTCCGCCGCAGGCCGGGGGTGGTGTGGATTGAAACTGCGAGATCCTCCGCTTCGCCGACGATCGGCCACCTCACCACGACTCCTCATGATAGAGGCGGTCAACAAGAGCCAACGAACGTGTCAATACGTTTCGAGATGCAACCGACCTTCGCGCTTCAACGCTACGCCGAAGCTGTCCCACGTCAGCCCCGCCTGTTCAGCCACATCGCGTAGCGCGCGTAGCACACCGTCTTCCATACTCCGCAGCCCGCACACATACACATAAGTATCGGGATTGCGCAGCAAGCTGCCGAGATCTTCGCCGCGCACGCGCATCAGATCTTGCACGTACTGTTTCGGTGTACCAGACACGCGCGAGAACGCGAGGTTGATGTCGATGAAATCGCCCGGCAGCTTCATCAGGGGGCCGAAGTAGGGCAGTTCGTCGGGCGTGCGAGCGCCGAAGAAGAGCATCAACGTTCCGCCTTCGAACTTGCCGCTGTTGCGCAAGCGACGGCGCCATTCCGTCATCGCGCGCATCGGCGCGCTGCCGGTGCCCGTGCAGATCATGACGATGTTCGAGCGCGGATGATTCGGCATCAGGAAGGTCGCGCCGAACGGGCCTACCACGCTCACGATGTCGCCCACTTTCAGATCGCAGATGTAATTCGAGCACACGCCGCGCACCGGCTTGCCGTCGTGGTCGACGGTCACCCGTTTCACCGTGAGCGAGAGGTTGTTGTAGCCGGCGCGCTCGCCGTTGCGCGGGCTTGCGACCGAGTATTGGCGCACGGCATGCGGTCGGCCGCTCTCGTCGTTCCCCGGTGGGACGATGCCGATCGACTGGCCTTCGAGAACGGGGAAGGGCATGTTGCCGAAGTCCAGCATGACGTGCCGGATGTCGCTCTCGGTGTGCGCGGCGGTGACGCGATAGTTACCGACCACGGTGGCGCTGGTGGGGGCCTTGATCGCGTAGAGATTGGTGTAAGCGTGTGCCGCCGACCAAGGAGGAACCGTGGCATTCCACGCCGAAGCCACCATCGCTGCAGCCGTCTGCATACGCGGCGCCGGCGCAAGCTCGGGCTGAGCTTGCGCGACAGGAGCAGCCGAAACCTCGCGCACCTCGTCGCCTAGCGGAGCAGGCAAGCTGTCCCAGCTCAGTTGCTCTTCGATCGTGTACGCCTTGTCGCGTGCGACCTTGCGCCAGTTGTCGATCGCGCCGGTGGGACAGGGCGGAATGCACGCCATGCAGGCGTTGCACACATCGGCCTTCACCACGTAGTTGCGATCGTCGTGCGTGACTGCGCCGATCGGGCAGGTCGCTTCGCACGTGTTGCAGCGAATGCAGATCTCGGGATCGATGAGATGCTGATTGAGCAGTTCGACCTCGGCGTCCATGATTCGGAGTAGACGAGAATACGATCGATACGTAATGACCGGCGCGGGTAGCTCGCTTTAGTTGAACCGCACGTATTCGAAGTCGATCGACTGGCGGTTGATGCCGATCGCCGGTGGCGCGATCCAGCCGGCGAATTTGCCGGGCTCGACCACGCGACCCATGAGCGAGCCGACGAACGCGCGATCGTCGCCGCTCGGCAGCCACTCGTGCACATGCGCAGCCCATTGTTCTGCCGGGATGATGCGCCCATCGGGCGAAATCTTCCGGCCGGCCAGCGTGCCGATTTGCCGGTTGAACGCCTTGTGCGGCACGCTCAACCGGAACGCAATGCCGGCCTTCTCGATCACCTTATTCCAGCGGTTCACGCCGGCAATGGAGTCCTTGATGAAATCGTCGCGCAGCACCTCGTTGAGCGCATTGAGCATCGGCACTTCCTTCTCGACCAGCTGCCCGTTTTCGATCTGCAGAATCTTGTAGATTTGATCCTGCAATAGGTGATCGTCGGTGCGCTTGCCTTCCTCGTAGCGCCCTTTCAAACCCGAGCTGTAGAAGGTCGCTGCATTCGACGACTGATCCGCGCCGAACAAGTCGATCGTCACGCTGTAGTGGAAGTTGAGATAGCGCTGAAGGGTCGGCAAGTCGATGACACCCGCCGCGCGCAGCTTCGCCGCATCGTCGGTCTTCAGCTCGTTCATGACTTGGCAGGTGCGTTGGATCACGCGCGACACGCCCGATTCGCCGACGAACATGTGATGCGCTTCCTCGGTGAGCATGAAGCGCGTGCTGCGCGCAAGCGGATCGAAGCCGCTTTCGGCCAGCGCGGCGAGCTGGAATTTGCCGTCGCGATCGGTGAAGTAGGTGAACATGAAAAAGCTCAGCCAATCGGGCGTGCGCTCGTTGAATGCCCCGAGAATGCGCGGATTGTCACGATCGCCCGAGCGCCGTTGCAGCAGCGCTTCGGCTTCTTCGCGCCCGTCGCGCCCGAAGTAACGTTGCAGCAGGTAGACCATCGCCCACAGATGGCGGCCTTCCTCGACGTTGACTTGGAACAGATTGCGCAAGTCGTATTGGCTGGGTGCGGTGAGACCGAGATGGCGCTGCTGCTCGACCGATGCGGGTTCGGTATCGCCCTGCGTCACGATGATGCGACGTAGATTCGCGCGATGTTCACCGGGCACTTCCTGCCAGATGTCCTCGCCCTTGTGCGCGCCGAAAGCGATCTTGCGGTCGGGTTCGCGCGGATTGAGGAAGATGCCCCAGCGGTAGTCGGGCATCTTGACGTAATCGAAATGGGCCCAGCCTTGCGGATCGACGCTGATCGCCGTGCGCAGATAGACGTCATAACCACCGGTGCCCTCCGGTCCGACCTCGCCCCACCAGTTGAGGAAATTCGGCTGCCATTGTTCGAGCGCACGCCGCAGCGCGCGATCCTCGGCCAGATCCACGTTGTTGGGGATGCGCTCGCTGTAGTCGATGGTTGACATCGCAGATTCTCCTGGTCAAGCCGCAGCGGCCTGCTGGTCGTACTCATGAAACCCACACCACCCCGGCGGCTTCGCCGCCACCCCTCCTCTTGAGAGGAGGGGAAGTGGCGCTCTCCTGTCAAGCCTGCCTGATCGCGTGCATTCGTGAAACCCACACCACTTCCGCGGCTTCGCCGCCACTCTCTTCTTGAGAGGAGGGGAAGCAACCGCGAGTGGTTCTAGACGCGGTCGAAATCGAACTGCGCCTTCTCACCCTTTCCGTACACCTTCAACGCGCCCTTGTCGCCGACCGCGTTGGGGCGGTTGAAGATCCAGTTCTGCCAAGCGCTGAGCCGGCCGAAGATGCGTGTCGCCATGGTTTCTTGCCCGCCGAAGCGCAAATTCGCCTCGAGCCCGGTCAACGCATCGGGCGACATCGCAGTGCGTGCCTCGATCGCGAGACGAACCTCGTCGGCCCAGTCGATATCGTCGAGCGCGGCGGTGACGAGTGCGAGCCGCTCGGCTTCCTCGGCGTCGAGCGACCGGCCGATGGTCGCGCGTGCCGCCTCAAGCGGTTCGGATTCGCCGCTGAAGCGTCGCCCCAGTCGGCTGCCGCCGTTCACCATCTCCAATCCGGCGAAGTTGAGCGCGCTCAACGTGAGGTTTGGTGCCGACTCGGGCTCGTCCGGCAACATCAGCATGTAGCAGCGATCGGCCGCAAAGGCGAGCTCGGCCAGCAGGCCGGCGAAGCAGGATTGTGCATCGATCAGCGCGAACAGCGAGCGCGCCGAGACGTCGAGCCGCGCCAGCGTGCGTCGCAGATAGCCTTGCACCTCGCGCACGAACCAATGGCCGGCGTGCTCTTGCATGGCTGCATCGCAGTCGAGCACGGGCTGTGCGTCGCCTTGGGTGGTGAGGAGCCACACGCCGATGTCGAGCGCATTGGTGCGCATCGACAAAATTGCGTCATCGAGCTCCCGCGCCAGCTGCAGCGGCCACCACGAAGCACCGGCCGCTTCGATGCCTGCGATATCGCTCGGTTGTGCGCGGCTCGGGCTGCGCACGACGAAGGTGGCGGTGCGCTTGGCGCGATCGATCGACACGCTCACATGCTCGTAGTGCAATGCGTCGGGCTCGGATCTTCTCTGCAGCGGCCTCAAGGTGATGCCGTGCGCATCGGCAGGCCGATCGCTGCGCGCCGCCTGTGCCCGTGCACGTTCGCGCACGTACTCGTCGAATTGCGCCGGCTTGATCACGGCGTCGACCAGATGCCAGTCGAGCGCGCGCTGGCCGCGCACGCCTTCGGCAGTCGTGCAAAAGATGTCGGCCAAATCGTGGCGCACGTGGCGCTTGTCGGTGAGGCGCGTCAATCCACCGGTCCCGGGCAGCACGCCGAGCAGCGGCACCTCGGGTAGCGACACCGTCGACGCCCGGTCATCCACCAGCACGATCTCGTCGCACGCCAGCGCCAGCTCGTAGCCGCCGCCCGCGCAAGTGCCGTTCAGCGCGGCGAGAAACTTCAGCCCCGAATGCGCGCTGGAATCCTCGATGCTGTTGCGTGTTTCGTTGGTGAACTTGCAGAAGTTGACCTTCCATGCATGCGAGGAGCTGCCCAGCATGAAGATGTTCGCACCCGAGCAGAACACCCGGTCCTTCAAGCTGGTGATGATGACGCAGCGCACTTCAGGGTGCTCGAAGCGAATGCGATTGAGCGCATCGTGCAGCTCGATGTCCACACCCAGGTCGTAGGAGTTGAGCTTGAGCGTATAGCCGGGCCGCAAGCCCGCGCTTTCGTCGACGTCCATTCCCAGCGTCGCAACAGGCCCGTCGAACGAAAGCTTCCAGTGCTTGTAGCGGGTGGTGTCGGTCTGGTAGTCGACCGGAGGTCGGGGCAAGTTGGCCGCGCTCATGGCTATGCTCGAGGATCGAGAGACTGGGATCGAGGGAGGTCCAGTATAGTGCCAGTGCTCTTGGCCCACTCGCCGACCCTCCCTAGCCACCGACCGAAGGTTGCCTCCCGCCGTGGCGTCTCGCTGGCGAGTCGCGTTTAGCCGGTGCTTACGCCTGCCACGGGTCGACCAGCTTCACGCCGCAGCCACGGAAACCGCCGATGTTGCGAGTTGCGACGGTCGCGCCGCTCAAGCGGGCAATGGCAGCGATCTGAGCATCGAAGTGAGAGATCGGCTGTCCAGCCCTGCGCCGCGCAACGGCGATCTGAGCATACAACGGTGCCGCGTCGCTTCCAAACGGAAGGATACGGCCGACAAAGTCTTCGCGAAACATCGCTTCGACGGCCAGCTCGAAGGCTTTGCGTCGCTTGCCGTCGGGTAGCAGCATGACGCCGTGAAGGATTTCCGCCTGAGTCACACTCGTCGTGTAGAGCGAGGCGGCCGGCTGTCCCGCGACCCAATTCACGACATGGGTGTTAGGCGCTGACCGCATCAACTCCGATAGCACGTTCGTATCTAGTAGGATCATCTTCCCGGCTTCGGTGGTGCGCGCATCGGCTCGCGCTCGGGAAGCTGCAAATCCACGCCGCCTAACGGCTCGAAGCGGTCGCGGATGGCCATTGCCAAGTTGCCCGTGCCTTTCTGCTCATTAGCCAGCGCTGCGCGCAAGATGCTACGCGCCTCTTCTTCCATCGAACGCTTGTGGTGCGCGGCTCGTATCCGCAGTCGCGCCTTGGTCTGGTCATCCAGATTACGAATCGTGATCGTGGCCATCTCGATCCTGATGTGCTAGCAATGATTACATTGTATGCGCTGCAGTCACTTGCCGGAAACCCTGCCGACTGTGAACCAACCACCCGCGTCGCCGAGCACCGCCGGCTGGCGTGAGGCGCTCGCCAGGGCATAGCGGTTAGAATCCACATGCTTAATGCAACACATTCGTGGATGGCTCTTTACCTGCGATCACACAAGCTTCTGATCATGCGCGGCATCGCCGCGTTGCTGCTCGGCTGCTCTCTGGTCGCCGCTCACGCCCAAGACCGCTTCGCCGAGGCGCGTCAGCGCATGGTGCAGGAGATCGAGCACACCCAGCGCTCGGTCAGCAGCGAGACCGGCCAGGCCAAGGTCGATTCACGCGTGCTCGCCGCGATGGGCAAGGTGCCGCGCCACCGATTCGTGCGCCAAGCACTCGAGGACGAAGCCTACGACAATCGGCCGCTGTCGATCGGCCATGGGCAGACCATCTCGCAGCCCTACATCGTGGCGATCATGACCGATCTGCTGCGCGTCAAGCCCACCGACCGCGTGTTCGAGCTGGGCACGGGCTCCGGCTATCAGGCCGCCGTGTTGGCGGAGCTGGCGAAAGAGGTCTATAGCATCGAGATCATCGAGCCGCTCGCCAAGGAAGCCGGCAAGCGGCTCGCGGAACTGGGCTATCGCAACGTCAAGGTGAAGCTCGCGGATGGCTATTACGGCTGGCCCGAGCACGCGCCGTTCGACGCCATCATCGTCACCGCAGCCGCGAGCCACATTCCGCCGCCGTTGGTGAGTCAGCTCAAACCCGGCGGGCGTATGGTGATTCCGGTGGGCACGAGTTTCATGACGCAGCATCTGATGCTGGTCGAGAAGCAGGCCGACGGCTCGGTGACGACACGACAGATCTTGCCGGTCGCCTTCGTTCCGCTGACTGGTAAGCATTGAAGCGCGTATGACGTCGTTGTCGCTGCCCGCGACCCGCTTGCGTTTCGCGCTCTCGCTCGTCTCGGCCGGTGCGCTCGCCTACGAGATCCTGCTCACGCGCCTGTTCTCGATCATCCAGTGGCATCACTTCGCTTACATGATGATCAGCGTCGCGCTGCTCGGCTACGGCGCCGCGGGTACGTTCGTGACGCTGCTGCAGGATCGCTTGACGCGTGAGCTCGAGCGCACGTTCGCGCTCGGTGCGGCGCTGTTCGGGGCGAGTGCAGTCGTCTGTTTTCTGATCGCGCAGGAAGTGCCGTTCAACGCACTCGAGTTCTTGTGGGATGCGAAGCAGCCGTTGTGGCTGCTGGTCCTGTATCTGCTGCTCTTCGTTCCGTTCTTCTTCGCCGCGATCTGCGTGTGCTCGATGTTCACCTGCTATGCCGCGCAGGCAGGGCGCATCTACAGCTTCGACATCTTGGGCGCGGCGGCCGGGTGCCTGAGCGTGATCCTCGGCTTGTTCGTCTTGCCGCCGTTGGGCGTGCTCGGTGCTGAGGGTGCAGTCGGACTCATGGCGAGCGCACTGGTTTCGATTGGCGGCGGGCCGCGATGGCGCATCGGGGCCGTCGTCTCGCTGCTCGCCGCGGCGCTCGTGCTGTGGCTCATGCAAGGGCCGCTGGGACGACCGCACCTTTCGCCGTACAAGGAGCTGTCCCAGACGCTCGAAGTGATGGGCACCCGTGTGTTGGCGCAGCGCTCCAGCCCGCTCGGCTGGCTTTCCGTTGTGGAAAGCCCGCAAGTGCCGTTTCGTTACGCGCCGGGCATGAGCTTGAACGCGCCGCACGAACCGCCCGAACAGCTCGCGCTCTTCACCGACGGCGAGGGCATGAACGCGATCACGCGCTTCGACGGAGCGACCCAGCCCCTCGAGTATCTCGACTACCTCACTTCGGCGCTGCCTTATCACATGGTGGCGCAACCGCGCGTGCTGGTGTTGGGCGCGGGCTCGGGCACCGACGTGCTGCAAGCGCTGCACGCCCACGCCAAGGCGATCGATACGGTCGAGCTGAATCCGCAAGTCGTCCAATTGGTCGAGCGCGATTTCGCCACGTTCTCGGGCCGCCCCTATGCGCAGTCCACCGTCACACTCCATCTCGGCGAGGCGCGCGGCTTCGTCACGGCGAGCCGCGAGCGCTACGATGTGATCCAGCTCGCCTTGCTCGACGCCTTCGGCGCTTCCTCCGCCGGCCTCTACGCGCTGTCCGAGAGCTATCTGTACACGGTCGAGGCGCTGCAGACGATGCTGCAGCGGCTCGCCCCCGGCGGCTATCTATCCATTACGCGTTGGGTCACGCTGCCGCCGCGCGATACGCTCAAGCTGTTCGGCATGGCGGTGCAAGCGTTGGAACGCAACGGCGTCTCCGACCCAGGCAGTCGGCTGCTGCTGATCCGCAGTTGGAAGACCGCGACGCTGCTCGTCAAGAACGGCACGCTGACTTCCGACGATGTCGAGCGGCTGCAACGCTTTTGCCGAGAGCGGTCCTTCGATGTCGGTTGGTACCCCGGCATGCGCGCGCAGGAATCGAACCGTTACAACTTCTTGGACCAGCCTTACTTCTACGAGGGCGCGGTGGCGCTGCTCGGTCCACAGCGCGAAGCGTTCATCGAGCGCTACAAGTTCAACATCGCCCCCGCGACCGACGATCAGCCGTATTTCTTCCGCTTCTTCGAGTGGCGCACGCTGCCCGAGCTGCTGCGGCTCAAAGGCCAAGGCGGATTGCCGTTGCTCGAATGGGGCTATCCGCTGCTTGCCGTGACGCTGGTCCAGGCCGTTATCGTAAGCCTCGTGCTCATCTTGTTGCCGCTGCGGCTGCTGGCGCGGCGCTCGGACGAGGCGCAGCGGCCTTTCATGCCGCTGGCAATTGCGGCTTACTTCGCGGCGATCGGTATCGCTTTCATGTTTGTCGAGATCGCCTTCATCCAGAAGTTCGTCCTGCTGCTGCACCATCCTCTCTACGCCGCCGCGGTTGCGTTGTTCGCGTTTCTGCTCTCGGCAGGATTGGGCAGCCGGTGGTCGCAGCGGCTGTCGGACGTTGGTTTGCAATATCGAAGGGCAGTCGCGTTGCCGGTGCTCGCGATCGTTGTCTGTACGCTCGTCTACGCGGCGCTGCTGCCGCGGCTGCTTCCCGTGCTGGTTGGATTGCCCGACGCGGTGCGCATCGCGCTCGCCGTAGTGCTCATCTTTCCCTTGGGATTTGCCATGGGCATGCCGTTTCCGCTGGCGCTGCGGCGCGTATCGGCCTTGCAACCGATGCTCGTGTCTTGGGTTTGGGGTGTGAATGCCTGCGCGTCGGTGGTGAGCGCGGTGCTCGCGACGCTGCTCGCCATCCACATCGGTTTCACGCGCGTGCTGCTGATCGCGGCGCTGCTGTACGCGATCGCCGCCTGCCTGTATCCGCTGCTGGCTGCAGGCGATGGTGCCCGCTTGGAGCATGCGGGCTTGGCCAAGTCGGCATAATGTGACGACGGTGCCGATCGGGCGCCGGTTAGGAAACGACTAGCCGAGCATGAATAGTTACCCGCTTGGCTGGCCCCATACGCTGCTGGACCATCAACGCAAAGGAGAGGAGGGAGGATATGCTTCGGCTCACCACCCGTCTGCACGTACCCGCTTTTCTGACCCTTGTCGCGACGAGCGCGCTCGTCTCGGTCGCGGATGCCGCCGAGTGTCGATCCGTGCGCGGCGTCATCGAGGAGACCCAAGTGACTGGTCCCGATTGCACGTCGCCAGTCGGCTTGTGCACGGTCTCGCAACTGTTCGGCCCGCTCAAAGGCCAAGCGCACTTTACTGCGGCGCAGTTCATCCAATCGGCCGATACGCCGACTACGGGCGTCGTCTTCGTGATCGGTGACACCACGCTCAATGCCCGACTGGGGAACAAGCGCGGCACGCTCAGCATCAAGGATGCCGCAGCGTTTCGAACTACGGGCGAGGGCGACCTGACCGATCTGCAAGTCATCACCGGCGGCACCGGGGACTTCATCGGTGCGAGCGGCGCACTTCGGCTAAGCGGGAACTTCGCCAGCGGCAGCGGCACGTCCAGTTTCGAGGGCACGATCTGCCTGCCCTAGGCTAGTCTAGGGAAGCGCTGAACAAGTCCCGGGTGTGCAGCCGTGGCGATTGGGCCGCAAGCTCGAAACTCGGCGCGAGCGGGCTATTCTCGCGGCTTCGTTGCAACCGAGGCGACGGCGACCATGACCTGATCTCCACGAGGAGGAGGATGGCGGTGTCGCATCGGTCGCTCACTTTCCGAAGTCGCTCGCGTACACCTGCTCCAACGCGTCGAGCGCTTCCTGAGGCAGTGGGCCGAGCGCCTCGCCGGCTAATGCTTCTTCCAGATGCGCCGGCTCAGCCAAGCCGATGACCGCGCAAGCAACATCGGGATTGGAGAGCACGAAGCGCAATGCGGTCTGCGCGCGCGTCCCGTAGCGATCGCCGAGCGCTTCGAGCACGGCCCGCGCGCGCCGCGCTTCGGTCGTGAGATCGGTCTCGCGCGTGACGATGACCTCGCGTCCGTGGCGCACCTCGCTCGCCAGCACGCCGGCAGCGAACACGCGGATCGCCATGATCGCGGTGCCATGCGCTGTGCACACGGTCATCAGCTCGGCGAAGTCCTGGCCGCTCCAAGCCGCCGGCATGGCGCGCGCGGCGCTGGGGTTGAGCATGTTGTAGTAGACCTGCGCGGCGTCGAAGCGACCGCTGTCGATCACCGCGCGGCAGCTCGTTGCGTCACCCAGTGCCGTCATGCCGATATAGCGCGTGAGCCCTTGGTCGCGGACGCGTTCGAGCGCATCGGCTGCCCCGTTGGCGCGCAACACATCGTTCGGCGTGACGGCGCCTGCGCCTGCTTCCGGTTCGATCATGTTGTGCAGGAGCACCAAGTCGACTGCGTCGCGATCGAGCCGTTGCAAGCTCTCGTGCAGACTGCGCTGGACCTGACCGGCAATGTCGTCGAGTCGCGCGGTATCGAGCATGACTTTGGTGGAGAGATAGGGCGTGCTGTCGATTTCCTCGAGCAGCCAGCCCAGCGCCTTTTCGGATTGCCCTTTGCCATAGCTCGGCGCAGTGTCGATCCAGTTCATGCCCGCGCCGATGGCTCGGCGCAAAGTGTCGAGCTTGACCGCGTCGTCCTGATGGATCAGCACGCCGCCGACCCAACCGCCGCCGAACACCAGTTCCGATACCTGCAGCCCCGTGCGGCCGAATGTCCGATAGCGCATCGCGCATTCCTCCAACTTTCAGCGTTTCAGTTGATCTCTCACGCCTATCGTACGCTCGCTGCGAGCCGTCGCGCGGGTGATTCGTTCGACCCGAATTCCGGCCTTCGGCCTGCATCCGGGCTACGAGCCCCAGCCTTTCCCTCCTCGTCGAGGAGGGGTGGCCCGAAGGGCCGGGGTGGTTGGTCCGAAGGGCCGGGGTGGTTGGCCCGAAGCGGCCGCGGTAGTTAGATCGGTTTGCGAAAAGCCCCGGATTCCGGCCTTCGGCCTGCATCCGGGCTACGCGCCCCAGCCTTCCCCTCCTCATCGAGGAGGGGTGGCCCGAAGGGCCGGGGTGGTTGGTCCGGAGGGCCGGGGTGGTTGCTCCGAAGGGCCGGGGTGGTTGCTCCGAAGGCCCGGTGTGGTTAATCCGCAGGGTTGCGGTACTTAGATCGAGTTGCGATAAGCGCTCGGAGTCGTTCCCATCAGTCTGCGGAAATGGCGATTGAACGTGGACAAATCATCGAAGCCCGCAGCGAAGGCGATGGTCGCCACGCTCGCCTGCGATCGGCGTAACTCGACGGCGGCGCGATGCAGGCGCGTGCGCAGGATGTATTGATGCGGCGTCACGCCGACCACCATGCGGAACGTGCGCAGGAAGTGATAGGGGCTCATTGCCGCCGCGTGCGCGAGTCCGCTGAGCATCAATCGCTCATGTGCGCGCGCCTCGATCTGGCGCAAGACTGCGGCGATACGCTGTTCGTCACGCCGGCTTAGGGACGGTGTCGCGGCGTCTGACCCCGCCAGTGCGGCCAGTACTTCCCCGGCCAACCGCAGCGCGAGTTCCTCGAATGCTGGCGCGTCTTGCATATCGAGCGCCATTTGCATCTCGGCACGCAGCATTGCGAGTGTGGTCAACGGCGGTAGCCGCGGCGCAACGAAGTCGATCGTGCAGACCCGCGGCACAGACACAGCGATCGTCTCCAGCAATTCCGGCGTAAAACGGAAGGACAGGCAGCGATCGCCGACATGGTGCTCGTGCGCGCATTCGAAATGCTCGCGCGCGTTGCCCAGCAACAGCGTACCGGGCGCAAGGAGCGCTTCGCCTTGACGGCATCGGTAGCGGAAGATGCCTTCGGTCACTAACGCAATGCAAGCGCTGTCGCGCTGCTCCTCGAACGGTCGATCGTGCGGCCCCGCGCTGCACAGCTTGTCCTCGACCGACCAGCCGGCCCCCGAACCGAGAAGCGTGGAGCGCATAGTCATAGGCGCACCGTGAGGATGGACCGACATCTCATACGGCGTCGCGACTGCGCAGAATGCGACGTTGCGTGAGTGACCACGGCTTGAAGGGAGTGCGTCTCTTTCTTCCGGCTCAGCGCTGCTCTCCTTGCACGGGCAGCGCACCAACATAGCAATTTTTCCCAAGCCT
>Ga0070741_10003620_pt1 | contig 37777 bp, 25 predicted proteins | sample Coa_R1_4_FD_66440 | JGI IMG/M metagenome (GOLD analysis project Ga0070741, IMG submission 66440) | Surface soil microbial communities from Centralia Pennsylvania, which are recovering from an underground coalmine fire - Coalmine... | ecosystem: Environmental > Terrestrial > Soil > Unclassified ... | reverse complement strand
AACGCCGACGGCACCGTCGTCACCGGTACCGACGACACTGGCGACGAGCCCGCACGTGTTCCAACCGAGGCCATCGACCTGGCAATCGAGAGGTTGAGTCGCACGCGTCCCCAACAGCTTTTCGACACCTTCGCCGACATGGAGCTGGCATGGGGACCCACCTGGGCCACGTCGCTGAAATCGCTGTGGGTCGGTGAGGGTGAGGCGATCGGCGACGTCGCCGTCGGCGACGAACTCGCGGAGCACCTCGGCAGCGAGCCGATCCACCCCGTACTGCTCGACCTGTGCACGGGAGTCGCGTTCCCGGCCTTTCCGGCACTCCTCGCGGCGACCCAAGAACAAGGTGTGCTGCCCGATCTCTTCCTACCGTTGCGGTACGGGAAGGTGACTGTCGCCCACCGGATGCCGCGACGGTTCTACTGCCGCGCGAGATGGCAGGCCGGCGGTCTGGAAAGCGAGACGCAGGTCTTCGATTTGGATTTCGTGGACCGCGACGGTCGCCACCTCGGCGGAATCAGTGAGTTCACGGTGAAACGCGCACCGCGAGAAGCGCTGCTGCGTGGGCTCGGCGGCGATGCCACCCGGCTGCTGTACACCCTCGGCTGGCCCGAGGTGCCGCCCCCGCCGGCGCGCAACGGCTCCGGAAATGCTCACGGCACCTGGCTGATCGCCGGTTTCGACGAGTTGGCGGCCGACCTGCCCGGCAGTGTCTCGTTCGACCGGACGGCCGGCCCGGAGCACTGGAAGGAGACGATCGCACAGGCTCAGCAACGCGGCGAGCCGATCTCTGGAATCGTTTGGCGCAGCACAGAACCCGGTGCAGACGAGTCGAGCGCTGAGGCTGCGGCGCGGCTGGAGACCGATATCGCCGACCTGCTCAGCATCGTGCATACGGTGCAGGCGGACGATGCGGTGAAACTGCCTGGCGGGCTGTGGATTATCACCGAACGGGCGGTAGCGACCGAGTCCGGCGAGCCAGTCGACCCCGTGCAGGCGGCGCTGTGGGGGCTCGGGCGCAACATCATCACCGAGGAACCGGCGTTGCGCGCCAAGCTGATCGACTGCGACGGATCCGCCGAGGCCGTGCACTCGCTGGCCAACCTGCTCGGCACACCCGTCGAGGAGCCGGAAGTCGCACTGCGGCAAGGAAAGTTCCTGGCGTCCCGGTTGCTGCCCTGGGCGCGCAGCGGTCAGCTCGCGGTACCACGGTCAGGCGACTACGTCCTGGCCCCGACCGAACGCGGCGCGATCGACAACCTGCGTCTCGCCGAGACCGAAGTGCATTCACCGGCGGCCGGTGAGGTACAGGTCCGGGTGGAAGCCGCCGGCCTGAACTTCCGCGATGTGCTCAACGTGCTCGGTCTGTACCCCGGCGACCCGGGGCTCATCGGCGGCGACTTCTCCGGCGTCGTCACCGAATTGGGTTCCGGCGTCAGCGGTTTGGACGTCGGTCAACGCGTCATGGGCTTCATGCAGGGAGCGTTCGCGAGCCGGGTCAACGTGCCGGCTCAGCTGCTGGCGCCGGTGCCGGACGTCCTGAGTGCGGTGCAGGCGGCGACGATACCCGCCGCGGCGCTCACGACACGGCTCGCGTTCGACTGGGCGCAGCTGCAGCCCGGCGACCGGGTGCTCGTGCACGCCGCCAGTGGCGGCGTCGGGCTGGCCGCGATCCAGATGGCGCAGCAACGCGGTGCGACGGTCTTCGCGACGGCCAGCACCTACAAGCGCGCGATGCTGCGCAAGATGGGTGTGGAATACGTCTACGACTCGCGCAGTACGGATTTCGCCGACCAGATCTTGAAGGACACGGGCGGCTCCGGCGTCGATGTAGTGCTCAACTCCCTGACGAACGAGGGCTTCGTCGCCGCGACCGTGCGGGCCACCGCCAAGAACGGCCGCTTCGCCGAGATCGCCAAACGGGACATCTGGACTCCGGAGCAGATGGCGGCGGAGCGTCCCGATATTGCCTACGAGATCGTCGCGCTGGACGGGACCATCATGGCCGACCCCGAGCGCATTCGCCGCTTGCTGGCCGAAGTGTCGGCTGGGTTGGCCAGCGGTGAATGGACACCGCTGCCCGCCGAGATCTACCCGCTGACGGAAGCGAAGACCGCATTCCGCCGGATGCAGCAGGCCCGGCACATCGGAAAGATCGTGCTGCAAATGCCGAATCCGCTACGGCCGCAGCCTGATCGGAGCTATCTGATCACCGGCGGTCTCGGCGCGATCGGCCTGCACACCGCCGCCCACCTGGCCAAACTCGGGGCCGGTGACATCGTGTTGACCAGCCGGCGTGAGCCCGATGCGGAGGCGCAGCGTGCGATCGCCGACATCACGGAGCGCTACCAAACCCGGATTCACACCTTCGCGGCTGACGTCGGCGACGAGAGCCAGGTAGCGCAGCTGCTGACAAAGATTCGCACCGAACTGCCGCCGATCGCCGGGGTCGTCCATTTGGCGGGTGTGCTCGATGACGCGCTGCTGTCGCAGCAGAGTCTGGAGCGATTCCGAACGACGTTGGCGCCGAAAGCGTTTGGTGCCTACCACTTGGATCGGTCGACCCAGGACGACGATCTGGATTTCTTCATCGTGTCGTCTTCCGTGTCGAGCGTGCTCGGGTCGCCCGGACAGGCGAACTACGCCACGGCCAACGCGCTACTCGACGGGCTGGTGGCGCACCGCAAGGCGCACGGGCTTCCGGCGACCGGCGTCAACTTCGGACCCTGGGCGAAGGGTGGTATGGCCAGTTCGGAGGCGGCTCGCGCCAATCTCCTTGCGCAAGGCCTGGTTCCGCTGGATCCAACGGCTGCGCTCAACGCGCTCGGCGAGGTCGTCGCCCACGGAACCGGGCAGGCAACCGTCATCAAAGCCAATTGGCAGCGTGCCGCGAAGATGCTCGGTGGTTCTCGGCCGCCGATTCTCGACCATGTGCTGCCGAGCGCGGCGGCAGAGGCCACCGGAGACAGCGAGTTGCTTCGGCAACTGCAAGACATACCCGAGGCACAGCGGGCCGATTTTCTCACCGAGTTCCTGCAGCGCGAGGTGCAAGGCTTCTTGAGGCTCGCGCAACCGCCGGCGGCGACGAGCAGGTTCCTGGACCTCGGCACGGATTCGCTGATGGCGGTGGAGCTCCGCAACCGGTTGTTCGGCCAGCTCGGCGGGGCGGTCACGATCAGCCCGACCGCGGTGTTCGACTATCCCACGATCAGGACGCTCGCCGAGCATCTAGCCGATCAGATGGGCGAGTTCCTCTCACAGTCTGGCGAAGCGGAGCCCGTCGCGGAAGGCGCATAAGGGTGCGGCCATGACCAGCTGCGTGGCGGACACCCGTCGCTCCTCGCGATCTCGGGTGGCTGCCTGGGCGCTGTGGGACTGCGGCGCGACGGGTGTGAATGCGGTCGTCGTGACGTTCGTCTTCTCCGTATACCTGACGGGGCAGGTCGGTTCGGGTTTGCCCGGCCCCACCACGCCGGCGAGCTGGCTGGGCCGCGCGCTCACAATCGCGGGGGTGTGTGTGGCGCTGATCGCACCGGCCACCGGCGTGTGGGTCGACGCGACGCACCGTCGCCGAACTGCGCTGGCCGTCCTCACGGGTCTGGTCGTCGCGATGACGTCAGCGATGAGCCTGATCCAGGCCGACTACCACTATCTCTGGCCGGGCCTGGCGCTGCTGGCATGCACCGCGGCGTGCAGCGATCTCGCGACGGTGCCGTACAACGCCCTGTTGAGGGACGTTTCGACACCGACGACGTCGGGCCGGATCTCCGCGCTCGGCCTGGCCGCGGGATATTTCGGCAGTGTGCTGTTGCTGCTGGTCGTCTACCTCGGTTTCATCGAGGGCGACGGCGAGACCCGGGGCCTGCTGGGCCTCGCGGTAGCCGACGGTCAGCACGTGCGGGCCGCAATGCTGCTCGCCGCGGTGTGGTTCGTTTTGTTCGCGCTGCCGTTACTGCTGTCCCTGCGAAACTCGGCGCCCGTCGACCGCCGTCCGGTCACCGGGCTCGTCGACGCCTATCGCGCGCTGTGGCAAGAGGTGAAGGGAGAGTGGCGACGCGACCGAAACGTCGTCTACTACCTCTTTGCCAGTGCAGTGTTCAGAGACGGACTGACCGGAATCTTCGCGTTCGGCGCGGTGCTCGGTGTCTCGGTGTACGGGGTGTCGCAGGCCGACGTGCTGGTGTTCGGCATCTGCGCCAGCAGCACCGCCGCGATCGGCGCAGTCGCGGGCGGTCAGCTCGACGACCGGGTCGGCTCCAAACGCGTCATCGTCGGTTCGCTTGCCGCGATGATCGGCATCGGACTGCTGTTGGTGGCGCTGTCCGGGGCGCTGGCGTTCTGGATCTGCGGACTGCTTCTGTGTCTGTTCATCGGGCCGATCCTGGCGTCCGCGCGGACGTTGATGCTGCGAATGTCGGCGGAGGGCAAGGAGGGCACGGCGTTCGGTCTCTACACGACCGCCGGGCGTGCGGCGTCGTTCCTCGCGCCGTGGATGTTCTTCACGTTCATCGATCTGTTCGGCGCCGACCGGGCGGGGATGGCTGGGTTGTGTGGGTGCTGGCGGCGGGCCTGGTCTCGATGGCGGCCATACGGGTCCCGCGGGTCGACGGCGTTTGGGACACCCAAAAGTCGGCCAGTACCCTTGCCCCGTGACCGAAAAGCCCGAGGAGAACCCTCACATCGTCATCACTGACGAGGAGATCTTCGAGGCTCACGTCGGCGGCAAGCTTTCGGTTGACTTGAAGGCTCCGCTGGACACGCAGCGCGCGTTGTCGATCGCGTACACCCCGGGCGTCGCTCAGGTCAGCCGCGCGATCGCGGCCGACCACACGCTTGCCGCCCGCTACACCTGGGCGCACCGGCTCGTCGCCGTCGTCAGCGACGGAACCGCGGTGCTGGGCCTGGGCGACATCGGCGCGGCGGCGGCGTTGCCGGTGATGGAAGGCAAGTGCGCGCTGATCAAGGAGTTCGGCGGGCTGGACTCGATTCCGATCGTGCTGGACACCAAGGATCCCGACGAGATCGTCGAGACATTGGTGCGGCTTCGCCCGACGTTCGGGGCGGTGAACCTCGAAGACATCTCCGCGCCACGCTGTTTCGAAATCGAACGCCGCGTCATCGAGGCCTTGGACTGCCCTGTGATGCACGACGATCAGCACGGCACAGCGATCGTCGTGCTCGCGGCGTTGATGGGTGCGACGAAGGCGCTCGGGCGCGACATGGCGTCGTTGCGCGTAGTGATCTCCGGCGTGGGCGCGGCGGGCTTGGCGTGCGCGAATATCCTTCTCTCCGCGGGTATTTCGCACATGACGGTGCTCGACTCCCGCGGCATCCTGCATGCCGCGCGCGACGACCTCAGCAGCGTCAAAGCCGAACTCGCGCAACGCACTAACCCCGACGGGCTCACCGGCGGAATGGTCGAGGCGCTGAAGGGCGCCGACATGTTCCTCGGGGTGTCCGGCGGCGTGGTGCCCGAAGAGCTGATCGCGACGATGGCGCCCGACGGGATCGTGTTCGCGCTGTCGAACCCCGATCCGGAGATCCACCCGGACCTGGCGGCTCGGCATGCAGCGGTGGTGGCGACCGGCCGCAGCGACTTCCCGAACCAGATCAACAACGTGCTTGCGTTCCCCGGGGTGTTTCGCGGCGCCCTCGACGCGGGCACGCGCCGGATCACCGAGAAGATGAAATTGGCTGCGGCCGAAGCGATCTTCTCGGTCGCCGGCACCGACTTGGCCGTCGACAAGATCGTGCCGAGCCCGCTGGACCCGCGGGTCGGGCCTGCCGTAGCGGAGGCGGTGGCAGCGGCGGCAGATGCGTCAGGTGACTAGGCGTCTCCTCGGCGTCGTGCTGGCGGCAGCGCTGCTGGCAGTCGGCTGCGGCCATCGACACCACGCGGGCGAGGTCGTCGTCGGCGCCACGAACGACCCGGAATCGGTGGTGCTAGCCGAGTTGTACGCTGCGGCGCTGCGATCATTCGGATCGGCCGCGCGGGTCGACCGGCTACCCGATCCCATTGCCGCGCTCGACACCGGAAATGTCGGCGTCGCAGCGGGTTTCACAGGTCAGGTGTTGCAGCGATTCGCGCCCGGCAGCACCGCACTCGCCGCGAAGGACGTCTACGCCGCGATGGTGGCCGCGCTGCCGGAAGGAGTGGCCGCCGGTGATTACGCGACAGCCGCGCAGGACGCACCTGCTGCCGTCGTCACTCAGCGCACGGCCACCGCATGGGGAGGGCGTGATCTGGCGGTGCTGGTCCGGCACTGCGCTGAGCTGACGACGGGCGACGTGGCGGGCACCAGCATTCCGACGGCGGTCGGCTCGTGCAAACTGCCTGGGCCGCGTCAATTCCTCACCGCACCAACGCTTTTCGACGCACTCAGGGCCGGCACGATCCTCGTGGCGTGGACCACGACGGCGGATCCGTCCATTCCCGAGGATGTCCAGGCGCTGTCGGACACCACGCCGCCCATGATTCAGGCGGAGAACGTCGTACCTCTCTACCGCCGCCACGACCTGTCCGAGCAGCAGGTGCAGGCGATCGACGAGATCGCAGGCGAATTCGACACCGCCGCGCTGGCCGACATGCGACGCCAAGTCGCGCAGGGCCACGACCCGCGCCAGGTCGCCGACGCGTGGCTTGCCGCGCACCCGTTGGGCCGCTGACTACCGCGGCATCGCCCTCGACGTGATCGCGGTGACCAGTCGCTGATAGTGCGGGCCGGCCAGCCGCACCATCAGGTCGAGCACTTTGGCGTCGGTGCCGACCAGCACGCGCGCTTTGTTCTTGCGGACGCCGTCGAGGATGATCCGCGCGGCTTTCTGTGGCGACGTGTTCGCCAGCCTCTTGTCGAACGTCTGCGACAGTTCGTCTTTGTCGAAGCCCTCGACTGCAGTCGAGTTGCGCACGATGTTGGTCTTGATGCCGCCGGGATGAACCGTCGTCACCTTGACGGGATGGCCCGCGACAATCATCTCCTGACGCAGCGCCTCGGTGAAGCCGCGCACCGCGAACTTCGCCGAGTTGTATGCCGCCTGGCCCGGTACGGAGAACAACCCGAACACACTGGAGACGTTGATGACGTGTCCGTCACCGGACTCGATCAGGTGCGGCAAGAACGCCTTCGTTCCGTTGACCACGCCCCAATAGTCGACGTCCATCACCCGCTCGATGTCCTTGAATCCGCTGACCTCGACGTCGCCGGTGAAGGCGATGCCGGCGTTGTTGTAAATCTGGTTGACGGAGCCGAAGTGGTCCTTGACTGCGTCGGCGTACGCCAAAAACGCCTCACGCTCGGTCACGTCGAGCCGGTCGACCTTCACGTGCGCGCCGATCGCGTTGAGCCGTTCTTCGGTGGCCTTCAGGCCGTCGAGGTCGACGTCGCTGATCGCCACCTTTGCGCCGGACCGCGCCAGCTCGATGGCCAGCGCCTGTCCGATGCCCGAGCCGGCGCCGGTGACGACGGCCACTTTCCCGGCAAAGCCCTCCATAGCTGCTCCCTTATTTCGCGAGCGTGCGTGTTTGTCCCCCGCCACGCCGATGTTCGCTGTCACTTTACGCACGCTCGTGCTACGACGAGCGTGCCGGTTTCGTCGCAGTCACCACGTGCGTGGGCAGCCACGGGCCGCCCCACCACATGCGCCAGCCGAGATTTCGGCGGTCGACGTCCGTCCAACCCATCTCGCGCAACTGGGCGGCGTGCTGACGGGTGGCCCAGAGATCGGCGATTGCGAGCCGCCCGCCCGGGCGCAGCACGCGAGCCGCTTCACGCATGGCCGCCTCGCGCGCCGCCCGGTCCGGCAAGTTGTGGATTACCAGGCTGCTGACGACGACGTCGACGCTGCCGTCGTCGAACGGCAGCTCGGTGATGTCCGCGGTGTGCACCTCGACGCGGTCGGCGACCTCCTCCAGCGCGGCGTTGGTCAGCGTCTGCTCGGGCGAGTTGCCGGATTGGTCGGCACGCCAGAGATCCACGCCGATCGCGCGGCCGCGCGGCAGCCGTTTCGCCGCGGCCAACAGCACCGCGCCTCGCCCGCAGCCGAGGTCGAGCACCGTCTCGTCACCGTGTAGCGCCAACTCGTCCAGCACCCGCGCCCACGCGTGGAACTTCCCGACACGAGTGGTGTGCAAGTAAAACACCGCCGTCGCAACGAGATTCGCGTTGACCAAGCCGGCGACGACCGCGGCCAGACGCTGGCCTTTCGCCCACGCGATCGCGGTAGTCGCGGTCAAGCCCGCACATACCGCCGCCCAGAACGTGGCCTGCGCACGCGGACCCGCGGTGTGGAACGAGCCGTCGATCCCGTAGTCACCCTTGTGTTCTCGCAGCGCGTCACCCACAGCTGGCTAGGAGCCGCCCTCGACCGACTGACCCGCCGCCTTCCATGCAGCCAGGCCGCCGTCGAGATGAGCCACGTTGCCGTAACCCATCTGCTGCAGCGCGTCGGCGGCCAGCGCCGACCGTCCGCCCGACGCGCAGTGCACGATGATGCGCCGGCTGGGGTCGAACTCGGGACGGTGATACGGGCTCGATGCGTCGGCCCAGAATTCGAGCATGCCGCGCGGCGCCTCGACAGAACCGGCGATCACGCCGTGCTGCTCGCGTTCGCTCGGCTCCCGCACGTCGATGAGAACCGCGTCGCCGGCCAATTCGGCGGCCACCTGGTCAGGCGTGAGGTTCTCGACGCGCGACTTGGCTTCCTTGTCCATGTCCGCGGCGGTCTTCGCCATGGCAATGCTCCTTTGCGGAAATTAGGCGAACGCTTCGTCGAGGATTTCCTGCTGCTCGACCGCATGCACCTTCGCCGACCCCGACGACGGCGCCGACATCGCGCGCCGCGAGATCCGCTTGATGCCCTCCAACTGCGGCACCAGATCCGGCAGCGCCAGGCCGAACGTCGGCCACGCGCCCTGGTTCGCAGGCTCCTCCTGCACCCAGAAGTACTCGTCGACGTTCGGATACTGCTCCAGCGTGCGCGGCAGACGGTACCGCGGAATCGGATAAAGCTGCTCGATCCGCACGATCGCGATGTCGTCGCGGTTCTCCTTGGCCTTGCGTGCGACCAACTCGTAGTACAGCTTCCCGCTGACCAGCAGCATGCGCTTGGCCTTGGACCGGTCGCCGTCGCCGACGTCGTACGTCGGCTCTTCGAGCACCGAGCGGAACTTCATCTCGGTGAACTCGCGAATCTCGCTGACAGCGGCCTTGTTTCGCAGCATCGACTTCGGCGTGAACACAATCAGCGGCCGGTGAATGTCGTCCAGCGCATGCCTGCGCAGCAGGTGGAAGTAGTTCGCCGGCGTCGACGGCTGCGCGACGGTCATCGAGCCCTCGGCGCACACCTGCAGGAACCGCTCGATGCGGCCCGAGGTGTGGTCGGGACCCTGGCCCTCGTGGCCGTGCGGCAGCAGCAGCACCACGTCCGACGTCTGCCCCCACTTCGCCTCACCGGAGCTGATGAACTCGTCGATGATCGACTGCGCGCCGTTGATGAAGTCGCCGAACTGCGCCTCCCACAACACAAGTGCGTCGGGATCGCCCAGCGAGTAGCCGTATTCGAAGCCGACAGCTGCGAATTCGGACAGCGGCGAGTCATACACCATGAACCTGCCGCCGGTCGGTTCGCCGTCCTCGTTGGTCGCCAGCGTTTGCAGCGGGGTGAACTCTTTCCCTGTCTTGCGGTCGATCACCACCGAGTGCCGCTGGCTGAACGTGCCACGACGGCTGTCCTGACCGGACAGGCGCACTGTTCTGCCTTCTGCCACAAGCGTTCCCAGTGCCAGCAGCTCGCCGAACGCCCAGTCGACCTTGCCGTTGTAGGCCATCTCGCGGCGCTTCTCCAGTACCGGCTTGACGCGCGGATGAATGCTGAAGTCCTCGGGCACCGCCAGGTGCGCGTCGCCGATGCGGGCCAGCAGCGACTTCTCCACGGCGGTGGTCAATCCCCGAGGGAGCTCCTGCTCGGATTCGACCGACTCACTCGGTTCGATCTCGTGCTTCTCGAGCTCGCGCACTTCGTTGAAGACCTGCTCCAGCTGACCCTGGTAGTCACGCAGCGCGTCCTCTGCTTCTTTGATCGAGATGTCGCCGCGTCCGATCAGCGCTTCCGTATACGTCTTGCGCGCACCGCGTTTCGTATCGATCACGTCGTACATGTAGGGCTGCGTCATCGACGGGTCATCGCCTTCGTTGTGCCCGCGACGGCGGTAGCACAGCATGTCGATGATGACGTCCTTCTTGAACTTCTGCCGGAAGTCCACCGCCAGCCGCGCTACCCACGCGCATGCCTCCGGGTCCTCGCCGTTGACGTGGAAGATCGGTGCACCGATCATTTTCGCGACGTCGGTGCAGTATTCCGATGACTTCGCGTCGAACGGCGATGTGGTGAAACCGATTTGGTTGTTGACGATGATGTGGATCGTGCCGCCGGTGCGATACCCGCGCAGCAGTGCCAGGTTCAGGGTCTCGGCTACCACGCCCTGCCCCGCGAACGCTGCGTCGCCGTGCAGCATCATCGGCATCACCGAGAAGCCGCCCTCGCCTGCGCCTTTGTCGAGCAGATCCTGCTTGGCCCGCACCAGCCCTTCGAGCACCGGGTCGACGGCCTCCAGGTGCGACGGGTTCGCAGTCAGCGAGACCTCAATGTCGTTGTCGCCGAACATCTGTATGTAGCTGCCCTGCGCGCCGAGGTGGTACTTGACGTCCCCGGAACCGTGGGCTTGCGACGGGTTCAGGTTGCCTTCGAACTCGGAGAAGATCTGGCTGTACGGCTTGCCGACGATGTTCGCGAGCACGTTGAGCCGCCCGCGGTGCGGCATCCCGATGACAACCTCGTCGAGGCCGTGCTCGGCGGCCTGGTCGATTGCCGCATCCATCATCGGGATGACGGTCTCGGCGCCCTCTAGCGAAAACCGCTTCTGCCCAACATATTTGGTCTGCAGGAATGTTTCGAACGCCTCGGCGGCGTTGAGCTTGGACAGAATGTATTTCTGCTGCGCGACGGTCGGCTTCTCGTGCTTGACCTCGATGCGCTCCTGCAGCCACTGCTGCTGCGCCGGCTCGAGGATGTGCGTGTACTCGATGCCGATGTGGCGGCAGTACGCGTCGCGCAGCAGACCGAGCACGTCGCGCAGCTTCTTGTATTGCGCGCCGGCGAACCCGCCGACCTTGAACACCCGGTCCAAATCCCACAGCGTCAAACCGTGAGTCGCCACGTCAAGGTCGGGGTGGCTGCGGAAGCGGGTCTTGTCCAGCCGCAGCGGGTCGATGTCGGCCATCAGATGCCCGCGGTTGCGGTACGCCGCGATCAGCTCGATGACGCGCGCGTTCTTGTCGACGATCGGGTCGGGGTTGTCGGTGCGCCAGCGCACCGGCTCGTACGGGATGCCGAGCTCGTGGAAGATGTCATCCCAGAACTCGTCGGAGAGCAGCATCTCGTGCACGGTGCGCAGGAAGTCGCCGGACTCGGCGCCCTGGATGATCCGGTGGTCGTAGGTCGACGTCAGCGTGACCAGCTTGCCGATGCCGAGCTCCGCGATCCGTTCCTCGCTGGCGCCCTGGAACTCGGCGGGGTATTCCATCGCGCCCACGCCGATGATCGCGCCCTGGCCGCGCATCAGCCGCGGCACCGAGTGCACCGTGCCGATCGTGCCCGGGTTGGTCAGCGAGATCGTCACGCCGGAGAAGTCCTCGGCCGTCAGCTTGCCATCGCGGGCCCGGCGGACGATGTCCTCGTAGGCGGCGATGAACTGGCCGAACTGCATGGTCTCGGCCTTCTTGATGCCGGCCACGACGAGCTGGCGGGCGCCGTCCTTTCCTTTCAGGTCGATCGCCAGACCGAGATTGGTGTGCGCCGGGGTGACGACGTTCGGCTTGCCGTCCACCTCCGCGAAGTGGCGGTTCATGTTCGGGAACTTCTTCGTCGCGGCGACGATCGCGAACCCGAGCACATGGGTGAACGAAATCTTGCCGCCCCGAGTGCGTTTCAGGTGATTGTTGATGACGACGCGGTTGTCGATCATCAGCTTCGCGGGGATCGCGCGCACGCTGGTCGCCGTCGGCACGTCCAGCGAGGCGGACATGTTCTTGACCACCGCGGCCGCGGCGCCGCGCAGCACCTGAGCTTCGTCGTCGGACGCGACGGCGATTGGCGCGGCCTTCGCGGCGGGCTTCGGCTCCGGCGCTTGCCCGTCGGGCTTCTGCGCTGGCTTCGGTTTCTCGGTGCTTGTCTCCCGTTCGCGCGAGCGCTCATCGGCGCTTGTCTCCTCTTCGCGCAAGCGCTCATCGGCGGGCGCGGCCTCCGGTTCGGGCGCGGACTTCTGCTCTTCGGCCTGCTGGCCGTCGCCCGTCGGCTCGGGGGAGTAGTCGGAGAGGAACTCGTGCCAACTCGGATCGACCGACGACGGGTCATCCCGGAATTTGCGGTACATCTCTTCGACAAGCCATTCGTTCTGCCCGAATGGTGAAGGTGAACTGCTCACAGCAGGTGCTCGCCTCGATTCCTCGGTCCAGGAAGCGTCTTGGGGGCGCCGGTCTCTTTTCGCCGCTTAAGGCTAACGCGTGGGCCGAAGCGGCGACTATGACTCATGAACTCCGCCCCGAATTCTCACCGTACGCCCGTTCTGGTAGCTAGCCCGACACTTCCGCGGACGGCAGCACATGCAGTGACACCGGCCATCGTGCCGGCGCGGGGCCAAATGCCTTGCGCGCGTTGCTCACGATCTTGCGGCCCATCAGACGATTGCCCCCGCCGCCGACGACCGCTCCGATTCCCATCGGCAGCATCTTGCCGAACGCGATCGCGCCGCGCTTGAGCGCGTATCGCTTCATGAAGTACTTGACCAGCCGGTTGTTCAGCTGCGCGACCGCGGGCAACGGCATCGCCGCTGCCGACTCGCCGATCCATCCGCCGCCGGTGCGGGCCGGCCCGACGATGTCGCGGATCGCGTGCTTGCTGTCGTCGCCGACCAAGACCGCCAACACCAGCGCGCGGCGGCGCTCGCGGTGTTCGGCCGGAATCCCGTGTACCTCGGCTACCGCCAGCACGAATAGTGCGGTGGCGTCCAGGAATACGACGGTTTCACCTGCGACCGCCGACAGCGCCACGAGGGTGCCGATCCCCGGTATGGCGGCCGCCGAGCCGACGGCCGCACCGCTGGCCGTCACCGCGGCCAGGTACCGCTTCTCCAGCTTGGTGACGATGTCGGCGGGTGACGCGTCGGGGTGCGCGCGACGGATCCGCTGCACGTAGGCCTCGACCGCGGGCGCTTGCACGCGCTGGCTGAACTCGAGTATGTGCGACAGCGCCCGCGCTGCCGCGCCCGGATTCTCGTCGCCGTCCGGCGATGTTTGATCGCTCGATCCGTTGCGTGCGGCGCTCATCGGGCCTCCTCGGCTCGGGCCTTGAAACACAAGGCGTGTTTTCAGGTTACCGGCAGCCCATGGCAACATCGCAGGCTGTGGACGTGACGAGCGAGCGGGCGACAGACGCACCGGCGGCGGTCAGCCGAACCCGGATGATCGTCGTGCTCGGCGCGCTGATCGCGTTGGGGCCGCTGACGCTCGATATGTATCTGCCCGCTCTGCCGAAGATCACCGCCGACCTGGCGGTGACGTCGTCGGTGACGCAGTTGACGCTGACGGGCACACTGGCCGGGCTGGCGTTCGGACAGTTGATCGTGGGTCCGCTGTCGGATTCGCTGGGCCGGCGCAAGCCGCTGATGGCCGGGATCGTGTTGCACATGCTCGCCTCGGTGGTGTGCCTGATGGCGCCGAACATCGAGGTGCTCGGCATCGCGCGGGTGGTGCAGGGCGTGGGCGCATCGGCGGCGATGGTCGTGGCGATCGCTGTTGTCGGCGACCTCTTCGACGACTCGGCCGCCGCGACCGTGTTGTCCCGGCTGATGCTTGTGCTCGGGGTGGCGCCGGTCGTCGCGCCGTCACTGGGCGCGGCTGTTCTGCTGCACGCGTCGTGGCATTGGGTGTTCGGGGTGCTTGTGGTGCTGGCGGGTGCACTGCTGGTGGTGGCCGCGGTCGCGCTGCCCGAAACACTGCCGGCGGCGCACCGAAGTCCGCTGAGGGTCGGAGCAGTCGGGTCGACGTACGTGCGACTGCTGCGCGACGCCCGGTTCGTGATGCTCGTGCTTGTCGCGGGGCTCGCGATGTGCGGGTTGTTCGCGTACATCTCGGGCGCGTCGTTCGTCTTGCAGGGCCACTACGGCTTAACGCAGCAGGTGTTCGCGGTCGTGTTCGGCGCCGGCGCGATCTCGTTCATCACCGCATCACAGTTCAATGTCGTTCTGCTGAAACGGTTTCCGCCCTACAAGATCGTGGTGTGGGCCCTGGCCTTTGCCGTCGTCGCCGGCGCGGCGTTCGTCGGGCTTGCGCTCGCGCACGTCGGCGGGCTGCCGGGTTTCTTGATTCCGGTCTGGTCGATCCTCGCCGCGATGGGGCTCGTGATCCCGAACGCGCCCGCGCTGGCGTTGTCACGTCATCACGAGGCGGCGGGCACCGCCGCGGCACTGCTGGGCGCCGCCCAATTCGGCATCGGCGCGGCGGTGGCGCCGGTCGTCGGCGTGCTGGGCAACAACGAGCTCGCATTGGCCGCGGTGATGGCCGCGGGCGTCATAGTGGCGCTGTTGGCGCTGGTCACAGTGGGCAGAGGCGCCGAACCCGCGGCCGCATAGTCCGCGGAGTTGTGCCCTGCACGGGCAATCCGTACCGTCGCACGAGATTACTCCGGGTGGAGTAGTCCGCGCCGAAATAGGGAATGGACGTCTGCATGGCCTATCAGGTGACGTCGCTGGGCATCTCGGTGCTGGCGCTGCTGAGGGAGCGGCCGATGCACGGCTACGAGATGTTCCAGACGCTCACGGCCAGGCACGGCGACCGGATGCTGAAGGTGCGGCCCGGCTCGCTGTACCACGTGGTCAACCGCCTCGCCGAAGAAAAGCTGATTCGCCAGACGGGCACCGCCCGCAACGGTAATCGTCCCGAGCGCACCACCTACGAGCTGACGGACGCCGGCGCGGACGCGCTGACAAGCCGGTTGCGTGAACTGGTGGCCGGACCCGTCAACGAGTTCGAGAAGTTCGTCGTCGCACTCGCCGAGATCCATCACCTCGACACCGACACCGCCGTCCAGGCACTGCGGCGGCGCATCGCGGCGCTCGAACGCACCGCCGACGAGCTGACCGAACTTCGTGCCGCCGACCGTGCGCCGGGGGAGAAGGCCGCGCTGGATTACATGCTCGCGACCACGGCGGCCAAGCTCGACTGGCTCGCCCGGTTCGTCGACTCGACGGTGACCCGATGACCGACGTCGTCGAGCATTACGGCGCGCCTCCGCAGCAGAGGGAGCCCTCGTACAACTCGTGGCGGGCGCTGTGGGCGATGATCGTCGGCTTCTTCATGATCCTGGTCGACTCGACCATCGTCGCGGTCGCCAACCCGCGGATCATGGAGAAGCTCAACACCGACTACGACGCCGTGATCTGGGTGACGAGCGCGTATCTGCTCGCCTACGCAGTGCCGCTGCTGGTGGCAGGCCGACTCGGCGACCGGTTCGGGCCGAAGAACCTCTACGTCATCGGGCTCGCGATCTTCACCGGCGCATCGCTGTGGTGTGGCCTGGCCGGCTCGATCCAGATGCTGATCGCCGCGCGCGTGGTGCAAGGGCTGGGCGCGGCGTTGCTGACCCCGCAGACGTTGTCGACGATCACGCGCATCTTCCCGCCGGAGCGTCGCGGCGTCGCGCTGAGCCTGTGGGGCGCGACGGCCGGGGTCGCAACGCTGGTTGGTCCGCTGGCCGGCGGGGTGCTGGTCGACTCGCTGGGCTGGCAGTGGATCTTCTTCGTGAACGTGCCGATCGGCGTCATCGGAATCGCGTTGGCAGTCTGGCTGATTCCGCAACTGCCCACGCAACAGCACCGATTCGACGTGATCGGCGTTTTGCTGAGTGGCGTCGCGATGTTCTTGATCGTGTTCGGCCTGCAGGAAGGCCAGTCGCATCACTGGGCGGCGTGGATCTGGGGCATGATCGCCGGCGGCGTGGTCGTCATGGGCATCTTCGTCTACTGGCAGTCGGTCAACTCCAGCGAGCCGCTGATTCCGTTGCGGGTCTTCGCCGATCGGGATTTCTCGCTGTCGAATCTTGGCATCACGGTCATGGGCTTCGTCGCGGTCGGCATGATCCTGCCGCTGATGTTCTATCTGCAGGCGGTGTGCGGCCTGTCACCCACGCGGTCCGCGCTCGTGACGGCACCGATGGCCATCGTCACGGGCCTGCTCGCGCCGATCGTCGGCCGCATCGTCGACCGCTTCCACCCCCGTCCGATCGTCGGCTTCGGTTTCGCGACGCTCTCAATTGCGTTGACGTGGTTGTCGTTTGAGATGACGCCTACCACGGCGATGTGGCGGCTGGTGCTGCCGTTCGCGGCGATGGGCGTCGGGATGGCGTTCATCTGGTCTCCGTTGGCGGCGACCGCAACTCGCAACCTGCCCCCGCAGCTGGCGGGTGCGGGGTCCGGCGTCTACAACGCGACCCGGCAAGTCGGCTCGGTGCTCGGCAGCGCGAGCATGGCGGCGCTGATGACGTGGCGCATCAGCAATGAGCTGCCGCCCATGCCAGGCGGCGCGCCGAAGGGCGGCGAGGGCGCGGTGCGGGCGCTGCCCGCGTTCCTTCATGAACCGTTCTCTACGGCGATGTCGACATCGATGCTGCTGCCGGCGTTCACCGCGTTGTTCGGGGTCCTTGCCGCGCTGTTCCTCGTCGGAGGGAGAACTTCCGGTCGGGCGGAACCCGCTGAGGCGCAACATGTTTCCAATGTTCGACTTGTCGACTTCGACGACGAGCCGCCGACGGACGTGATTCCGCTGAGCCATCCGGACGAGTTCTTGTTCGACGACTATCGCTACGAGGACGACTACGGGGCAGACGAGGAAGACGACGATTACGCCGAGTACACGCTGGCGCCACCGGAGCCGGTCGAGGATGAGCCCGAGCCCGAGGCGCCCGTCGATGCGCCGGCTGATGTGCCGGCCGACGAAAGCGACACTGCACCGATCGCCGTCGTCGCCGCCCCCATAGTCGATCTGCCGGACGACGATCCCTACGAAACCCTGTATCACGAGCCGCCCGATCGCTGGCTGCGCTCGACGCCCGAGCCAATCGGCTTCGCGCACAACGGCTTCCACATCGACCGCGAACAGAAGTTCCGTGAGATCGCTCAGCAGTCAGTGCCGGGCCGGCACTCTGCTGACGACACGGAATTCCACTGGTTCGACCCCGACGCCGACAGTTACGGCCGCCACGCGCTGCCGGCCAGCGACTAGCCCACCCGGCTATTTGCTGCTTTCGGCTAGGTACCGCGTTCAACACGCATATGCTGCTTTGCGTTCGACGGTTGTCGTGATGGAAAGAGTGGCGGCCTAATGTCTTGGCGCCCCGTGAATTGGTGAGACGCGCTGATGTCGCGGATCTTTTTGAGCCATTCCAGTCTGGATAATCGGCAGACGATCGCGTTGCAGCGCTGGCTGATCGAGCAAGAGCCACCGCTGGCCAACGAAATCTTTCTGGACACCGACGCCCAGGGCGGTATTTCGCCGGGCACGAAGTGGAAAGACGCTCTGCGCCAAGCCAGTACGCGCTGTGAGGCCGTGATCTGTGTGCTCTCACCGAATTGGGAGGAGTCGCCCGAGTGCAAGGTCGAGTATCGATTCGCCGAGTATTTGAACAAGCGGGTTTTCTGCGCGGCGATCGCACCGCTGGCGGGCGACGACCCCACTCGGGAATGGCAACGCGTCGACTTATACGGCGAGGGTCCGATTACCGAGGTCGATATCGGCGACGGCGCTGAGCCGGTTCGGTTCCGCTCCGAAGGCCTCTCTCGGTTGCGTGAGGGAATCATCGGAGTCGGTATCGGGGCCGAGTCGTTTGTGTGGCCCCCACCCAGCGATCCTGAGCGGGCCCCATATCGAGGCTGGGAGGCGCTCGAGGAGCGGGACGCGGCCGTCTTCTTCGGACGCGACGCCCAAATCCTAGGCGGGCTGGACGGTTTGCGCGGGATGCGCAAGTCCGGACTGGCGAACATGTTTGTGGTGCTGGGTCCCTCGGGAACGGGCAAGTCGTCGTTCCTGCGGGCCGGGTTGTTGCCGCGGCTGCGCCGAGACGACCGCAACTTCTTGATCCTCGACATCGTGCGACCCGAACATAACGTGATCACCGGCGGGACCGGTTTCGCGCAGGCAATCCATGCCGTGCGTACCCGGCTGGGGATGTCGACACCCAGCCTGGGCGAGATCAAAAGTGTCTGCACGGATGACCCGGCACGCGTGGGGAAGCTGCTGTGCGAGGCGCAGCGCGTGGCGGCGGCCCAGCTGCTGAACCGGCCCGATGAAGTGACGCTGCCGACGCTAGTGCTGCCGCTGGATCAGGCCGAAGAACTTGTCAGCGCCGACGCTGGCACCGAAGCGCCGATGTTCTTCCAGCTGATCTCCGAGCTCACGCAGCGCGACGGCGGCCCTGGCCAACTGGGGCTCATTGTGGTGGTCACCATTCGCACCGACCGCTACCAGGCGCTGCAGACAGCTCCGCAGCTGGGCGACATCGCCACGGTGTTGTTCGACGATCTGAAACCGATGCCGACCACCCATTTCAAGGAAGTCATCACCGGGCCGGCCTTGCGTGCCACCCAAGGCGGCCACCCCCTCGAGGTGGAACCCGCACTGGTCAACCGGCTGCTCGAGGACTGCACCGAGGGTGCCGACACGCTCCCACTGCTGGCGTTGACGCTGGCCCGGCTCTACGAATACGCAACCAACGGGCGCCTCAGCTTGGCCCACTACGAAGCGATGGGCGGCCTGCAGCACGTCGTCCACACGGAGATCGACGGGCTGCTGGCCACCGACGCACACCAGCGACAGCGGGAGTTGGAGTCGTTGCGGGAGGCTTTCGTTCCATGGCTGGCCACGATCAATCCCGACAACGACCAGCCGATGCGTCGAGTGGCCCGCTGGAGTGACCTGCCCGAGGACAGCCACGCGCTGATCGACAAATTCGTGACGAAACGGTTGATGGTCAAAGACGAGCGCAAAGACGGGACGATCGTCGTCGAGGTCGCACTGGAAAGCCTGCTGCGCCAATGGGATGAGCTGTCCGGCTGGCTGAGTGAACAACGGGAGAATCTCAAGGCGGCCGACAACTTGGAGCACAATGCCGCGGCGTGGCTGGCCAGCAATCACAACTCGGCCTGGCTGTTGGAAGGCACGCGATTGTCCGAAGCGGAAACCCTCGCCGGTACTCCCGGATTTCGGCAGCGACTCGTCGGCACCCACGACTACCTGGCTGCCTCCCGGCAGCGCGAAAACGAGCGGGCCGAGGCCGTTGAAAAACAACACGAGGCTGAGCTCGCGGCAGCGCGGGCCGTCGCCGCCGCCGAAACTCAAGCCCGGGAGGAAGCCCAAGCCCATGCGGTGGTCCTCCGGAAACGTTCCCGGGTTTTGCGGGGGGTGCTGGCCGCGACTGCGATCGTCGCTGTGATCGCCCTGATCGGCGGTATCACGGCCATCATCGGTTTCACTCAGGCCAGGACCGCGCGCGATCAAGCGCAGAGCAGGTTTCGGGAGGCCACGGGGCTTCGGCTGGTGGGGCAGGCCCAGAGCATGCTGGCCGGCAACCGTCCCGGCGGCGACGCGCGGGCCTTCGAGGAACTACTGGCGTTCCGATCGCTCACGCCGACCCCGGATGACGGCGCGCTGTACAGCGCGGTGGTGAAGAGGGTCACCACCCGCATGATCATCCCAACCCCGGACCGCAACCTGAGCGTGGCAGTCAGCCCCGATGGGCACCGGCTGGCTTCCGCCGGCGACAACGGCACGGTGCGGTTGTGGTACGCGGACACCGGCCAGCCCATCGGCGTACCGCTGAACGGGCACACAGGCTCAGTGAACAGTGTGGCGTTCAGCCCCGACGGGCGCCAGCTGGCATCCGGCAGTGACGACAAGACCATCCGGGTGTGGGACGCCGACACCGGCCAACCGATCGGTCAGCTGATCGGGCACACCGACCAGGTGAACGGTGTGGCGTTTAGCCCGGACGGGCGCCTACTGGCCTCGGCCAGCGCCGACGCGACCGTGCGGTTGTGGGACGCGCACACGGGCCAACCGATCGGTCAGCCGCTGACCGAGCACAACGACGTGGTGAACGGTGTGGCGTTTAGCCCGGACGGGCGCGTGCTGGCCTCGGCCAGCGCCGACAAGACGATCCGGTTGTGGGACACGCACACGGGCCAACCGATCGGTCAGCCGCTGACCGGGCATACCAACACGGTGTTCGCTGTGGCGTTTAGCCCAGACGGGCACCGGCTGGCCTCGGCCAGCGGCGACGCCACGGTGCGGTTGTGGGACACGCACACGGGCCAACCGATCGGTCGGCCGCTGACCGGGCATACCAACACGGTGTTCGCTGTGGCGTTTAGCCCGGACGGGCACCGGCTGGCCTCGGCCAGCGGCGACGCGACGGTGCGGTTGTGGGACGCCGACACGGGCCAACCGATTGGCGACCCCTTCACCGGACACACTGGCCCCGTGTCGGGTGCGGCGTTCAGCCCCGACGGCGCGCGGATCCTCTCGGCCAGCGTCGACAAGACCCTGCGGGCGTGGAACGTGGCGGCAACCGACCAGCCCCTGATCGGGCACACCGGGCCGGTGTTCGGTGTGGCGTTTAGCCCGGACGGGCACCGGCTGGCCTCGGCCAGCGGCGATGACACGATCCGGTTGTGGGACGCCGACACCGGTCAACCCATCGGCGCACCGCTGACGGGGCACAACGCCGGGGTGGTCAGCGTGGCGTTCAGCCCTGACGGGCAGCGGCTGGTCTCGGGGAGCAAAGACGGCACGATCCGGTTGTGGGACGCCCGTACCGGCCAGCCCATCGGCGAACCGCTGACCGGGCATAGGAACTGGGTTTACACCGTGGCATTCAGCCCCGACGGTCGCCTACTGGCCTCGGCCAGCCTCGACCTCACGGTGCGGTTGTGGGACGCGCATACCGGCCGGCCCATCGGCGCACCTCTGATCGGGCACACCGGGCCGGTCTTCGGCGTGGCGTTTAGCCCCGACGGGCACCGGCTGGCGTCAGCCAGCGGCGATGACACGATCCGGTTGTGGGACGCGCACACCGGCCAACCCATCGGCAAACCGCTGACCGGGCACAACGCCGGGGTGGTCAGCGTCGCGTTCAGCCCGGACGGGCACCGGCTGGCCTCGGCCAGCGGCGATGACACGATCCGGTTGTGGGACGCCGACACCGGCCAACCGGTCGGCGACCCCCTCACCGGACACACCAACACGGTGGCGAGTGTGGCGTTCAGCCCCGACGGACACCGCCTCGCTTCGGCCAGTTACGACCGGACTGTCCGGTTGTGGAGCGCCGACACCGGCCTGCAGATCGGCGACCCAATTACCGGACACACCGGCCCGGTGTCCACTGTGGCGTTCAGCCCTGACGGCACGCGGATCGTCTCAGGCAGTGATGATCACAGCCTGCGACTGTGGCCTGCCGTCGGCAACCCCACCGACCTGTGCGACAAACTGACCGCCAACATGAGTCACCAGCAGTGGCGGGAGTGGGTCTCACCAGCCATTGATTACGTCCAAGTATGCCCCAATCTTCCAGTGCCAGTGGATAATCCGAGCTGACCTGAGCCGAACAGTACCGCGGCGTTCAGGTAGCCGGTCGGGTCGAGTGCGTACTTGATCATCCGCATCGCGGCGATGTCGGCAGGCTCCCGCGACATGCCGACGTAGGCGCGCTTGCGGCTGCCGACGCCGTGCTCGGAGCTGACATTGCCGCCGCAGCCCGCGATCAGGTCCATCATCTCGGCGTAAATCGTCTGCTCGGCATCGGGGCTGCAGCGCAGTACGTTCAGATGGAGATTGCCTTCGCCAATGTGGCCGAACAGCACCGGAATCGCGTCAGGGGCGTGCTCGGCGACGAGTTTGGCCGACTGCGCCGCGAAACCCGAAACAGCGGACAACGGCAGCGACACGTCGAACTTCAGCGGCGGGCCGTAGACACCGAGGATTTCGGCGATCGACTCGCGCAACCGCCAAAGCCTTTGCTGCGCAGCAACATCCACACCAACAGCGGGTTCGCCGGTCAGCGGAGCGTCGGCCAGGGCGTCGGCGAGCCGGTCGGAAAGGTCGTAGTCGCCGGCCATTTCGATCAGCAGCAGCCACGGCGCGTCGACCGGAGTAGCGACGCCGAGGTGCTGAGCGGTGAGTTCGAGCGCGCGGGCATCGACCAGTTCCAGGGCGGCGATCCCGTCGAGATCGCGGAACACCCGGCCGGCGGCGACAACGCCGTCCAGATCGGCGAACCCCGCAACGGCCGTGATGCGGTGCGACGGAGCGGGATACAGCCGCACGTCGAGCTCGGTGATCACCCCGAGCGTGCCCTCGGCGCCGACGAACAGCGACGTCAGATCGTAGCCGGTATTGTCACGTCGAACAGCGCTGTGCCGCCGCAGGATTGACCCATCGGGTAAGGCGACCTCGAGGCCGACGACCTGCTCGGCCATGTTCCCGTAGCGCACGGTGCGAAGACCGCCGGCATTTGTCGACGCCATGCCGCCAACTGTCGCCGAGTCGCGCGCCCCCAAGTCGACGCCGAACAGCAGTCCAGCGCGCGCCGCAGCGCGCTGCACGTCGGCCAGCGTGACGCCCGCGCCCAGCGCCACCCGGCGGTCATCGGTGTCAACGTCACCGATCGACTTCAGCCTCTCGGTGGACAGCAGCACGTCGTCGTGTTCGGGAACAGTGCCTGCTACCAACGACGTTCGGCCGCCCTGCACCGTGACGTGGGCGCCGGCGTCGCGGCACAACGACAACACCGCGGCGACCTGCTCGGCGGACGCGGGCCGCACCAGCGCGGTGGCACGTCCGCGATAGCGACCGGTGTGGTCGACACTGCGCGCGGCGAGCACGTCGGGGTCGGTGCTGACGTGATTCGCGCCGACCACCGCAGACAGTCGATCGGTCAGGCTCACGTCGACTCACATGGCGACAGTGACAGAAACGCGCCGAGATCGACCAGGCCGCCGGGAGTCGACGGCAGATACTCGCTGAGTGTGCGGGAGCGCACGATGATGCTGGCGTACTTCGCCCGGCTCACCGCGACGTTCAGCCGGTTCCTATTGAGCAGAAACGCAATTCCGCGTGGTACATCGTCGATCGACGATGCCGTCATCGATACGAAAACCACCGGCGCCTGCCTGCCCTGGAACTTGTCGACGGTCCCTACGGGGATGTCGGAAAGCCCTGCCTTGTCGAGATGTTCACGCAGTAACAGCACCTGTGCGTTGTACGGAGCCACGACCAACACGTCGTCAGGGGACAGCTCACGGCTGCCGTCCTCGTCGGTCCACATCGCTCCCAGCAGGTGCTGGATTTCCGCGACGATTACCTCGGCTTCTTCTGGGCTACTCGTGGAGTTGCCGTCGTGGTCCACGATCAGCATCCGCGCGCCCGGCGCGTAGCCCTCGAGACAGCGTGCCGCAGTGAGCGTTTCGTCAGAACGCAGGCGCCCGTCATACGACAGCCGCGACACCGGTTGACACACCGCTGGATGCATCCGGAAGGAGCGGTCCAGGAAATAGCCGCGCTCCTCTGGCAACGTCCGGTGGTCCTCCACCAGCCAGCCAAGCGCCGACGCGTCGACCGGTTCGGGGTGACACCCCTGGCTGACTTGCGGAAGCTGCTGCGGATCGCCGAGGAGCATCAAATTGGCGGTGGCGCGGGCCACTGCAATCGTGTTGGCCAGGCAGAACTGTCCCGCCTCCTCGATCACCAGCAGGTCGAGCGCGCCGGCTGGGACGCGGGTGTCGTTGGCGAAATCCCATGCGGTGCCACCGATCACGCATCCCGAGTGCGAGGCGATGAACGCGGCGTAGGCGCCCGGGTCGATGCACTGCCACGGAACTCCGGCCGGACAGTCCTTCTTCGCGACGAGTTGTGGGCCGACGCCCGCGCTGATCAGATCGCAGAACAGGTTCTCGACGACAGCGTGCGACTGAGCGGCGACCCCGACTCTCCAGTGGTGGTCATTGACCAGACGGACAATGATCTGCGCCGCCGTGTACGTCTTGCCGGTGCCGGGCGGCCCGTGCACCGCGAGGTACGACGAGTCGAGTGCGAGCAGGGCCGCGGTGATGTCTGCCGCGGCGTCGCCGGTGCGCGGCAGTGAAACGTCGCCGCGGGTACGTGGGCGGCGGCGCAACAGGATGTCGACGATCGCGGTGTCCGGCAAGGTGGGCAAGCCCGCGGCGACGTCGGCCGCTAGAGCGTCGATGGCTTCCCGCAACTTTTTGGTCGGAATCGGAGTGCCGGGAGTCAGCGCGAACGGAAGCTGATGAAAAATGCTGCCGCCCTTCGGTTCCCGCTCGCAGATGACGACCTCGGTGGGCACACCAGGGTCGTCGACTTTCATCACGGTGGCTTTTCCGGCAGCCCGTCGATCGGGATCGGTGGCGATGCCGACGGGGGCCGGCGGCTCGTAGAGCGCATGCACGTCGCTGCCCAGCGCGCCCGCGGCGAGTGTTCCGCTCAGCTTCGCCCACCGCTGCGGTTTTCTGGCTTTCGGTGGCGTGTGCCAGTCCGCGACCACCGACGCGGCATCGACGAGGAAGACGTCGCTGTTGTCGCCCCACTCGTCCACGGGGTTGTTCAACCGGTCGAAATGGGCCCACCAGAATGGTTTGTCTTCGCGTTGGTGGTAGCCGCGGGCGGCTGCGACGAGCGCGACCGCCGTCTGCTCGGCACTGCGCTCGGCGACGCTGTCGCCCGCGAACGCCGCAAGCGTACGGGCCACCTGGTCGTCGTCTTCGACCTCGCCGCCGTCGGTCACCGGTTGAGCACCCATCGGCGGGACGCCGCATTCGATCGCCCGGGCGATCAACCAGTCGCGCAGACCGCGCGTCGAGGCGCAGTCGTAGTGGTTGTAGTCGCATATCTCCTTCAACACCGCCGCGGCTTCGTCGTCGTACCCGTTGCCGCGCAGCTCGCAATAACGTGCGTACTGCAGGATCGAATCGGTCGCGGTGGTGACATCGCCGGAGCGCAGCCGCGATCCCATGTACAGCGGCTCCAGCGATTTCAGGCTGTAGTTCTCGGTGCCCACCCGAATGCTCTTGCGCACCAACGGATACAAGTCGACCATCACACCGCGGCGCAGCAGGTCGTCGACCTCGTCCTCGCCCACGCCGTAGCGGCCGGCGAGGCGCAGCAATGCGGTCTTTTCGTACGCCGCGTAGTGGTAGATGTGCATGTCTGGGTAACGCTTGCGCCGCTTGCGGACCATGTCGAGAAAGTCGACGAAAGCCTGGCGCTCGCTGGGACGGTCGTGCGCCCACAAAGGTGTGAATTTCCCGCCGACCTCCAGCACGCCGAAGAGATACTCCAGGCCCCATTCCTTACCGTCCGCCGTCCACAGCGGATCACCCTCGAAGTCGAAGAACAGATCGCCTTTGTCCGGGTTGGGGAGCAGGGTCAGCGGTTGCGAGTCGTCAATCTCATACGGCGGCTTACCGTCGACGCGCGGCGCGACCTGCAGGCGAGCCTGCGCAGTCAACGACTCGACCGCACGCTGCGACAGTTCGGGCACCGACCCCTCGTGCCGTGCCAGTTCGGTCATCGTGGTGATGCCGGCGTCGATGAGCCGCGCTCGCTGACTCACCCTCATGTTGGCAACCAACAGCAGATCGTCGTGGGCCTTGACTTGAATCGTGCACTCGGGGCAGCGGAAGCATGCCCGCACGTCCGGGTCCTCCCACCGCACCGCGACCCCGCCGGCCAAGTGCCCGTCGAGCAGACGTTGCAGTTCCGCCCGTCGCGACCGGTATACCGGGAGCAGCTCGTCGACGAGGTAGCTGGTCGCGGCGCCGTCGCCAAGCACGAGCTCGACCTCGGGTGCGACCGGCACACCCGTGGCCGTCAGCACGTCGGCGTAGGCAGCGAGCTGCAGCAATGCCTCGACCTTGACCGAGCGCGCGAGCTTGGTGTCGCGGAGCCGATATCGCCCGCCGTCGAACACCAGAAAGTCGGCGAATCCGACGAACCGGCCGTCGAACATCGCCGCCTGATAGATCACCGGCGCCCGACGTTCGACGGCGCGCATCGTCTGCTCGGCCGCCGCGGTGAGTCCGGTCAGAGTCTGCTTCGGCCGGCCGATGACGACCACCGAATCGTCGCCGCGGGAGCGCAGTTCGTCGAGATGACGCCGCTCGTGTTCGCCGCCGAGGCGCGCCGTTCGCGCCAGCAACTCGTCCTCGGCAGCAACTGCGGGTCCCCAGCCGAGGCGGGCGTCAAACGAGCGCAGCAGCGCGTACTCGCAGCGGGCGGCCGCGGCGAGATCGGATGCGCTGTAGACGACTCTTCCGTCTGCGCCATCGGATGGCAGGAACACGCTGCAACCCTATGCCCGCCCACCGACTATCTGGTGTTCGCGACGAGCTCTACGTTCTTGCCGTTCCACCGGAACCGCACGACGCTGTCCAGCCCGGGCACGCCGTTGGAAAACTTCAGCGCGACGGTGTCGCCGGTGCACGCGGACGAGTCGATGCCGTTGAACCCGAACGTGTCCGGCACTCCGGTCGGGATGAACTTGCCCAGGTGGAACATCACCGCGCGGGTGTTGGGGTTGTCGGCGTTGGTGTTGGCCTTGATGATCACCGCCGACAACTGCGCGCACTCGTTGTAGTTGCCGGCGATCGGCTCGGGATTCCAGCCCTGGCCGCTGCGAGGATCCCGCGGCAGGCTCGCGACGGCCCGGCCGATCTCGGGCGCGGCGAGGTTGACCGCGCACGGGTCGTTGGGAGCCGGCGGCGGCGTGGGTGATGCGGGCGGTTTCGGCGGTGCGGGCGCGGCCTGAACCGACGTCGTCGGCGCGGCTGTCGTGGTCGGTTCCGGTGTCTTGGCGACGGTCGAATCACCCGATCCGCAGCCGGCGAGCGCCACGGCGGCGCCGACGGCTGCGACGGATAACGCAAGCCCCCTCACACCGGGCACGGTACCGGCGTCGCCCGCGAATTCACGGCAGGCGGGGCCGACGCCGCCCGACCACTAGACTGACCTCTCAATGACCTCCTCCGACCAGGGCATTTCGCCCCCTGCTACCACGTTCGCCGACCTGCAGATTCACCCTTCGGTGCTGCGGGCCGTCGACGACGTCGGCTACGAGTCGCCGTCGGCGGTGCAGGCCGCGACAATCCCGGCGATGATGGCCGGCTCCGACGTCGTCGGGCTGGCGCAGACCGGCACCGGCAAGACCGCGGCGTTCGCGATTCCGATCCTGTCCAAGATCGACGTCGAGAACATGACGACGCAGGCGCTGGTGCTCGCGCCCACCCGCGAGCTGGCGTTGCAGGTCGCCGAGGCGTTCAGCCGCTACGGTGCGCACCTGCCGCGGATCAATGTGCTGCCGATCTACGGCGGCCAGTCCTACGGCGTGCAACTGGCCGGGCTCAGGCGCGGCGCGCATGTGGTGGTCGGCACTCCGGGACGGGTGATCGACCACCTGGAGCGCGGCACGCTGGACCTGTCGCGGCTCGACTACCTGGTGCTCGACGAGGCCGACGAGATGCTGCAGATGGGGTTCGCCGAGGACGTGGAGCGCATCCTCTCCGACACCCCGGAGTACAAGCAGGTGGCGCTGTTCTCGGCGACGATGCCGCCGGCAATCCGCAAGATCACGACGAAGTACCTGCACGACCCGGTCGAAGTCACCGTCAAGTCGAAAACCGCGACGGCGGAGAACATTTCGCAGCGTTACCTTCAGGTCGCCGGTCCCCGCAAGATGGACGCGTTGACCCGCGTGCTCGAGGTCGAGCCGTTCGAGGCGATGATCGTGTTCGTCCGCACCAAGCAGGCCACCGAGGAGGTCGCCGAAAAGCTCAGCGCCCGAGGGTTTTCCGCCGCAGCGATCAATGGCGACATACCTCAGGCCCAGCGGGAGCGCACCATTGCCGCGCTCAAAGACGGCAGCATCGACATCCTGGTCGCCACCGACGTCGCCGCCCGCGGGCTGGATGTGGACCGTATTTCGCACGTGCTCAACTACGACATCCCGCACGACACCGAGTCGTACGTCCACCGCATCGGCCGCACTGGCCGGGCCGGACGCAGCGGCACTGCCCTGCTGTTCGTGTCGCCGCGGGAACGCCACTTGCTCAAGGCGATTGAGAAGGCCACTCGGCAGAGCCTCACCGAGATCCAGCTCCCCACGGTCGAGGACGTGAACGCGCAACGTGTCGCGAGGTTCCGCGACTCGATCACCGAAGCGCTCGGCGCGCCGGGCATCGACCTCTTCCGCAGGCTCGTCGAGGAGTACGAACGCGAGAACGACGTGCCGATGGCGGACATCGCGGCGGCTCTCGCGTTGCACAGCCGTGACGGGGAGGCGTTTCTGATGGCACCGGAGCCGCCGCCGTCCGAGCGCCGACGCGAGCGGCCCGAACCCGGTGCGAAGCCGAAACGCCGGACGAATCAGAAGATGGCGACATATCGCATCGACGTCGGTAAGCGGCACAAGGTACGCCCCGGCGCGATCGTCGGGGCGATCGCGAACGAAGGTGGTTTGCACCGAAGCGATTTCGGCCATATCGCGATCCACGCTGACTTCTCACTCGTCGAGCTTCCGGTGAAGCTCTCCCGCGAGACGCTGAAAGCGTTGGAACGCACCCGGATCTCGGGCGTGCTGATCAATCTGCAACCCGATAGCAAAGCGGGCGGGAAGCCCAGACGCAAGTGACCGTGTCGCAAGACATGCCGGCTCAAGGCGGGCTGGAGTCGGTAAGCAAGGCCGAACGGGTCGCGTCACTGACCGGAATCCGCGCGGTCGCAGCGCTTCTGGTGATGGGCACACACGCCGCTTACACCACGGGCAAGTACACACACGGGTATTGGGGGCTGGTCGCGTCGCGGATGGAGATCGGCGTGCCGATCTTTTTCGTCCTGTCGGGCTATCTGCTGTTCGGCCCTTGGGTGCGCGCGGTGGCGAAGGACCGCCCGCCGCCGTCGGTGGCTCGCTATGCGTGGCACCGGGTTCGCCGCATCATGCCGGCGTACGTGATCACCGTCGTCGCCGCGTTCGTCGTCTACCACTACCGCACCGGATACCCGAACCCCGGGCACAATTGGACGGGCCTATTCCGCAACCTGACGTTGACGCAGATCTACACCGACCGCTACCTGGATTCCTATCTGCACCAAGGACTTACGCAGATGTGGAGCCTCGCGGTGGAGGTGGCGTTCTACATCGTTCTGCCGTTGATGGTCTACCTGTTGCTGACGGTGCTGTGCCGACGGCGCTGGCAACCGCGCCTGCTTCTGGTCGGGATCGTCGTCCTGAGTCTGATCACGCCGGGGTGGCTGGCGCTGGTCCACACCACCCACTGGTTGCCCGACGGCGCGGTGCTGTGGTTGCCGACCTACCTGGTGTGGTTTCTCGGCGGGATGCTGCTGGCCGTGCTCGCCGCGATGGGCCGCCGGTGGTATGCGGCGGTGTGCGTGCCGCTCGCGATCGTGTGCTACTTCATCGTGTCGACGCCCATCGGCGGCGAGCCGACGACGTCACCGTCGAAGCTGACCGACGCGCTGGCCAAGGCGGCTTTCTACGCGGTGATCGCGACGCTGATGGTCGGGCCGTTGGCGCTCGGCAACCGCGGATGGTATGCGTCGGTGCTCGCCAGCAGGCCGATGGTGTGGCTCGGCGAGATCTCCTACGAGATCTTCCTGATCCACCTGATCGTGATGGAATCCGCGATGACCGACGTGCTGCACTGGCACGTCTACACCGGCAACGCGGCCGGACTGTTTGCTGTCACGTTCTTAATGACGGTGCCGCTGGCGTGGCTGCTGCACCGGTTCACCCGCGTGCGCCCCTAAACGGCTCGCGTTCGTCTGCCGACCGCGAACGACCCGACGAGAACCAGTGCGCCGACGATTGCCAGCGGAATCGTCCAGGCGAGCCGCGTGTTTATCGCCGAGTTGCACGCGGCGACGAAATGCGTCTGCGGCGTGGCGTTGGCGACACCCGGCAAGCCGAGGCTGTTCGCACCGTTGGCGACCGCGTTGCCAAGGTTCTTGTCCTTTTCCTCGGCCTTCGACGTGTCCCCGCCGGCGATTGGGACTCCGCAGCTGACGCTCTCGTTGCTGCCCTGTAGATCGTTACTCGACGCCGACGCCGGCACCAAGAGTCCGATCACACCCGCGATCAGCAGCGCCGCTCCGACAATCAACGCCAGTACTCGTGCGTTCATGCGTATCCCTTCAACGGTGTCACGCGTTGTTACCCGGCTTTGGAACTGTGCAAACCCACGACCATGGGAACGACGAACTCGGCCAGCATCTCCCGCTCGTCGGCAGCGTCGGCGCCGGGGAAGATCAGCAGCGACGTGATCACCCGCACCAACCACCGGGCCCGGCGTTCGACGACTGCTGGGTCTTCGGGATCAAGGGAGTTCAGAAACGCGGCCGTGAGCGCCTTGATCACCTCGGACTGCTCGGCCATCTCGCCGCCGATCGGCGGTTCGGACGTCGCGAACCACGATGCCAGCGCGGGACTGTTGCGCACCATTCGCAGTGCGCCGGTGATTCCGGCGACGAGGCGCTCGCCGGGATCCTGCACTGGCCGGATCTCGTCGCTCAGTTCACCGAACAAGCGATACGCCTCTCGGTTGACGAACGCGGTGTGCAACGCTTCACGGTTCTCGAAGTAGCGGTACAGGGTGGCCCGCGAACAGCCAGCGGCCCTGGCGATTTCGTTCATTCCGACGACGGCGGCATCGTGCTCGACGAACAGCTCTGCGGCCGCGTCGAGAATCCGGTCCGCCGCGACCTCGGTGCGACGAGCGGCCAGCCAGTCGCGCGCCATCAGCGCGTCACCGTGAACGGCACCGACAGCGGGCGCCGAACGTAGCTGCCTCCGGCCCACACGATCGCGTCCTCGTCCACCTCGAAATCCGGGCAGCGGGACAGCAATTCGGTCAGCGTCACGCGGGCCTGCATCCGCGCGGCCGCCGCGCCCAGGCAGTGGTGTGCGCCGTGGCTGAATGTCAGGATCTTCGCGGGACGGCGCGTCACGTCGAGTTCGGCAGCGTCAGAACCGTATTGGCGTTCGTCGCGGTTGGCCGATCCGTAGAGCAGCAGCACGCGGCGGCCTTCGGGGATCGTGGTGTCGCCGACGGTGACGTCGCGGGTGACCGTGCGAGCCAGGCCCTGCACGGGCGAGGTCAACCGCAGCAGCTCGTCGACAGCGTCGGGAATGAGGCCGGGTTGTTGAGCCAGCAGTCGGCGCTGATCGGGCCGTTGGTGGAGCAATTGCACTGAGCCGCCGAGCATTCCGGTGGTGGTGTCGTTGCCGCCGGTGACCATCGTGAACGTGAACGCCAGCACCGAAAGGGTGCCGGCGATGTCACCGTCGGCACCCACTCCCGCGGCGACCAGATGCGACACGGTGTCGTCGGCTGGGTCGCGACGCCGGCGCTCGATGAGTTCGGTGAAGTACGCCATCATCGACCCGACCGCGTCACCGAGCGAGCCGAGCGCCTGTCCGATGCCGCCCTCCGTGGTGTTGGCCGCGACGATCGCCTCGGTCCACCCGTCGAACTGGGCGCGGTCCTCCTCCGGCACGCCCAGGTAGTGCGCGACGACCATCGACGGCAGGGGCTTGAACAGCTCGGTCACGATGTCGACGCCGCCGTTGGCGACGATCCGGTCCAGCCGCTCGACGACGAACGCGCGCACCGCGGGCTCGACGGCTTCCACCTGACGCGGGGTGAATCCGCGGGCCACCAATTTGCGAAACTCGGTGTGCACCGGCGGATCCTGCATCACCATCGGCGGATTGTCTTGCAGCCCAATCAGTTCCAGCTCGCCGTAGTTGACGGTCAGGCCCTGGGCCGACGAGAACGTCTCATGGTCGCGCGCCGCCGCCCAGACGTCGGCGTGGCGCGACAGCACCCAGTAGTCATGCGCCGGGTTGTCGGGTGGGACGACGTGGTGGACCGGGTCGTGGTCGCGCAGGGCCTGGTACATCGGCCACGGATTGGGCCAGGTGTCGGCGCCGGCCAGTCGGAACACCGCGGGAGATTCGTGAGACAAACTCGTTGTCATGTCTTATGAATACGACAGATCGATGCGTTCTGTCAAGCACAGCACTGGAGTAGCTTCATCGAACGTGGACGTCCTCGATCGCCTTCGCATGGACGTGCCCGTCGCGCAAGCCGGCATGGGCGGCGGTATCGCGGGCCCTGACCTCGCCGTTGCGGTCGCCAACGCCGGCGGCCTGGGCACGCTGGGGTGGATGCCCGCCGACTGGCTGCGCCGATCGATCGATCGAGTGCGCGCCGACGCCCCCGGACGCGCGGTCGCGGTGAATCTGTTGATGCCGTTCGTGCGCCGCGCCGACGTCCGGGTCTGCGTCCAGTCGCGGATCGATGTCGCCGTGATCGCGTTCGGTGGGGATAGCGGCTTGGTGCGGGAACTCCGAGACGCGGGCGTGTTCGTGTTCGTCATGGTCGGCACTGCGGACCAAGCGCGGCGCGCGGTGCAGTGGGGTGCCGACGGGCTGATCGCGCAGGGCGGGGAGGCGGGAGGTCACCTGACCGGAACCACGCCTGCGTCCGAATTCCTACCCACGGCCCTCAATCTCGCGACGGGCCGGCCGGTGTTGCTGGCCGGAGGTATCGCCGACGCCGCCGATACGAAGAAAGCTCTTTCGGAAGGCGCCAGCGCGGTCGTCGCAGGAACGCGGTTCCTGTTGACGCATGAATCAGGGGCGCATCCCGAGTACCAACGCAGGGTGCTAGCCGCCGAGACCACTTATCGCACCACGCTTTTCGGATTCGGCTGGCCCGCTCCGCACCGCGTCGTGCCCAATGCTGCGACCGCGAGGTGGTGTCATGCTGACGGCACCGCGAAGCTCTCGCCGCGGCTGGTCAACGCGCCCAGCGCGGTCGTCGCCCGGCTGGGAAACGTCAGCCCTTATCTGCTCAGCCGCGCGCAATCGCCCCGGTTGCCGCTATTCTCTCCCGTTGCGCCGGTGAAGCAGATGCCGGCATCGTCGGTGGACCGAACGGCGCTCTACGCCGGTGAGTCGGTGCTGCGAATGACGAAGGTCACGTCAGCGCGCGAGGCCGTCGCCGAACTCGCCGCAATCTAGAACGCCGCACCGGGATTCAGTATCCCGGCGGGGTCAAGCGCGTCTTTGATCCGGCGGTTGAGCGCGATCGCGTCCGGCCCGATCTGACCGGCCAGCCACGGTCGCTTCAGCCGGCCGACGCCGTGCTCGCCGGTGATCGTGCCGCCGAGTCCGATTGCGAGATCCATGATCTCGCCGAACGCCACGTCGGCACGCTTCTTCATCGCCGCGTCGGCGGGGTCGTAAACGATCAGCGGGTGGGTGTTGCCGTCACCGGCATGGGCAATCACCGAGATCATCACGTCGCGGTCGGCCGCGATACGCGCGATGCCCGTGACGAGGTCACCCAGCCGCGGCAGCGGCACACCGACGTCCTCCAGCAGCAGCGTCCCTTTCGCCTCGACCGCCGGAATCGCGAACCGGCGGGCTGCGACGAACGCTTCCCCCTCGTCGGGATCGTCGGTGGAAAAGACTTCTGTCGCACCGCTTTCCGTGAACAGCTGGGCAATCACCTCGGCGTCGTCACCAGCGGACCGTCCCCGCTCGTCCGATCCCGCGATGACGAGCGCGGCAGCAGTGCGGTCCAAACCCATCTTCAGCTTGTCCTCGACGGCGTTGATGGCCACCGAGTCCATGAATTCCAGCATCGACGGGCGCATCCGGCTGGACACCGCGAGCACCGCGTCGACCGCGCTTTCCAGGGACGCAAAGGTGGCCACCACCGTGGCGGCCCGGTTCTGCGCCGGCAATAGCCGCAGCGTGATCTCGGTGATCACCCCCAGAGTGCCCTCGCTGCCGACGAACAACTTCGTCAGGCTCAGTCCCGCAACGTCTTTCAGGCGGGGACCGCCCAATCGCACCGCGGTGCCGTCGGCAAGCACCACCTGCAGGCCGAGGACGTAGTCGGTCGTGACGCCGTACTTGACACAGCACAGTCCGCCGGCGTTCGTCGCGATATTGCCGCCGATGCTGCAGATCTCGTACGACGACGGGTCGGGCGGGTACCACAGCCCGTTTTCGGCGGCCGCACTCTTGACTTCCGCGTTGAACAGTCCTGGTTGCACGACGGCGGTGCGTGTGACCGGGTCGACGGTGATGTCGCGCATCTGTTCGGTCGACAGCACGATGCCGTTGTCCAATGCCGTTGCGCCGCCCGATAATCCGCTGCCCGCCCCGCGGGGAACAACTGCGATCTGGTGCTTGCTTGCCCACCGCAGGATGGCCTGCACGTCCTCAGTGCGGCGAGGGCGCACCACCGCCATGGGCTTTCCCGCCGACGGGTCGAACGCGCGGTCCTGTCGATAGGAGTCGGTGATCGCAGGGTCGGTGACGACCATGCCATCCGGCAGTTCGTCGATCAGAGTCGCGAGAGGGCTTGCCACCTACGGCGACGGCGACGGTGAAGGGGGTTGCGGAGGTGCTCCGGGGGCGGGCTGCTGAGGTCCGGGCTGCTGGGGGCCCGCCGACAGTCCGGGCGGAGGCGCGGCAGTCGGATTCATCGGGCGTTGCGCCAGCAGGACAAGCCCCTGCCGCCAGGTGATGTCGTGGTTCTGGATCGCCTGCCAGATTTCGTGCGCATACGCCTGCCCGTCGCTCTCGGCACCGGGCACCGGGTCATCAGACGTGCCGGGCGGCGGGTTGTCGGGGCTGGACAGGTGCGGGACGCCGTCGGGCAGGGCAGGCCCGGCCTGGTTCGAGGTATCCGGCGCCGGTGGCGGCGGGACGGGGGTTGGTGGGTCGCCAAGTGCGTTGGGACTGCAGATGACCGCCGTGGCCAGCGCCGCAACTCCGGCGCCTGCGATCTTGGCCGTCGTCCGGGGGGCGATGTTCACCTCAACTCCTGTCTGGTCCTGTCCTGGCGCTTACGTCCAACGAACGCCGTCAATTCTGGCAACCTTCGGTCGGCGTCTGTCAATACCGGCCCATCTGGCTGTCGACTCTAGCGAGTCGGGTCCCCGCCGGCAGAGCCAGCCGGTTGCGCAGCGACGTCCAACTCGCGCAACGACGGCAGCGGGACGGCGACCAGACCGATGACGATCATCGGCACTGCCAGCACAAGAAACGTGGTCCGCAGCCCGAAGGCATCGGTCAGCGGGCCCGCCAGCATGAAGCCCAACGGCCCGGCCGCGTATGCCACGGACGTCATCACGCCGACGACTCGGCCTCGCAGCGCGACCGGCGCCTTCGTCTGCATCACGTAGTTGTAGATCGGCGCGATCGGCCCGTACACCAGCCCGACCACCGCGCACAGCAACAGAATCACCGGCAGAGGCGGCAGAAGCGAGATCCCGGCCGTGCACACGCCGAGGGTCAGGGTGGCGACCAGCAGTGTGGCTCGTCGGCTCATCCGTTTTACCAGCAGCGGATAGGCCAGCGCGCCGACCAGCCCGCCGATACTGAGCGCCATCAGCACCCAGCCGAGGTGGGAGGGCGCATTCCGGTCGGTGAAGTACTTCGGGAACAGCACGCTTTCCATCGGGAGGTACAGGCCGGTCACCGCGAGGTCGATCAACGCGAGCGTGCGCAGCACCTTGAGATTCCAGACGAATCGCAGGCCCTCGACCATGCCCGACCACACGCCGTCGGGCCGGTCTTCGATCGTCGGCCGTCCAGCGCCCTCCAGCCGCAACAGGCTGACGGCCACGATCGAGCACGCGAAGGTCGCAGCGGTCACCCACATCGTGTTGATGCCACCGATCGTCGCGATCAGCAGGCCGCCGAGCCCGGGCCCGACGATGTACGCGACGTTGAAAGTCGCCTCGTACAACCCGTTCGTCCGGTCAAGAGTCCAGCCGGCGCGCGCTGCCGCCTCCGGGAGCATCGACTCGCGTGCGGTGATACCGGCCGGGTCGAACGCGGCTCCCAGCGCAGCGAGCACCGCGAGAGTTGTGACGTTGACTGCCGATGCGCCCAACAGCAGGGCGAGCACCGGGATCGCCGCGACAGTCCCGCCGGACAGGATGTCGGAGATGATCGAAATACGTTTCCTGCCAAGGAAATCCACGGCTGTGCCGGCGAGCAGCGTCGAGAACAGCAGCGGAAGTGATGCCGCACCGGCGACGATGGACGCATCCAGCGCACTTCCGTTGCGCTGCAAGACAAGCCACGGGAACGCGACGAGGCTGATGCCGTTGCCGGCCGCTGCCACCATCGCGGCGAAGAGGAGGAGAGCGACGGGACCGCGGGTTGTACTGGGCATGAGAAATCTGCGGCGAATCTAGCAGTGCGGCAGCCGGGTCGACGACCTGTTTTTTGATCAATATGCGCCGGACCGTGCACAGTGGATCGGTGCGCTTGCCCCATCCGCGACTCGGGACGTTGTTCGACTCACCGGTGCCACCCGGTTCCGGTTGGCCGGACGACGTGGCGACGGCCGAGACTGCGGTCGCGTCGACGCCGAAGCAGGTCGCCACCTTCGCAGCGGGGGCAACCTCGGTGACAGAACTGGACGCGATGGTCTCGGTGTGCCGAGCGTGCCCGCGGTTGGTGTCCTGGCGCGAGGAGGTCGCCCAAGCTAAGCGGAAATCCTTTGCAGCCGAACCCTATTGGGGCAGGCCAGTGCCCGGCTGGGGGTCTGCCCGGCCAAAACTGTTCATCGTCGGTTTGGCACCGGCAGCGCACGGCGGAAACCGCACCGGACGCGTCTTCACCGGCGACCGCTCCGGCGACATGCTCTACGCCGCGCTGCACCGCGCGGGACTGGCGAACTCGCCGCTGTCCGTTGACGCGGCGGACGGGCTCGAGCTCTTTGACACCCGGATCGCGGCTGCGGTGCGCTGCGCGCCGCCGGCGAACAAACCCACGCCCGGCGAGCAACAGACGTGCGTGCCGTGGCTGGACGCTGAGTGGCGGCTGGTGGCCGACCACGTGCGCGTGATCGCCGCTCTCGGCGGTTTCGCGTGGCGTGCGGCGCTGCGGATGGCCGGCGGCAGCGAACGGCCGGCCCCGAAGTTCGGGCACGCCGCCGAGGCCACGCTTCACACCGCACACGGCGAGATGCTGCTGATCGGTTGCTTCCACCCGAGCCAGCAGAACACGTTCACCGGCAAGCTGACCGCCGAGATGCTCGACGACGTCTTTCAACGGGCGCGGACCGCGGCGGGAATTCGACAGGCACGGCGGCGTTGAGCAAAGACATGCGACTGTCCGTCCTCGACCTCGTGCCGGTGCGCACCGACCAGACCACACCGGACGCGCTCGCTGCGACACTGCGGCTGGCACAGGCAGCCGACCGGCTCGGCTACACCCGCTATTGGGTCGCCGAGCACCACAACATGCCGTCGGTCGCCGCGACCAGCCCGCCGGTTCTGATCGCACTCCTCGGCGCGCACACGTCGCAGCTGCGGATCGGTTCCGGCGGCGTGATGCTGCCCAACCACGCGCCGCTGGCCGTCGCCGAACAGTTCGCTCTGCTCGAAGCCGCCTACCCGGGCCGCATCGACCTTGGCATCGGGCGCGCGCCGGGGTCGGACCCGGTCGCGTCGTACGTGCTCAGGAACGCCGCCGGACGCGACGATCGCGATATCGACCGATTCCCCGAATACCTCGACCACGTCGTCGCGATGATGGGCCCGGCCGGGGTTCA
>Ga0070741_10003618_pt1 | contig 37797 bp, 38 predicted proteins | sample Coa_R1_4_FD_66440 | JGI IMG/M metagenome (GOLD analysis project Ga0070741, IMG submission 66440) | Surface soil microbial communities from Centralia Pennsylvania, which are recovering from an underground coalmine fire - Coalmine... | ecosystem: Environmental > Terrestrial > Soil > Unclassified ... | reverse complement strand
GCTGCAGCGCGCCGGCAGCGCCGGCCAGCGGGCGATGCTGGCCGACGATCTCGATGCGCACATGGATGTGGCGCAGGACGCCATCGCCCGGCACGTGGCCCGTCAGGCGAAGGTCTGGGACGAGGCGGTGCGGGCCGACCGCATCGGCCTGCTGAACGACCAGGCGCGGCGCGACTGGGACGATCCCGGCAAGCTCGCGCTCTATGGCGATGCGGCCGCCTCGGCCAGTGCCGGCGATGACGCCGCTACGGCACGCTCGGGCGTGTGGCGCTCGGCGATCGATCAGGCGCTGACGCAGGGCCAGCATGGCGCGGCGATCGACCTGCACGCGAACGCGCAGGATCACCTGACGCCCGAAGATGCCGACGCGCTGGCGCCGGAAATCGCCATCGCCCGGCAGATGCAGACCGGCCGGGCCTATGTCGACGGCCTGGTGCAGCGATTGCCGGACACGCTGCAGGCGATCGGCCCCGCCCATGCCGACGCGCTCAGCCGCAACACCGTCGACTGGCCGGACGATGCCGAGCAGCAGGCGACCAACCGCCATCTGATCGACGTGCTGTTCGGCAGCCGCCAGCGCGCCCTGCAGCAGGCGGCGGGCCAGCGCGACCAGGCGGTGCAGGACTGGCTCACGCGCCGCGACGGCCAGGGCAACCCGCAGACCGAGCGGCCGCCGCCCTCCCTGTGGAAGCAGCTCGACCGGGATCAGCGCCAGCAGGTCGACGCGCAACTCGCCCAGAATGCGCGGGGGGAGGTGGCGTCGGACTCCGCGCCGGACGAGGCGTTCCATCGCGATGGCGCGGAGGTGGCGCAAGCCGACAATATCGTCACGCCACGCGGCTTCACCTACGAGCAAGTACCGCCCGAACTTGACCCACACAAACTCAATCGTCCGATAACCCGGGAAGAACAACAGGAAATTGCGAACACGCTAAACAAGTTCCTAACTGGGCAGTTCGATGGTCTTAACCTTCATAGCTACAAGAACTATCCTCACAATGAAACGGGCGCTGCGTTGCCGCCGAGCAAGACAGGTTATGTGGTGATCGATGTTCCCAACGCTGCGCTGGATCGGGGCGGGACGCGCATCGTCATCAATAGGGATACTCACCAAGTCTACTACACGAATATTCTCCATTATGTGATGCTGGCAAGGCGACTTCCTGGGTGCGTACATGGACGTCATAAACATCAAGAAGGGCGGGGCGACCGTCTTCCTGACGACTGCGGAATTGGCATTTCTGGGCCTTGCTGTCGAAGGAGCACTCAGCACGATCAAGCCGGCGGGCTTTCGCACCCGGACCGGGGCGACCGTGGAAGAAGCCACGCGGCTTAGTGATGAGCTGATCGATCTACGCGACAAGTCGGTGCATGAAGGTCAATGAATTTGCTCGCCGAGACAACGCTGCGCCTGTCGAGCACTGGCGTCGCACAAGGTAGAGCGGCCTCCGCCACCCTCGGACAAAGCCATCCCAGTCCCCAATTCCGGCAAGCTGGCGTCGGCTGATCAAAGGCGGCGGAGGTGACAGATGAAATTGATTGGCATTTCCCGAGGCGAGGCGACTGTCACAATGGCTGAGGAAGAGGTGTCGCTTCTTTGGCACGCCATCCACGAAGCCCTCAATGCTGTCAGGCGTTGGGAGTTCAAGACGCGGACGGGTGCGCGGCCGGAGAATGCGGAAGACCTGATGCGTCAACTGGAGGACATCACAGAGCGAATAGTTAAGCACGATAGTCAACCGAAGGCATAGGTCTGGGGCGGGACATGCGCATCATCGAGCTCAAGGGCGAGAGCTGGTAATCGGTCCGGGCATTCGCTGACAGGGCGGGCAACGCCATCATCGGAGATGATCAATAATTCAAGACAAGGCAACAGAGCGCCGGGCATGGATCGAAGCGGCAAAGGTGCTTGGCGTTGACCCTCGACAAAAGGTGCCTTGCCCTTCCTGCGGGAAATCCGCCCTGCTGGTTGAGAACTTGCCGTCCGACAAGTCGCCGCGCGAGCGACACATCCACTGTCCCCATTGCGGACGCGGTGAGTATCTTCTCCTTCGGTCGGCCCAATGACCATTGGCCGCGCCGCGGAACAGATTCGGTAAATCTGTTTCCCGGCCCTCGTCCGGCATCTCCTTCGAGCGTCTACCTCTTCGGTGCGGTCGCGGCGCCGACGCCGGCGCCCACGGCGCCGCCGATCAGGGCGCCGGGCAGCACGCCGAGGGGCGTCACCGCGCCCAGTACCGCGCCCGAGCCCGCGCCGATGCCGCCGCCCGTCACGGCCCGCTGGCCCCATGTGTCGCCGCACGCCGTCACCGAGAGGAGGATGGCGGCGAACAAGATGTAGCTTTTCATTTTTGAACAGACCCCGCTCATAGAAGTGAATCCTCTATAACTGCAGCAGCGCGGGCGATGCCACGCCGCAGTGGCCGGTCACAGATTGGTCACGGAGCGGTCGCTGGCCTTCAGAACGTGAACAGCATCGCGGCATACCACGAGAATTCGTCGGTCTGCTCGACGTTCTGGATGCCGCGATTGATGTAGGCCAGCAGGTGCGCGTGCTCGCCGAGATCGTAGCGCGCGCCCAGCCCGAGGGCGGTCGAGGCGGGCGTGCCCTCGGCGTTCGCCGACTGGTAGGCAAGCTCGACGCCGAGCTGCAGGTGCTGCGCCACCTGCCGGTTCAGCACCGCGCCGGCCTGGCAGAAGTCGAAGCCGGCGCCGGTGTTGAGGGTGCAGCCGCCGCCGCCGAACAGCGACCATTTCCCCCAATCGCGCTCGAGCCATAGCGGCAGGAGGAAGGCGGCCGTGCTCGCGCCGACCGGGCTCGTGCCGGCCGGCATCAAGAGCCGCGGGAAGAAGCTGACGTCGAGGCCGAACGACTGCTGGTGCAGGAAGCGGTACTTGGCGGCGAACTGGATGTTGCCCAGGCCGAGCTGGACGTCGCCGTCGACGGGCCGGGCGAAGCCCGCCGGCAGCACGATCGTGGTCTGCAGGTCGGGCAGGGCGCCGTAGTTGAAATCGATGCCGGCCTGGCCTGCGGTGCCGGTGCGGGTGACGGTGCCGAGGTGGAAGGCGTAGATCTCGAAATGCCTGTAGTCGGTGGGCTCCGGATCGTCGCTGACGAAGGGCGGGCCGGCGGTGGCGGGGCGGGCAAGCGCCAGCAGCGCGAGCGCCAGCAGGACAGGCGCGAGCAGGGCGGTCGCGGACAGCGCGGCGCGCTGCATGAATCAAAGCGGAGGCGGCGGGGCCGGCAGGAGGATCTCGAAATGCGCGCCGCCTTCGGGCCGGTTTGCGGCGGAGATCGTGCCGCCCATCTCCTCGACGATGCGCCGGCAGATGCGCAGGCCGAGCCCGGTGCCCTTGCCGCGCGGCTTGGTGGTGACGAAGCTGTCGAACAGCCGCGGCAGGATGGCGGGCGCGATGCCGGGGCCTGCGTCGTCGACCACGATGCGCAGCATGCTGCGGCCCTCATGTATCACTTCTCCGGCCGACAGATCGATCTCCTTGGCGCCGGCGTCGCGCGCATTGTTGATCAGGTTGACGAGGACCTGCTCGAGCCGCGTCAGGTGGCCGGTGACCATCGGCAGAACGCCGTCGATCTCGACGCGCATCTCTATGCGGGCGAGCTGGGCGCCATGCCGGGTAAGGTCGACCGCGCTCTTGATCGCGTCGGCGGGATCGAAACTCGTGGCCGCATCGCTCGCGCTGCCGCGCACGAACGAGCGCAGGTCGCCCATGATGCGGCTGGCGCGCTCGACCTGGTCGGCGATGCGCTCGAGCTTGCTGGCGATGAACTCGACGTCGGGCGTCGTGCCGTCGGCGCGGGCCTGCTCGAGCTCGGCGCTGGCGCTCGCCCCGGCGATGTTGATGACCTGCAGCGGCTGGGCGATCTCGTGTGCCACGGTCGAGGCCATCTCGCCCACCGTCGCCAGCCGCTCGGTATCGACCAGCAGCTGCTCGGCGTCGCGGCGTTCGGTGTCGTCGACCGCCAGGAACACGATCTGCTGCAGCATCCGGTCGGCGTCGACGACCGGCGTCGCGGTGACGCTGAGCACGCGCTCGCGCCCGGTCGGGTCGGGGCGGCGCTTGGTGTATTGCACGGGCTTCATCTGCTCCTTGGTGAGCGGCCCCGACAGCCAGCCCTTGAGCACCAGGGGATCGATGGACGAGTCGACCTTGTGCAGGAAGGGCTTGCCGATCGTGTCCTCGGGCACGAACCCGGTCGACTGCCAGAATTCCTGGTTGGCCATCACGATGTCGAGATTGCGGTCGACCAGCACCATCGAGGCGCCACTCGACTCGACGATCGAGCGGTATTCGGCGCGCGAGCGTTCCAGCTCCTGGCCGCGCTGCACGAGCTCGCTCACATCGGTGCGCAGGCCGACCGTGTGCCCGCTCTTGGTCTCGCGCTCCGACCATTCGAACCAGCGCCCGTCGGGCGCCTGCATCACGCGCTTCTCGCCGCGGCTGCGGAACTTGCTCAGCCAGTCCGGCGGTGCCGCGAGGCCGGCCTTCTCGATCTCGGCCACCAGCTCGCCCACGATCGCGCCGAAGGTGCGGCCGATCTGGTGCGGCTCGCGGATGCGCGGATTGATGGTGGCGGCGACCTCGTTGAACATGACCAGCCGCTCGTCGCGATCCCACAGCGTGACGCCGGCCGGCAGGGCGTCGAGGGTCTCCTGCAGCAGCGCGCGCGTGCGCTCGATCTCGAGCTCGCGTTTCTTGAGGTCGGTGACGTCGACGCGCAGGCCGATCGTGCCGCCGGCCGGGGTCGCCTGCTCGAAGCGCTCGATCCAGCGTCCGTCGGGCGCACGGCGGACATGGCGCGCGCCCTTGGTGCGAAAGCGCTGGATGCGCGCCTCCGCGCTCACCGGCTCGGGCGTGTCCGGGGTCTGCATCCGCTCGGCCTCGTGCGCCAGCTCGGTGAAGGTCTTGCCGATCGATTCGGCCGTCAGCAGGCCGCAGCTGATGTCGATCGCCGCCCGGTTGACGACGGTGAGGCGCTCCTCGGCATCGTAGAGCTCGACGCCGGCGGGCAGGGCGTCGAGCGTCTCCTGCAGGAAGTCGCGCGCCTGCACGATCTTCTCCTGGCTGGCGCGCAGTTCGGAGACGTCGCGGCGCAGGCCGACCGTGTAGCCCGACGCGGTGGTGTATTCGGAGGCCTCGATCCATCGCCCGTCGGCCACCCTGAAGACGTCCGGCTTGCCCTGGCCGCGGAAGCGCGCCACCGCGCGGCGGACGCCGTCCTCGAGCGCCTTGCCGGTCTGCCCGGCGGTACGGCGCAGTTCCCAGCTCAGTTCCTCGAACGTCCGGCCGACCGCCCTGGTGAGCTCCGGGTTGATCGAGATCGCCGCCTTGTTGGCGGTCACCAGTCGCTCATCGCGGTCGTAGATGGCGATGCCGCCGGGCAGGGCATCGAGCGTTTCCTGCAGGAAGTTGCGCGACCGCTCGAGCTCCTCCTCGCGCGCCTTGAGCTCGGAGACGTCGAGGCGCAGGCCGACCGTGCCGCCGCCCTCGGCGGCATGCTCGGACGCCGCCACCCATCGTCCGTCGCCCAGGTGGAAGATCTCGGCGCGACCGCCGCTGCGGAAGCGGGCGACCCACTTTGCCGCCTCGGCCTCGGCCTGCTCGGCCGACAGGCCGTGCGCCAGCAGGAGGTCGCGGCTCAGCTCGCCGAAGCTGCGGCCGACGGCAGCCGGCCAGTCGAGCTTGGGATTCATCGCCGCCGAAGCCTTGTTGTAGATCACCAGCCGCTCGTGCTCGTCGTAGAGCGTCACGCCGGCCGGCAGGGCGTCGAGCGTCCGCTGCAGCAGGTTGCGCACGCGCTCCGTCTCCTGCTCGCGCTGGATGAGCTCCGTGATGTCGGTCCTGAGCGCCACCGTGCCGCCGCTTGCCGTCGGCCGTTCCGACCATTCGTACCAGCGCGCGCCGATCATCTGGCGCCTCACCTGCTGGCCCTTGCTGCGGAAGCGGGCGATCCAGTCGGCCGGCGTGCCGGGCAGCGGCGCCCCGGCCTCTGCGGCGCGGGCATAGGAGAACTCGACGATCTCGCTGTAGGACATGCCCACCCTGGCGCCCTGGCGCAGCGCCGGCGACGATCGCAGGGCCGCCTGGTTGTGCAGGACCAGCCGTTCGTCCTTGTCGAACAGCAGCACCCCCGCAGGCAGCGCCTCGATGGTCTCGCGCAAGGCGGCCTTTGCCGCCACGGCGGCACCGGCGCGCTGGCTGTGATGCAATGAGGCGCGGACGGCCAGCGTCAGCAGGACGATGAGCGAGGCCACCAGCAACGCGACGCCGAGCTGCGGTTGTCCGGGCGAGCGCAGGCCGAGGGCGATGCCGCCCACGCCCACCAGCGCTGCGCAGATGGCGAGGCGCGCAGGCGTTGCGCCGCCGAATGCGTCTTCAAGCCAGCCCGGGAGGCTGGACATCGACGAACCGGCGGGCCGGCCGGTGTCAGGCGCGGCTAATAACGGCATTGTGTTGCCCCCGTTTGGCCCGCCGCCCGGCCCAAGTCACCGCCAGATGCTTCCAAATCGGATGCACCCGATCGGCCGACCGGCCACGCCGCGGGCCCTGCCCCGAACAACCATCGTCAAAGCCTTGAAAAACTGGGGTCGCCCCCGACCGCGGGCCCTAACTGGGGCACATGGTACCAGTCGGAACGCTGTTTCGGCCAGTCGGCGCGCTGGCTAACGGTCGAGGGCGGCGGGGACGGGGCCAAAAGTTCTATACGACAGAATCGGGTTCCTTCTAACACCGGGCTTATAAGCTCGGCGATGAACACGCCAAGCAATCATGCGTCGGCCGCGGACACCGGCGAGCTCGGGTCCCAGCGCAAGGAAGAGAACCGCAACCGGGCGATAAAGCGGCGCCAGGCAAGGCTTGCCGAAGCGCTGCGCTGGATCGTGGGCGACGAACGCGGCCGGCTCTATCTCGCCGAGATCGTGCGCGAGAGCCGCGCGCTCGAGCGCGTGCAATGCCCGTCGGCCGATCTCGTGCTGTTCGTCGATGGCCAGCGCTCCATGGGTTTCAAGGTGCTGAACGACGTGCGCGCCCTCGATGACGCGCGCGAGCCCAGGCACTTCTCCGCGCTCTGTGCGAGCGCTCTCACTCCACCGAAGGAAGACAGCCATGACGACTGAATTGACGACACCGCAGCCCGCGACCGACCAGGACTCGCCCGCCATCACGCCGAGCCTGCTCGGCGAGCAGATGTCGGCGGCGCCCACCTACGAGGCGTTCAAGCTGCCCGACGGCGTCAGCCTCGACGACAAGGCGCTGAGCGAGGCGACCCAGCTCTTCCAGCAGGCGCGTCTCGACCAGGCGATGGCGCAGAAATTCGTCGATCTCGCGATGGGACGCGAGCAGGCCGCCGCCCACCGGGGCGTGCAGGCCTTCGCCGACCTGCAAAGTGAATGGACCGGGAAGATCAAGGCAGATCCCGAAATCGGCGGCAACAAGCTGGCGGCTAGCCTTTCGGCCGCGGCGCGCGCGATCGATCGTCTTGGCGTTCTCGGCCTGCGCGAGGCGCTGAACATGACCGGGGCCGGCAACCATCCGGCCGTGGTCAAGGCGTTCGTGCGTCTCGGGCAGATGCTTGCGGAGGATCGGTTCCAGCCCGGCAGGGATGCCGCGCCGCCCGCTCCGCGATCGCCTGCCGACGTCATCTACGACGGGATGCCCCGTCGATAGCCAACCAACCTCAACTCGGAGAAACGACTTATGGCAACTCTTGCCTCTTCGGCCCTGACCCTCGCGGAATGGGCCACGCGACTGGACCCCGGCGGCAAGCCCGCCGCGGTCATCGAGCTTCTCGGCCAGACCAACGAGATGCTGAACGACATGCTGTGGATGCAGTGCAACGACGGCGCCGGCCACAAGACCACCGTGCGCACCGGCCTGCCCACGGCGACCTGGCGCCTGCTGAACTACGGCGTGCAGAAGTCCAAGAGCAGCACGGCCCAGGTCCGCGATGCCACCGGCATGCTGGAGGCCTATTCGGACATCGACAAGGCGCTGGCCGACCTCAACGGCAACACCGCCGAGTTCCGCATGGGCGAGGACATGGCCTTCATCGAGGGCATGAACCAGCAGATGCAGGGCACGGTGATCTACGGCTCGACGGCGGTGAACCCCGAGCGCTTCACCGGCCTTGCCCCGCGCTTCTCGGCGATCTCCGGCGCCAATAGCGGCACCAACATCGTCGATGCCGGCGGCACCGGTTCGACCAACACCTCGGTGTGGCTGATCGGCTGGGGCCAGAACACCTGCCATGGCCTCTTCCCCAAGGGCAGCAAGGCCGGCCTGCAGGTGCGCGACCTCGGCGAGGTTGCGCTCTACGACGCCAACAACAACACGTTCCAGGGCTACCGGACCCACTTCAAGTGGGACTGCGGCCTGTCGGTTCGCGATTGGCGCTTCGTGGTCCGCATCGCCAACATCAACGTGACGGCGGGCGCGGTCACCACCTCGAACCTCGTCAACAATTTGATCACGGCGGTCAACAAGCTGCCGTTCATCAGTGCGGCCGGCAACTCGCCGCCGCCGGGCGGCACCAAGCCCGGCCAGGTCAACACCGCGTTCTACTGCAATCGCACGGTGCGCGCCGCGCTCGACATCCAGGCGATGTCGAAGGCCAACAACTTCCTCACCATCGAGACGCGGGACAGCAAGCCGTACACGGCGTTCCGCGGCATCCCGATCCGCATCTGCGACCAGATCACCAACACCGAAGCGCGCGTTGTGTAGGCGCGGCGAAAGGAGACACCGAAAATGCTTCTCGACAACCAGAACCAATTCTCGGCCGCGCAGGCCGTCACCTCGACGGGCTCGACCGCGTCGACCAACGTGATCGATCTCGGCGTTGCCCGCGATATCGGCGGCGCCGTGACCGACCAGCTGATGCTGCTCTGCGAGGTGGTGACGCCGTTCACGTCCGGCGGCTCGGCCACCCTGCAGGTGCAGTTCCAGACCTCGCCGGACAATTCGGCTTGGTCGACGCTCGCGCAGTCGGACGCCATCCCGGTCGCCTCGCTGGTGCAGGGCTACAAGTTCCTGCCCGGTGAGTTGCCTGGGGGCACTTCCCGATACTTGCGGTTGAATTACGTGGTTGGTACGGCCGCTATGACCGGTGGCGCAGTAACGGCCGCACTCGTGCCGTCTCTCGATGTTCAGAACGCATATCCACGGGGTTATGCCGCCTGAGGGTGATAAGGGGGCCGGTCCGCCGGCCCCCTTATCTTCTACCGTTGTTGCAACTAACTCGCGTTTTCTTTGCCAGTCACCGAACGTTGAGGTTTGCAACTCTCACTAAAATGGGCATTTTCTGCATTGCTCGTGCGGTTAAGGTATGCAAACCTGCAGAGCAACTGCGGCTGCATCTTCCGGTAGAGTTTCTCGTCTTTCCCGGCGTTCTTGGGGATGGTGGCGGGTGTGGGCACGGAGCAAGGCGCGCTAAGAGAGACGACCGTCTTTCTGTCGCTACTGTCACCGTCGCGCTTGAACCAGCGTCTGGCGGGCCTGCTGGTCTTTATCCTCGCAGCCGTTTTCTTCCTTCTCCTGCCATACACAAAAGAGCCGTTGGCGCCGACCCAGGCCTTCATCCCGGCCTATCAAGCGGTGCTGATGTTCAGCGACCTCGCCACGGCGGCACTGCTGTTCGGTCAGTTCTCGATCCAGCGCACCCGCGGCCTGCTCGTGCTGGCGACGGCGTACCTGTTCACCGGCCTCGCCACCGTGCCGCACACGCTGTCGTTCCCCGGGCTGGTGCCGTCCGCCCTAATCGGCTCGGGGCCGCAGACGACGGTCTGGCTCTATGTGATCTGGCACGCAGGCTTCCCGCTGCTCACCGTCCTCTACGCGCTGGTCAAGGATAACGACCGGCCGATTCGCGGGAGCCGCCGGGCCGGCTGGCTGGCGGCATTGGCTGCGGTCGCGGCAGTTCTTGCCGGCACGCTGATCACGACGCGCGGGCACGCGATCCTGCCGCCCTTGCTGAAGCCCGACCTCACCTACACCGACCTCATGTATGGGGTGATCTACGGGGTTTGGGCGCTGAACCTGGTGTCGCTCGCCGTGCTGCTGACGCGGCGGCCGTATCGCACCCTCGACCTCTGGATGATCGTCGTCACCGTGGCCTGGATCGGCGACGTCGGATTGAGTGCGGCGTTCAACGCCAAGCGCTTCGATCTCGGCTTCTACGCCGGCCGAGCTTATGGGCTGGTGGCGGCCGCGTTCGTGCTCGGCGTGCTGCTGCTGGAGACGCGGTCTCTCTATGCCCGCCTGGCGGGAGAGTTGGTGAGCGATCGCGATAGCGCCGAACGCCGCGCGCGCCGCATGTTCGAGACGTCGCAGGATCTTATCCTGGTGACCGATACCTACGGCCATGTCACCGAGATGAGCCCGAGCTCGGAACGTGTGCTCGGCATCTCGCCGCAGGAAATGCTCGGCCGGCTCGCCAGCGACTTCATTCACCCCGACGACGTCGAGCCGACGCGTCAAGAGATGCGCTCTGCGCGCCAGGGCAATGCCACGCGCAATTTCCTGTGTCGCTACATGCACCGCGACGGACGGGCCGTGCCGCTGCGCTGGACCGGCGTGTGGTCGGAAAGCGACCGCCTCCACTTCTTCATCGGCCGCGACGTGAGCGAGATCGAGGCCAAGGAAGCGCAAGTCCGCGAGGCTCGGCGGGTGTCGCAGGAGACCGCCGAGGTGCTGCGCGCGGTGGTCGACACTTCTTACCAGGCCGTCATCGCACTTGCGCCCGAGGGGAACATCCTGCTGTGGAACAAGGCCGCCGAACGGATATTCGGCTACGCCGCGGCCGAAGTGGTCGGCCGGCCATATCCCCGGCGCTCGGTCGACGCCGCTGAGGAGGCCGAGCAGAGGGACTGGATCGCCCGCGTCATGGCGGGAGAGACGCTGGCCAATTTGAGCTTCCGCCGTCTCACCAAAGACGGCGACGAGCGCGCCCTCTACGGGGCCGCGGCGCCCTTCTACGATTCGCAGGGCAAGCTGCGCGGCGCCGCCTACGTCCTCGAGGACGTGACGGACAAGCTAAGGACGGAAGACGAGCTGCGCCAGTTGCAGAAGATGGAGGCGGTCGGCCAGCTCACGGGGGGCGTGGCGCACGACTTCAACAACATCCTGATGGTCATTCTGGCCAACGTTGAGGAATTGCAGGAGAGCGACAATCTCACGGACGACCAACGTGAGATGCTGGCCAGCATCTCGGCCTCGGGCGAGCGTGCGGCCGAGATGACGAAGCGCCTGCTGGCTTTTTCGCGCAAGCAACGCCTCAACCCGCAGCCGACCAACATCACCGAGCTGGTGAAAGGCATCGACAAGCTCCTGCGCCGCACGCTCGGCGAGCAGATCCGGATCGACTCTGTCTTCGGCGCCGATCTGTGGACGACCAACGTCGATCGCAGCCAGGTCGAGGCTGCACTGGTCAATCTCTGCGTCAATGCCCGCGATGCCATGCCCAACGGCGGTCGGCTGACGCTGGAGACGGGTAACGCCGAGCTCGACCGCGACTATGCCGATGAAAATCCCGGCACGGTGCCCGGCCAATACGTCATGCTGGCGGTCAGCGACACCGGCACGGGCATCCCGCCGGAATTGCTGGCGAAAGTGTTCGAGCCGTTCTTCACGACCAAGGAGGTCGGCAAGGGCACCGGCCTTGGTCTCAGCATGGTCTACGGCTTCATCAAGCAGTCGAACGGCCACATCAAGATCTACAGTGAAGTGGGCCACGGCACGACCATCCGCATGTATCTGCCGCGCAGCGACGTGCCGGCCGAAGGAGCGGCGATGCTGTCGGCCACGGCACCGCGCGGCAGCGAGCGCGTATTGCTGGTCGAGGATGACGATCAAGTGCGGGGCGCCGTGGTTCGCCAGTTGCGCGGCCTGGGCTATGTCGTGACCGAGGCTTCCGGCGGCGAGGCCGCGCTCGGCATTCTGGAGAGCGGCGCGCGCTTCGACTTGGTGCTGTCGGACACGGTGATGCCGGGTCTCGACGGGCCCGGACTTATCAAGATCACCCGGCAGCGCTGGCCAGACATGAAGGTTCTGCTGATGTCGGGCTACAGCGAACACGCTTCGCGCAATCGGGGCACGATCATTGCCGGCGTCCAGATGCTCTCCAAGCCGTTTCGGCGGATCGATCTGGCTGCCAAGTTGCGCGAGACGCTCGATGCTCCGCAGGCGGCTGCGGCGCGGGTGGACGCATGAGTGCCGCCCGCATCCTGGTGGTGGACGACGACGATGGCGTGCGTAACGTCGCCGAGCGCCAACTCCGCAGCCTCGGCCACGAGGTCATCGCCGCATCGAGCGGTGAGGAGGCGCTGGCGCTGCTCGATGCGACGGCCGACGTCGACCTCTTGTTCGTCGACGTTTCAATGCCGGGCATCGGCGGTGTCGAGGTCGCCGGCCGCGCGCTGCGGTCTCGCCCGCAGCTCAAGGTCCTGTTTGCATCCGGAAATTTCGACTCCGGCGCCTTGAGTGGCGCCGCTCAGTTCATCGTCAAGCCCTACCGCAAGAAGGATTTGGCCGAGAAGCTCAACGAGGTGCTCGGCGCGTAGCTTACCTGATTGAGGAGAGAGACCCTGATGTCGACGGTCGATATCGGACGGAGTACTGGGGACACGGCGGCTTTGTCGCGCGCGACACGCGCGTCAGCGGGACGCCGGCCGGAGACAAGTATCGCGCTGCGCGCATTGCTGATCGCACTGGCTTACGTCTTCATGACCGGCGGTTTGCTGACGGCCCTGTTGGTGCAGCTGCGCGAGGAGGCCATGTCGGCGGCGCGGCGGGAACTCGCGGCCTTCGCGCAGCTCACTGCGACCCACACGTTCGAGGTGGCCTTCGCCCTCGAGCAGAAGCTCAAGCTTGCCGAGGTGACGCTGGCGGTGGCCGCAGGCTCGGGGAGCGCCGACCAGGAGTCGATCGGGCCGATGCTGCAGGAACTCGTTTCCAAATCGCGCGAACTCAAGGATATCCTCGTGCTCGACGCGGCCGGCCGCGTGGTGAACGAGGCGACGGGCACGGCGGATATCGGCCTCGACTGGTCGGCACAGCCCTTCTTCAATCGAGTTCGCGACCGCGGTGGTCAGGCCTTCGCCTTCGGTGTGCCGCAGCAAAGTCAGACCTCTTCGTTCCATGGTCATTGGTTCATTCCTGTGACGCTCGCCCGACGCGGTCAGGACGGCGAGTTCAAGGGGGTCGTGGTCGGCCTGATGGACCCGGCCTATTTCAGCAAGGCCTGGACTTTCGACTCGGAAATCTGGGGGCTGAGCATCGCGCTCACCGCCGCCGATGGCACGATCCTCATGCGCCAACCTTTCGCCGAGGCGATGCTAGGGCAGAGGCCGTCGGACCAGGAAACGATCGCGCGGCTCGCGCAGAACCGCGCCGCCGACACGCTGATCGCGCCCCAGCCGCAATCGCAAGAGCCCGAGTTGCAGGCCTACCGCCGCGTCGGTGCCTATCCCGATCTGCTGGTGTTCGTCGCCCAGCCGCTCGCCATCGCCACCGAGGCCTGGCGGCGGGTGGCGCTGATCTCCGCCTCGTGCTGGATGCTTGCATCGCTCGCGCTCGCCGGCCTCGGCCTGTGGCTCGCTAGCGAGATGAGGGCACGTGGCGCGATCGAGAGGCGCTATCATGCGCTCTTCAATTCGATACCGCAGGCGGTGCTCGTGTCGGATGTCGAGTCGGGCGAGGTGCTTGCCTGCAACGACGCCGCTGTCGAGCAGTATGGCTGGTCGGGGGTGGGCGGTCCGCCGCGACTCGGGCCGGACTTCGCCGTACTGGCGAAGCGGCGTGCCGAGTTCTCGCGCGAGAGGGCATGCCTGATTTCGGGACAGCGTCAGCGCAATGCGCAGGGCGCCCCGATTGACGTCGAGCTGACGGTGCGCCAGATCGACGTCGGCGGCCGGCCGGCCCTGCTTACCGTTGCGGCGGATGTGAGCGACCGGTTGCGCGAGGAGCGGGCGCGCCGCTCGGCCGAGGATCAGCTCCGCCAGTCACAGAAGATGGACACGCTCGGGCAGTTGACCGGTGGGATCGCACACGATTTCAACAACGCCCTGATGGTGATCACGGACAGCGTCGAGGAGCTATCCGAGCGTGCGGGCCTTGATCCGGAGACCCGCAGTGGCCTCGACCGTATCGCCGGATCCGCGAAGCGCGCCGAGGAACTGACACGCCGGATGCTGGCGTTCTCGCAGAAGCAGCCGCTCCGACCGCGCACCACCAATATCAACGATCTCGTGGTCGATATCGGCCGGCTGCTGCGGCGTACGTTGGGCGAGCACATCGAGGTCGATTCGATGCTGGTCGACGAAGTCTGGCCGGTCGATGTCGATCCGTCGCAGCTCGAGACGTCGCTGGTCAATCTCTGCCTGAATGCGCGGGCTGCCATGCCCGAAGGCGGTCGGGTCGTCATCGAGACCGCCAACGTCGTGCTGCACCGCGAGCAGCTGCTCCGCGCGCCTGGCGTGGCGCCCGGCGAGTTCGTGCAGATCACCGTGCGCGATAACGGCGTCGGCATCGCGCCGCAGCATCTCGACAAGATCTTCGAGCCGTTCTTCACCACCAAGCCGAGCGGCACGGGATCCGGGCTGGGCCTCAGTATGGTCTACGGCTTTATCCGACAGTCGAACGGCTACATCGAGGTCGAAAGCGAGCTCGGCCGCGGCGCCGTCTTCCGCATCTATCTGCCGCGCCGGACCGGGCAGGCGGCAACTCCAGCGCAGTCGCGGCAGGCAGAGATCAAGGGCGGCAGCGAGCGCGTCCTGGTGGTCGAGGACGATACCCAGGTGCGCGCCAGCGTCGTCCGCCAGCTCAGGAGTCTGGGCTATGCGGTTGCCGATGCCGCGAACGGATCGGAAGGTCTCGCGGCCTTCGAGGCCGCCGCTCCGCCGTTCGACCTGCTTCTTACCGACGTCGTCATGCCCGGCCCGATGAACGGTCGCGCGCTCGCCGATGAGGTGCTGAGGCGACAGCCGAGGGCGAAAATCGTCTTCATGTCGGGTTACACAGGCAATGTCCTGGGCGAAGGCAGCGACCGTTTCTTGCTGCTCAACAAGCCGTTCCGCAAAGCTGACCTCGCGCGAATGGTGCGCGCCGCTCTCGACGGGTCGGCGTCATGAACGCCCTCGGCTGTCGCGGTCTGCCCGCTGTCTTCGTGTCGCTGATGCTGTCGACCGCCGCGGCAGCGGCGGCGGATTTCACGATGCTCGACCGGCCGGGTGCAGTGCACCTCAAGCCATCCACCGCTGCTCCACCCAAGGCATCATCCGGCTTTTCGTTCATCCCGCCGGCTTCGGCGGCGCAGGCGCCGATGGGCAGTTCGGCCAACACCACGCAGGTGCCGGCGGTGCGCCTGACCGGTTACATCATGCCGGGCGACGGCGAGAAGCTGCGCGACATGCTGGATACGATTGCTTCCTATCCAGCCGCCAAGGCCGACGGTCCGCTCACGACGATCGAGCTCAGCAGCATGGGCGGCAGCCTGCTGGACGGCTTCCAGATCGGCTCGTTGATGCGCAAGTACCATCTGATTGCCGTCGTTCGCTCGCACGACCTCTGCCTTTCCTCGTGCGCCCTGGCGCTGGTCGGCGGCAACGTCCAGGACGTCCCGCAAAGCTATCCGACGCGGTGCAACATCGAGATCGGCGGCAAGGTGGGCTTCCACAACTTCTTCCTCAATCCTGCTGCGCTGCGCGACGGCACCGCAAATGACCCGGTCGCCAGCCGCATGCAAGGTTTCTCCGATGCCCGCGGTGGTGCGGCGGCCCTGGTCAAGTACGCGGCCCAGATGGGTCTGCCGCCAAGCTTCGTCGCCAGCCTGATTGGCCGGCCTGCCGACGATTTCGAATACGTGCAGACGGTCGGGCAGTTCCTCTCGCTCGGCCTCTGTCCGGTTGGCATACAGCGGCCGTCGGTCCCGCTTGAGGTTCAGGCCGCCAATGTCTGCAGCAACTCGATGCGCCATGCCGACCCCAACCCGCAATTGAGCGCGCGGCTTCTGCCGGCCGACCAGGTGCGGCGCCATCTGTTGGAGCGTCTGCAGGCGCAGATGCTGGCTTCGCGCGCCCGCGGCCGGTTGGCCGCCTTGCTGGCCAACGGGGCCGTCATGCGAGTAGGGGCAGAAACGGACCGGTTGTACGATGATCTGCGCTCCAGCGGCGCCTCGTTGCCGGAAATCGTCGGGCCGACCTACGAGGTGACCCTGAATGGGCCGGCAGGCGCAGAACCTGCCTGCTACGTCAGCCTGTCGCCGGACGATCCCGACAGCTACGATGTCGTGATCAACGGCACGAAGGGCCTGTCCAGCCCGCCCAATCTGCCGCCGGACAATGCCCGCCGCCTGTTCCTGTTCAACAAACAGACAATCATCAATCCGCGGCCGCAGTAAGGGCCCGCCAAAGTTCTATACGACAGAATCAGGTTCCTTCTAACTCCGGGCTTATAAGCTCGGGGATGCAAGCTCACCCGTCCCATCCGCCCGGTAACGTCCGATGACAGACGTTACCTCGATCTGCAACGCCGCGATCAGCCATTGCGGCACGCGCTCGAAGATCAGCTCGATCGACGAGGGCTCACCCGAGGCCAACGCCTGCCGGACCCATTTCGGCCTGGTGCGCGATGCCACCCTGCGCTCGTTCGACTGGAACTTCGCGCGGCTCACCGCGGGCTTGGCGCAGCTGCAGAACCCGCCCAACCGCTGGGCCTACAAATACGCGCTCCCCGTCGACTGCCTGCGCCTGCGCCGGCTGAACGACGTGCCGCTGTTGCTGCTGCCCGAGACGTTCTGCGAGCTGGCGGCCGACAAGGATTCGACCGGCGCCGTGATCGGCGTGATTCTGACCAACGCCAGTCCGGTCTCGGCGATCTACACCGCGCAGGTCAATGATCCCCTGCGCTGGGACCAGGGCTTCGTCGACGCCGTGGTCTATGGACTCGCCGCCCGTGTCTGCTTCGAGCTTACCGGCAAGGAGGAGCGCGTCCAGAGCCTGACCAAGCTATGGCAGATGGCGCTCGGCAGCGCCGCCGCCGAGGCCGCCAACGAGGGATCGGGGTTGAACCGGCTGCGCACGCCTGAGGCCCTGCAGGCTCGTGGTTATGGCGGGCCTGCGCGGTTCTGGTCGGAAAAGCCGGGCAGCTAGCATGCCGACCATTCCCACGATTCAGCCGTCGTTCGCCGCCGGCGAACTCTCGCCCTTCCTGTATGGCCGCGTCGACCTCGCCAAATTCCATATTGGCGCGCGGACGATGAGCAACTTCTTCGTCCACCCCCATGGCGGGGCGAGCAACCGCCCGGGCACGCGCTTCGTGGGCGCGGTCGACGACGGCACGGTGCGTCACCGGCTGATCCCGTTCCAGTTCCGCGCCTCCCCGGCCGGCCAGAACTACGCGCTCGTGTTCGGCCACCTGACCATGCAGGTCGTCATGCTGAACAATGGCGCGCCCGGTTTCGTGCTGAACAACGACGGCGTCACGATCTACACGCTTGCCACGCCCTATGCCGCGGCGGACCTGGCGTTGCTCAAGTTCGTGCAAAGCGCCGACACCATGACGCTCACGCATCCGTCGTATGCGCCGCGGCAACTGACCCGCACGGCGCACAACAACTGGACGCTCACGACCATCACCTTCGCGCCGTCGACGGCGGCGCCGACCGGGCTGGCTTCGAGCGCTCCGGGCGGCGGCCCGTTCATCGAGGTGACGGCGATCAACGATTCGACAGGCGAGGAGAGCTTGCCCAGTTCGCCCGCATCGGGCAGCACCGGCACCGACTCCTGGACCTGGACTGCTGTTCCGGGATGCTCCAACTACAACGTCTACAAGCGTAGCGGATCGATCTACGGCTTCGTCGCCCAGGTGCAGACCAATGCCTGGACCGACGCTGCCATCCAGTCCGACATCGGCAACACGCCGCCGGGCAGCCGCAATCCCTTCTCCGGCGGCGCCGGCTTCTGGCCGGGCTGCACGACCTACTATCAGCAGCGCCAGATCTTCGCCAACTCGACTACTTTTCCGCAGACGCTGTGGTTCTCCAATACGGGCGCGTTCAACAACATGAACGTGTCCGAACCGACCAAGGACACCGACGCCATCACGCGCGCGCTGACCGGCCGGCAGGTCAACGAGATCAGGCATCTCGTCGAGTGCGGCAACTCGCTGCTGATCATGACTTCGGGCGCGGAATGGCGCTGCTGGCCGGGCAACAACGCGACCGGCCTGACGCCCGGTTCGTGTTTCACGCTGCCGCAAACTTCGCACGGCTGCAACAACCTGGCACCGATCTGGACCGAGAACGCGCTCTTGTTCGTCAAGGAGCGCGGCAACAAGGTGATCGAGCTGCGCTTCGACGTCCTGCAAGACCAGTGGCAGGCGACCGACCGCTCGGTGCTGAGCCAGCACCTGGTCTACGACACCGCCGGCCAGTTCCAGCTGCAGGAATGGGCGTTCGCCGAGGAGCCGTTCAAGATCGTGTGGGCGGTGCGCTCGGACGGCGCGCTGCTCGGCTTCACCTACATGCGCGAGCACGATGTCTATGCCTGGCACCGGCACAGCACCCAGGGCACGGTCGAGAGCGTGTGCAGCATTCCCGAGCCTGATGGTTCGGGCGGCCTGTTTGACGCCGTCTACCTGATCGTCAACCGGACCATCAACGGCACGACCAAGCGCTATGTCGAGCGCATGGCACCGCGGACGTGGGCCAGCGTGAGCGACATGTGGTTCCTCGACTGTGCCTTGCAGTATTCGGGCGCGCCGGTGACGTCGGTGTCCGGACTGAACCATCTCGTGGGACAGACCGTGGCCATCCTGGGGGATGGATCCGTGGTGCCCTCACAGGTGGTAGACAACACAGGCACGGTGCAGCTCGACGGGAGCTACAGCAAGGTGACCGTGGGACTCGCTTACGAGGCCGATCTCGAGACGCTCAATCTCGAACTGCCGACAGGCGGCGGCACGGTGCAAGGGCAGATGAAGAAGATCGCCCAATGCACCCTCCGGGTGAAGGACGCCCGAGGCGTGCAGGTGGGGCTCAATCAGACGCTGGTCACCGGCGGCACGGCCGGCGCCCAGGTCGAGGTCAAGCAGCGCCAGAGCGAGTTCCTCGGCACCGCGATGCAGGTCTTCCAGGGCGACTGGAACATCGCAATCCCGACCGAATGGAACCGCGATGGGCGGCTGTTCGTGAAGCAAACCTATCCGCTGCCGGTGACGATCCTCGACCTGATGCCGCAAGTGAACTTGGGTGCCTGATGATCACGGTGGTTCCCGCGACGATCGCTCATGCGCGCAGCATCCGGCTGCGGCCGGGCGACGCGCTCGAAGTCGCGGCTTACGGCATCGGCGCAGAACAAGCAATCGCACAATCGATGGCCCGCTCGCTGTGGGCGGAGACCTATCTCATCGACGGGGAGGTGGCGGCGATCGTCGGGCTCGGCTTGAGCACGTTCGTCGGTGGCCATGGCGTGCCATGGCTGCTCACAGGTCCGGCCTGCGAGAGGCACAAGCGCCGATTCATGAACGAGAGCCGGCGTCAGGTCGCGCGCATGCTCGAAACCGTCTCGCCTCTCGTCAACTACGTCCATGCCGACTATGCCCGCGCCATTCGCTGGCTGGCCTGGCTGGGTTTCGTCATCGATCCGCCGCAGCGCGGCTTTTGTCGATTTTACATGGAGGCATGATATGGGCGCCGCAGCCCCGCTACTCCCGATCGCTTCGACCGTTCTCGGCACCGGCCTGTCGATCGCCAGCCAGTCGCAGGCTGCCAACGCGCAGGCCGCGCAGGCCGCCTATCAGGCTCAGGTCGCGCGCAACAACCAGCAGCTCATGGAAATCAACGCACGTCGTGCCGAGGCGCAAGGCGAGAGCGACGCCGAGAGCAAACAGCTCCAGACCGGCCAGCTTGCAGCCCGGCAGCGTGCTGCGCTCGCCGCTCAGGGCGGCGACGTGAACAGCGGCAGCAATCTCGATCTGATCGGCGATACCGAGCGTGCCGGGGCGACGGACGTGGCCAACATCCGCAACAACGCGGCCTGGAAGGCCTATGGCTATCGCGCGCAGGGCCTGGCTGACGCCGCCTCGGCCAATGATTACGACTCCCAGGGCGCCAACGACTTGGGCGCGCTGCCCTATGGCATCGGCTCGTCCCTGCTGGGCGGTGCGAAGAGCATCGCCGACAAGTGGAAGGATGCATTTGGGACGCCGTCCGACAGCAGCTCGACAGGCGACTACTTGGACTATGGTGGCGTACCTGGGCCAGCCTTCTAATGCAGGCGCAACATTCTCAGCGCTGCACGAAGGGATCGCCGGTGCCAAAGCGCTGCCCGTCAGGCATGTTTTCTGTCGGCGATGAACTGAAAAGTTCTATACGACAGAATCGGGTTCCTTCTAACACCGGGCTTATAAGCTCGGTATGACAGTCAGCTCCACTTCCTCGCGCGTCGTCTACAACGGCGACGGCAGCCGCACCGTCTGGGGATTCAATTTCAAGATCCAGCAGGCGGCCGATCTTGTCGTCGTTTACACCGACGCCACCGGGACCGATTTCACCCTGTCGCCGTCGCAATACTCGGCCGCCGGCTTCGCCTCCGACATGGGCGGGACGGTGACCTATCCGCTCGGCGGCTCGCCCATCGCCGTCGGTACGCAACTCACCATCCTGCGCAGCGTCAGCCCGACCCAGCCGACCTCGATCTCCAACCAGGGCGCAATGTGGCCCGCGGTGATCGAAGCGGCGCTTGATCGCCTGACCTTCATTGCCCAAGGCTTCCTCGACGCCGCGAGTCGTGCGCTCACCATCAGCCCGAGCGACGGCGGTCCGCTGCAGCCATTGCCCAACCGGACGCAGCGCGCCAGCTCATTTCTCGCCTTCGACGTCAACGGTCAGCCGATTGCTGCCGCCGGAGTCTCCGGCACGTCGATCGCGGCAGCCATGGTGGCAGTCGTGCAGTCGGCATCCCTGAGCGCCGCACGGTCGGTGCTGGGCTGCCTGGGGCTCGCCGACAACAACGCTCCCTCGGGCAACATGACACCGAGTGCGGGAACTTGGGACCTCACTGGGGCAACCGCGGTCAGGGTGGCCACCAGGAGCGCGGGCGACAACAGCACGAACGCCGCGAGCACCTCCTATGTCGATCGCGTGAACCCCTTCGGCCGGCGCGCCGTGGCTGATACGAACACCACGATCGCGAGCACCGATCGCATTGTGGCCTACACCTCGCTGACCGCCAGCCGCACCATCAGCCTGCCGGCGGCCAGCACCATGATGCCCGGTCAACGGCTGACGATCGTCGACGAGTCAGGTCAAGCCTCGGCGAGCCGCCAGCTTTCGCTCGCGCCAAACGGGACCGACAAGATCGCGGGCTCCAACACGACGCAGGTGATCGTGAACTTGCCGTTCGGCCGCTGCGAGCTCGCATGCGACGGCGCCGGCGCCTGGTTCGTGATCGGTTCGTGGTCGGTCGCCTATAGCGCCAACCTCGCCAGCGACGTCGTGATGAACGCATCCGCCACCTACTTCGACGGGCCGTCGGTGGCCCAGGGAACGGTCGGCACGTGGGAAGTGGGCGGCACGGTGACTGTGACCGATCCGGTCGGCGCTCAGGCGACGACTTACCGCGTGAAACTCCACGACGGCACTACCGTGTTCAAGAGCCTGGCAACCGTCGAAGCCGCTGTCGCTCAGCAGCTCACCTCGGCCACCTTCGCCAATGTCGTGGTGTCGGCGCCTGCGGGCAATCTGCGGATTTCGGTGCGCGACGACGCCACCGCCAACAGCAAGATCCTCGCAAGCTTCACGGGCCTCGGATCCGACAGCCACATCACCGCAAAGCGTCTCACCTAGGAGAAACTCATGGACTATCCTGTTTCAGGCAAGAACCCCGACATCGCCGGCGCGACGGTGCCGCATGTCATCTCGGGCGGCGTGGCGATCCCGGTCAGCGCCTCGGCGCCGTTGCCGGTGCAGCAGGTCGAGCCCGTCGGTTCGATCACCTGGACCAAGAGCACGGTGACGCTCGACGGCTCTTCGGATCAGGTGCTGGCGGCCAATACGGCACGCAAGGGCCTGATCATCGTCAATCGCGTGGGCAACGCGCAGGTCGACATCGACATCGCCGGCGGCACGGTGGCGGCGGGGACGGGCATTCCGCTGCTGGCGGGCGACCGTCTGGTTTTCGACGGCGCCGCGACGCCGCTCACCAAGATCACGGCGATCGGCACCAACACCCAGATCCTGAACGTCTGGGAAGGCAGCTGATCCCGTGACGATCCGGTTCTATCCCGAGCAGGCGAGGGACGCCGACTGCGTTGCCTGGTGGCAGGCCGTGGTCGCGGCCGGCGGCACCGTGTCGGGCGTGCAGCTGCGCTCCATCAACACCCTCATCCGAGCGCTGAAGGCATCGACCGTCTGGAGCCAGCTCGAACGGCTCTATGTCGCGGGCGAGAACTTCACGCAGTTCAATACCGACCTCGTCTCAAGAGCGGTCGGAACCAACCACGGCGCCACCTACGCGGCCGCGCAGGGCATCAAGGGCAACGGTTCCTCGACCTATTGGGATTCGGGATTCAACACGTCGACCGGAACGAAGTTCACTCAGAACAGCGCGCATTTCGGCGTCTGGCAGAACGTGGCCAAGACCACGGGCTCGGATGGCATTCACGGCAACGTCAACACCGATGCCGGGACCAACGGCGTCTATGTCGATTTCTCGGTGGGGGCAGGAATTGCGACATCGCGAGTCAATTCCACGTCAGGCGGGGGCGCCCAGACTGTCGTGAACGGCATCGGCTTCCTGATGGGCAACCGCACATCGTCTACGTCGGCGCCCACGTGGTACAACGGCTCGAAAAGTCAAGATAACTCGTCGGCCTCACAGACGCCGCAGAGCCTCACCTTGTGGATCGGTGGCCGCAATTTCGCGGGCTCGATCAATCAGGCGAGCAATGCACAAGTGATGGCCGTGAGCATCGGCGCCGGCCTCAGCGATGCGCCCGCCGCCGCGCTCTACAACGGCCTTCTGGCTTACAAGACGGCGATCGGCGCGTGATGCTTGAGCAGGCAGGCCCCGATCATGTCGACCTCCTCGCCATTGACGAGGAACTGGCGGTGCCTGCTGCCCTCGAACTCCATGCCGGATTTTTCCATGATCCGGATCATCGCCTTGTTGATCGCCATCGTGCCTGCTGTGATCTTGCGCACGCCATTGGCGAGAAGATGCCAGCAGACGGCGGTCCACGCCTCAAGGCCGTAGCCCTTGCCGCCTTCACCGATGAGGATGCCGACATCGGCTACGCCGTTGCGTGTATCGATATGAGCGGTGATGTTCCCGACGTGTTCGGCGCCCGCAAAGATGGCCCAGAAACGATTGGGCGAGCCTTCGAACGAACGCAGGTAATTGAGGCAGCTTTCCCGCGTGTGGCTGCGATGACGGTTTTCGCTGAATCGCATGAGGTGCTTGTCGTTCAGCCAGCCGATGTAGCGCTCGCTGATGTCCGTCTCACGGAAGGGCCGGATCATCAGGCGTTCGGTTCTGATGATCGCGTCGCTCACCGATGCGCCATCGCGCCGAACACGATGACGATAACCCAAGCCAAGATCAGCCATTTCATGGTGGCAATCCTACCCGCCCTCCTCATCTCCCGTCCACTTCCCACGGAGGAGAGGGCGTAAATGGATTCCACCCACATCATCGACCAGATCACGGCCCCGTGGGCGGGAACCCTGCTGGGCTCCGTGGTCATCGCCCTGCTGCTTGCCGTGGGCGTGCTGGCCATCATGCTCTACCGGTCATGGAACGCCCATCTGGCCGAGGTCCGTGCCTGTTCGGCCGAGAAGATGGACATGATCCGCGCCCTCGACGGCTTCAAGGAGGTGATGAAGGCGGCGCTGGAGGCGCTCAAGAAATGACCATGAGCGAACGCGGCCTCGCCCTCACCATGGAATCGGAAGGGCTGCGTGTGCTGGCCTACCGCGACGGCGCGGGACTCTGGACCATCGGCTACGGCCATGTCTCCGGCGTCGCCCCAGGCATGACCTGCACGCCCGAAGAGGCCGAGCAATGGCTGCGCGAGGATATCTCGGTGGCCGAGCGGGCGGTATCGCGCCTCGTGCGCGTGGCGCTCAACCCGAGCCAGTTCGATGCTCTGTGTGACTTCACGTTCAACCTTGGCGCCGGGGCGCTTGGCGGCTCGACCCTGCTGCGCAAGCTCAACGGCTCGGACTACGCCGGCGCGGCGGCCGAATTCTCGCGATGGGTGCATGACGCGGCGGGCAACGTCGAGCCGGGTCTGGTCACGCGCCGTGCCCGCGAGAAGCAGTTTTTCGAAACAGGAGACTGGAGCTGACTATGGAACTCGAACCCGATCTTGCAACCTTTTGGAACGGCCTCAAGGCGATCACTGCCTTGCACTGGAAATGGCTGGCCGGCGGCTTCGCTGCCGGTCTCCTCGCCGCGTGGCTGCTGTGAACTGGTTGAGCGCCGCGCCGTGGCTGCTGTCGCTCGCCCTGCTGATCGGCGGCGCCGGCGGCACGCTGTGGTACCGCGGCGAATACGAGAGTGCGCTGGCCCAAGTCGCTGACATCAGGGCTAAGGCGGCCGAGGCCATAGCCGCGCAGAAGGAAGCCGACCAACAGCTCTCGACGCAGTTGCTCGACCAGCAGAAGCAGGCGTTCGACGCGCTGCGCGCCCAGGCGCTTTCCGATCTCAAGGCGGTGACCAATGCTCCCCAGACGAATTCTTGCGGCCCTGTCATGCGCGCTAGCTCTCGCAGCGTGCGCGAAATCCTCACCGGCAGTGGTGCCGGTCAGCCGGCAACCCGACCCTAGCCTGCTGGCGCCGTGCGTCGATCCCGAACTCATGGCTGATCCCGACAATGCCAGCGACAACGATGTCGCGGCTGAGCGCATTCGCGTGGCCGAGGCCTATGTCGCGTGCAAGCAGCGCCAAGCGGGCCTCGCGGCGTTTGTTCGCGCAGGCTCACGCACGCAACTGCAACGCGTGCCCGTTCGTTCCACCACTGGATCAGCCGTGGAGATTGTGATGGCTGTCGACCGCACGCCATTAGCCCCCGAGAAGGAGTATCAGCGACAGAATCCCGGTGCCGGCGGGCCGCCCCAGCAACAGCAGGAGCGAGTCTCCAAACGCAACCGCAAGACGACGCGCGACGATGGCGGCGCGGCCATTGCGGGCAGCCAGAACGAGGATGTGAAGGGGCCTAAGCCGAACCGCGGGCCACGCGGCGCCAGTACCTGACGTTCAAGCCAGAGACCACCAAGGGAGCATGCCATGCTCGTGAAGGAAGCGATGAGCCGTGACGTCCGCACGGTCAGCCCGGAAACAAGCTTGCAGGAAGCGGCCAGGATTATGCTCGAAAGCGACGTCGGCTCGCTGCCGGTCGGCAAGGACGACCGGTTGGTCGGCATGATTACCGATCGCGATATCGCCGTGCGCGGCGTCGCGGCCGGCAAGCCGCCGACCGTCCAAGTCAGGGAGGTCATGAGCGAGGAAGTCAAATACTGTTTCGAAGACGAGAACACGGCCAGCATCGCCGCCAACATGGCGCAACAGCAGGTCCGGCGCCTGCCAGTCGTCGATCGAAACAAGCGGCTCGTCGGTATCCTGGCCCTGGCCGATCTCGCGACCGTCGCCAAGAGCGGACACGCCTCGGCCGCTCTCTCGGGAATCTCGCAGCGCGGCGGCGCCCATTCCCAGGCCCGGTGACATGGCACACGCGACTCGACGGCACAAAAAGGACGAACAGTGGCGCAACGACCCGACCCACCGCGGCTGGGACGAGCGGCGCGGCACGCCGAAGGACGCCAATGTGGCCGAGCAGGTTGGCCGGGCGCACAATCGCTACAGCGCCTCGCAGCAGAGCGAAGAAAAATCCGGCGGCAAGCCGACCCGCCGCCGATGAGCCTTCCCTAAGTGCGGATCAGGCGGACCGGAATCGACTTCGCCGCCGGCACCTTGCTCTCCTTGGCGTGGTGCCACAACGGCAGGAGCGGGTTGCACTCCGGATAGTAGCCGGCACAGGAGCCTTCCGGCAGTTCGTAGGGAACGACGCGCAGGCCCGCCACTTGGCGGGGAGCTTCGCCCGGGCGGCTGGCGGCGCAGATCGCCGTGACGATGTTTCCCTCCGAGAGACCCAGCCGCTCGATGTCGTTGCGGTGCATCAGGATTACCCGGCGCGTGCCGTGGATGCCGCGGAAGCGATCGTCGTAGGAATATATCGTCGTGTTGAACTGGCCGTTGCTGCGCAAAGTGAAGAGCCGCAGCACGTCCGGCCCGCGAACGTCGACGTCCGGATCCGTGATCAGGCTGTCGGGCACGGTGAAATTCGCCTTGCCGGTCTTGGTGTTCCACTTGCGCTCGCGCGCCGCCAACGGCCGGTGGAAGCCGCCGGGCTGGAACAGGCGCTTGTTGAAATCCTTGAAGCGCTTGGGATAGGTGCGCTCGATGGCGTCGCGAATCAGCGCATAGCTGCTCGCCCAGCGGTCCCAATTGACGATGGGATTGGTGAGCGTGGCCTTGGCGAGCTCGGCGACGATGCGGATCTCGGACAGCAGGTGCGGGCTTGCCGGTTCGACCTGTCCCCACGAGCCGTGGATACACGCCGTGCTGTCCTCCATCGATACCGCCTGCTTGCCGGTCGCCTGGCGGTCAATCTCGATGCGCCCGAGGCACGGCAGGATATAGGACACTTCGCCGTGCACGAGGGCGGTGCGATTGAGCTTGGTCAGGATTTGCACGGTAAGGCGCTGGCGCCGCCATGCCGGCTCCATCCGGTCGTGATCGGGTATCGCGCGCACGAAGTTGCCGCCCAGGCTGACGAAGGCCTTGACGGTGCCTGCGAGAATGCCCTCGCACGCTTCCACCGTGTTCAGTCCCTTCTTCATGGGTGGTTCGAAACCGTAGATCTCGCGCAGCTTGTCGTTGGGTACGAGATCGGGCTTCTCGGTGATGCCGACGGTCCGCTGCCCCTGCACGTTCGAATGGCCGCGCACCGGGCAAATGCCCGCACCTTCCTTGCCGATGTTGCCGCGCAACAGCAGCAGGTTGACGATCATCTGCACGTTCTCGACGCCGTTGCGGTGCTGGGTCAGACCCATGCCGTAGATGCCGATGCAGCTCTTGGCCGCGGCGTATGTGGCGGCCACGGTCTCCAGCTCGGACCGGCGAAGCCCCGACTCCCGCTCGATCTGCGGCCAGGAGATATTGCGCAGGCTTTCGGCAAGCGCGTCGAAGCCGCTGGTGTGCTCGGTAATGAACTCGTGATCGACCTGGCCGCTGTCGATCAGCGCCTTGCAGACGCCGCAAATCGCGGCGATATCGCCACCCGGCATGACCTGCAGATACTGCGAGCTGATCCGCGTCGATGAACCGGTCAGCATCTCGACGGGCGACTGCGGATTGGTGAAACGCTCCAGGCCGCGCTCGCGCAGCGGGTTGAAGGTGATGATCGGCACGCCGCGCCGGCTCGCTTCCTGCAGATCGTGCAGCATGCGCGGGCTGGAGGTGGCGACGTTCTGGCCGAAGAAGATGATGCAGTCGGTCTTCTTGAAGTCGTCGAGTGTCACGGTGCCGACCGGCACGCCGATCGTCTTGGGCAGCGCAACGGACGTGCTCTCGTGGCACATGTTCGAGCTGTCGGGGAGATTGTTGGTGCCGAGCATGCGGGCGAACAGGGCGTACATGTACGACGCTTCGAGCGAGGCCCGCCCGGACGAATAGAACACGATCTCTTCCGGCTTGAGCTGGCGAAGCTCCGCGCCGATCTCGCGGAACGCCTGGTCCCACGATACCGGAACGTACTTGTCCGTCCCGCTGTCCCAGCGCATGGGCTCGGTGAGCCGGCCGGCCTCTTCGAGGTCGTGGTCCCTCCACGTCAGCAATTCGCGCACCGGATGCGCGGCAAAGAACGCAGGCGTCACGCGCTTGGGCGTGATCTCCCAGGTCGTCGCCTTGGCGCCGTTCTCGCAGAATTCGAAGACATGCGGATCGGCAGGTTTTGCCCAGGCGCAGCTGACGCAGGCAAAGCCCTGCGGCTTGTTCTGCTTCAGCAGTACCGAGCTGCCGCTGACCGGATTGTGCTCCCGCCGAAAGCTCTTGATCAGGGAGCGGACCGAGCCCCAGCCGCCGGCGGGGGCGGTGTAGGGCTTGATCTCGACCTTGGTTTCATCGACCGGTTGGGGGCGGGGCTCGTCCGTGAGCGACATGCGCTGCTACCTCTGTCTGGCGTTCTCCCCTTTCAGGGCAACGCACGTGTCGGCAGCGTCGTTGCACGCCGGGGCCCGGCGTCAGAAGCCCGCGATGGACAGGCGCGTGGCGTAGTCCATGGTGCCGAGCCCGAACAACAGCATCAGCCAGACGGCGGCGCCGACCGCGAAAACGCGCACCATCCCGTTCTCCGATCTCAGTTGCATGAAGAACCAGAACACCAGGGCCACCTTGGCGAAGGCGATGCCCAGGCTGACCGCGACGCTCGTGGCACCGGCGAACAGGTAGCTGGCACCGATCGTCGAGCCGAGCAGCGCCAGCAGAGCGACCCAGACAATGGTGACCCGGCGATAGGCTTCCCTCATGCCTCACCTCGCGAGATAAAGGACGGGGTAGAGGAAAATCCAGATGGCATCGACCAGATGCCAGTAGAGCCCGCCCAGTTCGACCACGATGGCTCGCTGCGGCAGCACGATCCGGCCCGTGGCGACGCTGCGCGACACGATGAGCAGGAGTGCGATACCGACCGTGACATGCAGGGCATGCAGGCCGGTCGAAATGAAATAAAGATCCATGAACAAGCGCTCCACCGGACCCGAGAACCGTTCCGGATAGCTGACGCCTGGCAGTAGGCCATCGCGGAACTCGAGGCTGTACTCGACACCCTTCAAGGCGAGGAAGGCGATGCCGAGGGCTGCGGCGCCGGCGAGCAACCACGCTGACACACGCCCGACACCGGCGCGCGCGGCGTGCACCGCGGCGGCAACGGCGAAGCTGGACGTCAGGAGAATCGCCGTGTTGATCCCGCCGATCCAGATGTGAAGTTCCTTGGAGGTCTCCACGACCTCGTGCGGATGCAGCACCCGCATCACCAGCGCGGTCATGAATAGGCCCCCGAACAACATGATCTCGCTGCCGAGGAACACGTACATGCCGAGGAATGCCGCCTCGCGCTGTTGCTCGGGATCGCTGTAGGGCAGCACGGGTGCCGCCGGGTCGCTTGCATGGTCGGTCACGGGCGCTCCTCGAATTCCATCGGATAGTCGTAGGGCGGACCGCTCACCGTCGGTGTCTCCTCGAAATTGTGCTTCGGCGGCGGCGAGGGGACGGTCCATTCGAGTCCCGTGGCGCCCCATGGATTGGGGCCGGCGGCGTCGCCGTATCGCAGCGAATAGAAGAGATAGAGGAAGGGCAGCAGGTAGGTGACGGCGAGGATGCTCGAGCCAGTCGACGAGAACACGTTCCACACCTGGAACTCGGGCGGGTAGTGGTGGTAGCGCCGCGGCATGCCGAGATAGCCCAGGACAAACTGCGGGAAGAAGGTGAGGTTGAAGCCGAGGAAGATCAGCAGCGCCGACAGCCTGCCCCAGGCCAGCGAATAGAGCCGGCCGGTGATCTTGGGCCACCAGAAATGCAGCGCGCCGAAATAAGCGGCGACCGTGCCGCCGACCATGATGTAGTGGAAGTGCGCGATCACGAAGTAGGTGTCGTGCACGTGCACGTCGACCGCCAGCATCGCCAGGATCAGGCCGGTCAGCCCGCCGACCACAAACAGGCCGATGAAGGAGCAGGCGAACAACAGCGGCGGATCGATGGCGACGTGGCCTTTGTAGAGCGTCGCCGTCCAATTGTAGACCTTGATGCCCGAAGGCACGGCCACCGCAAGACTCAGGAAAGAAAAGACGGCGCTGGCATAGGGCGACTGGCCGGACACGAACATGTGGTGGCCCCACACCAGGAAGCCGATGGCGGCAATGGCAATCGAGCAGCCGGCGACGACCTTGTAGCCAAAGACGGGCTTGCGCGCCGCCGCCGCGACCAGCTCACTCACCACGCCCAGCGCCGGCAGGACCATGATGTAAACGGCGGGGTGGCTGTAGAACCAGAAGAGGTGCTGATAGAGCAAGGGATCGCCCCCCAAAGCGGGGTTGAACACGCCGATGCCGAACAGGCGCTCGGCAGCGATCAGGGCGAGGGTGATCGACAGCACCGGCGTGGCGAGCACAAGGATCAGCGACGTCGCGTAGTGCGACCACACGAAGAGCGGCAGGCGACCCCAGGTCATGCCCGGGCAGCGGAGCTTGTGGATCGTGACGATGAAGTTGAGGCCGGTCAGGATCGAGGAAAAACCGACGATGAACACCGCGGTCGCTGCCATCACGACCTGCCCATGCGCGAACATCGACGACAGCGGCGTGTAGAACGTCCAGCCCGTGTCGACGCCGCCGGCGATCAGCACGTACACCGTGCACAGGCCGCCCAACACGTAGATGTACCAGCTCGCGAGATTGAGGCGGGGAAAGGCGAGATCGCGCGCGCCGATCATCAGCGGGATCAGGAAGTTGCCGAAGGTGTTGGGGATGGACGGAATCAGGAAGAACCACACCATGATCACGCCATGCAGGGTGAAAGCGCGGTTGTAGCCCTCGTTGGTGAGGATGGTACCGTTCGGCTCGAGCAGGTCGATGCGGATCAAAGCCGCTGCGGCACCGCCGATGAAGAAGAAGAACGTGACCGAGATGAGATAGAGGACCGCAATCCGCTTGTGGTCGGTGGTGAAGAACCACGAGCCGAGAGTGTTGCCGGCGCGCAGATAGCTTTCGCGCTGGGCCGGCGTCTCGGACAAGCCCCGATCCTCGATATTGTGCGGATCGGGCCGTTCCTTGGGCATGGAAAGATCGGTCATCGCGAACGCTCCGGCGTCAGCGTTGCCAGGGACTTGATGTAGGCGACCAGCTTCAGCACGTCGTCTTCGCTCAGGACGTTCTGAAAGGTCGGCATGATGTGCGGATAGCCCGCCGCGATCTGCGATTGCGGCAGCAGAATGCTGTCGCGGATGTACTGTTCGTCGGCTGTGACGACTTGGCCGTTCTCGAGCGGCACGGGCCGGCCGAACAGCCCGTTCAGAGACGGCGCCTTGACGGTCGATGCGGCACCATGACATCCGCTGCAGCCGCGATCGCGGAACAGTGTCGCGCCCTGTGCGGCCAGCGACCCGTCGACCTTCGACTGCTCGAGCCATCGCGCATAGTCGGACGCGCTCAACACATAGAGATGTCCGCCCATCAGGGAATGATCGGTGCCGCAGAATTGCGAGCAGCGCAGTGGATAACTGCCGGTCTTGTCGGCCTTGAACCACAGCGTCGTATAGCGGCCCGGCACGACATCCTGCTTCAGCCGCAGAGCCGGCACGAAGAGACTATGGATGACGTCCTGCGACGCCATCACCAGCTTCACGGCACGGTTGAGCGGCACGTGCAGGTCGTTGATCTCGCGCTGCCCGCCGGGATGCTGGAACTTCCACATCCACTGCTTGGCCACGACGTCGATCTCGAGCGCGTCGGCCGGCGGATGGCGCAGCTCGAGGAAAAGCTCGGTGGACCAGGTGTAGAAGACCAGGAGCAGCAGGAAGGGGATGACCGCCCACGAGACTTCGAGCGCCATGTTGTGGTCGATCCGATGCCGGCGATCGGCGGTGCGGCCGCGGCGGTATTTGACGGCAAACGCGGCCATCAGGATGAAAACCGGCGCCGAGAGCAGTATGGACAGGATCACCAGGCCGATGACCAGTCGGTCGACCTCGCCGCTGTGCGCCGACGCCTCCAGCGGCCAGAGCGGCAGGTGGCTCACGCGACGGGCCGGCGCGAACGGCGCCGCTCCCTGATCAGAGCAAAGGCGATGAGGCCGCCGCCAAGCACGACGATAGCGCCGCCTGCTGCGCGCAGGACGATCCAGATCAAGGGCCCGTAACGGCCTGTCTTGGGATCGTAGTGGTAACAGAGCAGCAGGAAGCGATCACCGAGCGAGCCGAGGCGGCCTTGGGCGGCGTCGGTCAGGGCAAGCTTGAGGTCGTTGGCGCTGGGCGAGATGCCGTAGAGCCAGCGCGTCAGCTTCCCCTCCGGCGTCAGGATGGCCACGGCGGCGACATGCGCGTACTGGCCGATGTCCTTGTCCCAGGCATAGCGATATCCCAGCGCTTGCGTCACGGCGGCAATGTCCGGCGCCGCGCCTGTCAGGCCGACCACGCCGCCCTGCAAGGCCGGGAAGGCAGTGCGCAATCGCATGAGCGAATCCGCCGCGTCGGCCGGGCCCTCATGCGGATCGATGCCGAATGCCACGACCCTGAAATCCCGGCCCACGACGTACTTCTGATGGGCGATCGCGTCGGCGAGCCCGGCCAAGGTCAGACCGCAGATGTTCGGGCAGTGGTGCAAGACCGGCGCGAGCACGATGGGTTTGCCTTGGCCGACCTGCCGCAATGTCACGACGTTGCCGTGCTCGTCGCGAAAGCCTGTATCGAGAGGCAGCTGGGCGCCGCGTCGGTCCTCGATCGTCGCTTGATGAAAAGCGTCGAATGCCAGCGCACGGCCGCCATCGATCGCCCACAGTGCCGGAATCAGGAGGACGAGCGCGCTCTTCATGGCGTCCCCTGCTTCGGCTGGTCGTCGAGCCAGCCGTGCGCGGCCAGAAGCTGCATGGCGCGGTCGATGGGAATGCGCGCCAGCTCATGAGACCGATCCGCCCAGCCATAGGAATGGAGTCGCTGCTCTGCCGCGCGATCGACTGCGGCCCGGTCGGACCCTTCATGCACTTCGAGGCGAGGCCCGGCCGTCGCTTGCTCGGTATGGCCGTTTGTCGCCTTTCGGTGCGGCAGGATCGCGAACAGGCCCGCGATGACCGCCACCGAGACAAGGAGAGATACGAACAAGCCTGCGGCCAGCCACGCGATCCGCTTGGCCGACAAGTCGCTGCGCTCGTAGGCGGTCATGACGCCGCTCCGCGCGCCAATGGCCACGCGCGAGGCAAGGCGAGCGACAATGCACCCAGTCCGGCGAAGGCAAGCAGAGTGCTGATCCAGGCGATGGCCCAGTGTTCGTGCAGCGTCGGCAAGACGATCCATGCGACCTCGAGCGCGCGCCCGGCAAGCACCACCAGCGACAGGCCGACGAGCCAGCGAGCGCCGTTGCGGATCGGTGTGAAGAGAAGCAGGAAGGCGGGGCCGAGGCCCGATGCCCCGATCGCATATTCGGCAAGCGACCAGCCGCCCTCCGCCCGCTGCTGATACCAATGGACGGTCGGCGAGAGGTTATTCGACCAGATGATGAAGTACTGCATGAAGGCGAGGTAAGCCCAGAACAGCAGCCCGCAGAGCAGGAGGGCGCCCAGCAGCCCATTGCGACTTTCTGCATCGCGCCCCATGAGCCGGCAGGCGATCATGAATGCGAGCGCCGAAACCATCTGAATGCAGACGATGTAGAGACCGAACCCGGAGGAATGGAATTCGGGATCGAGCGACATCAGCCAATCGACGGCGATGGTCGTGGCGAGCAGGAGATAGAGGATCAACCCGCCGGCCGAAAGCGCGCCCGCACGCCCGGGACGCCCGAGAAGACGGAGAGTCAGCGCACCGAGGCAAAGGAAAAACGCAATGGTGCGCAGCGCGAAGGCGGGCCAGGAGAGGTAGATGGCGCGATAGCCGTGCGCGGGTTGATGAACCCAATCGTAGAGTGCGCCGGCGCCCAGCAGGATCGGCAGGACGGCCACGGCCGCAAGCGCAAGCAGGGTCGATGTGCGTTCGGCGAGCGGCGCCAGTTCCTGGCGCCATGCACCCGGAATGACCCACATCATCATCAGTAATCCGATGCTGCCGATCGGCAGCGCGCTCCAGAAGGCAAATGCGGCCAGCCAGCCCGCCAGTGCGGCCCGTGGCGCGGCGAAGATCGTCAGCAGTGACGCGGCACAGCCTGCCGCACCGAACAACAGGATGGGACGGTTCATCGCGCGCCTCCATCGAGGTGCGTTTTGTCTGCGTCCGACAGCATAGAGAGAGGCGCGTTCTGGCTGAGCTGCAGGGCACGCAGATAGGCCGCGATCGCCCAGCGATCCGCGGGCGCGACGCGATCGGCGTAGGAAAACATCACGCCATGGCCATGCGTGATCACGTCGACGAAATAGGACGACGGCGCATCGCGCAGCCGTGCCTGATGGAAGGTCGGCGGATGGGGGAAGCCGCGATCCGGCACGATACCCTGGCCGGAACCCGATACGTCATGGCAAGGAGCGCAATAAATGTCGAAGCGCTGGTGGCCGCGCCGCAGCAGGTCCATGGTCATCTGCGGCCGGTTGCCGAGTTCGGCCCGCCACTGCGGATCGTCGCGCGCAATCGTTCCGTCGGGTGGCGACTGCAACGACTGGCCATTGCGGAAAAGCTTGCTGCTCTCTTCCGAATCGTAGCGCGGCTGGTGGATCATCTGGTCGCACGAGGAGACCGCCAGCATGAGCGCGGCGCCGAGGAGGAGGCCGTTCATTTGGGCGGCTCCGTATGGCGCACCAGCCGGACGCGAATGGGATCGAACGAGCCGAGAAGCTCGGCGACGCGGTCGCGCGAAAAGTGTGCGTCGTTGCTGAAGATGACCAGGAAGAACTTGTCGGCGCTGGCGAGACGGAACTCGTCGATCTCAAACAGGGGATGGTGCAGGCGCGGCAGATGGTTGAGGGCCAGCATGGCGCCGATCCCGGACAGCACCGCGAACAGCACAGTCAGCTCGAAAGTGATCAGCATGAAGGCCGGCGTGGCGACGAGCGGGCGATTGCCGACGTCGAGGGGAAAGGCCAAATTGGCATAGGCCTGCATGCCGAAGCCCACGATCGCGCCCACGACTCCGCCGATCAGCGTGAACCAGGCGACGCGCCGGTCGGAGAATTCCAGGATCTCGGCAAGTCCCTCGATGGGAAACGGCGAATAAGCATCGAGCCGCGTGTAGCCGGCGGCGCGGGCGCGACGGGCGCCCTCGAGGAGACGCTCTGCCCGGTCGAATTCGGCCAGCACGCCAAAGACCTCGTCCGGCGAGGACACGGGCTCACGCATGATGTGCCTCGCGTTCCTCGAACATCGCTTCCTTGATCTCGAACGACGATATCGTCGGCAGGAAGCGCACGAACAGCAGGAACAGCGTCAGGAAGACGCCGAGCATGCCGGCATAGAGCGACCACTCCCAGAAGCTGGGATGGAACTCGCGCCATGACGAGACGAGATAATCACGGTACAGCGTCGTGGTGAGCAGCATGTAGCGCTCGCACCACATGCCGACGGATGCCGACAGGCCGATCAGGAAGAGAACCAGCGGATTGCGGCGCATGCTGCGCCACCACAGCAATTGCAGCGGCAGGAAATTCAGGACGATGGCGCCCCAATAGCTCCAGGCGTAGGCGCCGGTGAGCCGGTCGAGCATGGTGCCGAATTCCTGGTGGTCGCCGCCATACAGCGTGTCGAACACTTCGGCCCAGTAGCCGTACCCGGTCATCAATCCCGTGGCGAGCGTCAGCTTGCCCAGCAGATCGAGATGCCGCGGCGTCACCAGGTTCTCGAAACCCAGCGCATGGCGCAGCACGACGGCGATCATCGACACGACGGCAAAACCGGAGAAGGCGGCGCCGAGCACGAAATAGGGTGGGAACACGGTCGACGTCCAACCGGGGATCGGGCCCGCGGCGAAGATCATCGAGATCTCCGAATGAACCGAGACGACGAGCGGGACAGCGATCGCCGCCGTCACCACGTAGATTTGCCGCCAGCGCGCCCAGTGCCGCGCCGAGCCGCGCCAGCCCAGCGCCGTCAGGCCGAAGAACACCTGGTAGCGGCGCTTGCGCGCGCGGTCGCGGGCGGCGGCGAGATCGGGGATGATGCCAATGTACCAGAATAAGATCGATACGGTGAGGTAGGTCAGCACCGCGAAGAAATCCCAGGTGATGGGACTGCGGAACTGCGGCCACAGCGTCATCGTATTGGGATAGGGCGCGACCCAGTAGAAGAGCCAGGGCCGGCCAAGATGGACGAGCGGATAAAGGCCGCCGCAGATCACCGCGAACAGCGTCATCGCTTCGGCGAAGCGGTTGAGCGAGTTGCGCCAGTGCTGCTGAAGCAGCAGCAGCATGGCTGAGATCAGCGTGCCGGCATGGCCGATGCCGATGAACCAGATGTAGTTGGAGATGGCGAGGCCCCAGCCGACGGGAATGTTGTTGCCCCATACGCCGACGCCGTACCAGAACAGCCAGCCGACGGAGACGAAGAAGCTGAGCAGCAACAGGAGCGCAACGCCAAAGCATGCCCACCAGGCGCGCCGGCCAGGATAGTGCAACGGCACCTCGACGATCTCGTGCGTGATGCCGGCATAGTCGCCGGGCCGAGTGCTCGTCACGTTCATGACGGCCGGCCTTTTTTTCGAATCCGTGCCAAATAGGTCGTGCGCGGCCGTGTGTTGGCTTCCTCGAGCAGGGCGTAGTTGCGCGGCTCGGCCTTGCGCTTGGCGACCTCACTGCCCGAATTAGTGATATCGCCGAACACGATCGCCTGAGTTGGACAGGCCTGCTGGCAGGCGGTGACGACTTTCGCGTCGGCGACCGGCTGGCCGGCGATCTTGGCCGCGATACGCGCCGCGCTGATGCGCTGGATGCAATAGGTGCACTTCTCCATCACGCCGCGGCTGCGCACCGTCACTTCCGGATTGCGCATGGCGCGGATCGATTCGGGATCGCCGCCCGTGTACTCGAACCAGTTGAAGCGACGGACCTTGTAGGGACAGTAGGCCGAGCAGGTGCGGGTGCCGATGCAGCGGTTGTAGACCTGAAGATTGAGCCCGTCCGGACTGTGGACCGTGGCGTTGACCGGACAGCCCATCTCGCAGGGCGCCTGTTCGCAGTGCATGCAGGGCACAGGTTGGAAACTCGAGTCCGGCGCCTCGGGATCGCCCTCGTGATAGTGGTCTATCCGCAGCCAGTGCATGACGCGGCCCTCGGAGACCAGTTCCTTGCCGACCATCGGGACGTTGTTCTCGGCCACGCAGGCGACGAGACAGGCGTTGCAGCCGATGCAGAGGTCGAGATCGATCGACATGCCCCAGGAGGGGCTGTCCCATTTGCGCTCGGGATAGAAGCTGGCTTGAGGCGCGGTGCGCTCGATTGCTGCGTGGGGCTCCGTCACCGTGCGCACGAAGTCGAAGCCGTCCATCGCCTGTTCGGGCTGCGTGGTCGCGATCAGCTGATGTCGGCCTGTCGGTGTCAGGCCGGCACCCACGAGCAAAAATCCGCTTCCACGTTCGAGCAGATCGACGGCGTTGTAGCCCAGCCCGTGCGGCAACGTGCCTGGCCTTTCCTGTCCGTAGCCCAGCGTCAGAGTGAGGGTGTTCGGATCCTGCCCCGGCGCAATCCATGCCGGCCCGGTGATCGAGCGGCCATTGACATCGATGCGCAGCTCGGCGCCGTCGACGATGTTGCGTTCCCGGGCGAGCCTGGGACTGAGCAGGACAATGTTGTCCCACGTCACCTTGCTGATCGGCTTGGGGGTCTCCTGCAGCCACGCGTTGCAGGCGAAGCGGCCGTCCCAAATCGTCGGATCAGGCCTGATATCGACGATGAGATCTTGGGAATGGGAAGGCGACTCAATTGGGATGTCGCGATTGGCGATGGCAGCGGAGACGGGATTGGGCGCCGACCCGGCGACGAAGCCCGCCACCAGGGCGCTCCGCCAGCGCTCCTCGAAATCCTTGCCCCAGGCATCATTCCA